>Ga0209033_1000974_pt1 | contig 16764 bp, 3 predicted proteins | sample LauGreFa1BDMLBDN_2_FD_188218 | JGI IMG/M metagenome (GOLD analysis project Ga0209033, IMG submission 188218) | Freshwater lake microbial communities from Lake Michigan, USA - Fa13.BD.MLB.DN (SPAdes) (version 2) | ecosystem: Environmental > Aquatic > Freshwater > Lake | place: Lake Michigan, USA...
ACAGAGTGACGACTATGAAGAAGACTCTGAAGTAGGATCCGGAGAATCCGGAGAAGGAGGTCCTGCAGGAGAACCCGAAGAACAAGAAGATTGGGCTGGAATTCTTAAATCTCTCGCTACAGCGTATGACTCAGAAGGCCAGAGCGATGAGGGCTCTGTTGAAGGATCACCTTCTCGTGTGTCTCTTCGTGACGAGAGTCTTGATCGCCATCCTTCAGAACTGTGGAGGGACAGCGGTATCGCATGGGATATCCCTTTTGGGATAGGTCGTTTCATGAAATTCGGACCGTCTCCTGTAAAATGGCTTCCCGGGTTCACTGTTGTGGGAAACAACTGTACTGATGTGGTGGTGCTGGATGACGAAACTGATGGCTGGAACTACGGCCGACGTCGACCTTGCTTCAAAGTGATCCATCGTGACCAGTTATCATCATTGGAATCCGGAAAACCATTCTTTCTCAAGGTCATGTCTGAGTCCCTGTGCGCCCAGGCTCGGAGTGCAGTACGGAACGGACGGATGCTATATTCTGAGAATATTTCTACTCCTCAATGGCGAGTGTTCTTCCGATCCGTTTTCGGTATATTTGAGCAAATGCTTTGGGACGTAAAACATCGAATCGACTATCGGAAAGTGTTCGATGGGGGTTGGGTTCATACAGACGAATTACACAGTGCAGATTGCGACTGCATCTCGGTGCGACTTACGTTCAAAGTTCCTTTCTTAGCGAGCGGCAACTTGATAGCATTACAGTGTGATCTTCACGGCATTTCCAAGGATGCAGATAAAGAGTACAGCGACTTCCTTTTTATGTATGTCACCCCCATACACTTGGGGGCTAGCGGAGTTTCCTGCTCACTTGCTGAGCCAGTCACTCGTCGCATTTTGGATGTATTGGGATGTTGGGGCATGATCGATTTGCGAAAAGCGTTCGAGAAGATGAAGGAAAGTCCAGCTTATTCATTCGGTTTGAGGCCCCAAAGGCAGGTGCATACATTAGAGTGCTGGATGAAGGAGGACGTCGCCGAGATTCTGGTGGATTGCTTGAATGTTAGTTTTGCAGGCGTGCTTAGCGATTCCAATGCACCTACGGTCACTTTGATTCAATCAAGCATAGATCAAAAGTCTGGGGGCTATACCAAGACCCTTACGTATTCCGTGGTCTCCAACTCTGATTCAAACTGGCTGGAAGTCAGGTTTAGATGTGCCCTGTCCACCACGAGACCATTCAAGCAAACCGCTCGAAGAATTAGATGGAATCAGATTTTACTCCACGTCCAGGTCTTTCGCAAAGGAACTGGTGAATTTTTGTCTACCGGTCATCCCATTACTTCTGCCATCTCTTGCACTACAGAATACCTCGAAAAGCAGTTCTTGAAATGTCGCGATCCTCAAGCCTTTTTGACAGTGTTCAAGTCAGGTGGAAGTGTGCGCATGAGAGGCTATAATACCTGGCCAAGATGTTTTTACCTGCAGAAATATGACGAAATGTACGACTACCTGATGGATTTCACTGGCTTCTTCAATCTGCTGCAATCGGGTCATACTTGGGGGCATGGAGCTTGGTCCTATGAGACGGACGGAACTTCCGTTGACGTTCCCACCCATATCACATGGACGCTTCTTGGCCAAGACAGGGTGACTGCAATCGAGCTTGCACCGTCCAGCAGTGATAGCACGGAGATCGAGTTGTCAATTTGTGTCCGAGACACCGTGACCACGGAGCACCTAGATGGGGTTTGTGCAAATTATTTATCTCAGTGTTTTTCGCAACTTCAAATCCGGTTTTGTATTCATAAACTCTGTTTGGCAGGACATAAATGATGATGATGCATGCAGCGTTACAAGCAACGGGACCCTTCGATACCAAACGTCAGGACCAGGATCACAACTCATAACGGTGAGCAGTCGACAGCGGGAACTATAGTTTTAGGCTGTCTGCCACAGATTTCCGATAGAGTGGATTGCGTGTAAACCAGCTGACGACTCCGATGGACACTGGCAGGGACGCGCACTGCTGGAATCTGCGTCGGACGGACAGTCATTGGCTTCCTCGGTATGTATTGATCTCACAGACCGTGGATTTAGCTATTTTTTAGCCCTAATTTTATCTTTGCAGAGTACAGATCATCGTGACCATGTTCGAAGTTCAAGTTCTGATCTCTCCGAAATTGATACCCTAAGTGCAGGCCACAGCGAAAAAGGCAGCGTCGGGCCGAGACTAAAGCGGCAGAATGCTAGGAGCGACACACGAGATCTGAACGCAGAACATGCAGTTCCTGAGGATTTGGTATTTGACCTGTTTGAAGCCATAGACGAAGTCAATGACAAAGCGGAACAATTGCGCGCTGCAGTTTGTGCCCACCAGGTATATGCAGACTGAGAAATGCTTGCAGTGATACTCGTTTCGATCTGATTTTTATTTTTCCGTTGTTCAGAAACGGGCACGTCGTTAACACAAGCTGGATGCAGCCAGACAGTCAGATACGACGCCTAAAATTGCAATTGCTACTTTTTAAGAGGAGCTTTGAATGCCGGCGAGTAGCCGACAATGAACACGAATTTTCCGTCGTTACCCTTCATCGGTTCTTAGACGGAACGCCGCTCGCACACTGTGCTGAGCTCGATTCTGGTGTGGTGAATGAATTTGGTTTGATTCACACGGATGGGCCTGTGTGGCAGGTTATGGTTGAATTGCATCTTTGGTCACCACAAAGCCTTACATTCACCCTAACCCCTAAACATCCTTCTAATGTTTGCAACGCTGTAACTCATATCCCCGTGACATGGACTGTTGTGAGGGCAGACCAGTTTACTTGTGTTCTCTGAAGGTTTACAATAACTTTAAACATGTACAGACAGGCTTCAAAATTCACACCTTTCATTGTCCTGAGTTGAATTGCAGCAAGCCCTGCTCATTTGGCAAGGCTTGAGCAAAGAAATCATGTTGTAAAGCTTGCGATGCAGTGAAGCGCGAGCTGCTTGAATGTGACAAGAGGCCATGCAGCAGGCCTAACAGAAGCATCCATTCGGGTCCTTCCTGACCCCGCATACACTTTTCTAAAATAGGCCAGGAACTCGAAGCGTACCGGTTACGGACCATAGTAGCTATCCAAGATCCACGATCAGCAGGTTCCTGGACAGATTTCAAACATTGGCCTGCCCGTTCAGAGCCACAGGCCTTTGACCTCTTCTGTTCCCGCTGGCTGAAATTTTGAAGCTCTTGTGCCCAAGCCTGGTCCTTTTTTCGCTTCTCGTCGAAATCTGATGCAGTATCAAGCGGAGCTAACACGCGAACAGGCATGACGCCCAAGGCCCACACGTCTCCTGCCCGGTCAAATTGATGCTGATCTATACCCTGAAAATTGTTATTGAAATTCGGAGCACGGATAGAAACTGTCCCATGCCCTGGATGTCGAAAATCTAACGGGTTGGTTCTGTTTCGAGCACCAAACACCTCCTTCAGATCACCACGTTTCACAACTGTGACTTTATCGTGCAACTGATCTGGAAACTTGGTCGAACTATGCCGACGCCCGGACTCAGAAAACGTGTGGGCTACTCCGTTCGGCCCCAAAAATCGTGCATGCCCCCAATCACCCAAAATGATTTGGTAGACGGCTTTGCTCACCACACAATAGGCCACATCCGGAGTCTCTGGGATGCTCTCCAGTTTGAGGAGAAATATGTTGTCAGGCTTCAAATCTCCATGCACCATGCCACAATCATGCGCCCATTTCACTACTTGGATCGTTCCCTTCATAACATTTCTCAGATCTCGCAGCAGCTCAACATCCTCCGAGGTTCCAATCTTTTGGAAGCGGTGGCGCAGCTCTTTCCATACGGCAGCGGCAGTAATGTCTGCTCTCTGCATTGCAACTGCAGCAAGCAGCTCGGTTGTTCCCGGGACGTTGATGAGAGCAGCACCGCATGGCCCCCAACCTGACTCCGAGCTCCATGACAGGGAAAAGTATCCAACATTCATCTCCCGACGCTTATCTTCAGCCCAAGTCATGAAAAACGCGTCAGCCAGAACACTGAGCCTCGAGTGGGTTGTATAGTGAACACATCCCATTTTGACAACGAATTTCTGACAATGTCCACCAAACTCTATTGCAACCCCATCGGATCCTGCACCCCGTATTGCATGCAAGTCCCATCCCTCCGTCTTCCGAAGCAATTGCATGCAAGCTTCAACCTTGCCAGATATATAGGAAGGATATGCCCCGCATAGAAGGTCCCGCCCCTCAGGGACAAAGCGTCTCGGAATATTGTGATCACGCTCGGCACTATTGCCCCGGTAGTATGCAGTGAGCTCCGTGTGCCTTTCTCCTGCAGACTTTGCGATTATAAACATGGTCATACTGTGTTTAGAGATGGGCGACTTCCACTCTTTCGGCGAAAATCTGACGTTGCTCCCTTGAAATGCATGATTGCACTTGGCACCTAGCGAGCACTCTTCTACAAGCACATGGTCCGGAGTCCTGCCGCTATCGACAGACTGGTCTAGGCTGTAGCTGAGAGAAATGACATGTGTTTTGTCCTGCACCTGCTCACGGGACAACAATACTCCGTCGTACATCGACATGTAGCTTCCCATGGCAAAGCTCTGCCCAGAAAACAATCCGCTGCCACGATCTCCAACTGCCTTGCTCACATAAAGGAGGGGAAAACATGTTTGCGAGGCCCTTGCCCTGCCTGTTTCGCTGCTGATCCTATCCTTCACACAAGGCAACTGTATGGCATAGGTAAAGCCTCCATCTGGCCTCTGGTATTGCGCGATCTCACGGCCAGTAGGCATCGTCCTCATCAGGTAATCGTATGCATCTTGTCTGGCTCGATCGGGATCCCGTCGAGCACATTCGGAAAGATTCTGCAAGAATAGACTTTCCTCGTCCGAAGAGGATCCAAGTTCTTGCTCTGAAACTGGCTCATCTCCACACCCCGATCCTGATTGGTCTGGATCCTTCTCAGAGGTGGATCCAGAGCCAGAACCGTTGGACTTGGGAGGAACTTGTGCATGCAACGTCTCAGTCGCGAAGCTGTGGTCTGCCATGTTCATCACTCGGGAGCGCTTTGCTGTCACCAACGTCTCAACTCCTTGAACCGACATTTCTTCACGATTCCTACCTCTACTGGTAGCTTTCAGTGCCGCCATGGTGCCGTAATCGTTTGCACAGCAAGGCTGGCCAGCTTGAACCTTCGACCAGTCCACTTCCCCTCCCCTGAGATGTTGAGCAAAAGAATTCAAAACATCTGCTGCATCCAACATATCGTTACGATCCGACTGTGGACAGTCTTTTGCATGCGAAGGAGCAAAAACCCATTCGCGAGTCTCTGATCGGGGAATCCTATCATCTGTGTATACATCCTTGAGACTGTTGCCTGACCGCATTTGTCGGAGAAATTGCTCTAACCCACTCTGAAATTGTCTGATCCACTTGTCCCCTTGAAATATTCCTTCTTCAAACCCATCATTTAGATGCCCTCGAATGCTAGTCAGCTTTTCACGACCTTCTGTGCCAAAATAAACTGCCTGCCTCTGAAACTGCTCCAGGTCGAAGCAAATGAGGTCAACGTCAGCTGAGAAATTTTTCGCCAAACTTAATGACACACGCCCATGAAAATAGTCACCCACAAGAACAAGATAAGGGACACCGGCGCGATACAGATCGCTGCACGTAGTGTGTCCGCAATAGATGTCCGAATCAAGCGCAAGGTCAGCATGTCTGAGCCGCTCGAGATGTTCGTCACATGGAACATCATCAAAAAAGATAATGCTCTTCCTTGCCACGCCTGACCCCAAAAGGAACTGGAGAATCCGCTGGGCCGCAACCTGCGACGATCTCCGAATCCAGAGCACACCATTCTGGACGTTAAGCAAAATAGCTGAAAAGGCCTTCGCCAGGCGGCGGGTTATCCGTCCGCTACGACCGGCGAATACAAAGACAAAAGCGCTGTCCGGTAGATTCCAATCTGATCGATTTGTGGATGGGGCTTTGGAATTGAAAACCCCATCCGAGCAAGAAATCAAGGCGTTCGGCTGATAGCAGGTTAAATAGAGGAGTCGCTCTTCGGCCATCGACATTTGAGGACTATCCGGGGGAAGAACATACTGGTCAACAGTTGTGAAATCAATGTGTCCGCCCGGCTGACAGCCTGGATAACCCAAATGTGCACCCTGAAGTGCTGCCGGCCGCAAAGACATCACGCCAATGAAACTCCCATAAGTTGCACCTCCAGCATCCATGAGCAGGTCCAACTGATGTATGCGAATTTCTTCTGCCAACTCAAGGTCGCTAGTATCTGGATCGAATTCAAATATGGTGGCGTGCTGGGATAAAACCAGATAATGAGGGTCATTCTTTAGTTCATCATCAACGCTGACTTCATGCCTGCAAAAAAGGAAGAGCGTATTGCGCTTTGCCATTTCGATCAGAACGACTTTTGACAGCTCCCACCAAGGTGTTCTCCCTCGCATATCGGCAGTGACATATCCACATCGCATGCCCACTTCTCGAGCAGTGCATCGGGCTACACATTTGCCACGCGCCAGGGTTATCTTGCTCGCATTCAAACCTTTCTTCTGTTTCGCCTTCAACAGTTTTTTATTTCTTGCTTTCGAAACGTTCTTCTCTTGTGTCTTGCGAAACGATTGCGAAAGTTTCTGAACATGCACCGAAAATGCCTTTTGAAAAAGATCAAGGTCCGGCCCGTTCTCCATCCCCAAAAGGTTCATGGCGCTGAACAGGACCAACGACGGGTCCTCGTTTCTTTTGATTTGTTTCATATATTGGTGCATGACAGCAGGGAGCGAGATATCCAGACAATCCCACTGACAACTATCTTGCAAAGAGCTGACAGCGCGCGCAAACTGGTCCATCAGGACACGCTCGTCCATTGTTAAAGAGCATTTTTCAGCAATCGATGTGATGTTCCTTGCGGATTCAGCAACGCATCGCTGAAGCACTGCATCGTGGGATGCAATTCCGATACATGCAGGACACCTGTACGCTATGGCAGTACTGCTATCCCGCCCAGTACAGCAGTAGCCAAATGGAAATTTGCAGAATTCACACAAATCTACCTCTAATTTTGTTGGTCCCTTGCAAATATGGAGACCACATCCAAAACACGAAGAGCACTCGCCTGACCAAATAACTTTTGGCGGTTGACTCCGACCGAGGCCAGCAAGCTCGGCTCGGCAATAAAAGCATACGAAATCATCAGGGGCCCTCTGGATGCCCAAGCAATCAAAATGGTAGGTCGTTTGATTGCATTTAGTGCAACATACGAAGCTGCTGATGTGCAAATCTGCAGACAGTCTCTGTTCACAAACAGCGCAGCGGGCATGAACAGGGAGAACAGCCAGGCTTTTTCCCTTGAATTGATTTTCCTTGATAGGATGAAGGAAAACATCAACGTTTGGCAACGTCACATCTTCTGAATCTCCGTCGTCGAAAACGATCCGGATGCTTTCCTGATTGGACTCGGTCACACGACCGCTGAACCATTTGAGGGGGTTATCCCATATCACATCAACACGCTGATTGAGTTCGGGCAGCTGTATTGTCTGTAAGTCCAATTCAAAATCTTTGTTCCTGACAAAAATGTAACCTGTATAACTTCCTTTACCGATCATTGTCAAATGCTGTATCGTGGAACGAGTGCTAAACCGTTTCTGTCCCGGACTCGAGTTCAACTCTGCCAGCAAATGGCAAGCACCCGATCCCTGGTCTCGACAGACACAAGCAATGCATTGAATATGGGGTATATTGGATAGATTCCGAGCAGAGTTGATAATATCCTCTCTGCTCCAGCCAACATTAAACCAGTATACCAAAACTGAACGGGACAGACCATCAAACAAGGAACGAAAACTGCTACCTCCAACCTCGGTGCAGCCGTTGCTCCAAGAAATCTGAACAGCTTGGAATTCTTCAGAAAATTCTTTGAGATTTTCGCACACTTTAGATTTCAATTGGAACCCTTCGGTAATATGTTTTAAACTTATCTGGTTCTGCACGAGATCTATCCCTGAAACTTTCCCGAACAGCCGCGATGCTGCTGCACCAAAAAGAGCTCTTCCAGCACCGCATCCAAGGTCGAAAAAGTCAGGTTTGCTGGTCGTGGGATACTCTTCATTCATGAGGTTGAGTCCTTCGCGCAGAAGCTTAATGAACGATTTCGGTCGCAAGCTTCCTGAGACTCCTGCAATATTGCTATCGATGTTACCCATAGCCGTGTTGATAAATCCCAATACTTTCTCCAAAGGCTGATCGATAGACTTCGGAAGCAAGCCACCCGACCCTCTTGATCCCTCTGATCCCTCTGATCCCCCTGCAGCGTCCCTGCTGACAATGGGACTGGAAGGCCCAACAAAATTTTGAGTGGATGCTGATGCTGCAGTATTACTCAGAGTGTTTTTAATGTAGCTTTTTATTGGTAAAGGGATCTGCAGATGTGGACACCGCCAAAGTAACTCTTCACGACCTAAAATCATTTCGCCTTGAATAGCACGCAGAAAAGGATCGAACAAACGCTTATCCTTCAGGCAATCTGGGAAGGAAAGGAGAAAATTTTCCAGCCAAGAATATTTGCTGCTCCACGTTTCGTCATCATCGCGTACGATTTCACATTCCCAAGCTTCGAAACCCCAAGATTCGATATCTTCAGCCATTAAAGCAACCGCATCAATGCTGTAAAGGGAGCAGTCTGCAAGCTTCGTGAGGATGCTGTCGGCACCAGCTGGCGTCTTGGCCCGCTGCCTTACCCGCGACGCAAGGCTTTCATCAAGAATACTGAATCGGGTGTCAGTGCATGGTTCCGGCGCATCCTTACACGAGGTTAAGGAACTGTGAATTGCAGATTGGTTCGAGGAAGGTTTGTCAAGCATGACCTCATCCAGAATCTCTGCGGCCAAGTCCGTCATGAGGGTCTGATCCGCAATCGGATTTGTGTCGACAGGCTCATGATCCTCCATCCCTTCGACCATCGTTGAGAACGGTCCCGCCGTCTGCTGATACTGAGATATGCCCTGAGGCACAACAGTGGCTGGCGCCGACGGAGACGGGCGCGCCTGCGAGGATGGATGCGTGGCCCGGTGGATGCTTTTTGCACTGAGTGCACTTGCATTCGAAGCGTCGCCGGCGAACGGGACGGCGGCAGCAAAAGGAGCTCCATTATATTCCGCAGGGATGACACATAAGCCAGGGTGACATGGCTGTCCCCAACCGCCATGCGCCGGCATGAAGGAGTGGCACTGCACAGGAAGAGCACCTATGGGCTGGCCCGCGAAAGGGCTTGCTGCAATCCGTCCTCCCTCTTGCGCATAGAGCATCCTTGGCTGCATTAAATTCGGGAAAAAATGTGTCGCATACGGATTCTGATAATTCTGACTACAACCAAGATGAGCCGGAACCAAAGAGGCTGTTCCGGAAGGGCTTGCCAATTTTTTGCTGTGTTTCTTGATTATTCTGGAGACCCTGGTTTGATGAATACTATACTGTGAAGCAATAGATGATTGGGTTTCGCCTGAATTATACTTGATTAAAATTTCTCTTTCGACCTCAGCAGGGCTAAGTGACATTGAAATTGATGATTGAATTCGAATGAGTCCTCAATGCTTTAAAACTAAAATATATTTTGGTCGATGCTTAAATATTAAAATATAGTTTTTAATCACTTTCAATCACAGTGCTCACCAATCCACAGTGTTCAAAAAGAGAATGTCAAACTTTGCATATCCAAACGCCAACGCCGATCCTCAATCAAAGAAGCGGAAGCTTTACGATTTCAATGAATCTGCCCATGAAGATGCCAGCCTGAAATCAGACCAGGACAATCTGCTGGAGCTGAACAGGCGGCTCAAAGATGGGCTGGCCTTCAATCAATTGAACATCCAGTTCCTAGAAAGCGAACCCACGCGGCTGCTTGCTGGAACAGGAAAAATCTTCGATGAGATAATACAGGCGTTGAACAGGCTCAGGTTACAATCTCAATATGACACCCAGAATCTGGAAAGGATTAATGAGGAGCAGCGCGCCGAGCTGGTTCAAATGGGCAGCAGAGTACAGGCGCTCGAACGATCCACGCGCAAGTGGAAACTGGAATGTTTCAAAGCAAATCTTCGAACTGACGGAGTTATTCGTGATAACAGGATCCTCCGGGCAAATCTGCAAAAGGATGAAGCCGAATTCAGCACAATGAGAAACTCCATACGCAGACTGAGGGCAATCTGTATCAGATTGCGGGAAAGAAAAGATCAGATGAAAGAGAAGAGGAACAGGGCGAGGGGGGCACTAAATGTTCTGACGGGTGGCAATTTAGGGCCCGCTTTGTTTTTGCACATGCGCGGGCAGCTCGAAACGCGCATTCCGGGAAACCGTCGGAGGGAAGTCGGCGACTGGGTTCTGGCTGGTTACCAGCTATGGTTGCAGGAGTACATTGACTCTGGCGAAAGTACTGTGGCGGAAGAGGGGGGAAGCACAGAAGAAGACTCATAGACAAGACTACCGGATTGGAGCCGTTGATCTGTCACTAAGACGCCGAGGATAGGGTTTGGAGTGGGTTGCTATACTAACCGATCCCAAAGGCCATGGCGGCTGAATAAATTGAACATCTATCGTGTTTTGAACCTTATTCTCCTGTATGATCTCTGTCCATTTTCTGAGAAAGACTAACGAGAGGGGAAGCGACATTGCCTCGCCCAGTGACGTCGCAAATGATTCTTACTCAAACATAAAAACGAGACGGGCAAATGTCATTCAAACTTCGAAGCGGCTGAAACAGAACAGAAGCTATTCTTTCTACAGCTCTTTCTACAGCTGACAGCTTATAATACAATAAACGCGTTCATAAAAATCTTTCAATCGCTAAAGAGATGGCACCACAGATGCCATGACAGGTCCTTTCGCACCCACTGCACAAGAATCGATTCCGCTCAACAAAAATAAACTTATGTATAGCCAAACGACAGGCGTCCCGGGCTCTCCCATCGCCTAAGTGTTGGCGTCAGGCCGTCAGTCGCCAGCAATCGACTATGACGCAGCCATATTTACGGCCGGGCCATTCCATAGGAACGATGGGGTAGATCTGTCGGTCCAAGGATATAGACTCGGATGGATCCCTCCATCTGACTCCGCTCTGCAAGGAAATGGAATGAGTGATTGGAGAGTACCTTGATCTGGGTCGACGGAATGGAAAGCTGTCAACAATTTTCGCTTTGAGAAAAGTGAGGTCCAACGCGAATGAAGTCCGCCTTCGGATAGAGAGGGAAGTATCCGGAAGGTAACTCACTCACAGTTTGGTACATATCAGGGAACCACTTGACGACGCCGATCAGGCTACGAATATCACCGCTATACTCAACGTCACCTACGTGGTACGTGTCCTCCTTTTTCCTAGCATCTTCTTGCGCCAACAATCTCAGATGCTTTGATCCCAATTTACCATCCTGTGAATCTTCTTCGCGATCTGCACGAGTTGAAGCCTCCTGAGTTGTCCAAACTCGCCGAAACTTCATCGTCCCTTTCCAGTTTTCTCTCGTTCCTTTTGTGGTAGGCCGTAGAACTTCAAATATGTCCACAATGAACATGCCAGCATATGTGTCCTTTGCAATAAAGAAATACCTCACATTGCCGTGTTTTGCAGTTTCAACTTTAAACGAGATGGGATCAATCTTGAGTTTCTTCTTTTCATTGAAATGACGTGTGACTGTGGCACATGCATTAGAATTGTATTCAACTGTACTGTTTTTCCAAATGTCAGCCCTGTATCCTTTGTCAGTCACTTCAAATTGATTGCACACATCAAGAATGAACTGCTGGGCCCAGATATTTTGAGTTACATCATCACTCCATGGCCCGGTGCGAAAGCCACAGTTTAATTCAGCATGTATTGTAAGCAGACAATCCTCCGGCTGGTTTCCTTGCTGAACGTCGATCTGGTTGGTTTCCATTCTCGAGGACGCTGATTTGAGTTGTCTGATATTTTCTTCTGTATGTGGGTTGTTATCACAAATGGCAAGAACCTCACTCTCTGTTTCATTCACTGCCTCCCGGATATTCTGAGCAGTATCTATTTGACCAGGATCGTTAGATCTCTCGGACTGCGGTGCAATAGAAACGCCTTCTATTGATTCAGGATCGATCTCACAGCCCTCTATGTCAGGCATCATCGGACTTTCGGCACGTAGAGAGGCTTCACCTTCGCCAGAATCACAGATGATCGAATTCTCGGCATTTGCCCTCCCCATGGACGATTCTTCCTTGTCTATCGAGATTTTGTCGCCAATGTTTTTAGCTCTGCTATTCAAACTTTGTATCGAATTGTCTACTACTCGTGACTTCTGAAGTTTTCGATGGATCGGAATATCAGCTCCTTCCCGGCGGCAAATGCTGTTAACCAGGATCTGTCTTTCATGCGCAACTTTGGATCCAGCCGTTGGTTTCGAATATTTCGATGTACGTCCATCACCATTTGTGTTCGTTTCCTTCCAACTACTTCCCCGTTTTATGTAAGCTGGCATATTCTGTTTCTTCTCGTCTTTTCTCATGAGCTCGCGCTTGCATGTGTCAACACCGAAGACAGATACCCAACCGGGTTTCTGAGCTACTTCTTCTGCAGCATTGTAAAATAGGTCATCTACTCCTAAGGGGTCCTCTCCAGCCGCTTTCCAACCCTGTCTGAAATATAATGTGGTAATATGTGCCAGGCTTGACCCTCCCTTTGATCTGACATTTAGAGCTGGGGAGCTGAACCACTGCTCCATCGACTTGGAGTCCGTCACTGTCGTGAAACACCACTCGAAAGATTCAGCAAGGATCCGGAATCGTCCGTCAGACCGTGACACTGTCCACGGAAATAAGGTTCTGCCTTGGATATCATATGAACGTTCTCCTGTATTGTAATCTAGCACCACTATTCCAACGTCCTCCAAGCGATCGTAGCGTTGTCCGAATCGCGCGGGGACAAGACCAAGAAAATCATCTAATTGTTTCATGCCCTCTTCACCCCAGACTGCAACGAGTGGAGGAAAGAAATCAAGCAATTCACGTCCTTCCAGCTCATGCTCAAGAGTTTCCAGCAGCTCTTCTCCCAATATCTTCAAAACAACTCCGTTGGCCTGTGCCCAAGGGTCACCATGTGTAAAGGACTGCTCGAAGGGCAAGTCACAGTCTGCTGACATACACCACACTCGTTTCGTAGATATCTGCTTTCCCAAACCAGCGATCCATCCTTCCAAACCAAACAATTGCAGAGAAAAAACCTTTCTGATAGTATTTACAACATCTTCCGCTACAACGGAGAAAAACCACTGCAATAGGCTCATTTTGGTTTCAAAACTGTTGCTTGCATCTGCACTTTTTTGAAATAAAGCGGGGTTTTTTTGTTTACGAGCCGCATGATAAGCTTCTTGCAAATCATGCGGGAGCACTGACCCTGTCGATCTTGCAATTTTTTTGAACGCAGACAAAAGTTGTGCAATCGCCTTTTTGGTATGTTCGTTTCCAAAAGGCCCAAGTAATTTATTCACCTTACTTCCACACTCAGGGTTCAACAATCTGAGGGAATCTTTTGACCGCACAAAATCGGATCCATCGGTTCTATGCCCCAGAGCGATCCATTTATTCCATCCCTTGCCAGCTCGATTTGTATCTACAAAAATTGCCCGCTTCCATATCAGGAGCAGGTTCCGAAAAACAGAATTCAGCCCCATCATGATGCTGGCTCCGCACCCATTATTGGCACTTCCAGAAGCGAAGAGAGGTTTTAGGAACAGTGAGTTGACTGCGCGCAGTATAACCAGTTGTGCTTTATTGCTCGGGACAGTCAGCAGCAAGAATGCCCTCGAGACTTGATCTTCAACCTGAATTTTAGGGTGTAGGGCAGGATCAAAGCCTCTGTGTGCAAAGGCCGAGAGTACCGCGGACAGCTCGTCATCCTCACTGTATGCGTGTGCAAATCGCCTCAGCACGGCAGCTGTAATTATCTCCTCGTTTTCGACAAAGAAACTGGCTACCTCATGAAGCGTTCCCCATCGATGATCGCGAGCAGTTATTGTTTCTGGCAGCCCTTCATCCCAGTCATGCTTGGTTCGACTAGCAGCCTCCTCCAACGTAATACCTTCCCCCCGTTTGGCCTGCTCCTCTATTGCGGAGCGGAGCCTCTCATAGAAACTAGTCAACGAGTTGATGCCCTCCGGTCTCGTGTCAAATAGATGTCGCACAGCATCGTCGAGGTGAGGCCGAATAAACTGGCTCGAGATAACGTTTGCTGCAGCCACTACTTGAGAAGCGAAACCTCCGTTGAAAAATTTGAACTGATGTTTCGAAGCATTGTGAATTCCATGGAACATGCACTTATACGCATTCGCAATTCTTCTCCAACGACCTGGCTGATCTTTCTCCGGACTGACTCGCTGATCCCTACCGGGATAGGCTCGAAGAGGATTGACTTTCGTGCTGATCAAGCGATCGGCCATCCTTTGGAGTGTGAGAACGAAGTGCGATCCATTCTTGCGACAAACCTTTACCTGTTCCGTGTCATCTGTCCCTCTGAGAGGACGCCGGCTGGAGAAAATGCTGGATCGCCCCATGTTCAGCTCGTTCTCCGTGAGTATGGGCATGTGAAGGGGAAATTTCGTCTTCTTGCTCTTTGGAGCGATTTCTTCTTGCTCACAAATGATTTCGGTTTGGCCCAGCACCTCTCCGTTTCCCTCCTGCTCAGCCATGTTTAGGGTGAAACAATCTTTGTCTTGCTCTTCAGTGATCTCTAGTTCCAGTACAAATTCCTTCATCTCGCCACCCAGATGTTCTGTGCACCACCTCAAGTGATTATTGATCAGCAGCCTTTCTAACTTGGCCATAAATCTCTTCTGCCTGTCTTCTGATCGTGGAAGATTGCAGGTTGCAGTGTACCATTTTTTGTTGAGCCTTTTTGGTGCGACGTGTGCATTCCACCATCCCCATGCCCACCGCATCGCCAGAATCGTAAACCACCACGGACGCAATATTTCCTCAGCATAACTTCGCAGCATCTGGACTCTTCCTCTGCACCTGTACACAGGCCCCGACCTGTTGATTGCACGAGGTGGATGCCTAGCTTCTGGTGGGGGTTTATCGTATGGCGCTTTTGACTTCACGCCCGGCACTGTCAGCGGAATAGTTACTGGCTCTGCGTTCTTCTGCGAAACAGTCAATACTGGCCCCGGATTTACCATCTCTGAGCCTGCCGTTTCTGACGGCGTTTCATCGATCAAAGCTGCACCATCTACTGCTGACTCTCCACGATCCGAGGAAGGCATGTCCCCATGTTTCGCAGCGTTTGCCTCTTCTGAGTCACCAGTGATAGAGATAGATGTTGCTGCAGCTTCCGAATTTTTCTTTCGCGTCTTGCTATCAAGATCCTTTTTCGACCGTTCCGCCAATCGTTCCCTACGCAGCTCCTGCGTCAGCTCTTTGAGGCCCTCCCCACTGAACAGCTGGTCGACATCTTTGCGAAGGCCTGTCCTTTCCATTCGATTCCACGAATCCACAGGTGCCTGCCCAGTGAAAAAAATGAGGTGCAGCGGCGAGTTCTCTCCGCTTAGGGCATCTGTATCTGGGTGTGTCTCAGCGCAGGTGCCAATATTGTCTCGGGCGCCGTCTGTGACAATGGACAACTTCATAACCATTCGATCCTCATAGAATAGATAGAGCGCGCCAGAAAAGGCGGCTGCATCGCACAAGGCTCTAGGCGCCTCAGCATCCCAGAATTTCCCCGTCGCCTCGCCGTCCTTTCTGATCCGAATTTTTTTCCCGAGCTTGTTGACCAGCTGCTGCAAAATCAAGGGAAGCCGCTCAACACGGGTACAAAAGGTCTGATTCCCGAACGGGTCCGTGCACACCGGTTCTCGATATAGGAAGGCAAGGATTGACCCGAGGATGTGATACTTCCCAAAATCGGTGCCATCAGCGTGGAGAATTATGCGGGTCGCCCGCTCGGCTTTTTGGCGCAGGGTGGATAACAAGGCCAGCATCATGGCTGGATCGACCCGGTCACGCATGGTCTTTGCAGATGGGCGGATGAATGGTCGAAGTTCAGCCTGTCGTTTAGCATTCAGGCTACGGCGAAACCGTGTTCCCTTGGTAGGCCTGAGCAGCGCTCGCACGGATCCCACGGCTACCCTGTTCAGCTCATCCCGCTCCAACGCAGTCGCGATGTTGTGTGCAGCGCTCTGCGACATATTGTTCGTGAATTCAAACATCCGCTTCTTATCGTACGGTCGATACCCCCACCCGCCCTCGTTGCGGGCCATGGTCGGCCCAGGCAAGGTAATCACGAGCTTTTCCATGACTGGAGTATATCCTCGTAAGCCACCCGAGTTCGACTTCTCCGGGAGCGCATCGGCTTTGAGAACAGGTTCTCGATGGGGTCTGGGCTTGATTTCAACGAGGGGAGCGGATTTGCAGGCCTGCACGGTCGTGCATTGCTCTCGGTGGGACGACTCGCGAGACAGCCGCTTCTGGTACTTTCCTTTTAGTCTCTTCGTGTCTTGTCTCATCTCCTCGATCTTGGCATCCCTTTTCTTTACCTTTTCTTCTTCCTGTTCGAGCTGCCTCTTGAGTGATCGAATCAGAGTCAGGGCATCTTCCATGTCTTGTGGAAGGTCTTCAAGGTTTCGTGGCCGCGGCTGACTGGATTTCACGGAACGCGCTCGATTCGGTAAGAAGGCAGCCCCGTGGCCTGCAGTTCTGCCACCCTTGCCTGGTATGGTCGTGAGG
>Ga0209033_1000978_pt1 | contig 16732 bp, 12 predicted proteins | sample LauGreFa1BDMLBDN_2_FD_188218 | JGI IMG/M metagenome (GOLD analysis project Ga0209033, IMG submission 188218) | Freshwater lake microbial communities from Lake Michigan, USA - Fa13.BD.MLB.DN (SPAdes) (version 2) | ecosystem: Environmental > Aquatic > Freshwater > Lake | place: Lake Michigan, USA...
TTCAGATACAACGTCCAACCAGCCATGTTGCCACCCTGGCATGCAATCACACCGTGACATCCCAGTTCAGGAACATCAACATCTGCCGTAATGCGGAACGAACAATTCTTCAGATTCACCACAGAGCGTTCTGGCATACGAATGTGATCAGTTGTATACGTCATCTTTTTCAGACCACCAAGATTTTCGGGCGGTACCACGGTCATTCCAATAGTTGAGCCTGGTTCTCTCAGCGGATACACATTGTTTCGTTTCGCTTCCGAGTCAAATAATGCGAGCAACTCTGCCAGTTTCTCTGGATGTTTCTCTGCCAGGTCTACGCCTTGAGAGAAATCATTGGCGATGTTGTACAACTCCCATTTTTCCTGAGGGCCATCGAACGGCACCATGCCGAACCTGTTCCACGGCACTCGCCCATGGAAACACGACGCAATCCACCCATCGTGATAAATCGCACGGTTACCAAACATCTCGAAATACTGCGTGGTGCGCGTTGAAGCACCATCAGCACCATCCATTGCGTACAACATGGACACGCCATCAACGGGCAACTGTTGCAAACCATTCACTGCCGTTGGCATAGACACCCCAGCTGCAGCAAGCAAGGTAGGCATCACGTCCACCACGTGGTGGAACTGAGTGCGCAAGCCACCCGCATCACTAATGCGAGCAGGCCATTGCACCGCCATCGCATTTCGTGTGCCACCAAAGTGTGATGCCACCTGCTTCATCCACTGAAACGGAGAGTCAAGCGCCCATGCCCACGCAAGGTTGTAATGATTCTCACAACGCGCAGTGCCGAAATCATCCATGTGGTCAAGTAACCATTCAGGGTCTTCGGGAATGCCGTTCTGGAATGACGGCGCACTCCATGCGCCATGGATGGTGCCTTCCGCAGACGCACCATTGTCACCGGTGATGTACATGAACAATGTGTTGTCCATCTCGCCCATCTGCTCGAGCGCATCCAATACGCGACCAATCTGAGCATCGGTGTGCGCGAGGAAACCTGCAAACACTTCCATCAGTCGCGAAGCCACCGGCTTGTAACGATCTGGATACTCATCCCACGATGGCACTTCATCGGGACGCGCAGTGAGTGCAGTTCCTTCGGGGATAACACCAAGTGACAACTGGCGTTCATAAATCTCTCGACGTAACTCGTCCCACCCTTGATCAAACTGGCCTTTGAATTTCTCAATCCATTCAGGCGCAACATGGTGAGGACAATGCATGGCACCAGTTGCGATGTACGAAAAGAATGGCTTACTTGGCTGCGATGCCTTCTGCACGCGCATCCACGAAATCGCCTTATCAACAATGTCTTCTGTCATGTGATAGTCGTCGCGACCTTCATATGGCATCACCGGTGTTGTTTGGTCGAACATCGGAGGTTCCCACTGCGATGCTTCTGCGTTCAAGATTCCGTAGAAGCGTTCGAAACCAAGCCCAGTCGGCCACCTATCGAATGGCCCCGCAAGAGTTTGTTCCCATAAGGGAGCGAGGTGCCACTTACCGAATGCACCAGTGGAATAACCCGACTGCTTCAGAATTTCAGCAACACTTGCTGCCTCTTTAGGAATGATGCTGTCGTATCCGGGAAATACGTTGGCACCTTCAGGAATGCCACCCATGTGCACCGTGTGATGATTACGTCCTGTGAGCATTGCTGCACGCGTTGGCGAACACAATGCCGTGGTGTGGAACTGATTGAATCGCAATCCGTGTGCCGCAACACGATCAAGTGCTGGCGTTGGCACTGGTCCACCAAAAGTTCCACACGTCCCAAAACCAACGTCATCCAAAAGGATCAACACAATATTCGGCGCACCAGCTGGCGCAGATGCAAGACGTAACGGACTTGGCGTTGAATCGGGGACCGTGTAGCCCTGAATGCCGTCAAACTGCGGCGTTGCCTGAGGCAATGAGGTCACGCAGCAAAACCTTTGTTTTCAAATGCCGCCCGAACGCGATCGACAATCGCGTTATCACCTGACACCACAATGGCACCCTCGGCTAGTTCTTTGCCCCATGAGGATCGTTCGGACAACAACGTCAACAATGTTGCCCGAGACATTTTCACCATGGTCGTTGCTCCCCAACCATCTGTCGGTACAGCCACTGAATTACGAATGTGAAGACCAGCGGTTTCATCACCAATCACAAATGCAATGTGATGATTAATGCCGGAAATCTTGTCTGGGTCAACGATGACACGCAATGTGTGAATCAATCCAACAGCAGATGCCTCACTCAGGAACTTCGGATTGAATCCATGCTTCATGAATCGATCCATTGAGAAAGAACCATCTAAGTGGCGAGCACGTGTAATGGCCCAGTTACGGATATTGGCCGCCGGTGTACGTTCTGCAATCACACGAAGACACGATGCCAAGAGATTGCGCTCGTCTTGTGTAGCGCCCTCTGACTTTGCAAGCCACGTGCCCAGTTCTGTAGCCCAACGAATGTCATCAGCCGCGAGTGCGTCTTCGCATTGCTGCGCCACAGCTGCGCGTCCACCAAAACCAGCAATCAATTTCTCATAGCGAGATTGAGGTTCTTCGGGGAACAACTTTGCCTCGTCTCCGTCAAACCATCCGCGAAGGCCCATGAAGATCTGACGTAGGTGATGTTCAGTAACGCCATACCGTTCACTGGTGAGGTAATCCACGTCATACAACTCTGGCAAGGTGATGCGCGAGGACACCTCGTCGGCAGTCCAGCCCTTGTTGATGCCGCGCACTGTTTGATCCCACATGAACTGAATCGAGTCGCGATAGCGCGTTGATTTCTCGCGAATATTGTCTTTACCTGTTAGTGCAGGACCATGAGTGGCAACCAAATACTCGGGCGCCCACTTAATGATGTTGTCGATTCCCGGAATCAAGATGCGCGGGTCACGGTATTCCTCACCACGAATTGCATAGACATTGAATAACACTGGCCACACCGTGTTATGCACGCATGTGCCGATGGACGGGAAATAGAAGTTGATGGAGTCATCGGAATCACTTGGCGAATACTGATACTGAACAGCAAGGCCAGCAACTGTGATGGAACCCTTCTCTTTCAAAATCTCCGTGACAGGAATATGGCCGGGCGTGAACGGCGCATGCATAGGATTCTTATAGAAGAAGCCGAGACCCACGTTGACGGTCGCATCGGCACCTTCGGTTGGCATGACAATGGCGAACTGCTCTACCAAGCCACGCGCATACGCCGGAGAAATTTCACCCAAGGTGCGTTCTTTGTTGAACGCAAGTTTTTCATGACCGTAGATGGGCAATGGCAACGCATGATTTCCTTCTTCAAGAATTGCTTTCGTGCCTTCTACATAGTGAAAGTGCGTATAGATAACTGCGGCAATTGGTGCCGACGTAAATTCGCGTAGACGACGCAAAGCCTCACGCATCTCCTCAATAGATTCACCAGTATCAACAGCGATGATTCCTTCTGGCGCTTCAATAAACGTCTGGTTCGACAGGCCGTTGCCTACCAAACACCACACGCCAGATCGCACTTCATAGAACTCGGCACGAACAACATCGCTTTGTGCAGCGTGATTCTTATGAACGCGTTGGCCACCTGGGGTGGTAATGACGTTTGTATCGCTGGTATCGAAGCTGCGTGTCACGATAGGTACTCCTCTATTGAAGTACCTATCGTGTCACATTTGATCAGCTACAGCCGCTGGTGGAGCCGCATGATGGGCATGCGTGGCATGAGCCGGCACGCTGCATCTGCACTCCACAGAGCATGCACATCGGTGCATCACTGTGACGGACAATGCCGTTTGGTGATGAATGATCTGAGACCGGAGCCTTCGGAGCAATGCCCAACTCGATCTGTTGGACCAATTCAGACACTGATTGCACTGACTTGATGTCAGTTGCCATTTCAGAACCGTTCTTTGTCTCGATGACTGATTCTTCAACACCAGGAAGTGTTGGCTGAATGCGCTCGTCACGAGTGAAGATGCCCAATTCTGCGCGCTCGTCGTATGTCATGTACTCAAGTGCAAGACGACGGAACAAGTAGTCCATGATGGATGAAGCCATACGGATGTCTGGATCATCTGTCATACCTGCAGGCTCGAAACGCATGTTGGTGAACGCTTCGACGAATGCACGCAATGGCACTCCGTACTGAAGGCCATACGAGATGGACTTCGCGAACGCGTCCATGATGCCCGAGAGTGTTGAACCTTGCTTTGACACAGTGAGGAACATTTCGCCGGGGCGACCATCTTCGTATTCACCGATGTTTGCAAAGCCCTTGCAATCAGCAACGCGGAATTCGAATGTGCGACCACGACGTGAGCGAGGAAGCTTCTGACGAATTGGCTGCGTGACAATCTTTTCAACTACGCGCTCTACAACTTGCGTTGCAGCTTCTGACTTGTCACCATCTTTGGCGTCGTCGTCTTTCTTTGTTGCGCTGAGTGGCTGGCCAACTTTGCAGTTGTCGCGATAGATAGCAACGGCCTTGATGCCGAGCTCCCATGACAACATGTGCAACTTCTCAATGTCTTCAACGCTTGCCTCTTCTGGCATGTTGACAGTCTTTGAAATTGCGCCAGACAAGAACGGCTGTACCGCACCCATCATGCGAACGTGTCCTTCGTAATGAATGGTGTTGTCACCCATTGAGCAAGCAAACACGTCGAGGTGGCTTGATTCGATGTGTGGTGCACCAAGGATGGACTTGTTCTCATCGATGTATGCAACGATGTCGTCGACCTGCTGGGTGTTGTAACCCAAACGGCGAAGCGCGCGTGGAATTGTCTGGTTGACGATGCTCATTGAACCGCCGCCGACCATCTTCTTGAACTTCACAAGACCAAGGTCTGGCTCCACACCAGTGGTGTCACAGTCCATCATGAGGCCGATGGTGCCGGTTGGGGCAAGCACGGTGGCTTGTGCGTTACGCACGCCGTACTCTTCGCCGTCACGTACTGCTGCTTCCCATGATTCCAAGCCGGCGTACAAGAGATCGTCTTGCACTTCCTTGCTATTGAGAATCTCTCCATGTGCATCGTGGTGCATACGCAATACGTTGAGCATGTACTTTTCGTTCTCGGCAAAACCAGAGTGTGGCCCCATGCGGCTTGCAGTGCGAGCACTTGTTGCATATGCGTGTCCGGTCATGAGTGACGTAAGAGCTGCTGCCCATGCGCGACCACCATCGGAGTCGTATGCCATACCAAGCGCCATGAGCAATGCGCCCAAGTTTGCATAACCAAGACCCAATTGACGGAACTTACGGCTGTTGTCACCAATTGCTTCTGTTGGGTAGTCGGCACGACCAACCAAGATTTCCTGTGCAGTGAACATCACTTCAATGGCGTGGCGGTATGCCTCAACATCGAAACGGTCATTGTCGTCGAGGAACTTCAACAAGTTGAGAGACGACAAGTTGCACGCTGAGTTATCGATGTGCATGTATTCAGAGCATGGGTTCGAGCCGTTGATTGGGCCAGATGCATGAGATGTGTGCCACTTGTTGATGGTGGTGTCGAACTGCAAACCAGGGTCTGCGCACTCCCATGAAGCTTCTGCAATTTGGCGCCACAGATCACGCGCACGAATGGTGCGTACTGGTGAACCGTCGGTGACGGCCTTGAAGGTCCAATCACGATCTTCTTTTACGGCGTGCATGAACTCGTCGGTGACGCGCACCGAGTTGTTTGCATTTTGGTACTGAACACTGAATGAATCTGCACCGTCGAGGTCCATGTCGAAGCCGGCGTCACGAAGTACACGAGCCTTGCGCTCTTCTTTCACTTTGCACCAAATGAATTCTTCGATATCTGGGTGGTCTGCATTCAAAATGACCATCTTTGCTGCACGACGTGTCTTACCACCGGACTTGATGGTTCCGGCTGATGCGTCTGCACCGCGCATGAAAGACACTGGACCAGAAGCGGTACCGCCACCTTCCAAGTGTTCTGCGCTTGAGCGGATCTTTGAAAGGTTGATACCTGAACCAGAACCACCCTTGAAGATGACTCCTTCTTCGCGATACCAGTTGAGAATTGCTGACATCTTGTCTTCAACAGCGAGGATGAAACAAGCACTTGCTTGCTGAGGAACACCCTTCACACCAATGTTGAACCACACTGGGCTGTTGAACGCAGCGCGCTGTGTAACAAGAATGAACTTCAATTCAGAACGGAAGGTTTCTGCTTCTTCGTTGTCGTTGAAGTAACCACCCTCGATGCCCCATGTTGTGATGGTGTCAGCGACGCGGTCAATCACTTGACGCATTGAGTGCTCGCGCTCTGGAGTGCCAGGTGTGCCGCGGAAATACTTCTGCGCAACAATGTTGGTGGAGTTCAAAGACCAAGAGACAGGAAACTCAACGTCGAGCTGTTCGAAAGCAACAGTGCCATCGCGCCAGTTAGTGATGCGAGAATCGCGCTTCTCCCATGCCACTTCGTCGTACGGGTGTACGCCAGGGGTGGTGAAGAATCGACCGATTCCGATAGACAAACGATCTGGTGCTAATGACATTGCGACTCCTCAGTGGCGTATTTGATGATTTTTGGGGTCCGGGGACCGTTATGGAGAGATGGAAGACCCCCAACCACAACATGTAGTAGGTGACCCGCCCCCAATTGCAGGTTTGCTACAAGTGGTTGTGAGATTACAGCACTGTAACTACACCTTTGTCAACGACCCTCGGGAAATTCTTTTTTGAAGGCCGGACAGACCCCCAATTCGTGCCTTCACCATACGGCCCTCCCCCTGTGGATTGGAAGTGGACAACCATGTGGATTTCGAAAAGTTTCTGGGGAAACCCAATGGTTTCTAGTGGATAGACCTGTGGGGTACCTGTGCAGAAGGTGCCTCTACCTGTGGATAACGCCCTTTAGGCCCCCACAACCTCCACAGTCACGGGAATGGCGCTCAGCACCGCATTGCCAGACAAAGGGTCCAGAACTTGGTCGTCGGTCAAAATATTCGAGTTCACGCCAGCTTTTTCTCCTGCCACTGACATCTTCGTGCCGGGAACAGAGTGGCCCCAGCCGTGAGGCAAACTCACAACGCCAGGCCGCACTGAATCGGTGACTTCTGCAGGAACCTGCACTTCACCAACGCGACTTGCAATACGCAACGCAGTACCAGTGACCGCACCGATACGTGCTGCGTCATTGGGATGAATGTGTGCAGTGCACGACAAAGATCCCTTTGTCAGAACTTTGATGTTGTGCATCCAGGAGTTGTTTGACTTCAAGTCACGTCGACCGACTAACAACATCTGATCAAGATCAACATCAACCATTGACTCTTTCAATCGCTTGAGATCGTTAATGAAAACTTCGGGCGACAACTCAATACGTCCACTTGGCGTGCGCAACATCTCTGGCATTTTTGGTTCCAATGCTCCAAGGTCAACACCGTGTGGATTCGCTAACAAAACATCAAGCGACAAGCCACCGGGGTTTGCGCCAAACGCTGCACCATACGGGCCTGTTTGCAATGCAAAGTCAAGGTTACGCGCAGTACCGCGACGCCCACCCGCACTCAACATGTTCAAGATTTCATCTGCATCACGACCATGAATGTTTGATCCTGAATTTGAAACAGCACCCGTCACCATTGCGTAAATGGTTTGCTCTTCGAGTGCCAACGGATCATTGTCCGGGCCAAGTCCTTGCAAGATGCCAGCTAATTTCAACAAGATCTCATGCTCTTCTGGCGAAGCGTCATCTTTTTGCAACACAGGAACGCTGTAGTTAGCGATGTTTCGCACGGCATAGATATACAGACCGACGTCGTAGTGATCTTTTTCAAGTGCCGAAGGTGGAGGCAAGATCACGTCTGCATGACGCGTTGTTTCATTCAAATAAATGTCAATCGAAACCATGAACTCAAGTTCTGCAAGAGCAGCATCTATCTGATTTGAATGCGGAGTAGACAACACTGGGTTACCTGCCACCGTGATGAGTGCGCGCACTTGGTTCTCGCCTGGCGTTGTGATCTCTTCGGCCAATACGGCAACGGGGTACTCCCCCAATACTTCTGGCTTGTTTGACACACGACTATGGCCGCGTCCCATGGCAAAACCTTTACCTTTTCCAGCAGCACCGCGCGTCGTAGAACTACCAGTGCCTGGCGTTGTAAACATTGCGCCACCACGAGAGTCAATATTTCCCGTCAATACGTTGATTGCATCAATGAGCCATGCATTCGTTGTACCAAATTCAACAGTGTTCACTCCGATGCGACCGTACACAGCAGCAGTGGGAGCACCACATAGTTCGCGAGCCAAACGCGCTGTCGTCTCTGCAGATACGCCAGTTACTTCCTGCACTGCGGCAGGTGTGAATGCAGCAACTGCATCCCGCAATTCATCCACACCATTCAACAAAGATGCGATGCGCGGCTCAATGCTGACCAAGTTCTCGGCAAACATCACGTTCACCATTGCAGCAAGAAAAAGGCCGTCTGTTCCCGGACGAATTGAAATCCACTCGTCAGATTCTTCTGCGGTCTTTGTTCGACGTGGATCTACTACAACAACTTTTCCACCGCGTGCACGAATTGCTTGAATGCGCCCTGGAAAATCTGGCGAAGTACACAAGCTTCCATTAGACGCATACGGGTTTGCACCCAACATCATGAGGTAGTCCGTATGGTCCACATCAGGAACAGGAATGGACTGTGGTGTTCCAAACATCAATCCACCAGCCACGTGTTTTGGCACTTGATCAACAGTTGAAGCACTGAACACATTGCGTGAACCCATGGAACGCAACATCACGGCACTAAACAACTGTGGTCCCAAGTTGTGTGCGTTCGGATTTCCCAAGTAAGCAGACAACGCGCCTCGACCATGACGCTCGATGACCCCCATCAATCCCTCATTCACTACTTGCCATGCTTCTTCCCACGACACTTCGACATGTTTGCCATCGCGTTTCACGAGTGGCTTGCGCAAACGGTCGGGGTCCTCATGCAATTGCTTCAGCGTGCTGCCTTTGGGGCAAATGAATCCATGACTGAATACATCGTCACGATCGCCACGAATACGCACCACTTGTTCCTGCGGATTGACGGTGATCTCTAAACCACATGTGGCCTCGCACAACGGGCAAGTACGAAAAACGGTCCGGTTCTGTGTATCGGTCATCTTGCTACCTTGCCATAATTAGAGCCCACATCTCGCAGTGTTCGTACACTGTCCCCATGACGTCGAGCCAGCATCAGGTGGAGATCTGCATGATCACCACACCAGACGGCACCGTCGATGTGAATGGTCGCTCTGGCCCACTTGGTGGTCCTGCCGATCAACAGCGCCTGCGCAGCCTTCGCGAGGCTGCCTCTGTTGTGCTTGTAGGCGCAGGAACCGTGCGGGCCGAGTCCTACCGTGCCCCATCGCGTAGCGACCTGCGCATTGCAGTCGTCACGAACTCGTGCAATCTGGATTTCTCATCGGGGCTCTTTAAATCTGGCGTCGGATTGATTGTCACCACCACATCTGCTCCGATCGTGCCAGTGGAAAGCATTCGCGCTGGCAGCAATGCAGTGGACTTGCCCGCAATCATTGGCCAACTTCCCGTGGGCATCGTGCATGTTGAAGGAGGCCCACAACTCAATGCAGCGCTACTTCAGGCAGACGTTGTTGACGCAATCAATCTGACTGTGTCTCCACATCTGAGCGGGCACCGGGCTGCATCACTTTCGGCTGCACCACATGCGTTACGACAGTTTTCTCTTGTTGATTTTCGTAGAGAAGACGATTTTGTGTTTGTTCGTTACGAGCGCAATCGCAACGCGCAATAAAATTTATGTTTGCTTCAGCAACGCAAGTTCGCGACGGAAGTCGGCAGCATCATCAAAGTTTTTGTAGACACTTGCAAAACGCATGTAGGCCACTTCGTCAAGGGCTTTCAAATGTTCAAGTACTGCATGACCAACCGTTGAGGATGTGATCTCAGTTCCGCCAGCAGCGGCCAGACGCATGTCGTCTTCCACCATCTCGGCAAGTGCATCAATTTGCTCATCTTCCACAGGGCGACCCTTGCAGGCTGAGCGCACACCAAAGATGACTTTGGCTCGATCGAACGGTTGGCGATCACCAGAACGCTTGGCCACAAGGAGCGGCGCGCCTTCTAGACGTTCGTACGTAGTGAATCGATATGAGCATTCCGGACAAGAACGGCGACGACGAATAGCAGCACCATCATCGGCTGGGCGCGAGTCGATCACCTTGGTGTCGTCGTTGGGGCATACGGGGCAATGCACATGGGTACTCTAAGTCACCCTGCATTGACATTTTGTAAGAATCGCCAGTTTTTTATGGGATATGTATGACTTGGCCCGCTTCGATACGAGCACCATTTGCTCGTACCAAAGCAGTGACCAGCTCCGAAATGTCACCCTTCGGAGCGATCGTGCGCGCAATGTCCCAGAGAGTGTCTCCGGATTGCGCAACAACTGTTCGTGGCGGCACTTGATTGGCCGGCGTGGGATTGGAAGCAAAAGCTCCCGTGGAGATGACAACTGAGGCGACAGCAAAGATGAGGACGGCGCCCACCACGCGGCGGCGGCGCTGGAAGACCTGAGCCGTGGGGGCTGGTCGCCTAGCTGAGCGAACAGATGAGACGGAAGTAAAAAGAAGAGGATCGATGGTGGTTGCCATGGGATTTCCTTTCAGGAATGGGGTTTGGTGGCCGGTTTGCCTATGTGATGAACACCGTAGCGAACAGGTGTTCTATAGTTTTACCGAACAGGTGTTCGGTGTCAAGGCTTTAGCCGAACATTCGTTCTCCGAACAGGTGTTTGACCTTTACAGCGAACACCTGTACGCTTCCACCTATGTCTGAAGCCCTCACCCCACGCCAACGCGAAATCCTCAACGTCATCTCCCAGAGCATGCAAGACCGTGGCTATCCGCCATCCGTGCGTGAGATTGGCGAGGCAGTCGGCCTCAACTCCCCCTCCACCGTGCACAACCACCTCAACACCCTCCAGAAGATGGGCTTCTTGCGCCGTGACCCAACAAAGCCTCGCGCCATCGAAGTGCGCTTCGACACCAACAGTGAAGTAGCTATGGAACGACGTCCTTCACGCCATGTTCCACTCATTGGCGATGTCGCTGCAGGTACTGGAGTTCTGGCACAAGAAAATGTCGAAGACCTCATTCCGATTCCCACAGACTTCACGGGCGAAGGCGAACTCTTTATGTTGCGCGTTCGTGGTGACTCAATGATCGAAGCCGGAATTCTCGACGGAGACTTCGTTGTTGCACGTCAACAGACTGTTGCAGAAAATGGCGACATTGTTGTTGCAGGAATTCCTGGAGACGAAGCAACAATTAAGACATTCAAGAAGTCTGGCAACAACATCACACTTGTTCCGTCTAACTCTTCAATGAAACCAATGGTGTTCACTTCCGATGAAGTGCAGATCTACGGAATCCTTGTCACCGTTATGCGCAAGTTGCGCTAAGCGCGCCTGCGGCGAAATGCCGATGGCAAGAACAATGCCATGAGAGCGCCACCAATAAGAACAACAAGTGCAAAAATTACTTGCCAACGAACGTCATTAGATTGCTCGGCTACAACCTGCAGCCCGACCGCTAGGTCAAATTTCTTTCCCTGCGCGTCTTTCGCGCTCACTACAAATCGGTGACTGCCTGGTTCGACAGTAGACGGAATTTCGACATCGGCATTTAATCGACCAGCATCGTTTGCTGTGGCACTTCCCACCCGCGTTGGCTCTGAAAATATCCAGAACTCTCCCTCGCTCAGTGGACTGAATCCCTCCGCACGAAACGACAGTGAGTCACCAGGTTCCAATTCCAATCCGCCTGATGCAGACAAACCCTTCTTCACTTCTGAAGAATCCATCGCACTAATCACAACTTTTGCAGTGCCAACGGTGAGCACTAAATCATTGTTCAGCCGCTGAAGATCGACGTCAATCGGCTTTCCACCAACAAGAGCTGCAGCTTCACCATCCTTTACCGACGGTGCGTTCGGAGCAGGAATCGTCGTGGTCGTGGTTGTCGTTGTTGTCGGAAGTGCAGTTGTTGTGGAGGCACCTAAAGCACCTACCAAGCGGGGAATAGTTGTAGTGGTCGCAGTAACTCTTGATGACGCAATTGTCGTGGTGGTTACAAGAATCGGAGAAGTCCCAATGGGGGTTTGTCCTGCGCCAGATGATCCTGATCCTGTGGTAACAGTCGTTGTAGTGGCACCAACTGTTGTCGTAGTGGCCGGCGCAATCGTTGTAGTAACCGGTGGAAGAGTTGTTGTTGTTGTTGTTGTGCTTGTTGTCGTCGTGGTTGCAGGCGGTGCGGTTGCTGGCGAAGAAGTTGGCGTGACGTTACCTGTCCAAGGGAATGGAGTTCCCCAGTTAAATGTGGGGGTATTCACTCCACTTACAGTGCGAGCCAGACTGCTTGAGTCACTGAGTAGCGATCCGGAAGAGACGGCTTGCAGGAGAAATTTTGTATCTGCGACGGCCGACAACGGGCCACTCGGAGTAAAGGCAGATGTATAAAGTGCCGTGCCCTTTACAAAGTGGAAGTTAGTGATGAGTCCACCGAAGTAAGTTCCCGAAGTTCCTTCAGATCCGACATACAACGGAGTTGACGAATTAGTGACGTTCGTGGAATTGGTTCCAGACGTCAATTGAACACCGTTTTTGAAAATACGTAACGTGGTTCCCGAACGTGTGATCGCAAAATGCACCCATTGATTTGAAATTGAACCGGCAGAGGCAAACAAGCGAGGCCCCCCGCCAGCTAGCCAAACATAGATGGTTCCACCTTCGATGCTGACACCAATCGATGTGCTCGGATAGCTGCCGACCGAAAATATGCGTGGCCACGAAGACGAAAAACTTGTTTGATATTGGAACCACTCAACGGTGAAGTCACCTGTTCCCACTGCCCAATCACTGCTACCAGGAAGCGAGACGTACTGATTTGTTCCGTTGAACGAGATACTTCCGCCGTCAATTGCATGACCAACGTCGGACACAGCAAAAGACAGCACCACGAAGGAGACAAGCGCTAGTAAGGCAACCCGAACTTTCATCACGACACGATTGTACCCTGCGTCTAGAAGAGTGTTCTACTACTGACTCGTGGGGAGTCTCTTACACGCCAAGGCGTTTGGCAACCATCGCCAACTTGGCGTCGGGCTGCACCACGGCTACACGCACATTGTGCGACCCGCCTGCACCATAGAAATCCCCTGGGCTCACCAGTGCCCCACCCTCACGAGCAAGCTTCTCGGTGAACTCCCACGCATCACCGGCGTTGAACCACAAATAGAAGCCACCAGACGGTAGAGCGATATCAATACCCGACCATGTGGTCAAAGTCTTGGCCATCATTTCTAAACGCGACAAATACCGATCACGTTGCACGCGAACATGCCCATCATCATCAAGGGCAGCAACGCCAGCTGCCTGTGCCGGGCCTGGCACCATAAAGCCCGCATGTTTACGTACTTCTTTGAGGTACTCCACGATCTCTGCGTCACCTGAGTAGAAACCCACGCGCACGCCGGCAAGGTTGGAACGCTTCGACAATGAATGAACAGCAACCACGCCGTCGAGGCCATGCTGCAAAATGGATTGCGGCGCAGTGCCCCATGTGAACTCGGTGTAACACTCATCACTAAACACCGGAATGTCGTGCTTGCGACCCCAGTTAGCTGCATATTTCAAATCGTCTAATCCACCGGTGGGATTGCTTGGGCTATTCACCCACACCATGAGCGCACGCGCAATGTCGTCTTCGGACAATGACGCAAAATCCATGTGGCCTTCTGCATTCATAGGAACTGGAAGCGCACGCAAACCTGCAAGCGTGGCACCCATCTCGTAGGTGGGGTACGCAACGGCCGGATAGATGACTGTGTCGCGTCCAGGGCGACGCAACTTCATGTACTGCGGTGTAGTTGCAACAAACTCTTTTGTGCCAATACACGCCGCTATGCGCGAAATGGGAACATCGATCGCAAAACGACGACCCATCCAGCGAGCAATAGACCTGCGCAAGTTTTCTGAACCAATAGACGCTGGGTACCCGCGCTCTGAACCAGAGCCTGCAAGTGCATCAATCACTGCTTGTGGTGGCGGATCACATGGCGTGCCGATGGAAAGGTCAACTATTCCACCGTCGAATTCACTCGCCATCTTCTGATACGCATCGAGTCGGTCGTATGGGTACGGAGGCGGCTCAAAGCCCACCTGGTTTCTATTGACGCCTGCGCTACTCATGAGACCTCAAGTTTCCTTCATCATCAACCTGTACAACGAACTCGCGCAAACGCCCCGCCGAAGCCTCGGACAAACGTGCGCGAATATGCATTCCATCGGGGTGGTCTTGTGAGAGAACCACTTCACCTTCACGATGGATAGAGGCCAAAATATCGCCACGCTCAAACGGCACCACAAGGTCTGTGACCTGAGTGATGGAACGCATGCGATCTGCAAGCTTTCGCAACAACACATCGAGCCCTTGGTTCTTCAAAGCCGAGACTGCAACCGCACCGTGATGGGCTTCCACCAACTGTGCTCCAAAGTCTTCCAACTTGTCGGCCTTATTGAAGACGATGAACTCAGGAACTTGGTCTGCTCCGATTTCGGCAAGCACTTCTCGTACTGCAGTCATTTGCTCTTCAGGGTGAGTGGCGCTTCCATCAACTACATGCACAAGCAAGTCTGCTTCAGCCGCTACTTCAAGCGTGCTCTTGAAAGACTCGATGAGACCGTGCGGCAGTTGACGAATGAAACCAACCGTGTCTGTCACAAGTACTGGTTCACCACCAGGCAAAGCCAACCGACGCGTAGTCGGATCAAGCGTGGCAAACAATCTGTTCTCTACAAGCACGCCTGCTTGAGTTAGCGCATTGAGCAACGTAGATTTTCCTGCGTTTGTGTACCCAACGATGACCACTGATGCAAGGCCGCTGCGACCACGACTCTTTCGTTGCGTGTGTCGAGTACGCGACAACCCCTTGAGATCCTGTTCGAGTTTTTCGATGCGCCGCATGATGCGTCGACGATCTGTTTCTAATCGAGTTTCACCAGGACCGCGTGTTCCAATGCCACCACCCTGCTGCGACAATCCGGCCTTTGCACCGCGACGCAAACGTGGCAAGCGGTAGCGCAACATTGCAAGTTCCACTTGCGCCTTACCCTCTTGCGTGTGGGCATTTTGAGCAAAGATGTCAAGGATGACTGCAGTTCTGTCGAGCGCAGTACGGCCAAGCACTCGTTCCAAGTTGTACTGCTGTCCTGGTGACAGTTCGTTGTCGAACACCACAGTGTCTGCGTCAATTGCAAGACACACTTCCTTTAACTCCTCCACTTTTCCTTTACCGATGTAAAAGGCATTGTCGGGAGTATCGCGTCGTTGCGTGAGGCGAGCAGCTTCGTCGGCACCAGCAGTGTCTACTAACAGTGAAAGCTCGTCAAGACCTTCTTCTGTGTCTTCATCTGTATGGCCACCAAGCGTGACTCCCACCAGAACAATGCGTTCTCTGAATGTACGTTCAATCAGTGTGGCGCCGAGAGCCTCCTGGTACGGATTGCTCACGCTGTTACCGAATGCTCACTCATAAATACTGCAGGCCCTGTGAGAACTGCATGGCGATTCTCGGTGATGTGTACAAGAGCATCGCCACCATCCATATGCACAATCACTTCAGACGAGGTGCTGGGAACAAAACCCCATGCGATTGCTGCATCGGCTGCTGCACACGCGCCCGTGCCGCAAGCCTGGGTAATTCCGGCACCACGTTCATGCACCCGCATCGTGATGGCATTTTCTTCAGGGCCAGGCTGAATGATTTCAAGATTGATATGTGGCACTACTGCGCCAAGTGACGCCAGATCAACAGATACAACATCATCGACACCTACAACTGAATGAGGGTTACCGAGAGACACATGATGCACTGGCCGTAGTGGATCACACTGCAATTCATGCCAGTTGCTAGGAGCATTCAGATCGGACACTTCACCCATGTCTACGCGCACCAAAATCTGCTCGTCAGAGTGATGACTAACAACTGTTACTTCACGAACGCCTGCGTCTGTGATGACTTCATACGTTGTTCCTGCATTGTTGCCCAATGTTGAATGTGCGGCCTGCACTAAACAACGGATTCCGTTACCACTCATTTCAGCAACGCTTCCGTCTGCGTTATAGAGCCGCATGCTCAATGTGGTGTCGTTCTCAATTCCAAGCAACAACAGACCATCTGCGCCAATGCCATTCTCACGATGACACCACTCGAGTGCACGATGTGGCCACTCGCCCGCTATCTCACCTTGTGCGCGGTTGTACACCAAAAAGTCGTTCCCGAGTCCGTGGTGTTTTGTGAGTGAAACCTGCATGTTCTCCAAAGACTATGCCAAGGCACCCAGTACGTGAGGGGTCACTTCTGCAACGGGGTCCTTGCGAACATCTACCCACTCAATACGTGGGTCGCGGCGGTACCAGCGTTCCTGACGTACGGCGAACTGTTGTGTGCGCAGAACTGTGGCAGCCACTGCTTCATTCAGGCTGCACCGCCCCTCTATGAATTCGATGACCTCTTTGTACCCAAGAGCCTGGCGAGCCGTGGGCGACATGCCCTCTGGCTCTGTGCACAAGGACTTCACCTCGTCTACTAATCCGGCACTCATCATGATGTCTACGCGGCGCGCAATACGTTCTCTCAATACGTCTCGATCCCAACGGATTCCGATGAGTCGAGTCT
>Ga0209033_1000980_pt1 | contig 16717 bp, 11 predicted proteins | sample LauGreFa1BDMLBDN_2_FD_188218 | JGI IMG/M metagenome (GOLD analysis project Ga0209033, IMG submission 188218) | Freshwater lake microbial communities from Lake Michigan, USA - Fa13.BD.MLB.DN (SPAdes) (version 2) | ecosystem: Environmental > Aquatic > Freshwater > Lake | place: Lake Michigan, USA...
GGTTTACTACAATGGGTTTAATAGTAACTAATTTAATGTGGATTTTAAACGCAACAGGAGTACTACAATGGTAGGCGCTGAGCAGTTAGACTGGGTAGAAGAACTAGAAGAAGATGAAGATGATGAAGAAGAAGGGGCGTACGTACTAGTAAGGATAGTAGAGAATGAATTAGGTATAGGACTTAGTGTACCAAATGACGAACCAAACGGAGACTACTTCATGCATGTTATAGACTCTCTATATAAAAACGCTACAATCCATGCTCTTGAAAACTTAATTGAAAGCTGTAAAAGAAGTGAAAGAAATGTATTAGCTAAAGAGATCCGTGCCTTTCTAGATACACCTAAAATTCTACACTAGGGGAAACTATGAAAACCATACTATTTTTAATGTTGTTAATGCCCACACTATCTATGGCAGCGTCACTTATCTTAACGCCTGGGCAACCTATGCAAGCTATAGAACAAACAGCAGGAGGCTACACTATTATGGACATGGGTGGAAAGGGAAATACACTTATACAAAATGTGGGAAATATGGAGATCATTCACCACGGAGATTCTCCGGCAACAGTCATAATACATGAAGAGCCAGTGGGAGTTCCAACGCCGTACAACCTAATCGACATGACCGGAGAAGAGTAGTGACCCCAGAAGGAGTTATCAAGAAGCAAGTAAAAAGTATACTTGCTGAGGTAGGAGCGTGGTATTGTATGCCTGTAGGGTCTGGTTACGGTAAGTCGGCTATCCCAGACTTTATAGTTTGTCATCAAGGATATTTAATAGCTATAGAAACAAAAGCTGGCAACAAGCAAGCGACAGCTATACAGGCTAGAGAGATAGAAAGAATAAAAGCAGCCAAGGGCTATGCCCTTGTGATAAATGAAACTAACATAGGACACTTAAAAGAATGGTTATTATTGGAATCGACTTTGAAACCTACTACGCCAAGGACTACTCCCTCTCAAAAATAAGTACACAAGCATATGTAGATCACCCACACTTCGAGGTTATCGGAGTTGCAGTAAGAGTTAATGACGAACCAACTGAATGGTTTAGTGGCACGATGGAAGAGACACAGGTCTGGTTAAATAAGTTTGACTGGGCAAATGCTTGGGTCTACGCACATAATGCCATGTTCGATGCGACTATATTGACATGGAGGTTCGGTATAAAGCCTAAGTTGTGGATAGATACATTATCTATGGCTCGCGCTGTACATGGTACAGAAGTAGGTGGATCACTAGCTAAACTTGCTATTCATTATGGGCTAGGTGAGAAAGGCACAGAGGTTGTCAATGCGCTAGGTAAACGTAGGGTAGATTTTACTGAGGAAGATTTAGATAAGTACGGAGAGTATTGTATTAATGATGTTGATCTTACTTATGGGCTGTTCCTAAACTTAGCACCACATTTTAATAAGACCGAGATGAAGCTTATTGATATGACCATACGTATGCATAGTGAACCACAGTTTATCTTAGACATACCCACACTTGAAGACCATTTATACCATACTAAGAAACGTAAGGAAGAGCTGTTAAGTGCGAGTGGTATAGCTAAAGAAGACCTTATGAGCAACAATAAGTTTGCAGATATACTAAGATCCTATGGTGTTACACCTCCACTAAAGATAAGCCCCGCTACTGGTAAGGAAACTTACGCTTTCGCTAAGACAGATGAAGAGATGAAAGAGCTGTTAGACTTTCCTGATTTTGACGTTCAAGCTATTGTGGCAGCGAGGTTAGGCACTAAGTCTACATTGGAAGAGAGTAGAACAGAACGCTTTATAGAGATAGCCAATGCAGGTGGGGCGATGCCCATACCGTTAAAGTACTACGGTGCTGATGTAACAGGTAGATGGAGTGGGTGTGATGGTGTTAATATGCAGAACCTACCAAGATCATCACCTATTAAACATGCGATACAAGCACCAGAAGGTTATGTAATAGTAGGGGCTGACCTTAGTAACATTGAGTTAAGAGTTAGTTTATATTTTTCAGGGCAGATGGATAAATTACAAATTATCGCTGACGGTCTAGATTTGTACAAAGACTTCGCTGCCACTGCATTTAAAGTAGGTTATGACGAAGTTACTAAGGAGCAACGCTTTGTTGGGAAGACCTCTATTTTAGGACTTGGGTTCGGTACAGGTGCTGCTAAGTTAAGGGAGTCTATCAGAGCGATGTCCGGTAACGACATAGGCAAAGACGAAGCAGAACGCATTGTAAACTTATACAGGAGCGAGTTTGATAAGGTTAAGGCTACGTGGAATGAAGGCACTCAGGTACTAAGAGATATGCGTGATAACGTCACTTCCAATTTCGGTGCTATTAACTTAAAAGTAATGGGTAAACAAGGAATACTATTACCATCTGGGCTTTACTTAAAATATCCTGACTTAATAGAGCAAGACGAGTGGACATACTCCAGCCATAGGGGTTCAAGACGTAAGATATATGGTGGTAAAGTCGTGCAAAATTGCATACAGAGCCTAGCAAGGTGTATAATGGGCGAAGCCATGGTGAGAATCACCAGACGTTATAAGATCGCCCTCACTATCCATGATAGTTGTTATTGTGTAGTTCCTAAAGAGGAAGCCCAAGAGGCTTTTGATTTTATCATTGGGGAGTTATGCAAGGAACCTAGTTGGATGCCAGGAATACCATTAGGCGCAGAGGGGGCATTTGGGGTAACCCTTAAAGAAGCAGGATAATAAATGAAAATACCCGCATGGAGTTTTAGTTCAATAAAATTATACGACACATGTCCTAAGAAGTATGAGTCAGAAAGAGTAACTAAAGAAGTGGGTTATCAAGAGACTGAAGCTACCCTGTATGGGACAGAGTTGCACCTTGCTGCTGAAGAATACATCCGAGATGGTAAAGAGATCGATCCAAGGTTTAAGTTTATAAAACCCTACCTAGACAAACTCAATGCCATACCGGGGGAAAAGTTATGTGAAATAAAGTTGGGGGTAAAGAAACATGAGGGAAGATTGGTTGCTTGTGATTTTTTCGATGATGACGTTTGGTTCCGCGGTGTGGCTGATTTGGTCATACTCGATGGGGATAAAGCTTGGATTGTAGATTATAAGTCTGGTAAAAGTGCTAAGTATGCGGATATAAAACAGTTAGCTTTAATGGCAGCTGCAATGTTTCTTAAACATCCAGAAATTAAAAAGATTAAAACGTCCTTGCTGTTTGTAGTATCTAAAGAATTTATAAAAGAAGACTTTGTTAAAGAATGGGGGCTTGAGATCTTTAGCAAATATGATGAGTTGTTGACCCAACGAGAAATGGCGTATAATTCAGGCGTCTTTAATGCTAAACCTAATGGGCTATGTCGCCAATGGTGTGGTACGTTAAGTTGTCCTCATAATGGGAAGAATAAATAATGCCTAAAACAAGTAAAGTAAAACTAGCTTATCAAGCTGAACGTCAAAAAACCCCTGCGGAAGTAGCCGCTAGAGTGGCACGTAATAAAGCTAGGCGTCATGCGATCGCCGCAGGTAAAGCTAAGGTGGGTGATGGAACCCAAGTTGATCATATAAGACCTTTAAATAAAGGCGGCAGTGCTAAAGATAGCAACACTCGTGTGGTGAGTACAGCAAAAAATGAAGGATGGCGTAAGACGTATCCAGAAATGTACGGAAAAAATAAAAAGAAATGATTATTAAAACGAGATCAGTTAGACAATTAGCTAGAGACGCAGGTCTCAATGAAGAGCTTATTGAACGTAATATAGAAGCCTTGTGTGATTTCACATGGCGTGTGGCAAAGAAAGAAAGAAAACAATGTAACAGTAGAGTGCGTAAGTGGTTGCTAAGCAATGAGCTAGTTAAACCCCCATTAGTAGAGTTACTAAAAGACGAGGATGAAGAAGAGTACGACTTCATTTAGAGATAATTAAAACGCTTCATCCCCGTAAGGGATTGTTAATAAAAAGGAAAACAATGGAAATTATAGATAATAAAGCGCTCGTGCTAAAAACACGAGACCCTGACAAGGTGACTCAGGTTATCCCTCAGTCTCATGTAGTAAGTCAAACACAAACCCCATCAGGTGTGGGCTACGAAGTAGCTGTTAAATGGACATTGGCTAACGCCAAGATATTACAGAACTTAGGTTTTAAGAATGTGCCGTCACCTATAGTGGGGCAGTACAACTGGCCTGGAATGTATAAACCTTTTGAACATCAAAAGGACACTGCGTCTTTCTTGACTCTTAATCAACGAGCCTTTTGTTTAAACGACATGGGCACAGGCAAAACCATGAGCGTTATATGGGCAGCTGACTATCTAATGACTAAGAAAATTATTAAACGAGTATTAGTTATATGCCCTCTATCTATTATGGACCCAGCATGGAGAGCAGACTTATTTAAAACGGCAATGCACCGTATGGTAGATATTGCCCATGGCTCCAGAGATAAACGCATTAAAGTCATTAAGTCTGACGCTGAGTTTGTAATTATTAATTATGATGGGATAGAGATAGTAGCTAATGAAATAGCTAAAGGGGGGTTTGACCTGATTGTATGTGACGAAGCATCGGCGCTAAAGACACCAACTACTAAAAGATGGAAGACTTTGAATAGCTTAATTACCCAGCACACTTGGTTATGGTTATTGACAGGGACACCTGCCGCTCAGTCTCCTATGGACGCCTATGGGTTAGCTAAGATATTAAGACCAGACTCGGTGCCTAGATACATCGGGGCGTTTAAAGACAAGGTAATGTTAAAGATAACTCAGTTTAAATATATCCCTCGTCCTGAAGCACAAGATATAGTGTACAAGGTACTCCAACCAGCAATTCGGTATACCAAAGAAGAATGTTTAGACTTACCAGAGTTAACCTATACAGAAAGAGACACCCCGATAACCCCACAACAGAGAAAGTATTATGATCTATTAAAGAAAGAGTTGTTGTTTGAAGCCGCAGGAGAAGAGGTAAGTGCAGTTAATGCGGCAGTTAAAATGAATAAACTTCTTCAGATATCATCCGGTGCAGCCTATTCCGATACAGGAGAAGTGGTAGAGTTTGATTGTTCGGTGCGATTAAAAGAAATGACGGAGATAATTGAGCAGAGCAGTCATAAAGTTCTCATCTTTGCAAATTTTAAACATGGCATAGTCACAATTAAACGGCACTTAGATTCATTGGGTATAACGTCCGATGTTATTCATGGAGGTGTAAGTGCCAACAATCGTACTAAAATATTTAACCAGTTCCAATTAGAGAAAGACCCACAAGTGCTTATCATACAACCCAAAGCCGCGGCTCATGGAGTAACACTACATGCGGCTAACACTATTATATGGTGGGGGCCTATAACTAGTACGGAGACTTATTTACAAGCTAATGCTAGGGTACATAGACAAGGGCAAAAGAACCCATGTACTGTCGTACACTTAGTAGGTAGCTCTGTAGAACGGTCTTTATATGCAAGCTTGACAAGTAAAACAGAAGCTCAAAACACTTTACTAAATATGTATAAAAATATATTTGGACTTATATAACAAAGTATGGTAACCTATACACAGCCTTACGAATTTCGTAAGAGAACCAAAGGAGATAAAAATGGAAACACAAGTAACTGCTGATAAATTAGTATCAGTCTACATAAAAATTAGAGATAAACGCAGTGCAATTTTACGCGCCTATGAAGAGCAGGATAATGTGCTGAAAGAGCAGCAAGCGATGGTTTCTAACCAAATGCTAGAAATTATGAAAGAGGTCGGTGCTACTAATATTAAAACTACTTATGGCACAGTATCTCGTAGTGTTTCTACAAGGTTCACTACTAATGATTGGGGAAGTATGTATGCCTTTATAAAAGAGCATGACGCCATGCATCTTATGGAGCAACGTATTAGCCAAGGTAATATGAAAAGATTCCTGGAAGAAAATCCAGATCAACTGCCCATCGGGCTTAACAGTAGCAGTACATATACAGTGTCTGTTCGCAAAGCAAAATAAGGAGTAATTGAAATGAAATTTGACGAGAATTTAGATGAGGGCTATGATGACCAGCTCACAGATGACCAGTGGTTGTCCACTGCGGAAGTATTGGCTCTGCTAAAGATAAGTCGCCAGACTCTGGCGTCCTTTAGAAATAAAGGGTTAATAAAAGCTTACCGTAAAGGCCTGTCGGGCACAAACATATATAACAAGGCAGAACTTGCTGACTTGATCGTAAAATCAAACACTATTAGGAGCGTATAACATGGCAAACGATATAGCATTATTTAGAGAAGCAGGAGCGACAATCCCAGCACACTTACGTACTGGCGCTTTAGATAGTTTAACCAAAAGCCTTATGGGCAGCAGTGGTAGTAACAAGACTATCTCTATCAGAGGTGGAAGCTTCCGTATGGTTGTGGATGGTCAAGAAGTTATGGTTAGTGAAGACCGTGCGCTTGATGTTGTTATTGTTAATGCAGCACCACATATTAGCCGTACTTATTACGAAGGTGCTTATAAAGAAGGTGAGAAGTCAGCCCCTGTATGTTGGTCTAACGATGGTACTAAGCCAGATCCTTCTTCTGAGAGCCCACAAGCAAGTGCATGTGCTGTATGCCCAATGAATATAAATGGTTCGGGTCAAGGCACTTCAAGAGCTTGTAGATTCAATCGTAGATTGGCTGTTGTTGTTGGGTCACCTCATGAGAACAGTGATATTTACCGTATGGTTATCCCTGCGCAATCTATTTTTGGTAAAGCTGAAAACGGTAAAATGCCTTTAGGTGCATATGCTAAATTCATTGGGGGTCATGGGTTAACTATATCAAGTGTACTTACAGAGATTCGTTTTGATGCGAGTTCTACTGCACCTAAGTTAACATTTAGAGCGGCTAGGGCGTTAACTGTAGAAGAGATTGAAGCAGCGGGTGTCTTAGGTAGAGACCAACAAGCATTAGATGCGGTGATCTATAATCCTGTAGTAGCTGATAGTAACAAAACTCCAACTGCTGGTTATATCCCTGCACCTGCGGCGCCTGTATTCCGTGAAACTAAAGTGCAAGCTACTCCAGAAGTGGAGCCTGTGGTAAGGGAAAAGAAAGCCGCTCCTGCTCCTGCTAAGGATCTTGCTGATGTTCTAAGTCAATGGGGAGATGACGAGGACTAAGTTTTATCCCAGATAGGGGGTGTTATCACCCCCTTTTTTAGCACTAATTTATACGGGCATAGAGCTATGACACGGAGAGAATTTTTTGACATGATGTTTAGCCCATCGGGCTACATTAATATAAGAGGTCTGTACTACGATCAGACCCGCGGTAAACCTGTATCTAAATTTTTCATTGATTTTGATGAGGCAGACGAATATATAGAACAACTAGTAGCAGATGGTAGAGAAGCCTATTTTGCTACGCCTACATTTGTAGATAACACCAAGCAAGCCACAGTATCTAATATCGCATATCATCGTTCATATTTTGTGGATATTGATTGCGGACCAACTAAGTTTTACAAAAGTAAACAAGAGGGTGTAACTGCCCTGTATGCGTTTTGTGAGCACACTGGGTTACCTGTGCCGATGCTAGTAGATTCAGGTAATGGCATTCATGCGTATTGGATGCTGGGGGAAGATGTACCTTATAACATATGGAAGCCTGTAGGTATTAGATTAAAAGAACTTACCCATGAGTTTGGGTTTCAAGTTGATAGTAGTGTGACAGGGGACGGAGCACGTATTTTACGAGTGCCTGATACCGTTAATACAAAAGACCCTAGTAAGAGCAAAAGAGTATATATAAAAACAGCAGTGGAGCCTATATCCTTTGCCGAGTTTTCACAGATTGTACCTCCAGCTATTACACATAACACTTTAAACTTAGGTCAGACAGATGATTTAACAAAGAGTCTTATGGGTGGGGAGTATCCCCCTAGTAAGTTTGAGATCATTCTTCGTAAAAGCCGTAAGTTCATTTCCAACCAAGAAAAAGTAAAGGTAGTCTCTACGGATAATGAAGGTAATGAATCTATTGTTTTTAAGAATAAAGTGTTTGAGCGTTGTGCAGGGTGCGCACAAGTGCTGTATGCGGATGAGCATCGCACTACATTAGAAGAACCTCTTTGGTGGGCTATATTATCTATAGCTAAAGCATGTACAGATGGAGCTGAGGCGATCCATACTATATCTGAAGGACACCCAAATTATACCGTTAGTGAGACAGAGGAAAAGTCTTCACGATTTAAAGGTCCTCGTACCTGCTTAGAGTTTCAAAAGGATAACCCTGATATATGTAGAGGGTGTATACATAAAGGAAAAATAACAAGCCCTATACAATTAGGTAAATACGTAGAATTAGCATCGCCTACTGACAACAGCATTGAAGACTTAGCGCATGAGAGTCTACAACAAAATGTAACCATGGAAGCACCACATAAATATCCTTTTGGGTGGGCTAGACGAGCTTCTGGAGGCATTGTTAGACTTAGTATGGAAGTGCAGGACGGTGATGAAACACCGGAGCAAATAGAAGATGTTATTTATGAAAATGACTTATGGGTTAAGAAGCGTTTAGACGACCCACATCATGGAGGTTCTTCCATACAGATAGTACATATAGAGCCACAGGGCCCTAATGAGCCTAAAAAGGTTACAGAGTTTATAGCCCCCCTGACGGCTATAGGTAAGAGAGATAAGTGCCAGGAACTGCTTACATTCCATGGAGTGTATAAAGCTATTACCCCTAGAACACTAGGGTTATTACAAAAATATTTTGAAGATTGGGTGGCGGAATTGAAAGACAAACCAGAACAAGCAAGAGCCAGCTTTGGTTGGCACGATAATAATACAAGTTTCGTTATGGGTAGCCGTGAAGTGGCACTAGATAAGGGTATTTTATTTAGTCCTACATCAGCATCAACTGACGAAGTAACTCCTTTATATCAACGTGAAGGATCTTTAGACACATGGAAAACTATCGCTAATTTATACGCTAAGAAGGGCAATGAAGCACGAGCTTTTGTATTGTTTGTAGGGTTTGGTGCTCCTTTATATAACTTCTTAAATCTAGGTAGTGTAACGGTACATCTCACCAATGCAGCATCAGGTGTGGGTAAAACTACTGCTCAGAAAATGGCAGGTAGTATATGGGGTGACCCCGTTAAGACTATGATGAATAACAAAGATACCATGAACGCTAAGTACCATAGATTTGGGGTGCTACGTCATTTGCCTTTGTTAATAGATGAGATCACTAATATGGATGGTGAGGCATTGAGTGATTTTGTCTTCTCTATATCTCAAAACTCAGGCAAGAACCGTATGTCCTCACATACAAATACCCTGCGTAAAAACGTAACCCAGTGGAACACCATAGCCGTAACATCAGGCAATAACAGTTTATATGACACTTTAAAACAACATAGAGCATCAGTAGAAGGTGAGCTGTATCGGATCATAGAACTCGAAATTGAAAGTGACGACTCTTTAGCAAAGGAAGAATCTGACTATTGGTATGACCAATTACTGCCTGAAAACTATGGTATGGCTGGAGAAGTTTTTATGACTTATGTTGTAGATAACCTACCTGAAGTTTTAGAGTTGTTAAAAGAGACCCAAAAAGAATTTGATAAGTGCGCTGGATTTACTGGTAAACAAAGATTCTATTCTGCATGTTGTGCGGCGGCTTTCACAGGTGCTATTATCGCTAAAAGATTAGGTTTGCATGACATAGATGTAGACAGCATTAAACAATGGGCTGTTACTACGTTAGGTTCTGTACAAGCTACAGTAAAAGAGTGTAGCTCCGAGGACTCGGTATCGATACTGGGTAGGTTTTTAAACGAGCATAATAGAAATGTTCTTGTGGTTAATAGCACCTCTATAGAGGTGGGTAGCGTGTTATTAAATGAGCGCCCTGTCAGAGAGGCAATGGGAGAGCTAGTGGTACGTATAGAGCCTGACACTAACCATATGTATATAGCGAAGAGCGCCCTAGAGCGATGGTGTGCAGAGCGAAGAGTACCTGTAAAGAGCTTCTATAATGAGATAGAAAGAAAGGGTATTGTATTGAGCACTAAGACTAGAAAACGCTTGGCAGAGAACACAGCTGCGGCTGGCGTACCCGTTCCTGTATTGTGGTTGGATACCACAAAATTGAGCTTACCAGAATTAAATGTTTGACAGACTTGCACTACATGCTAATATGTAGTGCGCTCATTAAATTTCTCTGTGTGTTGTGTATATCCTCGCCCCGTTACTACGGGGCTTTTTTATTGGCTTCTTTAGATATATCAGCGCCAATAGACAATATGTTTCGTTTCATATCTAGCAACTCATCATACTGTTTTTTCTTTTGTGCTGTCGTTAATGAAGGATCGTTTATAGTATATGCCATGGCTTGAGTAAGTTTAGTCATAGCCGCTATTATTTTAGTCTCAGCTTTAGCCCCATATAAAAATGGCATATTTTCTGAAGTAGAGTATAGCGCCGCTCTTGGATCTCCTACTTTAAGCATATGTGTCATAGTGTTAGCAAATTGTTTAAACTTTTCTGCTTGGTCGTACACTTCGTTTTGATCAACTAAAGAATTAGGATTAGTAACAAAAGCCTTAGCGTAAGGTACTGTTTCAGTCCAATCTTTATCAACTTGTTCTCCAAAACCTTTAGATAGTCCATTAGCAAGCATGTCGGCTACGGAGAACACTTCAGTGCCATATCCTGATAAAAGCTGTTTACTTACAGCCGGAGACATTCCAGTAATGTCACTAAAAGCATCAGAAAGATAAGATTTACCCCTACCTCGTTCTGTACGAACCAAGTCCTTAGACCCTCTACTCTCTATGTCAAACCATTCCGCAGGGTTTTTATCAAACATAGCCTTACCTGTAGCTGCTTCCAGAATAGGTTTTATAAATGCAGGGATAGGCAATGGAGGAGTTAGCCCATTAAGAACACTATTAAACAATAATTCTTTAGTCCGTTCGCCTGTATCTAGGCCCATCATTTGTCGTACCATAGCTTCGGGTATTAATTTGAATACAACCCCTATTTCAAATGGAGAGGCTACCTTACCCATACGACCATCACCTAAGCCTGGAATTAACCAGTTGCTCATCCAATCACTAGCTTTGGCTTCTCTATATTCTTCTGAATTACTACTTAAAGTGTAGGCGTAAGCCATAGAAGCTAAAGTCATATACATAGCTCTAGTTCTAAATAGTTTACGTGCCCTAGCCGCATCAGCTTTGGACATGTTCATTCCGGTAGCATTTCGTAATATTACGTCCATGCCATTTAAAAATGAATTAAAGAAAGGCACAGATTGGTTTATCATACGAACAGAAGCATCACTACCTTGGTTAGCAAAACTCATAAAGCCCCTAGCCCTAGATACAGCGAAGTCATTTTGTTGTTCTTTAGTTAACCCTTTCTGTTTCTTAGCTTCCTCAAGAGCTGCCTTATAAACTTCCACCCTAGTAGCGGCATCAGCTGCTTCATGTATGTGTTGTAACCAAGACCATCCTTTTTTTACAGCACCCCTTTGCTTTTTACCCTTAATAAACTCAATCTTCTGATCAGCTAAATTACTTTGAGATTGTAATACACCTTTGTTTACTAGTTCTTTATACTCTGCATTATGGTTAGTAAGGATACTTAAGAAAGATCTAGCGGCGCCTATAGGCGTAACCAACCCAGTTTGAGCAGTAAAATTAGCCATAACTGGATCTCGCACTAATTGACGATACCAAAACATAGGGTTAACTAAAGCGCCTTTACGAACTACCATAGAAGGAGCTGTTATAAAGGAGGGTAAGTCTAATCTAGCTATATCTTTAAAGGCATCAAATAACACAGGATCATCGATAGCATATAAAACAGATTTACCTTTACGTATAACATTAACTACTTGCTGGAACTGACTGCCTTTATTAGACGCTAATTCTCTAGCGGAACCATGAGCAGCTAACCACTTCAACGATGCAGTTTTGTAGTTGTTTTCCATAGCAGCATCTACAGCAAAAGCATAATGCTTTTGTAGGTTTTCAAACATGTTTATTTTATGCTCACTAACGCCTTTAGCTTTAACTTTACCTATACCTTTTACTGCAGAAGAAATACTTATATTAGACTCACCAATAGATTCTAGCTCTTCAGTGGACATATAGAGCGGAGCATACTGATACTTAGGATCACGCCATTCACGGGCTACAGTTGCGTCTATATTTCCTGTGCTTTCTAATAAGTCTACTAAAGACCGCATGACCTTATGCACATCATCTACAATAGCCTTAATTTCAGGCACAGAGTTCATAACCTTATGAGCATCAGATATCATTTTAGGAGTAATATGTTGAGCTACGCCTCCTTCCGCTTTTATCTTGTCTACCCTATGTTGATCACTTTCCGCTAGTTTACGTATTTCCTTAGCCGCAGCTATAGAGGTTTTTCTTTCTATTGAACCTTTAGCGAATGTTTTTGCAAAGTTCATTAGTTTAGTTGCGTCTGCTCTACGTTGTATTGCTCTGCGCTCTATATCTTGATATCTTAATTGGTGCCCTTCATTAGCGAGCACTGTAAGAATACGTTCAACGTCTTCTGCTTTATATCCTTTAGGTAGGTCGTGAGAACGCTCTAGTATTTTAACTAAATTAAGTTTGTCTGATCGGTTTATAGTCAGCAATCCAGTACTAGAACGAGTAACATACCCATGCTCTATAGCACTACTAATAAAATTTCTACGTTCTTTGGCTTGGTTACGCAGTATACGTTCGTGGAACTCTCCGTTAGGTGCGATAGTCTTATCTTCCCTCGTTACGTAGTCCAGCATACTGTCATGGGCTATAAATCTAGCACGTATTTTATTTAGCGTACGTCCTAAAGTAGTTTGACTATTAGCCGCCATTTGTGCTTTTTCTATATCTTTCGTACGTTGTTTCTTTAGTTCTTCTGCCTTAGGACTACGATCTACCAAAATGTCAGCCGAACGCAATCTACTTAATTCGGGCTCATCAGGGGTTATTTCTGAGTAGAGGACTTCTTCTTTAGGTAGAGGGTTTTGTTCTTGAAAAGAGTCTGCAAACTTAGTAAGGCTTGGTGGAGTTGGTAATGAAGCAGCTTTTTTCAGGGCTTCTATCTCTTTATTCACTAAAGCTAATCTACTTTCTGACCATCTAAGATAGTCAGGCAGGTCTTTCTCATAACCCAATGACTCTTCTAGATGAGTTATTCTATCTTTAAGGGTGTCTCTATTGGCCTCAATGGATGTCCTTGGGGCTCCAAGCTTAGCTAACTCTCTACTTTTCCTAAAGGCTCCACCCAATTCAGTACGTACAGCGGGAGTTTCATAAGAAGGGATAAGCCCTCCTGTTTCTTCAGCTAAATCGTACATAGCTGTGGCTATGCCTTGTCTATGCCAATCCCAGTCTACCTCAACATCGGGGTTTGGAATAACATCATACACTCCTATAGTATTACCTTCTTGTTTTATAGTAGAGTAATCTAAAAAGCCTATAGGGTTGTTATTTTCATCAAAGGCTTTAATAACACCTGATTGGTTATACTTATCTTGTAAATTAACAAGTTTTACTATGTCTCCTTTTTTTGTTTTATGCTCTGTATAATTACTCTCAGCTAGTGCTCGCTCGTAGTGTTCTTTTTTAAAGTCACTTGGGCGTTCTATATCGGTAGTAACAACCTTTGGAGAAACTACAGGCTTTACTTTTTCTTCTTTAGTTTGCCCAGTTTCTGGTCTGCCTTCACGAATTCCTTCGCTACTGATTGGGGCACCTTTACCTTTTTGGAGAACTTCGGGTTGTGCGCCGCGGCTAACATTAGGTGTTGTTGCTTCAGGGACTTCGTTGGCATTTATTTGCTCCTGTTCATTGTATAAAGGTTTAGGGCCTTTTGTATCTTTCCCCCTACGTACAGGTTCACTAGGTAATAGGTTTTCTGTATGAGTGAGCAATTCTATAAAGGCATTATCGCGTTTAACCCCAAGCATGTTAGCTATAGATTGCGTGAACTTACCCCACATAGTAGTGTTTTCGTACTTGATCTTTTTAAGCTTATATTGAAACTCTGGGTTAGTTAACCCTTCAGACACAAGCTCATGAACGTTTTTAAGGCCATATTCCTTAGCTAAAGTAGGGTGAATTTTAACTGTTTCATGTAATTTTTTAAGTCCTTCAACAGAGGGTTTTTGTTTCTGTGTGGGGTTCTCTATAGCATGGTGTACGTTAGCATGAAGTAATTCATGCCCTACTATGGCTTCGTTACCCGCATGATTTTTGTGCATGGTTATTGAGTGCGTAGATGGCTCATAAAAGCCCGCAGCTCTAGTATTTTTACCCATTCCACCAGATTTAATAGTAAGATCAGTAAGGTTTTTTGATACTTCTGCTATGTGCCTAATGATGGGGTTTTTACTTTGACTAAGGACCTCAATAGTTTGTCCCATATTACCACTACTCACCGCTGTACTTAGGGGTTCATTTTTTGTAGCTTGCCCGAATAAGTCAGTGGTCACCCGCCCAGATCTGTTTGTTTTTTGCGCATATCCATAACCCAAAGTCTCAGCAAAATCTACCCTTTGTTTATTCGCCTCCTCTGTAGGCATGGCGTCTAACTGTTTATAAAGACTCTCTACAGCAGTAGGATCGATCTTCATATTTAACCTAGTTGCGGAGTCTAATATATTTTTTATAGCCGAGTGATGATCCGTATCGTTTATATCTAACTGCTTAAGCTGTTTATACTTAGCACTAGAGGGCGTTAAGCCAAGGGTATCTACCCAATTAGGGGCTTCAGTAACTTCAGGAGCTTTAGGAGTTTCAGGTTGTCTTATAGTCGGTTCTTCTATTTCGCCTGTATCCGTTTGGGTTACATTTTGCTCTTCTTGTGCACCTTGAGTTTCTTGAGCGGTTGTAGCAGTAGCGGCACCTTGATCTGTTGTAGTGGCACCTTGATCTGTTGTAGTGGCCCCTTGATCTGTTGTAACAGTAGTTTGGGCGTCTTTTGCAGCTTGTGCGGCTCTAGCTTCTTCTGCTAGTTTGGCTTCGTTTAATTTAGTTTGTATATCTTGGGTATAGCCTTGTTCATTAACTTCTGGTTGACTAACTTCTGGTGCTATTGGAGGCGGTGCTTCTGCTTCTGCTTGGGCTTGTTCTAAGGCACCTTGTTTACCTGCATGACGAGATAACCCCATAGGCCATGCTAATAAACCACCACCAACAAGATCCGTTTTAAGATTTTCCCAATACTCATCCATAGCTTCAGGAGAGGCCAAATCTTGACCAGTAGCAGCACGTTCAATAACAGCGGAACCAACATCACCAAACGCCATACCAGCGGTGTTTAACCCAAATTCTTTTGCAATATCCGCAACTTTAGAACCAACTGCGGCTTTACCTGCCTCTACACCTTTAGTTTCTACAACATCAGCAATATATTTTTGGACACTAGGTGTTAGCAGCTCCTCCATGAACCGACTTTGTATTTTACCTTTAAGAGGACCTAAGACTCCGACACCCAAGTAATTAGTGGCTGTTTCTGCTGCTGCCGCAGGTAGATGAGGTATTACTTCAAAATCTTTACCCCGCTCATCGGTTCTTTGAGCCATGCTACCTAATGCTTGAGACCCCATAGTTCCAGCAAGTAAAGACGGAGCAACCGCTTCGGGTGCAAGAGCAAGACCAGCGGCATAAGGACCAATCCCACCAGCTACTTGTCCGGCGTAATAAGGAACCTGTTTATACCAAGCGTCTGCTTCTGTAGGAGCTTCAGCTATCTCCCCCGCCTTTTGCTCCCACTCTTTACTTTTTTCAATACCAGATGTGCCAAGTTGTTCCAATGAAGGAAAGCCCATAGCCTGTCCGGCGCCTTGAAAAATTTCAGCGCCTCCCCTAAGAAGGGTACTTCCCCCAATTAAAGCGGCACTTTTAGCACTCGGCATAAAACCCATTTTTTCTTGGTGTTCCGCTTCGGCTTGTGTGGTAAAGTCTAGGTCTGGATGTAATTCTTTAGCTTCTGCAAGGGCGTCTTCATCTGTTATATTATCAGGGATACGTAGTTTAGAACCACTGGCTAATGGTAAGTCTCTTAAACCTATAGCATCTATTCCATTTGCCCTAGCTTCTGCAAGGGCGTCTTCTCTAGATATACTAGAAGGAACTTTTAAAACCCCACCACTTAATAAAGGAATATCGTATGTGTCTGCTTGAGCAGTTTGAGGAGCTTGCGCTTGTGAAAGGCGTCCACCTAATATATTAGATAGGTAACCCTGAGTTTCTTCGGGTATGGCAGACATCCAGTTGTCCCCTGCTTTTCGTATAGCTTTATTGAGGTTTCCTTCCCCATAGTTATAAGCAGCGACAGCTTTAGTTATATCACCATTATAGTATTTAACCAACCCCGCCATTTTTTTACCAGCGGCATTAATAGAAGCATTAGGGTCTCTAGGGTTAATACCATACTCTTTAGCAGTTCTAGGTATAAATTGTAAAATACCAGTAGCACCACTCTCTTGATTTACAGCATTGGGGTTGAACCTACTTTCTTGATACGCCATAGTAGATAAGAGCCCATTAGGCAAACCATACTGACTTTCAGCTCTTTGAAATGCTTCATCATAACTAGAAAGAGGAGCCCTAGTAGGCGCAGTGGTTTCTTCTTGAGGTAGCGTTGGTAGCTCACGGGATATAGGCGCAGGGGCAAACTCCCCCATATTTAAAAAGGCGTCTAACCCACGAGTGCCAGT
>Ga0209033_1000985_pt1 | contig 16668 bp, 17 predicted proteins | sample LauGreFa1BDMLBDN_2_FD_188218 | JGI IMG/M metagenome (GOLD analysis project Ga0209033, IMG submission 188218) | Freshwater lake microbial communities from Lake Michigan, USA - Fa13.BD.MLB.DN (SPAdes) (version 2) | ecosystem: Environmental > Aquatic > Freshwater > Lake | place: Lake Michigan, USA...
CCCCTTCCCCACACCATCAGCACCCTCCCTCCCACACTGCCTGGGGGAACTAGCATGGTAACGTGACCACTCAGCGTCACCCACCTCCCGGTTCAACCGGGTGCCACCCGCCCCCTGTGATGCCATTGCTTCCCTTTATTTTGGAACCAAACGCACCACCACTTCCACATGGGGCGTATTCGGAAACATATCAACCCCCTGAATCACGGTGGGCACATACCCCAACCCTTGGCACTGAATCAAATCCCCCACCAACGTCTTGGGCTGACACGAGACCATCACCATCACCCGTGGGTGCAAGGCCAACGCCCTGATCACCGATTTGGGCTCCATACCGGAGCGCGGCGGGTCGGCAATCACAAGGTCCGGACAGCAGGTCAAGGTTTTTAATACCCGTCGAACGGGTCCTTCTATCACCGTCATATTACCCACCCCATTGCGTCTCATGTTGCAATGGGCCGCTGCTATGGCATACGGATTTGATTCGATGCCCACCACCCACGCCACCGATGACGCCAACGACAAGCCAATCCCCCCACCCCCACAATACAAATCCAACACCCCATCCATCGGCTGGGGATCCGCCAAAGACGCAATCACCTGATACAAAACAGGGGCTTGCAGGGCATTCGGTTGAAAAAATGAATACGGGGCCACATCATACCACACCCCGTTGAGTTGATCCGACAAGGTCAAAGACCCACCAATCGTGACCACATGATCCGAAAATGCCGTATCCGATGGGGTGTCTTGAATGGCCATCCCCAACCCCTGAATATCATCCCGAACACACAATTGCTGCCACAACACACCCATTGTTTCTGAAATATCTTGTTGACTGACCACCACCACCACCACCTGACCCGTATGGGCCGATCGTCGCACCATGACATAACGCAATAGCCCCTCGTGTGTCACGGGGTCATACGGTGGGTGCCCCGCCCATTGGACCCACTGCAAGATCACCCCATGCAACCATGGCCACCAAGGCAATAGCAACCCACACTGAGGGGTTGAAACCACCGAGTCAAAGGCCCCCCGTTGTTTTAATCCCAATACCACCTGTCCGTGGGTCATGCCAAATGCATATTCCATTTTATTGCGATGGAATTGGGTGGCCGGGGCAGAAATAAGTGGCGAAAGACAAGACGCCCAATCGGGGTTTCCCTGCACAAGCAAACCCCGCAACCGGTCTTGCTTGAGTTGGGCCTGGTCAATGGCCGATACCCCCTGCCACGCACATCCCCCACACACAGGGTAATGCTCACACGACCCCTCGGTACGCCATGGTGAGCCCGTTGGCCGGCTTATCAGTCGACCCGATGCGTGACGCCGGCGTTGTCGGAGCACTTCATAGGCCACTGACTCTCCCACGATTGCCCCCGGAATACTGATCGTGACCCCGCCCTGTTGGATTTGACCATGGCCATCCCCATCCATGGCACCCACCGTACCGTGGGTGGGCAATCGATAGGGTAAGCGCTCCGGTGGCAGGGTCATGAATCAGACAGCGGGCCCGCCACTTCCTCCTTGTTCACCGTCTGGCTGACAGGTCGGCATTCCAACTGTCGAATGCGGTTATCGCTGACATCCAAAACCACCAATTCATAACTTCCCACTGAAATCACATCCCCAATGGCGGGAACCTCCCCCCATTCATGCAACACAAACCCGCCAATCGTATCGTAGTTTTCACTGTCCGGAATGGGCAACGACAACCGCTCTACCACATCATCAATGGCCATGGCCCCATCCAATTGATAATGCTGGTCGCCCAATTGAATCCAGTCCGGGGTTTCATCATCGTATTCATCCTGAATCTCGCCTACAATCTCTTCGATCACATCTTCAAGGGTGACCAACCCCGACATGGCCCCAAATTCATCCACCACAATCGCCAAATGGGTTTTTTGGGCCCGAATGACCTTGAGTAACGATTCAATACTCTGGGTTTCGGGGATAAACACCACCGGGCGTATCAGGGCCTGCAACGACTCGGTGTGTCCCAATTCAGAAATAGCCAGTAAGTCTTTGGCATAAACAAACCCCACTACCGTGTCCAATGTCCCCCGATATACCGGTATACGAGAATGCCCTTGTTCAACAATCATGCGCTTCACTTCCCCCATACTGGCCGCCACATCAATACCGATGGCATCCGACCGGGGGGTCATAATTTCACGCACCACCGTGTCGGACAATGACATAATCCGGTGAATCATCTGACGTTCTTCCGATTCGAGTGGGTTGGGTGACGCACTGTTTTCTACCAACCCCATCCATTCATCGGCCCGTGTTCGGTTGGCCGCAGAGGGCTTGTCCGTCACAAGCCATCGTCCCACCAAGGGGCGAACCCAGTGCGTAAGCCGCATGCCCCACTGCACCCACCCAGGCCCATGGTTGGGCCATTTTCCTATCACCACCCCAGGTAACATCACCCCCATGACCCACATACTCAGTCCCACCCAGACACAAACCGAAGCCGCATCCAATGCCGATAATTCCGATGGGTTAATACGCCCTATAATGACCCACCAATACGCAAATGAAACGGTCACCATACACCCAATCCCCCACCGCATGATACCCAATAGGGCCAATAAAGACCGTGCGTCCCAATCGAATCCCCCGGTGCCTTTGCCCAATCGTAACGACCGCTCCATAATCCCCACCACACTGAGTATCCCCAGCAAACAAAGCCCCGACCACAACGGTGAATGAACCCCAACCATACCCATACTCATGACGTCATATCCTACGCAACAACCTGCCGATAAAGCAAGAGACAAGCCACAATGGTCACCATGACCACCACCCATAACACCGCACCAGCCGAGACGTCTTTGATCACTTTGGCAACAGGAGAAGGATCCATACACCACGCATCGACCATGCGTTCCATGGCCGTGTTAAATAGTTCGGCCCCCCCTACCAGGGCAAATCCGGTACCCAATATGGCCCAAGACCACAGGTCCCATTGCACCCACCACCCTACCCCCACCCATGCGAGCATCGCCACCCCATGAATGCGAAGGTGCACCTCACGGGACCATGCCCACCTCAGCCCCTGACAGGCTTGCCCCAAGCGGTGGCAACGCGTCACCACCCACTTACGCATGGACAGCCGCCATCAGTTGATACTGGGCCTGAAACATGGCCTCACGCTGGAGGGGGGTATCGTCCTGATACCCTTGGGTATGCAACAAACCATGGGCCAGTACAAATTGTAATTCGTGCTCAGCGGACACCCCGTGTTGAGTGGCATGCACCCGAACAATCGGCATGCACACATACAATTCCGCCGACCACCCATCCCCATCGGATAAATCAAAGGTGATAATATCGGTGGCATAGTCATGACCCAAAACCCGGGCATTCAACGCCTTCATGGCCGAACGAGACAAAAAGGTCACTTCTAACACAGGGGTTGGCAATGCCAAGTAGGCACAGGCTTTCGTCAACCATGTCACCACATGAAACCCCACCTTGACACGACCATTCAGTTGAATCGTCATTTGTGTTTTTTCTTGTCATGGGCCTCACGAATGGCCTCTAGTTCTTCTTTGTAATCCACACGATAATGATAAACCCCCTTAAAAACACGTAAAAACGCATCTTTGATGCGATCCAGTTCCAACAGAGAAAGGGGACACTCAGCCAATTGATGGTCTTCGATTTTTTCTTGAAAAATACGGTCCACCATGGCCTCAATTTTATGTGGGGTTGGTTTTTCGATGGATTTAACCGCCGCTTCAACGCTATCCGCCAGCATCACAATGCCCGCTTCTTTGAACTGGGGTTTGGGACCGGCATACCGAAACTCTTCAATGTTGACTTCCTCGACATCCTCTTCGGTGACCATCGCTTGGTTATAGAAAAAAGACACCACCGAGGTGCCATGATGCTGCGCCATAAAGTCTTTGATGATGGTCGGCAACCGGTATTTGCTGGCCAATTCAACCCCATCTTTGGGATGGGCCGCCACAATCAACTTGCTTAATCGCGGCGATAACGAGGTATGGGGATTGTCCCCGACCACCTGGTTTTCACTAAAAAAAAGGGGCCGTTTCATTTTGCCCACATCATGATAATAGGCCCCCACCCGACACAATACCGCATCGGCGTGAATGGCTTCGGCTGCGGCTTCCGACAAATTGGCCACCATCAATGAATGTTGATAAGTACCAGGGGCCGTCATGAGCAACCGATGTAACAATGGGTGGTTAAGATTCGAAAATTCAAGCAAGGTTTGCTGGGTGGTAATCCCAAACAGTCCTTCGATATAAGGTAATGACGCCAAGGTCACCATCGAAGAGCCCACCCCTGCAATAAAGGCCACCAACATGTTGGCCAAATACCACAACGGGTCATAATGGGCCGTCAGCAACCCCACAATCACCACCAATCCCGCATTGCATACCCCCACCCAATAACCGGACACCATCAGTTGGGATCGGCTGTATCGCTTGTAAATCGCAAAGGTAGACACGGCCGATGACACAAACAAATACAAAAAAACCAGTTCGTTAAACTCATACGACATCGAAATCAATAACCCCAACAACACACACATCATCAAAGATAAGTTCGGGGTAATTAACAGCCCCACCATCATGGCCGCCACGGCAATGGGAATACAAAAATACCCTTCAATCCCACGGCTGACCCAATGAATTTCTTCAGTTAGCCGGGCCATTCCCAATACAATAAAACTAATCAACCCCAGCAACACATAATATTTGGTTTGAAAATAAATACGACGCACAAAAAAATAGACAAACCGATCCACTAACACCATAAAAATGGTCACCACCGCAACGGTGCCCAGCAATTTGATCCAATGCACTTGTGCACCCATCATCCCCAACGCCGTGAGGATGGCCACATCATCGCCCGACACCACCTCGCCTCTCATGACAATTAAATCCCCCCGTCGAACTTGAGAGGTAAGGGGCCGAACTGAAGCCGCTTCTCGCTGTTGGGCCACTTGGGTCAGCATGTCGTTGTAGGTCACATTGGGTTTTAACACACTCAACAACAATGAGATGGCCACCTCTGACTGATCGGGCGTCAATTCTTGCGGCGGTTTTGACCGAATGTCTTGTTGGATACGCAATAAGTCAGGGGGTTTGATCCCACGTGCAATAATCTCACCCAACCATCTCACCGTCACCCGTTCGATCAAGTCAATTTGATTGACATCTTGCCGTATCGCCTCGGGCACAGCAAACGGTAGGGTCCGGGGTCGACCCCGAAGGGTGGATTGGTGGGCCAACCGCAATTGTCCAAACAACGCATCCAACTCATCCACCATTTGTTCATTGATGACCGGGTCAACGGTGTAAATGCGATCCACCATGGCCATGCGTCGTTTGAGCAATAAACGATACTCATTCTGATCCCGTTCCGATTGGTACGCAATGTCCCGGGGACTAAAAATGGTCACATCCGACACCTTGCCCTGGGTTAACGACACCCGCCGGGACCAGTGGGATGACATCACCACCAACGTAAACACCACGGCACCAAACCCAACCAAGGCCATCATTCGCAACCGTCCCCACCATACTGGTGATAGCCAAGTGCTCATGGACTGACCCATTCCACCGGATAGCATGAGTTAAACCCCCTCACAAGTAAAACCAGCCGGCCGGCCGATCATCCGCCCATCATCCCCAACCGACGCCCATATCCCACGACCCCACCCACTCATAAGCCTGGCATCATACCGTGACCCATTCAGCCCACTTCAAGGGGTTGAACCACGTCCGCTGTCGTTTGGCAAATTGTTTGGTCTTACTCATCAAGGTTGACTCCAATTCATGAAGGGATCGCATGTTATCACGTAACCACTGGGCTGTCTCTTTGTAACCAATTGCTTGAAACGAAGGCCCGGTTGGCGAAACCCCTGCCGCTATTAAGCCCTGAACCTCATCAACCAATCCCCTATCCAACATGGTTCGAACCCGTGCATCAATCCGATGGTGCAACACATCGAGTGGGGCCTGTAACACCACCACCCGAATATCCGGTCGGGGTGATGCATCGGCCATAACCCGGGGGGATAAATGGCCTTGCAAGGCCACATCCAACGCACGCATAACCCGGCGGGGGTTGTGGGCATCGATTCGATGGGCGACCTCGGGGTCCAATGCCAGTAATTGGTGCCAAAGGGGTTCCAACCCTTCACGCTGATACCGTGCCATTAAGAACTCGCGATGACAACTGGGGGGGGACAGTTGATAGTTATACAAAATGGCCTTGGCATACAACCCCGTCCCCCCACAAATCACCCATGGTCGATGGGTTTGAGCCAGCAATCCTCGACAAGCCGTGACATAATCCGCCAGGGTATAAGAATCGGTGGGCTCACAATGATCAATTAAATAATGCGGTGGGTCCAGGCGGTCCAAAAGGGGTACTTTGGCCGTGCCAATATCCAAGCCCCGATACACCTGAAACGCATCGGCCGAAATAATCGACGCCGACCACGCACGGGCAACCGCCATGGCAAAGGCTGACTTACCAACCGCAGTGGGCCCCACCACCATTAACACCGGGGGAGGGGTATCCACGGTTTTTAGCCATTCGTCAGCCGCCTTCATGAACGCCCCACATCAGCGTGACACAAAAAAGTGGACAACTGGGAGTATACCCGGTCATGACGCAACCAAGACAAATGGGTGGTATGGGGCATCACCGCTATCGGGGTACCCATGGCAGTGGCCCATTGGGTGGCCCGTGCCAGTGGGATGACCCGATCCTCTGACCCATGCCACCAACGTCGATGCGACACAGTAGGCGGCACCTCAGCAGACTGTAACCAACGCAATCCTTCCCGCAGCGTGTCCATCGGTACAGGGGGATGGGGGGGGTACCCCTCCCAAAAGCGAGCCATAAAGCGATCAGGGTCACGGTCAAACAAGCGCAACACCCCCGAATGGGGAACCGAATAAGCCCCCGCAATGACCCATCCCGGCTGGGTCATGCCATGCACGCCCCACGAAATCCCCACTTGCGGCCACCCCACAGGGAGTTGGCGTGCCACTTCGGCCCACTCAGTGGGGTGATGAACCCCTACCACCAAGGCCTTCCATCCGCCAAATATGGGGCGCACTTGATCGGCCACCATACCCCAGCCCAAACACACCACCATGCCCGACCCTTTGCCTGACCATTCGGTCATCATGGGACCCATCTTAGGACACTTCCTGACACAGGGTCATCACCCGCTGAATATCCGCCGGGTCATGGCACGCAGACAGTGACAGACGCAAACGAGGACGGCCATGGGGCACGGTGGGGTATTGAATCACCGGCACCCACAATCGATGGTCCCACAGGCGGGCCGCCAAGGCCTGAGCCGCCGCCACCGACGGTTGAGGCAACGAGACAATCGGGGAACCCTGGCTCCCACCCGCCAGATGGCTATTGGCCAGCAATTGACGCCGACGCTCATCCAAGTGGGGCATGCGAGTGAGTATCTCATGGTTTCGTGTCACCATGCCGGGAAAGGGGGCCGTCGAAAACATCAGCGACCGGGCCGTTGACTGGAGCCATGTCATCCAGTCGGTGCTGGTCGCCACCATGCCACCCGCACTGCCCCATGCCTTACCAAAGGCCCCCAACCAAATATCCACTTGTGACTGCAGCCCATGAGCGGCCACCCATCCCCTGCCTTCGGGACCCACAATCCCCAATGAGTGGGCTTCATCGACCACCACCCCACACCCATGGGCTTTCGCCAAGGCCACCATGTCAGGTAACGGGGCCCAATCCCCATCCATTGAATACAAGGCTTCCACCACCAGCCATGCCATCTGGCCTTTGTGACGATGGTCACGCAACCGCTTGGCCAAGGCATCGACCTGGCCATGTGGAAAGCGAACCACCTGGGCCCCCGACAATCGTATGCCATCCCACAAGCTGGCATGAATAGACTTGTCCACCAATACCACGTCAGCAGGTGTCATGATCGAAGACAACACCCCCACATTCACCTGATAGCCCGACGGGCCCATCAAAGCAGTCTCATACCCAAGCCAGCGGGCAAACGCCGATTCAAACGATAATAAGGAAGGAAACGCCCCACTGAGCAATCGCGATCCCGTGCCCCCACCTTGCACGGGTGTATCCGTTGGGTATTCGGCTGATAGACCCAAATAATCGTTGCTGGCAAACGAAATACAGGCCATCCCATCCCGTTCGACCATCCGGTGGGCAGGGATAGGGTGAGACGGACGAACCTGTCGGACCAACCCTTCAGCATGAAGACGGGCCAACCGTTGGGACAACATTAGGGAGACGTAAGAGATCCAGATCGTTTTTTAAGGGTGATGACTTGTTTCACCGATGGTCGATAGGTATTTTCTTTGTTGTCCCAGGTTAGCCCCAGTTGAAGAACCGTAATGGCGGTATCCGATTCAAAGGTCATCCGTTGCAAAGTGGGCTGATCATATACCGATATCAGTTTGCCCCAAGACGTATCCACCACCTGATCGATGTCAAAATACTTGACCTCGTCATTGGCCATCAACGCACCACATCCGACCATCCATATGCCAACGACCCATCGACTTAACCGACTCATCCTACCCTCCTAAAATGCATGCCCCATACTAAAATGAACCACTGAGTCACCCCCATCTCCCATGGCCCAATCCAACCGAAGGGGACCCAATGCGGGCACATTCAAGCGAATCCCCACCCCTTTTCCGATTCGGAAAGCCGACCAATTAAAGGGGTTATCATTGGTGGCATACCCCGTGTCAATAAAGGCCACCACTTGCAACATGTCATGGAGCTGCCATCGGTACTCTAGTGAGGCCAACCATTGTTTGGCCCCAATGGCAAACGGACTAAAGTCATTCCAACCCCTCACCGTATACGTCCCGCCCACCCGGTAATACTCCCGGGCAAACAATCGTGAGTCACCAATGCGTGACCCAAACAGGGCCCCCATACTGGTACGAAAGGCAATGGTCTGCTTGTCAAACGTTTGAAAAAAAGACCGCCATTCCATATCCAAGCGCAAAAAATCAAGGGACGTGTCGGCCAACGGCAAGGCAAATTCAAAACTACCAAAGGCGTATTGCCCATTCAGGGGGTTAAACCGCACATCCCGGGTGTCGTATGACATACCAAACCGGTAGGTTTGCAATGAATACCGCAAATCGTATCCGGGCAAATAGACATTCTCAACCTTCACGGTATGGGTAAGGTTGAGTTCATACGACATGGGAATGCCAAACATCACATCGAATCCAAAGGCTTGCTCATCACGAAAGGTCACCGTGCTGCTATTGAGCATGAATTGATCCACCGAACCGGTGCGATTCCATACCCGGGCCATAAACGAACGCCGGCCATCCCACATCCAAGGATTAAAATATTTGAACTGAATAGTGGTGGCACGACCCACTTGTAATTGGGTATCCACCAATTGGCCGGTGCCAAATAAGTTATCCAAATGGGCACTCAGGGTACCAGTTAACCCTATCACCGCACTGTAGCTGGCCCCGGCCGTTAGGGTGGTATTGGACGGCTTTTCATCCACTTTAAAGCGTAAAACATGCCCCTGTATCGATTCGCCGGTGTACAATTGCCAGGTTATCGGGTCGATCATGTCGGGCTGAATACCCGTAAAGTAGCCCAGGTTGTACACACGGCGCATGTCTTCACCCACTCGTTTGATGTTGACGATCATTCCAGGTTGGGACAGCAATTCACGGGTAATGACATACGCTTTGGTTTGAAGATTACCGGTGACTTCCACCCGTTCAATGACGCCTTCATCCACTTCAAACCCCAATGCCCCGCCGTTGGATGACGGCCAGATAAATTGCTTGACCTTGGCCAACACATACCCTTGTTGGTGATACAATGCCTCAATGGCACGGGCATCCGCTCGAAGATCGGTATAATGAACCAAGGACCCGACTTTTGATTGCAACACCGCCATGATATCCGCCGACGGGATCACACTAACGCCCACGAGTTGAATCGAGCCAATGACAGGGTTTTCTTGAACCATCACGACCCACTGATGGGCATTTTTAACCGCATTCACCGTGACTTGAACCGATTGAAACAACCCCATGCTTTGCAGCGACCGAGTGGCACGCACCATCAAAAAGGGATCATACTCGGTCACCCCCATCAACCCGCTTTCTTGCTGAATGGTCTGTGAGGCCACCTGCCGATTACCCGACACCAGCACGTGGGGCATCATACGAGAGGGAAGGGTGGCCACCACAGGGGGATTCGAGACCGGACGGGTGAGCCGACGAGGGGCTGCCTCAAGTTCGTGCAGGCCACATCCCATCAAGGCCCCCACGATGATACCCCACCCAAGCCAAGTTCGGATCATGACATGGCACTCAGCAACAAGGTGAGAATAAAAAACAGGGCCGCCACACCCATGGTAAGACGATTAAGACCATCTTCTAAGCCCCTGGTGGGAACAAACAGCTTGCCATCCCCACCCATGGCACCAAAACCATCCCCTTTGGCCGAATGTAGCAACACCAATGCCACGAGCAACACAGCATCCACAATCAGTAAACATTCCAAAAAAAAGATCATGACCGACTGCTCCTTATATAGGTTGTCGTCGCATCATAGCGAACACACGCCCACCCGCCAAGCTCCAACCCATCCATCACACGTATAACGACAAAAACCCGTTTGGAATGAGAACGGCTCACCAGGGCATCCGATACACCCCCCATGATCCTGCCTGAAAGTACCCCCACCACCCGTCACGCAGCAGGGTCGTGATGGCCCTTATCAAGTCCTCCAACACGATTGAGGACCACCCCCGGACACCGTCATGACCCCACTGCCGATCAATACCGATATGATCGGCTACCTATGTTACGAACCGCCCCCAACCAAAACGGCACCAGCGGGCATCCGACACCGCCCATCAAGACCCATCTTGCATACACAGATACGTGCGAGACTCAACATAGGGGGGAAAATAGGAATCGTGATCGGCAGCGTCACCCCCAATAAGCGATATGGCCTCCACACACTATTCAGATGTCGCCTGCCCTCATTGAAATAGAGGGGAGATAGAGGGGAGATAGAGGGGATCAAGCAAGATCCTTCAAAAAACCGTTTAAAAACGACACCAACACCCCACCCCTGATCCATCCCCTTTTAAGACTGATCCAACCATGCTTCAGGAATCAATCCCCCGCATTCCCCTTTTAAGACACAAGCAACCGTGGACTAAAAAGTGGTCGCAAGACCCAGATGAAAGGTAACGGGCGTGGACTTTGTTGATTGATAGAGATCCGATAAGGGAAGGGTGACCGCCATCGTTCCTTGAGCCCATTTAAAATCATAGGTCCCTTGACCAACAAGCCCAAACACCGTCTTATTGGTAAGATCCATGGCACCAGCCTCCCAAAAAACAAGTTTGATTTTAGAGGATGTGATCATATCCACATAAGCACCCCCACCAAACGACCCATTTCCCACCCGTTGTTTTAATAATACAGGCAAGCGAATCCCGGAGTGGGTATACGATAGTTCACCTGAATAGTAAACATAAGAGTAGAGAGTTCTGGAACTACCCATGACCTGAGCAGCATAAGACGTCGCAAATAAACCCGGCTCACACGATATGCTAAGACCGTTTTCATTTAAGGGTGATTCAACACGGGCATTGAGCATGAAAGTGCCCCCGCCAAACGATGTGCCAGCAATGTCAATCCCACCGAAACCAAAAGAGGTACCCAAACCAAAACGGGCCTGGGCCACCACACCACCTGCCATCCCCACCATCAGAGCCGTCAACAAAAAAACGCTCACAACCATTCGGTTAAACAACCTTAGCATACTCAAACGCCTCCTAAAAAATAGTCCCCCCCCCCTTATTTATCGAAAAAAAACAACCCGACGTTTCAACCAACACATGCATCAGGTCGTCATACGCCTGATAATAGGTGAGACTCCCGGGGGTACCTCAGACAGTCAGAGATCAGGCGATCGACTCGATTTTGACGCCAACCCATCATCGAAAAACTCACCCACATCCGCCCAAGGCAACACCAACCAAACCCCATACCAGTGACCATGGAATCTCCACCCTTGCAGCCCAAATCCCTCAGACTCAGGGGTACAAAAAAACGGGTGGTGAGGCTACCCCAACCCCAATGTGGTGCGAATCAAGCGGGCAAACGCCGTGTTGTGCTGATGACTGGGAAACCGGGCCACCACATGGGCCTGAATGGGCACCCCCACCAACGCCATATCACCGATTAAATCCAGGCACTTGTGTCGTGCCAATTCATTCCGAAACCTAAGGGGCGATAAATACCCATTGTGTGTGATGACCAAGGCATTGTCGAGACTGCCCCCCAATGCCATCCCCTGTGCTTGCAATGCCGCCACTTCTGATTCGAAGCCATACGTACGGGCCGGTGCAATGTCGTCCCCATACGAATCGGAGGATGCCACCCAATCAACCCACTGTGCCCCCACAAACGTATCGGGGTAATCAATCATCACCGTCCATCGGGAGTTGCCGGGATACAAACTCAGCTGGGTCTGACCGTCCTGGTAATGCAAAGGGGTCGTGACCACCCAAGGCTCGGTCACATGCCGTGGAAACGTGGCCAATCCTGTCACATACGGCAGGGCCGACCCATCTAAAATCGGTAATTCAGGCCCCTCAACGGTCACATGGGCATCATAAATACCCAGGCCATATAAAGCCGATAACAAATGCTCGGGTGTCAACACACGGGCCCCATGATGGGTCAATAACGTGGCCCGGGCATTGGGCAGTGCATACTCTGCCCATGCGGGCAGTTGGTGCCCCATTTGTTCGAATACAATGCCCGATCCAGGCCGACCGGACGATACCGTCACCGAACACGGTTGCCCGGTGTGAATGCCGACCCCCTGCCACCCGATCGACACACCACCACTCATGACACCGATACCCGTCTACCCAACCACAGCACCAGAACCATGAGGACACAGCCGAATGCAAAGTAAATAAACCCGCCCTCCAGGGGACTCAAAAAAGATAAGAACCCAATAAAAGGCCCCAACACCCGGGCCCCACTGCCAATGCCTTCAAACACCCCCATCATGGCCCCCCTAGAGTCAGCCGGGGCATGGGTAGACACCCAAGCAGGTAAATACGAATTAACCAGCCCAACACCCAAGGCCAGCACCCCTAGACCCCCCAACAAAAGCGGGGTGGTGTCACTTTGCCATAACAAGGCAAATGCCACACCCGTTATGAGCAAGCCCACCCCCGTCATCAACCCCATTTTTTTGGGTGCACGCCGGATAATACCCCCTTGAATGAGTAAGGAGAACAACCCAATATACAAAAACAAGGCACTATTTTGTCGTTCTGAATAGCCCAATACCTGAAACGTAAAGACCGAAAAAGTGCTTTCAAATGCCGAAAACATGACCATGTATACAATCTGACAACCCAACATCACCCCCACCAATGGGTGGCATAATGACTGCCGTACTGCCTTAAAAGACCAAGTCGTGTGAGGCTGCCGAACCAATGGTTCCGGTAAAAACAACCCTGTCATCACCGTGGCCACCAACGACAAGGCCGCCGCCACCAACCCAGGAACCAAGTGACCATGCCCCCCCCAATCATACAACACCCCACCCAACGCAGGTCCCAAAATAAAGCCCGTACCAAATGCCATCCCAATCACCGCCATGCCCTTGGGCCGGTCCGATTCGGTGGTGATGTCGGCCACATACGCCCGAGCAGTCGAAATATTGCCACCCGTAAACCCGTCCAATAAGCGTGACGCCAACATCATCCAATAAGTACCCGACAAGCCAAACCCCACATACCCCAGCATGGAGCCAAGTTTACTAAGTACCAAAATGGGTTTTCGACCATACCGGTCTGACAAGCTACCCAATAAGGGGGCCGCCACCAATTGACTGGCCGAATACGCCGCCACCAACACACTTAACATGGTATCAGATGAGGCAAACTGAAGCCCAATTTGAGGTAAAATAGGAATGACCAACCCAAACCCAATCAGTTCGGTGGCCACAATCATATAAAGAATAAAGAGGGGATGCTTCAATCGTGTCATGGGTGTGAACTGCCAATAGTGGAATAAAACGCAATGCGTCGATGGGTCAATGACACCATCCTATTGGAACATGCTCGGACTGTCGATATCATACCGGCACATCAATCATGATGATGGTGCCATCGTCGTTTAGGGGCCCCCACTGTGACCGCACCCTTGAAAAGGCCTCCATGGTATCGTCGGCACTCAAATGGGCGTGCTGGGCCAGAAACGCCATCAACCCGTCCATCCCAAAGGGATGACAACGGTCAGGCAAATGGGCTTCGGTAATACCATCCGAATACAGCACCAGTCGGTCGCCGGGTTGCAACGCAACCGTATGGGCCGTAAAGGTCTCATCCGGATACATCCCCACCATGGGGTCCCCCGCATCCAGGGTCATCACCTGTCGATCCCGCACCATCATCAGGGGTGGGTGGCCCGCCCGAACATACGTTAAACGCAAGCGATCCAATTGAATGTGGGTCATTAAACAGGTGACATAACGAGCAGGAAGATGGGACAAATGCCGGGTAAGGTCTTGGTTATACGCCGCCATGAGGGCATCCAATGGGCCATTGGATTGGGATAACTGGGTAATAATGCCCACCGACAAGGCCATAATCAGGGCCGCCGCCACCCCATGACCCGCCACATCCCCAATCCCAATGACCATGTCCGTCTGGGGGGCATGTTGCAAGGTCATGATACCAGGATGGTGTTCCATCAGGGTGGGTTCCTGCCGGGTATGAGAAAACGACACCCAAAAATCCCCTCCAATTTTTTCGGCGGTTTCAAACCAAGTGGCAATGGGCAGGGGTAGTTGTTTAAACGACACACTGTTTAACAAGGCTTGATGCACCTGATGGGCCAACACCAAACTGGACGCAGTGCTTGGGTTGAAAATCATGTTTTCTTCTACTATGATGGTGCCCCCTTCATGGTCTTGCGACAATGAGTGGCTCATGGTGTCACCGCATAAGATCGTAACACATGATACGATCCATCCATCGGTACCCGAGAAAAATGACGGCGGCATAGCCAAGTGGTAAGGCAGAGGTCTGCAAAACCTTTATCCCCAGTTCGAATCTGGGTGCCGCCTCCAATCTCATCATGGGGTATCACCCTTTTTGACCCATGCATCCCCACATCATCGCCTAGTAAGAATACACCCGGTTAAAAATGGTACCCACATTGTGGGTGTATTTATCCATCACAAAAAGACCCTCGAGGGTCTTGGCATCCAGACAAGAGTGAACAGTGGGATCGTCTTTGATTAAGTCAATAAACGAGCGGTGGGTGGTCACGGCTGTCATGGCCACCGATTGGACCAAGCGGTAGGCGTCTTCACGGGTCATCCCGGCATTAACCAAGGCCAATAACACTTGTTGGGAATAAAACACGTGGTACGAACGATCGATATTAACCACCATTTGATCTGTATTAACCGTCATGTTTTGAACCACCGTCGTCATCAACCCAAACATATAATCCAGGGTGACCGTGGCATCGGGCAGAATAATGCGTTCCACGCTGGAATGAGAAATATCCCGTTCATGCCATAAATTTTGGTTTTCGAGGGCGGCCACCGCATACCCCCGAATGGTACGGGCCAATCCGGCCACCCGCTCACATAAAATAGGGTTCCGTTTGTGCGGCATGGCCGAGGACCCTTTTTGGGATTTAGAAAAGGGCTCCAACACTTCATGGCATTCGGTTTTTTGGAGGGCCCTGATTTCGGTGGCCATCGTTTCGAGGGTGCCGGCCATAATGGCCAGGGTGGTCACAAACTGAGCATGCCGATCACGCTGGATGATTTGGGTCGAAATAGGGGCCGCACACAACCCCAGCTGGGCACAAACGGCTTCTTCTACCGCAGGGGATAAATGGGCATAATTTCCCACCGCACCCGATAATTTTCCCACCCTCAGTTGCGACAAAGCCTCAGTCAAACGGGTATGGTTTCGCTTGAGTTCATCATACCAAACCGTCAATTTGAGACCAAAGGTAGTGGGCTCTGCGTGAACCCCATGGGTGCGGCCCATCATGGGGGTATATTGATACTGATGGGCTTTCTCGGACACCACCGTCATCAATTGGGCCAGATCAGCATCCAGTACCTTACCGGCATCCTGAATGAGTAGACTAAACGCCGTATCCACCACATCAGACGAGGTTAAGCCCAAATGAATATAACGGGAAGAAGGCCCCACGATTTCGGCCACACTGGTTAAAAAGGCAATCACATCATGATGAATCTCTGATTCGATGGCATCAATGCGGTCCACATCAAACGCCGCCCGGGCCACGATGTCGTGATAGGCATCATCCGGAATAACCCCCAACTCATGCTGAACCCGGCAAGCCGCCAATTCCACATCCAACCACCGCTGAAATTTGGCTTGGGCAGACCATAATTGGGCCATTTGTGGCCGGGCATATCGTGTAATCATGGGGGACATTTTAGTCGAAATTCAAAGAAAGACCAATAGGTCAACAGAGTCGGTGATCCGCACCCCCCGCACACCATGGAAGCATCGCTGCGATCCAAAGCCATAAGGCCCATCAACGATCACTCAGACCCAGCACA
>Ga0209033_1000989_pt1 | contig 16652 bp, 16 predicted proteins | sample LauGreFa1BDMLBDN_2_FD_188218 | JGI IMG/M metagenome (GOLD analysis project Ga0209033, IMG submission 188218) | Freshwater lake microbial communities from Lake Michigan, USA - Fa13.BD.MLB.DN (SPAdes) (version 2) | ecosystem: Environmental > Aquatic > Freshwater > Lake | place: Lake Michigan, USA...
CCCCCCATCAGGGCCAATGCCCCTCCCAGCAATACACCGGTATCAAAGCCCATCACCCACCACTTGCTATCACCAGCCCATGTTCCATGTGGTGGTTGCGTTAGGTCTGAATAAACAAGTCACCCGATTTTCGCCAATGGGTTTTGTGCTCGTATAAAAAATGACGCTGTGGGTGTGAGGCCAGTGCCAGCCCTTCATAATCCCACCCCATGACTTTGAGTTGGGTATGGGATGCATTTCGATTGATCAGGGCATCATCTAAGTCGTACAAGTGGGGTTCCTTCATGTGGGCCACCACGGCCTTGGTCAGCACATGCGGACCCGTTAATTTGGCCCCGTCTTTCGAGGTTTGATGAATCATGTTGTATTCACATTGTTCGATGCACGATTTTAAGATGGGATGGTAGGGCGGAAACATCAGACACCACTGGACAAACAACCCCCAGTTGGTCTCCCGTGATACCACCGCAATCCCATCGGCAATCGTGTCATCCAAGTTGACATGGATGACTGAATCAATGTCCAAATACACCCCCCCTTGATGGTACAAGGTTAAATAGCGCCAAAAGTCTGACCGGGTCGCATAAAACGAAATGCTTAAATAGGCCTTGGCGGTTTCTTTGCTCACATGCCGAATCACGTAGTCGTCCATTTCATCGTTGAGGCTGAGATGGTACCCAAATGTCGGGTTGAGTGCCTTCATCTGATCGATGCTGTCTTGAATGGGGGGGGGCAATTGGTGGGTGTACCACGTTTGATGAAACAAATGGGGAATGCCAGATTGGCTCATATCATATCGCTCCTTCGTTGGGGAAAGTGACGGTATGGTCCCATAAAAAAAAGCCCGTGGCAAAAGCATGCCCCCTGAGTGGCCCATTCGTACCGTTTTGAATGGCGTCATGTTTTGTTGTATTGTTTCATGGTGAGAACTGATGAGTGGATTGCCATGCCATTATCCCCTGACGATTCCTATCATTTGCCCGATGGTCGAATGGTGATGACGGCGGCTTATCACATTAAAAGGGGGTTTTGTTGCCATCAACACTGTCGCCATTGTCCTTATCCCCTTCCACCCCATGGCACGATTTGGGATGCATCACCCCGCGATCGGTTACCCGACAAGCCCTGTCCTATATCGTTATCCTACTGATGCGTGCTTCATGATGAGAGGACCCTCTGTGACGATGCCTGAACGACCCGACTTCTTCAGATTGGCACCACGATGAATACGGCCCGTGTGTTGTTTTGGGATCAGTTGTCGCCTCGTATGACTGCCTTGGAGGGGTTGAACCCTGATACCGATTGGGTGGTGATGGGTGAGTTTGGATCCGATGCGACGTATGTGGCCCATCACCCCAAAAAGCTGGTGTTGTTGTGGTCGGCTCAGCGTCATTTTAGGGATGCCCTTCGTGCCCAGGGGTTTCGGGTGATATACAACGAGTGGGGTGATCATCCACCGGTGTTTAGTATGACCGATGCCCTTGTGACACTGCGGGTCCAGCATGTCATTGACCAGGTGATTCTCACCCATCCGACGGAATGGCGGCAATGGGAGGCCATTCAGAACTGGGAAACCCAATTGGGTTGTCCTGTCACTGTTCGTCCTGACCACCGATTTATATGCCCTTTAGCCGACGCCACGACCTGGTTAAAGGCCCGAAAAACCCCCCGTATGAGTCATTTTTATCAATGGATGCGCCAAGCGCACCAGGTGTTAATGACGCCCCAAGGTCCGGTGGGCGGTCAATGGACCTATGACCAAGATAACCGTCATCCCCCTCATGCCGATTTGGTCATACCGCCACCGTTGATGTGTTCGCCTGATGCGATCACCCAATCGGTGATGGACATGGTGGCACGTGACTTTTCTCATCACGTGGGGGATGTCTACCCCTTTCATTATGCCGTGACCCACGAGGATGCCCACCGGGTCTTGATGCATTTTATTGGGCAACGGTTGCCTTGGTTTGGCACCTATCAAGATGCCATGATGCAAGATGAGCCTTGGATGTTTCATTCCCACCTTTCTTTTTATCTCAATAGTGGCTTGTTAGACCCCATGACCTGTATTCAGGCGGCCGTTCACGCGTTCGAAAAGGGCCATGCCCCCTTGTCGTCCGTCGAAGGGTTTGTTCGTCAACTATTGGGGTGGCGTGAATATGTGCGGGCGATTTATTGGGCCCACATGCCGGCGTATCGTACCCACAATGCCTTGCAGGCCACCCGTCCGTTACCGTCTTTTTATTGGACGGGTGACACCCCGATGAATTGCATCCGTCAATGTGTCGCTCAAACCAAACAGTGGGCGTATGCCCATCACATTCAACGCTTGATGGTATTGGGGAATTTTGCACTGTTGGCCGGTATTCACCCGACTGACGTCAATGACTGGTTTTTAAGGGTGTATGCCGATGCCTTTGAATGGGTGGAATTACCCAATGTAACGGGGATGATTTTATATGCGGATGGGGGGTATTTGGCCACTAAACCGTATGTGGCGGGTGGGGCCTATATCAACAAAATGTCGACGTATTGTCGTACCTGTCAGTATGATGTCAAACAGAAAGAGGGGACGCGTGCCTGTCCGTTTAATTATTTGTATTGGGATTTTTTAATTCGTCATCGCCCGTTATTGCAAGGCAATCCGCGCTTGGGGATGGCGTATCGTACGTATGACCGGTTTGCTGAGACCAAACAATCAGCTATTCGGGTTTCGGCGGAACAGTTCTTTGATTACTTGGATCGTGGTGAGTCGTTGGTATCTCCGAAAGGGTTGGGTTAATCATAATGGGTACATTCTTGGCCTTGGCCTTGTTTTTGTCGTTGGGATGGGTGGGGGTGTCTTATGTGATGACCCCCCATAACCCTGACTTTCAACCGTCCAAGTCTCACCACCGTCCCGATGGGTTTGTGAACCGGGATGGGTATGTGAAACCTGCACCCAATATCGCCCGGTGGCAGTGGGAACGGCGCCGGTTGGGTTTACCCAAACCACCTGCTTCCCCCATTGTGGGTGTCTCGCCCAATCTGAGCTTGATTCACTCGGTTCACCGGTCCCCACGCCTCACATGGGTGGGCCATTCGACGGTGTTGTATCAGTTGGATGGCCTCAACATATTGACCGATCCCCACTTTGGCCAGTGGGCATCCCCGATTCAAGGCCTGGGTCCCAAGCGACACCAACCCCCCGGGCTCTCGTTGGATGACCTTCCCCCCATTCAGGTGGTCCTGATTTCCCACAATCACTACGATCATTTGGATGAGCCCACCATTCAGGCGCTGATGACCCGACACCCCGGGATACGGTTTTATGTTCCGTTAGGGGTACAGTATTGGTTTAAAGACACCATACGGGGCACCGTGTTGTCGGGGCCGTCACAAAATGTCTGGGCCCTTGATTGGGACGATTCGGTGACCATTCCTGGCCGGTCGGCCCCCTTTTCACTTCATTTTTTATCGGTGCGTCACTGGAGTGCCCGCGGATTGTTTGACCGCAATGCCACCTTGTGGGGGTCCTGGGCTGTGATTCATCCAACGTTTCGGTTTTGGTTTTCCGGTGATTTGGCCTATTCACCCGAGCTTCAATCGTATGCCAAGCGGTGGGGCGGCTTTGATTTGGCGGCCATTGCCATTGGGGCATACGAGCCCCGCTATATCATGAAGGGGTCTCATGTGAATCCCAGTGAAGCGGTGCAAGTGATGCGGGATGTGAAGGCCCGCACCGCCGTCGGGATTCATTGGGGCACGTTTGAAGGGTTGACGGACGAATCATTGGATCAACCCCCCCGGGATTTGCAGAAGGCATTACAAACCGACCCCCTTGATTTTCGTGTTTTGGCCCATGGTCAAACCTGGGAATGGTCTGCCCCACGTCGTTAGGGAAGGAGATAGGGGGGTAGGGGAGTAGGGCTTCGTCATGCATGCCCTGACTGATGTGGGTGTGGCCCGAAGTGAGGGGTCTTTGGATGGGCAGTGTCCCATCATTCCAACGGACCAACAGCGGGTTTGAGATGGATAGGTCCATTCCTGGTGTTGGTGTGGATCGATTCCTGAATGGGGAATCATGAATGGGGAATCATGGCTCTTGTCATGACGGGGATGGACCCTACCCCATTCGGTGCCATCCCCCGACTTCCGCAGCTGTTTATACCACTGTTTTGGATGAGGGGTCCGATTGGTTGTGGGGGTGAATGGGATGAGATGAGCTTCATGATGAGTCAGAGTAAAAGGCCGAAGGGTCTGATTGATCGTCTAAAAATCGCATCATCGAAGGGGTGGTATCGATGCCCCACTTAATCAGAAGGGGGTGGGCTATTTCCCTGTCCATCTCCCACCCGCTATCGAATAGTGGGGTTACGTTGCGTCATGAGCCGTCACGGGGCCATGATAGAGAGGGTGAGCAATGCTTCAAGCGATTGCTGCTCACCTTTGTGTTAGGCCATTTGATCCCCTTATCCCGCTGTGGTGTTCAACGATGGCCATTTTTTGATTGCTTGGATGTCCTTCCATTGTGCTATTGGATAGTGGGTCATGCCAGGGTATGATCACGGACTATCTTATACGATGGTGTGAAGGGTTGTGTGATGACGGGTTTAGGTATCAGGGTCGTGCCATTAATGCCACCCACTCGGGTTGAGTCCTGCTCACTTGCTCAGATTGGGGCCTTTTCCCAAGGGTTGTCTTGCCTCACCCATTCCCCTTTTTTATTACCCCTTCCACTTTCGCTGTTACCGGCAGTTAGAGCCGACACATCTTTCCTTCACATGCTGGCTTTTTCAATAGGCGTAGGGATGGGGGGGCCGTTTTCTGAGATGGGGGTGACCACGGATGGGCGGTCGGTAACGGGTGATCGGTTTTCATCCTCTCATGCTATCCCAGGTTCCCTGCCAGTGAGTCAGTCAGCCGGTGCGGGGCCGATGGCTCAGGCGGGGCTGCGATCCGATCATCCGCTGGTATCCGCAGGGCCGGGGTACGCACCGGCAGGAGTGGGTGTCTCCACCATCGGGCGGGCTTGCCAAGATGCGGTGAGGATGGGCCCCAGACGGGGCTCGAGGACCCCCATGACGAACGTTATGGTGCATGCTAACGTCATTGATACCAATCCGAATCGGGTGCACCTTTTCCACCCGCCGGTGTTACCCAGAACGTCCCGGTTTGACCCTACGTATGAGGGGGTCTTGTCTGTACCGGCCATTTCTCACCCCATGCCACCATTGGTCACGACCTATCAGTCTGTTTTATCCGCACCTGCCATCCCCAACCGCAAGCGACGGCCTGGCACGACTTATCAGGATGTCTTGTCCGGGTTACCGGTGTCACGTAAACCCACACGATCGGTGCTTGACCGCCACGCATTCAATGGGTCAGAGGGTGCCAAACGATCGTGTCACAACGATAGGGTGTATCATCGTGCACCGAATCGACCGCTTGAAGGGCACGACCTGGCGTATCTTTCCACCGAATCAATGTCTGATGTTCCTGGTTTTACAGAATCCCGATGTGATGACCCCAACAACTGAACGATCAGTGGTTGTATGGCGTGGTACAGGGGTTGGCCAGTGGGTTGTGGCTTCCACCTGGGTCTTTTCTTCCTCTGTCTTGCCGTCACGGGCCCAGGTCAATCTTGAGTTGGTTGTTGACGAACGACCAATAAGAGGGTGGTAAAAAAAATAGACCTTCTTTTTTTATTGTTGTCACTCGGGTCGATCATATTGAATCCAGTTGATTGAAATCATCAATCAAACAATGCCGGCAAATCATGCTGGCAAACAATGCCTGTTTCTCTCCCCATTGACGCTTTCTTTATCACCCCATTGCGCACCTGTTCGCCATTGCTACGTGTGCTCATGGGTGATGGGTTGATGCTAACGGTTAATCGTACCAAGGGTTATACAGATCGCTGATCGCCTAGTACGGGCCCATCAATCGAACGATGGGGCGGTGTGGGTTTCCATGATTGTTGTGATCAGATTCATGGGGAGGGTGGGGGATTGCCTCGCTTTTGCGTGGGCCCAGTTATGCTGGTTTGAGTGGGGCTTGTATTACCTCTTTTCCATGATGAATCCCTCCGGTATGCTGTGGTCTTCGCTGTATCAATGCCACACAACCAGGAGGTTTTTTATGACGTCAGGTCAATGTCCCGTGATGCATGGTGCCAACTCCACCACCGAGCACTCTCCCTGGTGGCCCCAAGCCCTTAATATCGGGATTTTGCATCAGCATGATCGCCAATCGAATCCACTGGATCGGCCCTATCGCGAAGCCCTTCGCGACCTGGATGTGGCGGCATTAATCCGAGACCTGACGGCGTTAATGACCAGTAGTCAGCCATGGTGGCCCGCAGATTGGGGTCATTATGGGGGGTTGATGATTCGCATGGCATGGCATGCCGCTGGTACTTACCGTGTGGCAGATGGGCGGGGCGGTGCAGGAACGGGTAATCAACGGTTTGAACCCCTTCATTCATGGCCTGACAATGTCAATTTAGACAAAGCCCGTCGATTGTTATGGCCCATCAAAAAAGCCTATGGCGATCGCATCAGTTGGGCTGATTTAATGGTGTTGGCTGGTCATGTGGCCTATGAATCCATGGGCTTGAAGTTGCTGGGGTTTTCATTTGGTCGTGAGGATATTTGGCACCCGGAATGGGACATTCATTGGGGCCCTGAAACCGAATGGTTGGCGTCGCATCGATACCCTGATCCTGCGGATCGAGACGGGTTGCAACAGCCGTTGGCAGCCGTTCAGATGGGCTTGATTTATGTCAACCCTGAAGGGGTTGGGGGGGTACCGGATCCACTCAAAACCGCCCAAGACGTACGCTTAACGTTTGCCCGTATGGGCATGAACGATGAAGAAACCGTGGCCTTAACGGCGGGGGGACATACCGTGGGCAAAGCCCACGGAAACGGGAACCCAGCTGATTTGGGGCCCAACCCGGGTGCGGCAGACCTTCATGAACAGGGATTGGGTTGGAATCAGGGTGGCGGAAAGGGGACGGGTCGTCACACGGTGAGCAGCGGGCTAGAAGGGGCTTGGACGACCCATCCAACCCGTTGGGACAATGGGTATTTTAAGTTGTTGCTGGAATATGAGTGGGAGCTCAAAAAAAGTCCGGCGGGTGCGTGGCAATGGCAGCCTATCGGTATTGCCCCGGAGGATATGCCCACCGATGTGGCAGACCCCAGCATTCGGCAGTCTCCCATCATGACCGATGCGGATATGGCCATGAAAATGGACCCTGTATACCGCGAGATTTCCGAGCGGTTTTATCGTGACCAGGCGTCTTTTTCGGATGCATTTGCCAAGGCCTGGTTTAAACTGACCCATCGTGACATGGGGCCGGCGTCTCGGTATGTGGGCCCTATTCTTCCTTCGGTGTCATTTATATGGCAGGACCCGGTTCCTGCTGGCCCTACTGATTATGATGTGGCGGCGGTTAAGCAACAGATCGCCACGACGGGCTTGTCGATTGGTGAGTTGGTCTCCACGGCATGGGATAGTGCCCGGACATTTCGCCATACTGATTACCGAGGGGGGGCCAATGGGGCTCGGATTCGTTTGGCCCCTCAATCCCAGTGGCTGGGAAATGAGCCTGGTCGTTTGAAAAAAGTACTGGATGCCTTAACCCCCATTGCCCATGCCCATGGGGCCAGTGTGGCCGACGTGTTGGTTTTGGGTGGCAATGTGGGAATCGAGCAAGCCATTGCGGCCGCTGGCGGAACGGTTGCCGTACCCTTTATGCCGGGTCGTGGCGATGCAACGACCGAGATGACCGATGTGGCATCGTTTGCCCACCTTGAGCCCCTGACGGATGGGTTTCGCAATTGGATTCATCCCGAATTCAAGGGAATGCCCCCCGAAGAATGTTTGATTGATCGTGCCCACTTGCTGGGCTTAACGGGTCCTGAAATGACGGTATTGCTAGGGGGATTACGTGTGTTAGGGACCACGGTGGGTGGGGCGTCCAATGGTGTGTTCACCCAGCGGGTGGGGGTTTTAACCCAAGACTTTTTTGTGACACTGTTGGATATGGCATATGAGTGGGTGCCCGTTGGGCGTTACACCTATGACATTCGCCGACGGGATACCCAAGAACGGCTGTATGGTGCCACCCGGGTGGATTTGGTCTTTGGTTCCAATGCCATCTTGCGGGCGTATGCCGAAGTGTATGCCCAAGATGATCATCACGACAAGATGCTGCGGGATTTTGTGGCCGCATGGGATAAGGTCATGACGGCTGATCGCTATGATAGGAGCATATCATGATAAAATGGGCGGTTTTAATGGGAGCGGTTGTGTTGGGTGGGTGTTCCTGGCACTCGTTATCGGATTACAAAGGGGGAACGCCCCCGGCGGATATTCAATCGTATTTTGATGGGCCGATTCAAGCATGGGGCATGGTTCAAGATTGGCGGGGCCGTGTGGTACGTCGGTTTACGATTAACATGCTAGGTAAGTGGGAAGGAAATGTGGGAACATTAACCGAGGATTTTGTGTATGACGATGGTAAAACCCAACAACGAATTTGGCGTATTACCAAGTTGCCCAATGGGCACTACGAGGGAAAGGCCGATGACATCATTGGCACCGCCTTGGGCGAGTCAGAAGGGCATGCCATTCGGTGGCAGTATGTCATGGATATACCGGTGGATGGCACCACCTATCGGATTCGCTTTGATGATTGGATGTGGGCCATGAACGATGGGGTCATGATGAATCGGTCCTATTTGAAGAAATTTGGTTTAACGGTGGCAGAGCTGACTATTTTCATGAAAAAATTACCGTCTCAATGACATTCCAAGGGGATGTTGTTTGGGTCATTGGGGCCAGTAGTGGCATTGGGGCCGAAGTGGCCAAATCCTTGATGGAGTCGGGTGCAACAGTGGCCGTGTCTGCCCGTCGTGCAGGGGTGTTAGATGCCTTGCTTGCACCCTATGGGGGCGGACACATGGCCTATCCATTGGATGTGACCAACCCCGATGAGGTGGTGTCGGTGATGCAGTCCATTTTAGCTCGTACCCACCGAATCGATCGGGTGATTTTGCTGGCGGCCGATTATTTGCCCATGCGATTGGGGGCATTAGACCTTCAACGGGTGCGGCAGGTGGTGTCGGTGAATGTGTTGGGTACGTTTCATGTGGTCGAGGCGGTATTAACAATGGCCCGCTCCCAATCCCATCGTATTCAGTTGGCCATTTGTGGCAGTGTGGCTGGGTACGTTGGGTTGCCGGCTGGACAGCCGTATTCTGCCACCAAAGCGGCGGTGATCAACGTGGTGGAGTCCTTGGCGGCGGAACATGGCCATCGCCTGGATGTCAGACTGATATCACCTGGTTTTGTGGACACCCCCTTAACGGCCCATAACACCTTTGACATGCCTTGCATCATCTCCTCTTCACAGGCTGCACGGTATTTATTGACGGGGTTATTGGGACATGCGTTTGAAATTCACTTTCCCAAGCGGTTTACCTATGCTTTAAAAGTGATACGTTGTTTGCCGTATGCCATTTTATTGCCTTTGTTGAGATGGCTTAACCAACGGGCTGGGTAACATGCGGAACCGATGATGAGGAGCAGTTTATGAGGGATATATTAAATGGTGTGATGCGATGGGGTGTTCTTTTATTGGGGGTGTCGCAGCGTGTCTCCAGGCAATAATACATCGAATGGGGCATTGGGTTGGGGGGGGGAAAAGTTCTCGGTGAAATGGCCATGGGTTGGTTGTTTTCACCTGTTTTTTTTAATCCCATGACCCATTGGTCTTCTTTATTGGTTTTGAGGGGGCGTTTTTTTATGTGGGACACATTACCCACGGTATCAAATGGGATCCTGCTGATGCGATTGGTTGGGGTGATTTTCTTTGTGGGGGTGGGGGGTAGTATGAGTGTTCGTCGGGCAGCCGATGCGGGCATTTCCCCATGGTGGGGCATTCTTTATTTTGTACCGTTTGTCAGGATGGCCTTGATGCTGACGTTGCCTTCCTTCCTCTCCTCATCCCCAGTGGCAGCATCAGGTGGCAAAAGGGGATGTTTCATGGGTCGTGTGGTTGCGATGGCTGATGATACTCACTTTTTTGGGGGTCTTGTGTGTGGGGATGAGCGTGTTTCTACTGGAACGGTATGGCCTGTTATTGTTTGTGGGCATTCCATTGATGCTGGGGCTGCTATTGGGGTTTTATGCCAATCGGCAGGTACGCATGGGGATTCGACACACCTTGTGGTGGGGCTTGATCGTTATCATGATGGTTCACTTGGTGTTGTGGGTGGGGGCATTTGAGGGGTTGCGTTGTTTGAGTCTGTCGTTCCCATTGGCCCTGGTGTTGGGTTGCATGGGTTCATTATTGGGTCGTGCATTGGCCGGTTATTCGCATCGTCATCATATGGGGGCTTTGGTGATGGGGATGGCCTTCCCGTTTTGGGCATGGTCGGATTATCAGGGTTTGACCCATCGGGATATGGTGATGTCTCAGGTTGAGATTGCGGCATCACCGGCTCAGGTTTGGCCTCACGTCATTCAATTTTCTGAGTTGCCCCCACCGACAGAGTGGCCATTTCAATCGGGTATCGCATACCCACTTCGTGCCCGTATTGAGGGAGAAGGGGTGGGGGCCGTTCGGTATTGTGAGTTTTCGACCGGACCGTTTGTTGAGCCCATTACGGTGTGGGATCAACCCCGTCGGTTGGCGTTTGATGGGGTGAAACAACCGGTTCCCCTGACCGAATGGTCTCTTTATCGACACGTGAATCCGCCCCACTTGGATGGCTATTTTCGATCGGTGCGGGGTGAGTTTCGTCTGGTCCCTTTGTCCAACGGCGGCACCCGTTTGGAAGGGCGTACATGGATTGAACTGGACATGTACCCTGGCTGGTATTGGCAGTTATACGCCCGATGGGTGATTCATCGCATTCATTTGCAAGTATTAACCCATATCAAAACAACCGTCGAGCAACCCATTGATGGGTCTTCGTGATGGGGCTGTATTTTGCGTGAGTATTGAGCAACCCACGCATGTGGGTGTACACTCACCCTCTATTTTTTGTGTATAAAGGAGTTTATATGGGTATTGAAATGGGTCAACCGGCCCCCCCGTTTTCGCTTTCTGATCAACATGGTCATACTGTCTCATTGTCTCAATACCGAGGCAAGACGGTGATCCTTTATTTTTACCCCAAAGATGACACCCCAGGGTGTACGGTTCAGGCCACTGACTTTTCATCCCTTGCACCCCAATTTGAATCAAAAAATGCGGTGGTGTTGGGCGTCTCTAAAGATTCAGTGGCGTCACATGAGGCATTTTGTAGCAAATACAACTTGGGTATTACCTTGTTAAGTGACCCCGATCATACGGTGCTTGAGGCCTATGGTGCTTGGCAAGAAAAGACCATGTATGGCAAAAAAAGCATGGGCATTGTGCGCTCAACCGTGGTGATTTCACCGGATGGCCTGGTGCAAGCCCACTACAAAAAAGTATCCCCAGAAGGACACGCCCAAACCCTGTTGGATGCCCTATGAGTGACCCGTTATCGGACTGTTACCGGGCCTTGATTCAAGGAGTGGGGGAAGATTTGACACGTGAAGGGTTGCAAAAAACCCCCGAACGGGCAGCCAAAGCCTTTAAGACCCTGACCCGTGGGTATTCCCAGTCATTGGATGATATTTTGAATGGGGCCATTTTTGAATCCAGCAACCGCGATATGGTGATCGTTCGTAACATTGAGTTTTACTCGTTATGTGAGCATCATTTGTTGCCTTTTTTTGGCACCGTTCAAATAGGGTACATTCCCAACGGCAAGGTGATTGGGCTATCAAAAGTGGCCCGCATTGTGGATTGTTTTGCCCGACGCCTACAAATCCAAGAAAATTTGACCGTTCAAATTGCCGATGCCTTGTCGCACTATACCCAAGCATTGGGCGTGGCGGTGGTGATGGATGCCAAGCATTTGTGTATGATCATGCGCGGGGTTGAACGGGCCCAATCCGTGATGACCACCTCGTGCATGACGGGGGTATTTAAAGAGGTGGATGTGACCCGTCATGAGTTTTTAACCCTTATTGAGCACCGTGCGGTGTGAGCCGGTTGTTTCCAAACGTTTTACCCTTGCCACGGCATGGCCAGGTGCTGATGGCACCATCTCGGGCCGTAATTGGGAGGTATGGGTGGGGGTGACAGGTCAACCCCATCCGGAGTCGGGGATGATTTTGTCACTTTCTGATCTTAAGGTTGCGATGCAAAGGGTGTTGGATCAGGTAGACCATTGGCACCTGACAGAGACCCCGATCTGGAAGAACCAGCCGGACATGTCGGCCTGGTTACAATGGTGGTGGGAGGCCTCCCAGCAGGCACTGGCGGGGTATTCCTGCCAGTTGCACCATGTGTATGTCTCATCTGCCTACGAAGGGGGGTGGGTAACGGCCCAATCGCTTCGTTCGTTTCGTTGGGCGACACGGCATGGCGACACCCCCCTGGGACGCTTTCCCCTACGCATCCGGTATCCTGCCGATACACCCTTGCCAGAGGCATTGGCGATGCGTTCCCCCACTGAATGGCCCCTTTACTTGTCGCAAGTCTTGCCGTGGGGCCAATTGCTCATGGGGGATAGGGTGTATGAATGGCATGAGGGAAACGTGTATGCAGAGGTTTGGCAAGAATGGGCAGGCCCCCATCGGTTGTATCGTGCTGACTGGTCGAAAGAACAAAATGAGTCGTTTTTTGGTGTGTGCACGCGTCTTCATGGCCACACATTTCGTGTCGGGTTGACGGTGCCACTCTCCGAGGTATCAACCATTCCACCTGGGGTGCTGGCATCATATGATGCGGCACTGCGGTCAGGTGAGCTTACCATCGAAGCATGGGTCACCCGTTTGATGCGGGATCATGTGCAGGTGGTGAGATGGCGGCTTCAAGAAACCGAACGCAATCGGGTGTCGTGTCGCCGTGCTGTGCTGGGTCCCGCGGTATGCCGCGATTCTTAAGTAGGAGGTACACGATGTCTGAAGGATTGACCCGTCAATTGTTGGATGCTGAATCGAGGGGGTCGGCCTATGAACATGCCATTCGCCAGACCCCGGTTTCACCCTTGCCATTGTTTCAAGGCGATGGGACGCCGGTGTTTATTCCCTCGGGGCAGGTATCGGTGCGTGATGAAACCATTGGGTCGGTGTTACCTGGGTTGATGTCCCATTGCCAGCGTTGGGAGCCCACTGGTGCCCGTCGGGTTTTCACAGGCAAGCGGGTGGCTGTTTTGTTTTCGGGGGGGCCCGCATCAGGGGGGCATAATGTGGTGGCGGGTCTCTTGGACCAGTTAAAAGGGAATGAATTGTGGGGGGTTCGTCAGGGGCCCCAAGGGTTGTTACGGGGCGACTTGTTTCCAATAGACCTGGCGACCCGTTCCAGTTGGGTTAACACAGGGGGGTTTGATTGGCTTGGGTCAGATCGAACCAAGATCAAGACCCCCGAGCAACTGGCCACTGTCTGCGAGGTGGTGCGTCGCCATCAGTTGGATGGCTTGGTGGTGATTGGGGGCGATGATTCCAATACCAACGCCGCCTTTTTAGCGGATGCGTTGCAGGCGGTGGGGTGTTCGGTGGTGGGGGTTCCCAAAACGATTGATGGTGACCTTCAGTGGGGAGAGGATGTCCCCATTTCGTTTGGGTTTGATACCGCCACCAAGATTTATTCCGAATTGGTGGGCAATGTGTTGCAAGATGCCCGATCATCCGGCAAGTATTGGCATATCATTAAATTAATGGGCCGGAGTGCCAGTCATGTCGCATTGGAAGTGGCCTTGCAAACCCATCCCCCCATTACCTTGATTTCGGAAGAGGTGGCAGCCAACGGTGACTCCTTATCGGCGTTAATGGAGGACCTGGCGGACCAGGTGGTGCGACGGGCTCAGAAGGGGTATGGTTATGGGGTGATGGTATTGCCAGAAGGGGTCATTGAATCCGTTGGGGAACTCAAAACCCTCGTGGCGTCTCTTAATCATCTCATGGCCACCCATCACGACGAATTACAGGGGTTGTCATTAACCGATCGTGTGACACGAATGGGGGAATGGTTGCCCTCATCCCAGGTGACATTATTGCGTGAATTACCGGATGCCATTGCCACCCAGCTATTAAAAGACCGGGATTCGCACGGTAACATTCAGGTGTCTCAGATTCCCACCGAAACCCTGTTTGTGGCATGGTTAACCCGCATACTATCCCAACGGACCTTGCCTCCGGGGTTTGTGTTTCAACCCATCCATCATTTTTTTGGGTATGAAGGTCGGTGTGGGGCACCCACCCGTTTTGATGCGGTGTATGGGTATAATTTGGGATGCGTGGCGGCGGCGTTGGTACTCAATGGGGCGACGGGTGTGATGGCCTCTGTGGGACAGTTTCAGGCCGACTGGCAAGTGGCGGGGTTGCCCTTGGTGGCCATGTTGTCACCCGAAAAACGGGGCAGTGAGGTCTCATGGGTCATTGAGAAGTCATTGGTATCCCTGGGGTCACCGGCGTTTCGTTATTTTGCCTCGCGTCGCCAGGTTTGGTGTGACACGGATGCTTTTTCTAGTGTGGGCCCTCGTCAATGGACGGGGGAATTGGCGTATGAATACCCCATTTCGGTGGCCTTGAATCACGCGTTACCCTCCTTGCAATGGCGAGAACCCGCATGCGTATTACCCTCACGCAGTTAATGGTATCGACGGTGATTGGGGTCTTGCCAGACGAGCAAGCCCATCCCCAAGTATTGGGCCTTGACCTGTCTGTTACGCTATCATCGGATGCGGCCCTACGGTCGGATGCATTGCCAGACACCCTGGATTATTCGGTGCTGGCGGTGGCCATTCGACAGTGGGCCGCCACCCATACTTTTTTGTTGTTAGAGGGGTTTGTGGGGGCCTTAATCCCTTGGGTATTGGCCACTTTTCCCATGGTAAAATCGGTTGATGTGTCGGTGACCAAGTGGGGATGTGTGCCGTCTTGTCACTCGGTCACGGTGTCCGATCAGGGGGGAGCTCACTGACTACATCTGACGGTCATGTTAGTGGGTTCCGATGGGATGATACCTATCCCACTTGTTTTCCATCGTTGGCGATTCGCACCCAGCCCGTACCGGTATCCGATCCTACTTGCGTGTTTTTGAATGTCCCGTTGGCCACCGAGATGGGTCTTCCATCCGACCCTTCTGTTTGGGCGAAGTGGGGATCGGGCCAGCAGCTACCACCGGGTTCGACCCCATGGGCGATGGCCTATGCGGGCCATCAATTTGGTCAGTTTACTGTTTTAGGAGATGGTCGGGCTGTGGTATTGGGTGAGCACCTTGCCCCGGATCATCGCCGGGTGGATATCCAGTTAAAAGGCTCTGGGGTGACCCCTTTTTCTCGTCGGGGGGATGGCAAGGCGGCGTTGGGCCCGATGTTGCGTGAGGCCTTGATTTCGGAGGCCATGCACGGGTTGGGTATTCCCACGACCCGTACCTTGGCGGTGGTTGCGACCGGTGAAACGGTGTGGCGTGGGGAACCGTTGGCGGGGGCGGTGCTGACTCGTTTGGCAACGTCTCATATTCGGGTGGGGACCTTTCAATATGTGGCACACCAAGGTGACCCTTTCTTGCTGCGTGCGTTATGGGATTACACGTGTGGGCGACATGGCATGGTGCCGGGGGACGATACGAAGGGACGATTGGACGCCTTTTCGGAGATGGTGGCACGACAGGTATCACTGGTCATGGCGTGGTTACGGGTGGGATTTATTCATGGGGTCATGAATACCGATAACATGGCGTTATCTGGTGAGACCATTGATTATGGACCTTGTGCGTTGATGGATGGGTATGACCCCTTGGCGGTGTACAGTGCCATTGATCACCAAGGCCGCTATGCCTTTATGCGTCAACCTGAGTGTGTGCAATGGAATATGGCCCGTTTGGCCGAGGCTGTGTGGCCCCTGTTTAATTCGGATGTGTCGGTGGCCATGGGCATGCTCAACGATCGTTTGCAGTCGGCCCACGTGCTGGCCCATCGTGCATGGATGGACATGATGCGTCAGAAACTAGGCTGGGTGGGGGAATGTGCCGACGATGCCAGTCGCATCGATGCGTTATTGGCCATGATGGCCAAGTACCGCTGGGACTATACCCAAACCTTTTATTACCTTACCAACGGTGTATCGGATCCTTGGATGGCGGTACCTGAGGGTCGAAGCTGGTGGGAGGCCCATTGCCATCGACAAGGCATGGGCGACCCGTTGCGTTGCCGGGCGATGATGAAGCTGGCCAATCCGGTGCTGATTCCCCGCAATCACCTGGTAGCAACGGTGTTGGCATCGGCCGAATGGGGTTCGATGACGGATTTTATGCGGTATCATGAGGCATTAAAAACCCCTTATGTTGATGCCCCCCATTTGGCCCCTTATAGGCGTCCTCCCGATCCCCATGAGGTCATTACGACAACTTTTTGTGGGACCTGATGCGGACGTGAAGGGTGGGGGGGATCAGCCTCTTGATGACTGTTTTATTTTCTCTTTTTAATGGTTACTTTTCGCCCTGGCCAGCAAGGATGACGCGGGGAGCCGTTTTCGAACCATAATGGTTGGGTTGGGTGATGGTCTGCCTGCGATGGGTTGCTGGGGGATGGGATGCGGGTTACCGATGTGGTGCGTGG
>Ga0209033_1001002_pt1 | contig 16580 bp, 19 predicted proteins | sample LauGreFa1BDMLBDN_2_FD_188218 | JGI IMG/M metagenome (GOLD analysis project Ga0209033, IMG submission 188218) | Freshwater lake microbial communities from Lake Michigan, USA - Fa13.BD.MLB.DN (SPAdes) (version 2) | ecosystem: Environmental > Aquatic > Freshwater > Lake | place: Lake Michigan, USA...
GTTGAGGAAATTAAGAGCGGAAAATACGATCACCTTAAGGACAAGCCAGTAGTTACCTATTGCACTGGCGGCATTCGATGCGAAATTATTTCAGCTGTAATGGTCGATAACGGATTCAAAGAGGTCTACCAAATTGAAGGTGGCATCGTGAAGTACGGCAAAAAATATGGCGACAAAGGTTTGTGGGAAGGCTCGCTCTATACATTTGATGGTCGCATGGCAATTGATTTCTCACCTAAAGCAAAAGTAATCGGTGAATGTGAAATCTGTAACGCGCCTACTAAGCAGTTCTATAACTGTGCCCGCAAGGCGTGCCATGAATTAGTTTTACTCTGCGAAGATTGTTCAAAGATTGATGTCAGTAAGAGTTGCATTCACGATAGCAATCGTGCCTACGATCCCGAAATGGTTGGTTAGTTTTACTCTTCTACAATTTCTGTCGGCGCTCCGTGCACATTTAATACTTCTTTCTTATGAATTGCTGGAACAGTTCCGAGTACACCTTTTTGGAAATCTTCGAATGCTTGTAGTACTTCTGCCTTTGTATTCATTACAAATGGCCCCATCCATGCAACAGGTTCTTTAATTGGTTGGCCACCGAGAATAAATAGTTCTAACTCAGGTGAACGACTCTCTTGTTGATTCGCAGCACGAATAACCAGAGTATCTCCCTCACCGAAAACAGTGAGTTGTCCCATTTGAACTGGGCGAGACTCTTCGCCAACAAAACCATGACCTGCCAATGTGTAGACAAGTGCGTTGTAATCCTTGCGCCATGGAAGTCGAAGTTCAGCACCTGGTTGAACAGTTGCGTGTACCAATGTGATTGGAGTCTGTGTTGATCCAGGACCTTTGTGTCCATCAATTTCGCCAGCGATTACGCGAATAAGTGCACCACCATCGTGGGATGCCAGAAGTGCAACTTCACTCGCACGAAGATCTTGATAAGCAGGCGGTGACCATTTCTTAGCAGCTGGAAGATTTACCCACAATTGAAAACCGTGGAACAAGCCACCGCTCATCACTAAATGATCTGGTGGAGTTTCGATGTGCAAAATTCCTGCACCAGCGGTCATCCATTGTGTGTCACCATTTTGAATTGTTCCGCCGCCACCATTGTTGTCATAGTGATCAAAGATTCCATCAATAATGTAAGTAACAGTTTCAAAACCGCGATGTGGATGCCATGGAGTTCCCTTTGGTTCTCCCGGTGCGTATTCAACTTCGCCCATTTGATCTAAGTGAATAAATGGATCGAGTTCTGTCATATCAACGCCGGCAAATGCACGACGTACTGGAAAGCCTTCGCCTTCAAAACCTTGTGGAGCTGTTGTAATGCTCCTAATTGTGCGCGCACGCGATCCTGGTGCCTCAATAACTCGAGGCAGAATTGTTATATCGCTAACGGTAACTGCTGGCATTTCAACTCCTTATTTCAATAAGCTGAGAATAGTTGAACTTTCAACTACCTGCAACTCAGAAGTTAGAGGTTCTTAAGCGCGGAAACAACCTTTGTGAGCGAAGCCTTTGCATCTCCAAAGAGCAACATTGTCTTTGGATCAAAGAGAAGTTCGTTTTCGATACCAGCAAATCCTGGGCGCATTGAACGCTTGAGGAAAATAATGTTTGCAGCGTTAGCAACTTCAAGAATTGGCATTCCATAAATTGGGCAACCAGGAGTTGTTTGCGCAGCTGGATTAACAACGTCATTTGCACCAATAACAATTGCAACGTCGGTTTGACCAAATGTTGGATTAACTTCGTCCATTTCAGCCAATTGGTCATATGGAACGTTAGCTTCAGCAAGTAAAACGTTCATATGTCCTGGCATACGACCTGCAACTGGGTGAATTCCATATGCAACATCAATGCCCTTAGCCAACATCAAATCCGCTAATTCACGAACCGTGTGTTGTGCTTGTGCAACAGCAAGTCCAAAGCCCGGAACAATAACTACGCGACGTGCATAGTTAAGCAAGATTGCCACGTCATCTGGTGAACCAGAGCGAACTGGACGATCTTCTGCTGCGCCAGTTGCTTCTTGTGGCTTTGCAGTAAATGCGCCGAAGAGTGTTCCAAAGAGTGAGCGACCCATGGCTTCTGCCATTAAGCGAGTCAAGATTGTTCCGGATGCACCAACGAGTGTTCCAGCAATGATGAGAAGAGTTGAATCGAGTACGTAACCACTTGCTGCAACTGTTAAACCAGTAAATGCATTTAATAGCGAGATAACAATTGGAACATCCGCTCCACCAACTGGAAGTACGAATAGAACACCAAATAGCAGTGAGAGCGCTGCAAGAATCAAGAGCGGATTAGTGCCGAGTTCAACAACTACCCAACCTGCCACACCAAGTGTTGCTGCCAGTGTTGCCGCAATGACAAAGCGGCCGCCAGGAAATACAACTGGGCGAGTAGTCATGAGCTCTTGAAGCTTTAAGAAAGTGATAATCGAACCGCTAAATGAAACACAGCCCACAATCACAGTAAAGACGGTTGCAATAACTACTGGAGTGCTTGCTGTATCACCAAGATTTAAATATTCAACAATTGCCACAAGTGCTGCGGCGCCACCACCCACACCATTAAATAGTGCAACGAGTTGTGGCATCTGAGTCATCTGAACTTTACGTGCAGCGGGCACGCCAATGACAACACCAACAGCAATCGCACCGAGAATCCAACCTAGGTTGTTAAGTGGAAGAGACTGTCCCTCTTTGGAATAGAAGAAGACCACAACTGTTGCAATCGTTGCTCCAATTGCGCCGATGATGTTTCCACGGCGTGCAGTCTTTGGTGTGGATAATCCCTTAAGTGCAAGAATGAAACAGACACCGGCAGCAAGACCAATCAAGCTATATACAAAATAACTCATTTGTTCTCACCGCCTTTCTTTGGCTTAAACATTTCGAGCATGCGATCGGTTACGACAAATCCGCCGACCATATTTATTGTGGCCAAGATGATTGCAGCCACCGATAGCCCTAATTCGAGATTTGTTTTACTGTGGTCGGCAACGATGATTGCACCAACCAAGATCACACCGTGAATAGCATTTGCACCGCTCATCAGTGGAGTGTGCAAGGTGGATGAAACTTTAGATACAACTTCAAAACCTACGAATACCGCAAGAACGAAGATCGAAATGATTGCAATCGGTTCCATTATTTTGCGCCTCCATTTCGCTTCGCTCCTGCATGTGTTACGGCTGAACCATTGATAATCTCATCTTCAAAATCAAGATTTAACGCAAGCGCACTACCTTCTGCTGCTGGCTTAGTCAGCAGAGTGAGAAGATTTACAACGTTTCTTGAGTACAAACTGGATGCGTGAAATGGCAGCTGACTTGGTACATCTTTGCCGCCCCAAATGCGCACACCATTTTTTGTAACAACAACTTCACCTGGCTTGGATCCTTCAACATTTCCGCCAGTTTCTGCAGCAAGGTCAACGATGATTGTTCCTGGCCCCATCGAATCCACCATTGCCTGTGTCATTAACTGTGGTGCTTGTCGACCAGGTACCGCAGCGGTTGTAATAACAATGTGTGATTTAGCAATGTAAGGAGTTAACAATTCACGTTGCTTTGCAGCACGCTCAGGAGTCATCTCGCGTGCATAACCGCCAGCGCCTTCGAGTGCTTCTAATTCAAGTTCAATAAATGTTGCGCCCATTGATTTAACTTCATCAGCAGAAGATGGGCGAACATCATATGCCGAAACAACTGCGCCTAATCTGCGAGCAGTTGCAATTGCCTGTAAACCAGCAACTCCAGCGCCAAGTACAAGTACTTGTGCAGGTGTAACTGTTCCAGCTGCTGTCATCAATAGCGGGAAAAAGCGTGGCGACATTTCTGCACCAACTAATACTGCGCGATACCCAGCGCACAGAGCCTGCGAAGTAAGCGCGTCCATTGATTGTGCGCGTGAAATACGTGGCACTAATTCGAGTGAAAACGCAGTAACACCTGCGCTAGCTGCTGCTTCAATCGAATCTACGGCAGTTACAGGGGATAAGAATGAAATAGTGAGTGCGCCTTTTTTAAGCGATGACATCTGTGCAGGAGTAAGAGGTGAAACGCTGAGAACAACATCAGCATCTTTTAGAACGTCACCATTTACTACAGAAGCACCAGCGCTTTTAAAATCTTCATCTGTGGCTTGCGAATGTGTGCCAGCACCAGATTCGATAGAGACTTCATATCCCAATCGAGTTAACTTGTTAATGATGTCTGGAACGAGCGCTACGCGCTTTTCGCCCTCACGGATTTCTTTAGGTACGGCTATTCGCATACGAGAAACTTAATGCCTTTGCGCTCGAGAGGCTAGAGCGAACCCTTGATTTCTCCACGAGTTAAATGAAACAAAAGGGATTGAATAGTGGTCCTGCGATGAAATGCTTCACGCCAGATGACGGATTTCGGTCCATCAATGACAGATGCCATAACTTCTTCGCCACGATGCGCAGGAAGACAGTGCATAAATATTGAGTCCTTAGCAGTTTTGTCCATCAATGCATCAGTGACTGCAAATGGGGCTAGCGCTCCAATTTTTTCGTTCTTCTCCGATTCTGGATCACCCATCGACATCCATACATCGGTGTATAAAACACTTGCATCTTTTGCTGCACTTTGTGGATCATTAGTAACTTCAATTGTTGCACCAGTTTGTGCCGCAATCTTCTGTGCAGTTGCAATTGCATTGGCACTTGGTGCCCACTTTCCTTCAGGCGTTGCAGCAACAACATGTGCTCCCATGATTGCTCCCATGATGAGCCATGCATGTGCCATGTTGTTGCCATCGCCTAAGTAAACAAATTTGCGCCCGAAAACATCTTTTCCAAATGTTTCACGAATTGTTAACCAGTCAGCTAAAAGTTGAGTTGGATGATCATCATCAGTTAGCGCATTGATAACAGGAATTGATGCATACTTTCCAAGTTCATCAACATCTGATTGCGCAAAAGTTCTAACAATCATTGCATCGCAATATCCACTAAAAATTCTTGCGGTATCTGCAATCGATTCTCCGCGACCGAGTTGTAGGTCCTCTCCGCGTAAAACAATGGGAGAACCACCTAAGTGCGCAACCGCAGTTTGTGATGCTAAGCGCGTACGAGTCGATGGCTTAGTCATATAAATTGCCACGCTCTTATGGGCCAGTGCTTCTTTAGATCGAAGTGGATCGGCGGCAAATTGCGCAGCAGTGTCCAGCAACAACTCAACGTCATCGCGGGTTAAATGTTCGGTGCGCAACAAGTCTTTCATCTGATGAATTCTACCCTCACGATAAGGTGTGCACATGGGTATTTTCAGACGCGGAAGCGACACCGCGACCGATACAGATCTGCTCACTCGCCCAGAATTAGAAGAAGACGATGGTGGACATGATCGTTTTTCACATTATGTGAAAAAAGAGAAAATCGTTGAATCAGCAGTTACTGGAAAATCTGTAAAAGCTCTATGTGGCAAAAAATGGATTCCATCTCGAGATCCACAGAAGTATCCAATCTGTCCTGCTTGCAAAGAGATTCATGATGGATTGCGTGAAGCGCCTAAAGAAAATTGATATGAAAAAACTGGTTCCCCTGGTTGCTTTAATTTTTGCCACTTCCACATTGCTGTCATTGCCTGCCTCGGCTGGAACACAACCACGAAAAGTTTGGTCAGGATGGATTCCTTATTATTCAATGAAAACTGCATTACCGGCGGCAATTGCAAACGTAGACCTTGTTCGAGAAGTAATGCCATTTTGGTACACACTTAAATACAACGGTGCAACAAAGCTTCCAGTCGTGACAGATTTGTATGCTCCTGCAAATCCAAGCGTTCCAATCTCAGTGCCTCTCACTTCTATGCGCAATGCAGGTTTTACAATCATTCCAACGATTACCGACGGTACGAGTGAGCTTGTTTTATCCAAGTTGATGGCAAATCCAACGTCACGCACTCAGATTGTTAATGCAATAACAAATCTCATAATGACAAATAATTATGATGGCATCGATCTGGATTTTGAAGGTTTTGCTTTTGTTGATAAAAACACCACATGGAGCGCCACGAAGCCGCATTGGATTGCATTTGTCAAAGAGTTAAGCGGAGTTCTTAAATCTAAAAATAAATTGCTCTCTGTTTCCACTCCATACTTATACGACCCGGCAGGAGCACAAAAAGGTTATTTTGTTTATGCATGGGCAGACATTGCGCCATTTATTGATCGACTTCGCATCATGACGTATGACTATTCTGTTTCTAAACCAGGACCGATTGGTCCACTTGCATGGACTGAAAGAACAATTAAGTATGCAGTTTCCATAATGCCGGCATCAAAGGTGTACGTCGGAATTCCTGGATACGGACGAGATTGGGTTACTAAAGTAGAAGGAACATGTCCTGTCGAAGTTGCCAAGGTTGTAAAAGTTGGCGCAAAAGCAGCAACGTTTGTATTGCGAGATGCAGCAGCACTTGCCCAGAGTTATGGTGCGATTCCTGTGTACAACGAAGCTTTTGGAGAAGTGAACTTCACATACAACAAGGTATACAGCGGACTAACAGCAGCAGGGTTAGCAACAACATGTACGGCAACTCGAAACGTTTGGTATCAAGATGCTAGGAGTTTTACATCTCGTATGGCATTTGTATCTAAATATAGGCTCGGCGGATTAGCGCAATGGACTTTCGGTATGGAAGATGCTGCAGGTGCACAGGCGATAAGAGATGCAGCCCTTGCAATCGCTCCCGATCAAGTTGTGAGCACGCTTGAACTAAATACCGGAAGCACAGAATCAGCAGCTGCTCTTGAATTTGGATCTGTACTCGGAGTTAAAGCAACTGTGCAACTTCCTGACAAGTTGCCAATTAACAATTTGTTAGTGCGCATTGAGTCTAAATCTGCAAATGAAACAACGTGGCGAGAAATTGCAACTAGTACAACTGGCGTTGACGGAACCATCCAAGTTCCACTCTTGCTCTCTAAGAGCACAACAATTCGAGTTAGGACAGATGGAACATGGGAACGACTCGAGTCGATTTCTCAAGAGATTCCAGTAATTGTTAATCGCCGTATTTCAATTAATGCACCTGTCTCAGTACTGCGCAATCAACTCTTCGAAATTAGTGGCGTGCTATCACCATTTCAAAGTGGAGTTCCGGTTCAGTTATTACAACAGCGAGCAGGTAAGTGGATTCCTGTTGGATCGCCAGTGGTTACCGATATCAATGGAGTTTTCACATTATCTGCAACAGGTGCGCAGAAAGGATTTGGTAAATACAGAGTGAGCGTTGCTAAGGATGCACTGTGGAATCAGGTTGATTCAAATGAATTTACGTTGGTGATTAGATAGTGGTAAAAATAAAGTCAAAAATCGAAGAAGAGATCAATGCAATTTTTTCATCTGATCGGCCATGGGTAACAATCGTTTGGGATGATCCTGTTAATCTCATGGATTACGTAACGTATGTATTCATCGAGTTGTTTGGTTATTCGCGCGAACGTGCTACTGAGTTAATGATGAAAGTCCACAATGAAGGCAAAGCAGTAGTTTCAGAAGGCACACGTGAAGAGATGGAACATGATGTGGCAAGACTTCACGAGTACGGTTTATGGGCGACTCTGCAACGTGGGGACCAACCCTTATGAGTCAGAGCCATGGATTTACGCGCCACGGTGAAGAGTTATTCGTTGCACAGTTTTCTGACTCCGAAAAAGAAGTTTTAATCAATCTTTCACAACAAATTATTGAATTACTCTCCGAACGAGTCGATCAGCACGACCAAGATCCGCTGGCTGCGATGGTAGGAATAACAGTTCACGATTCACCTCCAGATGATGAAGTTTTACTGCGCTTATTGCCAAATGCATATGCAGATGGTGTTGATGCAGCAGAGTTTCGCAGGTACACCGAATCTGTTTTACGTACCAAGAAGCAGGCACACGCAATGTCTATTCGTACAATGCTAATGAGTAGCGAAGATGGAAGCATCGAACTCAATCACGAACTAGCAAATGCTTGGCTTGGTGGGATTAATGACATTCGACTAGCTCTTGGCGTTCGACTCAATGTTGAGAAGAATTCTCATGAAGAGCTCGAATTGCTCGCACCAGATGATCCAATGCGCGGTGTGTACGGTGTTTATAGTTGGCTCGGTTGGCTGCAAGGTAATTTATTGCAAGCGCTCATGGATGGAATAGAATCCTGACATGTCATTGACTATCTCTCGCGCAATCGTTGATCAAATACTTCAACAATCGCGCAACGAATATCCAGATGAAGCATGCGGCGTAATTCTTGGGCCAATTGGTGCAGGAACCCCTGTTCGTTTGAAGCCAATGATTAATGCCGCTCACTCACCAACTTTTTATGAATTTGATCCAAAAGATTTACTAGCTCTTTACCGCGAAGTCGATGACAAAGATGAAGAAATAGTTGTTATCTATCACTCTCACACAGAAACAGAGGCGTATCCATCTCGCACTGATATTGCCTATGCAGGAGAACCCGGGGCGCATTACGTACTAGTTTCTACACGCGAAGAGATTGCACCTGCGACCGAATTCCGTTCATACAGAATTATTGATGGCATCGTCACAGAAGAACCCGTAACTATCCTGGATTAGCGCTTCATCTATTCGTGAATTGGCGAAAGCTGCACGCATTAGCAATAATAAGCACATGACTACAGCAGCGATTGAAGTTCGAATCCCAACTATTTTGCGTCCCTATACAAAGGATGCAAAGGTTGTTTCTGCTGATGGTGCAGATTTGAAGTCAGTTATTTCAGACCTTGAACGTCAATATCCTGGATTAGCTGAGCGACTTCTCGAAGATGGTGCACTGCGACGTTTTATAAATATTTACGTCAACGATGAGGATGTTCGTTTTCTTGGCGGTTTAGATGCCGCAATTAAATCGGGTGATTCAATTACTGTGCTTCCTGCAGTTGCAGGTGGCTAACAGTGGCGCGTTTTGATTCATTAGAAAGTTCAGTAGGCCACACACCACTTATTGGTTTACCAAAACTATCTCCTGCACCAAATGTTCGGTTGTGGGCAAAGATGGAAGATCGCAATCCAACAGGATCAATTAAAGATCGTGCAGCACTTGCGATGATTGAACAAGCAGAAGCCGATGGCACTCTTAAACCTGGTGCAACAATTCTCGAACCAACAAGTGGCAACACTGGCATTTCACTTGCCATGGTGGCAAAGACTCGCGGCTATAAATTGATTTGCGTTATGCCAGAAAACACATCTATTGAGCGCCGACAACTCCTTGAAATGTGGGGTTCAAAGATTATCTTTTCACCCGCTGCAGGTGGTTCAAATGAAGCTGTTCGTGTTGCAAAAGAGTTAGCTGCCCAGAATCCTGAGTGGGTTTTCATGTATCAATATGGAAACCCAGCAAACACACTTGCGCACTATCAAGGTACTGGTCCAGAAATCTTTGCCGATCTTCCAACTATTACTCACTTTGTCGCTGGTTTGGGCACAACTGGAACATTGATGGGCGCCGGAAAATATCTGCGCGAAAAAAACCCAGATGTTCAAATCATTGCGGCCGAACCACGCTATGGCGAAGTTGTTTATGGACTTCGAAACATTGACGAAGGTTTTGTTCCAGAACTTTATGATGCTTCAGTATTAACTCGCCGCTTTTCTGTTGGTGCAGAAGATTCTGTTCGACGCGTGCGCGACTTATTAGAAATCGAAGGAATTTTTGCTGGTATTTCAACCGGAGCAATTCTTCATGCAGCTCTTGCGATGGGTGCTGAAGCTATTCGCGATGGCAAGAGTGCAGACATCGCTTTTATTGTCTGTGACGCAGGTTGGAAGTACCTATCTACTGGTGTTTATAGCGCTGATCACGTGAGTGCATCAGAAGCCCTCGATAATCAATTGTGGGCATAGCGCTAGACTTCGCGGTGTGAGTGATGCACCTATTGGAATATTTGATTCCGGCGTTGGCGGTTTAACCGTTGCACGTGCAATTCTCGATCAACTTCCTAATGAATCAACTCTTTACATTGGTGATACAGCGCGAGGTCCGTATGGACCTCGACCACTTGCAGAAGTGCGTGAGTTCGCATTAGAAACTTTAGATTTCCTTGTTGATCAAGGAGTTAAGGCCCTAGTCATTGCTTGCAATACCGCCAGTGCTGCGATGTTGCGCGATGCACGAGAGCGATATTCAATTCCAGTTATCGAAGTTATTCAGCCTGCAGTTCGCAGAGCAGTAGCTGCGACTCGATCAGGAAAAATTGGTGTTATTGGCACGCAAGCAACCGTTGATTCAAAAGCATATTTAGATGCATTTGCTGCAGCACCAAATTTGCAAATAACTTCGGTGGCTTGTCCACTTTTTGTTGAGTTCGTTGAACGTGGCGAAACTTCTGGTCCAGAGATTACAGAGATTGCGCGCAAGTATCTTAAATCTGTGATTGATGCAGACATCGATACCTTGGTGCTTGGTTGCACTCACTATCCTTTACTGACTGGCGTTATTTCATACGTCGTAGGAAACTCTGTTTCACTTGTATCAAGTGCGGAAGAAACTGCCAAGGATTTATATCGAGTATTGGTTGAAAACAATTTGCTGCACTCCACTACAAAAAATGCCAACCACAGATTCTTAGCAACTGGAGATGCGAAGGCGTTTGAAACTCTCGCACGTAGATTTCTCGGCCCAGAAGTTGGACGAGTTGAACACCAAAGTCTGTAAACCACCCAAACCAATAAACTGCTGAGATAAACGGAGATATACATGTCACGCAATGATGGACGCACCAACGATCAGCTCCGTGAAATTAAATTTACTCGCGGCTGGCTAGATCATGCCGAAGGTTCTGTTCTCGTTGAGTTTGGAAAGACTCGCGTACTGTGCGTCGCATCGTTCTCTCCAGGTGTTCCACGTTGGTTAAAAGATTCCGGAACCGGATGGGTAACTTCTGAATATTCAATGCTTCCGCGTGCAACACACACACGTTCAGATCGCGAGAGCGTTAAAGGAAAATTAGGCGGGCGCACACAAGAGATATCACGTTTAGTGGGCCGTTCACTTAGAGCAATTGTTGATATGAAAGAACTCGGCGAGAACACAATTGTTATTGACTGTGACGTTTTGCAAGCAGATGGCGGAACACGCACAGCAGCAATTACAGGTGCATATGTCGCATTAGCCGATGCCATTGCGTGGGCCAAGAAAGAGGGCCACATCAAAGCTTCTTCTAAACCGCTTGCAGATTCAGTTGCCGCAGTGAGTGTAGGAATTATTGATGGTGTTCCAATGCTTGATCTTTGCTACGAAGAAGATGTACGTGCAGACACGGACATGAATGTTGTGTGCAGCGGTGATGGACGTTTTATTGAAGTACAAGGAACGGCAGAAGGTGTTCCATTCGATCGCGCACTACTCAATCAACTCTTAGATCTTGCAGTGGCCGGATGTAAAGATTTAGCGGGAATGCAGAGTTCAGCACTCTCTAAATGAGCACACCAACCACATTAGTTTTAGCAACACGAAATCAAGGAAAGATTAGAGAATTTCGAAGAATTCTTGATGCGATCTCGCAGGGTTCAATAAATCTTGTTGGACTCGAAAATTTTCCAGATACAACTGAAGTGGAAGAAACAGGCAGCACCTTTAGGGAAAATGCTTTGCTCAAAGCACGTAGCGTGTGCAGTGAAACAGGCTTACCGGCAATAGCTGACGACAGTGGATTGTGCGTTGATGCACTCAATGGCGCACCAGGAATTTTCTCGGCGAGATATGCCGGAGTACATGGTGATGACAGTGCAAATAACTTAAAGTTGTTGAAGGAACTTGAAAACACTCCTGAAGAAGAGCGTGGAGCGCACTTCACATGCGCGGCCGCCTTAGTGCTTCCTGATGGTCGAGAGTTTGTCACTGAAGAAATCTTTGAAGGTTCAATTCTCTACGCCCCGATTGGCGATCAAGGATTTGGGTATGACCCCCTGTTTAGACCACAGGGACTAGCAATCTCCAGCGCACAAATGAGCGCAGAAGAGAAGGATTTGATAAGTCATCGCGGTAAATCACTCCGTTCGATAGCACCTCACGTAATCAGTTTGCTGACCTCACTGGGGTAAACTTCTACTATCCGAGTGCGTGAAGTAAGTACGTACCGCTACCCAAGGAGTGCATGTGGCTGTTAAGAAAACTGCTAAGAAATCAGCAGCAAAGAAGAGTGCCAAGAAGGTTGCAAAGAAGTCTGTTGCTCGTAAGTCAACTACTAAAAAAGTTGCGAAGAAGAGCACAGCTCGCAAATCTGCAGTCAAGAAGAGCGCAAAGAAATCTTCTGCTCGCAAGAGCACAAAGAAGTCTTCACGTCGCGCAACATCAGTTGATCGCCTAGTAGTCCCAGCTGTACCAGTTGGTGGCGCTCGCGGTCGCGTAGATGTTTCAACTGCGCCAGCACCACGTGCTGCTGCAAAATCAGTCTCTTTTGATAACAATCCAAAGCAAGGCGCATCTAGCCGCGTTGTTGCAATTGTTGTCGTAGGTATTGTTCTTCTAGCAATTCTCGTCTGGTCACAATCTGGAAAAGATAGTGATGATGGCGCAGCGCCTACAACGCCTTCAGCAACAGCGACAATGACAGAAGAACCAACGACTCCTGCAGAACCAGTTGGCACTGTAGAAGCACCATCAGCATTCGTTGCGCTTCGTTCAGCAGATGGAATGAATCTTCGCTGGAAAGCACCAATGGCAACAGATGGACTTACAGGATTTAACGTAGAACTAAAACCAGCAGGTGCTGATTGGTCAGTTGTTGCAACAACAGGTCCAACAGAGTTAACACATGCTGTAACACTGACAAGTTCAGATAGCTGGACACAATTCCGTGTAACAAGTGTTTATGCGGATGGTCAGACTGCGTCTGCAAAAATCTTCGGACTTGCAGGACAGTACAAGTAAAAGTTTAAATAAAAATGCCCTCGCGAAATGCGGGGGCTTTTTTATTTGAGTTCGGCGACAACCGCATCGACAAAAACACTAATTCCTGTCGGAACTAAGTGCACACCATCAGGGGCGAAATATTCAGGATGCCCTTCTGAAATTTGATTCCAATCCACGATCTTCACATTTTGATAATTAGCTGCCACTTGAGCAATAAGAGAGTTGTTCTCATCTTTCCAACTCCGCGGGACTGCAGTATTAATCACAATAATTTGAGGTTGATCCTTCACTGCTTCGAATATTGATACGACTTCGCTCTCAGCTAATCGATTGTTATTTCCCATATTCACAATTACAGGTGCACCAACCATGCGCGATTTATCTTTGTTAAGAACTGAAATCAACTCTGGCGCTTGACGACCAACGTGTGCATTAATCAAACCAACTTGGCGGCGATTAGATAACTCATTTCTTATGCCAAGAATGACTGAATCACCCACCACCCATAAACCATCGGAGGGATTAGTGATCTGAGTTTGCACTTCTGCTTTCGAGGTAATTTCCATCTTTAACTTAGCAATATTTTCATTACTAACAGCAATCGCATTCACGCTGACTAATGAGGTAGCAATTAATATTGAAAGTATTGATGCAGCCAGAGTTGCTTTTTGACGTACACGAACTTTCTTGGCCCGGTATTTCATGCCTCTAAACCAGGATTCGACATATCCATTTCTAAATGGCAACTCGACCCATCGAAGTGAGATATCGGCTAAAGCAAAGACAATCAAAACTCGAAGTGCATACAAAGCCCAGCTTGCACCCGCTAGATCAACACTTGGTCTAGTAACTTGGAAGACAATCCAGTGCCATAAATAAATGGCGTATGAGCGCTCACCAATCCACAAAATAGCTCGTCCTTGTAGCAATGGTGCAAATCTTGATGCTGGGTGCACAATTGACATAATGATTGCGCAGCCAAAAAGACCTGCCAACGGAAACGCTATTTTGTAAAGAGTTGGATTGCTCTCATCGATAAATAGAAAACACGAGAGTATTCCCAGAAAACCAAATACACCGATTCCATCGATAACATCTTGAGCTCGCTTAGCAATATCAACCTTTAAGTTTTGCGGAATCCAATTAACTGCCAGTGCTGCTCCAAGGAAGAGACCAATACTGTGTGTGTCAGTTCCGAAATAAACATGGCTCACAGTTTGTGAAGAATTTGCATCGATACTGAGCGAAACCACTAAGAGCGCGATTCCAGATGCAATTGCAATTACAAGTGCTGCAGCTGGAATGATTTTGCGCCCGAGCTGACGAAGAACAAGGAGCAGAATCAGTGGCCAAATGAAGTAAAACTGCGCTTCAACACCGAGTGACCATGTGTGTTGCAAAAGCGGTGGACGGCCAATTGCTTCAAAGTAATCTTGTTGGCGAAATACAAGCCACCAATTCATAAATCCGGTCAGGGAAAATGGCGTATCAATGAGTAATCTCTTAATTGTGTCTGGTGCCCACACCCCAATAAAAAGCGTGGTGGTAACAATCATAAAAACTAATGGTGGAAGCAATCTACGGACACGAGATTTATAAAAAGCTCTTAAATCCAAACCACCACTTCGTTGAATTGAATCCAATAGCAAACGCGTGATGACGTATCCAGAAATAACAAAAAAGAGATCTACGCCGAGAAATCCACCAGGAATCCAAGAGACACCTAAGTGATAGAGCATCACCGCAATGACGGCGACTGCACGCAGTCCGTCGATGGCAGGGATGTATTTAACTCCGCGCTGAGCAGACATGGTGATTACTTACGCTTTGCTGAACTCTTCTTCGCAACCTTTTTGGTCGACTTTGACTTAGGTGCATTCAGTGCCGCCTTGGTGCGCTGACTCTCTACGCGAATAGGGCCACGATTAATGATTGTGTCATCTGGATTTAAATTATCGAGAACACTCTTTTGCAGTTGCGCCAATCTATTGAAGGCAACCTCTAAGCGAGTACGAGATTGTTGGATCGAATTTTCGGCCGCATCGAGTGATTGAGTTTGAATTCGATAAAGACGTTCTGCCTCAGAGATAACTCCCGAGAGCCACTGACGATAATTTGAAACTTCAGCCGTCGCTCCAGAAATAATGCGTTCACCTTCACGGCGTGCAGCTTGAGCTAGCGCTGCAACTTCGCGTTTCTTATCTTCCATTGCGCGCTCTGCAGCATCTTCTGCATTTGCAATCATCTCATCAGCTTCTGCTTCAGCTGCTTGAATGTATTTACGTCCACGTGCTTCAGCACCAGAGAGCACCGAAGCGGCTTTATTTTGTGCGGCCTCGAGTGCATCTTTTGCAGCGCGTGAAGTTTCATTTACAAGTCGATCAGATGCTGCTTGTGCACGAGCTTCACGCAACTGTGCAGATTTGATCATTGACATTGCAGTTTCGGTTGCAAGAATTTCAAACTCTTCTTTACTTAAACTTGTTATGTCGCGTCGTGAGCGAAGATCAGCAAGTTGCGCTTCTAGTTCGCGAATACGGTCAACAGATCCAGGGGTTGCACTCTCTTCGCCACTGAAACCGACCCAATTAAGGAAGCTCTTCTTCTCGCTCATCATTTTCCTTGCTGCCGACGGATGCTTACTAGACAAACTCTAGGGGCTTTAGATTAGAGCAGTTCGGGCCATAGGCAAAAGCCCCTGCGTGGGCCAAGAGGGTTAGAGCGAGTAGTGAGTTAGGTGCTAATTGCGGTAAATGGCTATCGAAACCGCGACGTATTGAGAAATCCAGGCGGCTAAAACAAAGATGTGAAAGAGCTCGTGAAAACCAAAATACTTTGCAAATCGGCCAGGTTTTTTCAATGCATAAAAAATGGTTCCAACTGAGTAGAAGAGTCCGCCGAGAATAATTGGAAGCAGAACCCACAGTCCGCCTTCTCTATACAACTGTGGTGTGTAAATAATGGCCACCCAGCCAAGCAACAAATAATTAGCAACGTATAGCCAACGCGGTGCGCCAACCCAAAATACGCGAAGAGCAACCCCAATAAATGCACCAATCCACACAACGAGAAGAAGTGTTAGACGATCGCGACCTTCAAGTAACGCAACTGCAAACGGAGTGTACGAACCAGCAATAAGTAAGTTGATGTTGGCATGGTCCCACCGCCGCCACATTTTTTTCTTTACAGGAGACCATGGAACACGATGATAAATTGCTGAAACACTAAAGAGCATGATCGCTGTAATTGAATACAGTGCAACAGCTAACTTGAGTGAAGAATTGCTGAGAATGAATAGAACCAGGGAAGCAATGATTACTACAGGTGTAGCGCCAAGGTGAAACCACCCTCGAAGCTTTGGTGGCGCTGGCACCTGCGTAGTCATGAGATAAGACTATGCCTATCGCAATTATTTAGAAGCTGTAAACCCATCTTCTAAATCAGCCTTGATGTCTTCGATATTTTCAAGACCTAGGCTTAAGCGGACCAGACCTGGTGTTACGCCAGCAGCTAGTTGCTCTTCTGGACTCAATTGAGAGTGAGTAGTCGTTGCCGGATGGATGACCAGCGAACGAACATCTCCGATGTTTGCAACATGGCTAAAGAGTTTGAGTGATTCCACAAACTTCTTTCCTGCTTCTACGCCACCTTTGAGTTCAAAGGAA
>Ga0209033_1001003_pt1 | contig 16541 bp, 22 predicted proteins | sample LauGreFa1BDMLBDN_2_FD_188218 | JGI IMG/M metagenome (GOLD analysis project Ga0209033, IMG submission 188218) | Freshwater lake microbial communities from Lake Michigan, USA - Fa13.BD.MLB.DN (SPAdes) (version 2) | ecosystem: Environmental > Aquatic > Freshwater > Lake | place: Lake Michigan, USA...
GCGCACCATCGTGGCATGCCATACTCTCTGAGCGCAGACCACATGATCTGCTCGGCTGTCTCTGCAGTGAGTGTCATATCACTCACCTAATACCAACTCATAATCAACCCACTTGTCGTCACGAGATGAGCAGACATGATGAACTGAACTGATATAGATAGGTTCATGCTTCTCATCGTGGCATGCAGGGCATCTAAATATTCGTGTGGCATCAGATGATGCTGTCAAAATAACTTTGGTCATGACAGCACCTTTGATGCGTGCATCGCATCTGAGTGATCTGCACCGAACTCGACTGCCATGTCATAGATAGCCTTCTGTTCTTCTGTGAGAGCGTCATACTCGCGCCACTGGCGTTTGACCGTGTAGGTCGAGAGATACTGGTATGAGTGTATCTGTGTCATATGTTCCCCTTTATCATCTGTATGTCATAGCCATCTGGCTACGAGAACTAATGTAGGGGAACGATCAGACATTTGCAAATCTATTAAACCCATACAGCATATGGCTTACACGAGATGCCGGTGAAAGCAGTGTGGCTGACTCTGCGCCGAGAAGACAGCAGCAGTCAGCCACACCTATCAGCCAGATGGGGAAGGGGAAACCGCATCGGCCGAACCTGTAGACAGTACCTGCATCGACCTGATCATGGCAACTGGTATCGCGAGCACATGGTCTATCGTCTCATCATCGGTGCGCGACTGCGCGATCACCACATGATCAGCCTTCACCTTACTAATAAGGATTCCGACCGACTCGACCACACACGGCTCGCCACCTATATCATCGACACTCTGCCAACCTGAGCCGACACTGTGAGCATCATGCCAGACGACATGCACGATGACGCTCTGCTCAGTCGTCATCATCGTCAGGGTCATCACACACAGGGTCAGTCGGAAGCGGCCATCGACACGGGCACGGCGGCCTTCTCGCGCCTTCATGCCACATGACTACCAGCCTTCGGCCTTGCGATCTAGACAGAACACTGGTGCTTGAATCGTGATGCCCTTCTCTGGCACGACGATCGCGAGAGCCTGCTGTGGCGGCTCATATGAGAAGTTCGAGACATAGGCGTATTCGTCATATCCTTTGAGACTGCCGTTCACGACCATCGACGGTGATGGCAGATACTGATGCCAGTGGCCGAGCCACAGAGTCTGAAATGATGCGCCGGTGGCGAGATATCTCTGCGCTTTGCGTGCACGCATGCGCATGATCGGTGGATAGATGCCGCCGATCGAGCCGCCGCCTTGCGTCTGATCACCGTGCGTCAGCAGATGATGTGTGTCATATATCGAGATCAGACAGTCAGATGACTCAGGTATCTGAAAGGATACGCGCTTGTCACCTGCGAAATGTCGTTCGAGCATCTTCGCGAGCAGCCAGTCAAAGTTAGTGCGTGCTCTCAGTTTCGCTCTCGGCTTCCGTGTCGTGCGACCATGATTCCCTGCGACAGCCGCGACATGCACACGCTTGAACTCGTCTGCTAGTAGATCGACAGCAGATGCGATCTGCTCAGCCCAATAGAGCAGTGAGCCGAGCATGCTGTCTTCATTCGTCTCTTTGAGTTCGTCATGTATGTCACCGCTGAAGGTGTCGCCACCGAGCATGAGCACAACACCGTCATATTTGATGCCAGAGAAGTGATGTCGCGCTAGTTTCACAACATTGTTTGACCATCGTTTCATGCGCATGACAGCGATCGCACGGTTGTATGCGTTCAGACCATCGACTTCATCAGGCTCGACTATCTCATCGAGATGCAGATCAGAGAGCATCAGTACCAGAGTCGCTGCACTCGGTCTCGGTTTAGCAGACGGCATCAGCCACTTCACAGGCTGCAGTTGCGCAGACTCTGCCTGCTCGACGACATCGAGCGCACGCTGTACCTGCTCTAGTTGCTTACTGACACGCGCCATCTCACTGATCGCACTGTCACGCTCACGACGCACACGCAGCACATCGGCTCGCAGAGTCTCTAGAGAGTCTTCTCTGATCTCGTCACCGATACTCATCGACGACCATTTCGATATCGACTGATCACAGATGATGTCAGTTTGAACCCACGCGCAGCCATCACACGGCTGATCGACACCTGTGGAATCAGATGATCATCGAGTGCGGCCTGCAGATCGGCTGCATCAGCAGGTGACAGTTTGCCGAGTATGTCGTCGATGATACTACGGCGACCCCTACTGCTTGACGGTTCGCTCTTTATCTCGTCTAGTAGTCGCGACATTTTGCCCTTCAGAGTGCCAAATCAGATGTGCATCGACCTTATCACCGATCTTGTTGATACTTCTATGCACCAGCCTGATTTGCTCTGTGACCAGCGCATGATCTTCTTTATTCTCTCTGCGAAAGACATGCAGGTATGACGCGATAATGCCACCGACAGCCGTGATGACTGCGACGATGATCGCGGTGCTATCCACTGATCTCACCAGATAGCGAGATCGCTATCTTTTGGAAGGCCGCTTTCATACCAGCAGGGTCATCGGCCATCTTCGGTGACACTTCCACATGCAGCCAGTCACCATGCGGCGCACCAGAGACCATCTTCCGCTCATACTTGACCCAGCCGTCACGGTCACATCGCCATGCTCGACCATACGGCTCAGGCCAATAGTCGATAATCATCTCTAGACCGATCGCGTCAGCGTGCTCAGTGAGCAGCCTGCACCACTGCAGTGCGACAGCACGCCCATCTTTCTTCCCTTTGCCTGCTCTGATAAACCGATATGAGAGATCGACAGCACGACCAGTCGCATGCACACTGAGCGTCTCTTTGCCGCGCATGTTCCTGACTACGAAGTCGCCATTGTTCCACAGACTATTGCCAGACAGACTCACGATCTCATCTATCAACACCTTCAGACCAGCGCGACAACCCTTCGCCGCACCATCAGCACTGCCTGTGTATCGGCGACCTGTCATGGCCGTGACACTCGTTTCGCTGCTTTCTTTGCCGGTGACTGACCACCGAACGCCTGATCTATCTCGTCGCGTGTCAGAGTACCATCGACAGCCGCCTTCGCTAACTGCTCGACTACCTTTGCAACAGCCGCGAAACCTGCGAGAGCCGCCGACTGCCAGAGAGTGATCTCTGCATCAGACAGCGAGTTGATCACGCTCGACCCTGTGATGATCGCCAGTGCTGACGATAGAAACAATGCGGTGATGCGCTGTGCGATATCTCGTGCTTTATTCATGGTCGCTCTCTTTCATAGATATAAACGCTAGATGCACTACGAGTGCACTGATGCTGATGACCCAGCCTAGTTGCCGTGTCTCACCAGACAGCGTGACGAGCACTAGACCAGTGCCTGCCAGAGTCCACACAAGACCGCTCAACTCGCTAATCCATTTTTGCATGCTGCTAGTGTAATCTTTCGCGTCGGCTCGCACTACTGCTGCTAGTCGTCGGCATCGGTGCAGGTAGCACGAACGAGACCACGACTACACCTGTGACCACTCGACGCTCAGCGACAGAGATCGTGCTTCCCTTCGGCACATAGCCGCTCAGTGCTTCGCTCTCATAGATGTTCACAGCCGACTCGAACACATCTTTGACAGCATCATCAGCGTCAGAGACGACATCTGCGATCTCAGCCAACTGCTCATCTGTGATCATCTCAAAGGCCGCCGACTCGATCACAGCCGTGATCTGCTCGACAGTCACCGTCTCAGGTGCTGCAGATGCGATCTCAATAACAGCCGCCGCGAGAGCCGCGACATCAGCCGCACTGACCACATCATCAGACTCAGGCAGAGTCGTATCAGGCACACTGTCAGGCAGAGTCGTCTCGATCACTGGCTCATCGAGTGTCGTCGTCGTCTCGTCGATAGGGTCATCTGGTGCTGTCGTATCAGGTACGGTCTCATCTGTCGTCTGAGACATCTCAGGCACAGTCGTCTCGACAGGCGGCTCACTGGTCGTGGTGGTCTCAGGCTCAGTGGTGGTGGTCTCAGGCTCAGTCGATGTGGTCGTCACAGGCTCTGGCTCAGTGGTGGTGGTCGTCGCAGGCGGCTCAGGCACGGTCGATGTCGTCACCGGCGGTGTCGTAGGTGGCACGGTTGTGGTGGCTGCTGTCGTTGTTGTGGTCGGCGGTGTCGTGGTACTTGTCGTTGATGTGGCTTCTGTTGTCTGAACTGGCACTGTCGATGTGGTCGTGGTTGTCGTCGATGATGTAGTCACAGGCTGTGTCGATGTAGTGCTCTCAGGCAGAGTCGTCGATGTCGTCGTCGTGCTCGTCGTCGTGCTCGTCGTCGTGCTCGTCGTCGTCTCAGGTGTAGCGGCCATAGTGAACGCATCAGGTGGCACGATCGACCACTCTGCGTCGTCGATCTTCCATGCGAGCATCATGCACGCCGCGCCGCCATGCTCATACTGCCATGCGCTCACAGGATAGGTCGCGGCAGGTATGTCGCCACCAGTCCACACAGACCACGAGCAGCCACGATCAACCCAGTCACCGAACCCATAGTCACCGATCTCGATATATCCACCATCATCAGTCGCATACATCAACTCGATCGTCTGATGCTCAGGAATCGTCAGATATCCAGTCAGATGCACCATGAAGAAATCAGTGCCACAGCCGTCGATCGGCTGCGCATCAAAGTTCCGATTTATAAACTCGACACTCTCACTACCGCACTGCACATACACATCATCTGATCTGACCGGCGGTATCGCGTCGATCTGATATGCGACCATCTGCAGACCCTGCGACGCATCAGCCTGTGCGCTAGTCGGCCACAGCGACAGCACTAGAACTGGTAGCGGTATCAGCCACCTAGTTAGATAGCGACCCACACTTTAAGACTCGGCAGGTTCTTCAACTACAGGTGCAATAAACTCGTCAGCAACAGGGTCATAGGTGTAACCGATGCCTGCGTATGTTCCACGATAATCGCCTTCGTTGCCACGAGCGTTGTATGAAGTGCGTTTACATTTTAAACCTTGATGCCAAGATTGGTTCTCGTAGAACTGTTCCCACGCTTCAGTTGAGCCACCGACTTCTGTGCCGTCTGTGTCAATTTGAATAACATTTTCATCTACGCCAACGAACACTTGTATAACTAAATTATTTTTATCTATTAGTGCATAGTGTGCCATTATGCGTTCGCCCAACTCACTGTGCCTGTTCCAGCCGTGATAGTAGCCACAGTGTTGCTACCAACCGTTGCAGTCGTGCCTGTCAGCCCTGCCCCAAATGTAATAACAATATTTGGCGAATACCTAAGAAAAAGAACGCCAGACCCACCAGTGCCACCAGTTCCGTTCGGTGTCGCACCAGCACCACCCGTTCCAGTATTTGCACCACCAGCAGCACTACCCGTGTTCAAACCACCTGCTGCTCTGGTAACTGATGTGCCTGTCACTGATGATGCCAAACCTAAACCAGCAGTGCTTGTGCTTCCTGCTCCACCAGCACCACCACCGCCGCCCGTTGTGCTTCCTGCTCCACCAGCAGAACTAGCACCGAGATGACCTTGTGCGTAAGCAATTAATTGCCCTGTTTGACCGCCGTTATCGCCACCAGCACCAGCACTACCACCATCACCGCCATTTGTTGTTGTCGTTGCACCATAACCGCCACCGATTGCATTAATAAATTGAAAAACGCTTCTACCGCCTTGACTGCCACTCGAGTTCCCAGCAGTAACAGCCCCACCAGCACCAATAGTTACATAGTAAGTCGTTCCAGTCACAACCCTTGCAGGATAAGCAGCGACTACACCGCCACCAGTGTTCTCACCAGAAATTGACGACACATATCCGCCAGCCCCAGCACCACCGACTGGTCGTGATGCGCCAGCACTACCGCCACCGCCACCACCAGCAATCAGTAAATACTCAACGGCATAGCCGTCAGCAGCCAAAATCGTTCCAGTGTTAGTTGATGAAACATAACCAAGTCTGCTTCTGCCCATAACTAAACCGTAATCCTATTCACGAAACCGTGAATCGTAATAACATTTGCAGTCGCGGCGAACGCTTTGACAGTCAATGGGGTTGCATTACCTTTGATGAGAAGTCCCGGCGTGATGTTTACTAAACCTGCTTCCGCCTGAACAGTTACTTCAATGTGACCGTCTGGTGATGTTGCTTCGCCCCACTCAATAGTTAATTTCACATTGCTTGCAGAAGTATTCATCGCATACAACCAAACTTCATCAAGAGTTGTAGCCGTAGCCGAACCAGTATGAATAGTTGTGCCAGCCGTAGCAGTAGCGGCGACCTTGATGGCTTTGCCGTCTGTGCTCGCAGAAAGAATCTGTTTGGTAAATGTTGCCATTGTTTTCCTTTGCTATCCGAATATTTGAGTGCCGAGTACGATCTGATCATCGTCACCACTGCCACCTGCAGAGAACGGCGACCATGCGCTTCCCGTGTAGTAGTAGAGACTGTTATCTGCGTCGATGTATGCGAACATTCCTTCTGCGAGAGTTGGTTCGCCGACACCGCCGAAGGCTGCGTCTCGTGCGGCCGTAGTCGCGAACCGCATAATGGTCTGATCCATCAGATATGTGTTCACCTGCGCGGCAGTCAATACATCGCCACTGACGAAAAGTTTTGCGCCTGCACCAGCCATATCGGGTCAGTATAACTTACTAGGCGAGCGCATTACTACTGTCGAGCACACCATAGGTCGCGTCATCAAGCGTGAACTCGTAGAGCACTTCGGTGTTGAATAGGCCGAGTGTGACCCTGTGTGTTGCCGGTGTGATCTGGTGGCTGATGCGGTCGATCGCATATAGGGCAGTCACCGATGACGGTGTGCCGACCGCGAAGGTGCGTGTGATCTGTACGACATCGCCGATCTCTAGACCGATGATGGTGGCGCGATCTGGTGCGCTCATGGCTGAGACCATCAGCACTAGGTCATCGAATCTGAACTGTGGCTCACTGTAGGCATCTAGTAGATCGGCTGTCAGTGCCAGAGTCTCTGTGTCGTCTGCGAGCAGCAGGTTGTCGAAGGTTAGGGTTGAGATGCCGTATTCGGTTTGGCTCGCCGCGTCGTCTGATGTCTGTATCGTGCCGCCTTCGCGTATCGCCTGAACCCTGTTGTAGAGAAACTGTTGGCCGTAGATGACACCTAGACCCTGATATGAGATGTCGGTGTGCGCTGTAGCGTCGCTGAACACGGCTTCGATGGTCGCGAACGCGGCTGTGAGACGGTCGGTGAAGGTCAGATCGCCGTTGCCTGCGATGAAGCAGAGACCCTGCTCAGACTCGGCGATGCGTTGTAGATATGCGAGAGCGTTTGTGTTTGCTGCGATCTGATAGTTGCCGAGCGTCACCGTGCCAGTGTCGATGTTGCGTGTCGCAGGGTAGGCGATCTCTGGTAGGTCGAGCAGATATGACACTCGTGCACCAGAGAGTTCCTGTGTCGGTGTCACAGCAGTCTCGATCGCAGTGTTCGCTAGTAGCACGAAGTCATCTGCGCAGGCGATGTCTACGGTGCTCAACTGGTAGTCATAGTTCACATCTATCTCGGTGATACGGCCAGTAAATATCTCGACCCCACCAGATAGCACAGTCACTTTGCGTCTCGGTGTCACACCTGACTTGCCTGTGGCGATGTCATAGTACGGTGACGAAGTGTTCAGTGGGTCGAACTGTCTGTCGTTGTCGATGAGCCGCATGTTGAATGTGCCTGCACGAAATGTCTCGAACTCGTCTGAGCGACCACGATTTATCGTGGCTTCCATCACATACTCTGCGACATCTACGCCGAGCAGTGTGCCATCTAGATAGTTCTGATCGAGTACACCGAGACTGGCATCGTCGAGCGTGAACGGCTCTGCAGGGAAGCCCAGTTCGCAGAGCACCTGTATCTGCTCACCATAGACGAGAGTTGTCGCCATGACTAGACCACAGCAGCAGCAGTGAGTGGCAGATAGCCGTTCAGTCGCTCATATTGTTTGAGCACACGCACTATCTCGTTGCCTACCATCTGGCCGTCTGTGCCCATGCCTGCATTGACTGTGATGTTGATCTCTGTACCCATGCCACCTAGTCGATCTAAAGGTATGATCGCTTCCGCGCCGCGTTCACCGGCGATGATGCTCGTCGGCCGTGTGACGATGCCACCTGTCGCCATCGGTACACCGAGACCGCCACCGAGCAGGTCTTCCAGTGATGGAATCGTGATGTTGCCGAAGTCGATACCTGAGAAGTCACCGCGACCGATACGACCTATCTGATCGAGTTCAGCCTGTGTCGGCATGCCGACGATACCGCCACCACCAGTGCCGCCACCGCTCGTGACAGTCTTCGTGCCTGCGAGAATCGCGTCGCCTTCACGCTCTATCGAGTCAGCAGTCTTTCGTCGCACTTCCTGCAGTTCGCGCTCAGCGTCAGCCAACTTCTGCTTCGCTTCTGTCTCACGCTCGATCGCTTCCGTCACACGATCTGTCGCTTCGACTTCACGATCTTTCGCTTCGGTCAGTTCTTTGAGTGCATCGGTGTAGGTCTCTGAGCCTTCCTTCGCACCGTTTACTATCTCGTCGAGTAGCGTCTCAGCCTTCGCGAGTGCTTCGGTCGCTTCGATCTGTGCATCAGTCGCATCGGCCACAGACAGTTTGGCTTCAGCGAGAGCGATCTCTGCTTCTCTGATCATCTCAGGTGTCGCATCAGGGTCTTTGCGCAGGTCTGCCAGTTTCGTCTCAGCGTCTTTGACGGCCTTCACCGCACCTTCTAGACCGTACCCTGCACGCTCTAGATCGCGCTGTGCTTTCGCACGATCACGCTCAGCATCAGTCGCCTTCTTCGACCCTTTACCGTATCCCTTAGTAATAAGGTCAAACTTCTTCTGTGCTTCGGCGACAGCCGCCGTCGCTTTGAGCAGATCACTCTGCGATTTAGTGACAGCCTTCTGAGCATCAGCCACAGCCTTCGATGCAGTAGTAGCCGCACGCATCGCCGTAATGTAGGTATCTAGAGCCTTCTTCGCGTCATCAGTCGCCTTCTTTGCGCCGCCACCAGCACCAGCACCACCAGCGAGCGACAGATTCATGCCCTGCACACCTGTGGTCAGGCTCGATGTCTTCGTCTTTGCTGTCTCGGCTGCGTCACTGAATCGAGCCATACCTGTCGAGACGGTCTGCAGTTCGTCTGCTGTCAGACCCATCTGACTCTGCGCCTTCTTCAGATCGACTGTGATGCGCGGTATGTTCGGGATAATAGGGATTTCGTTGAACTTGTCGATCAGGAAGTTCACTGCATCTATCGCGAGTTGGCCGATGGCACGAGCCAGACCCTTGAACTTATCCATGAAAAAGCCGACAGCCGCTAGACCGATCTTGCCGAGACCGACGAAGAAACCTTTGAATAGATTCGGTAGAGCCGCTACGAGTGCGACGATCGCACCACCGAGACCGACGATCAGGTCTTTGCCTAGCGTGAAAGTCCACTTGATCAGAGAGACCAGTAGTTTGCCGCCGAGTTCAGCGAGTTTCGGCACAGCGTTCGACAGCAGCCACTGCGCAATCGTGCCTAGAAATGTGACCAGTTGGTGCGGTATCTCTCGCGCCGCTTTACCTATCCAGCCGACGATCGCATCACCTAACTTCTGTACCTTCTCAACTAGGAACGGCAGACCAGTGTTCAGCAGCCAGTCCACCATCGCTCGCACTAACTGCTTTACCTGCTCGATGATGATCGGTATGCGTGGCCGTATCCAGCCGGTGATCGCGGTCGCCAAAAACTGCACATACTCGACCCACAACGGGAAGCCAACTGATCGAATCCACTCGCCTGCCATCTTGATGAAGTCGAGCAGTGCACCGATGACCTGTGGTGCAGTCTCTTTGATCTTCGTCGCGATGAATCGCAGGCCGCCTTCGAGACCACCTGTGGTCAGCGCGTCAGAGAACTGGCCGAGAGTGGGCAGAACCTTGTCGGTGACGAAGCCGACAGTCGATGTCAGTGCAGGAAGTAGCGCGTAGCCGACTGACTCTGTGACTTCGCCGAGACTGGTCTGCATGATCTGCAGACGACCTGAGAAGGTATCTGCTGCGACATCTGCCTGCCCTGCGAAAGTCTGTGAGAGTTGGTCTAGTGCTGCTTTGCTGTCTTTAGATTTTTTGATGTTTTCGTCGAGTGGTATGCCGAGTTTGACGAGTGCACCCATGTTCCCGTTGTAGGCTTTCGATAAACCTTCGGCGACTGCGGCGACATCTTTTCCAGTGCCTGCACTCACATCGAGTGCGAGTTGCATCAACTGAGTGCTGTCAGTCAGGCTCGATGTGCCACGAACCAACGACGCATACGCAGGCCGCAACTGGTCATCGGCGATTCCCGTTGCACGCATCATCGCGCTGATCTGCTTTTCTACACCTGCGACCTGTGCATCAGTAGCACCGACAGTCGATCTGAGTTGCCCTTCTAGCAGTTTGAAAGACTTCTGATCTTCGGCCGCCGCCTGAACTGCTTTATATGCACCAGCCGCGACACTGGCAAACGCCGCCGCGCCTGCGATACCGATCGTCTTCAGTGATGGCAGAGCACTCGCGACCTTACTGCCCATGCTGACAGCCGCACTGCCAGTCTCACCCAGAGCCTTGACAGCACTCGTCGCCTTGCCGAATATCTCTAGCGTTAGTTTGCGTGCGCCTGCCATGATGCCGAGAGTCTAATCGCTGAACGCTTCGCCTGTGACCCTATCGAGTGCAGTCTGATAGAGCATGGTGATGTGTGCTTCTTCACGACTGACCGCACGATACAGGAAGAAGTCTTGCCCTTTCTTGAATTCCTTAAACTGATTCCAGCCTTTGATCACCTTCACACCGCCAGACTTCGTGCGTGCGATGTCTACCTTCTGGCCGCCGAGACGCTTTGAGATCGTCTTGCCTGACGATGTCACACTCTGATTCTCGACACGCTTCACCACCACATCTATGTCTTCGCCATGACGCACTAGAGTCGCACGACTACGCCGACCGCGCACATTCGGTGCTTTGATCAGACGACGAGTGTCACGATATGAACCGAAGTTCGCACCGCCGAAGTACGGCACAGCCTTGCCACCGCCGGTGACAGCGACGCGCAGTTTGCTAGATGACTTTACGAGACTCGCGGCAGCCTTCTTTTCCATCTTCGTCGATGCGATCTGGTTCGCACGCCTGATGATGATGGCCGCTACTTCTTCGTTTGCTTTCGCGATGATCGACTCGCTGTATCCATCGTCAGCCGCCTTTTTTATACCTTTGATGAACTGCGTGTAGTTTACGATCTCGATCTTCCCGAACTGATCTTTTTGGCCTTTGATCTCGAAGCGTTCCTGTGCCATCAGATCACCTGCGTCGCGACTGCGACCGTTTCTTGTTGCGTGCCTTTACGACTCTGAGCATCGTGTTTAGAGTCATCTCTGACTCGTCGAGCAGCACCGATGGTGCGATTCCTGTCTCTACCGCGAGCGAGCAGATCAGCCAGTGGGCTGAGTCGTCGCCAAAGGGATATCACTTGAGCCTTCTGCGATCTCGACCTGCTCGACTGTCTGTATCCAGTCAGGGTCAAACTTGGCTGTCGTGTTCTTTGCGCGTGTCTCTGCCGACCATGCGAGCCATGCCAGATCAGTGAGTCTGATCTCTGTCTCGAATCGTGCGACACTGCGTTGCCATGTGCGCTCGAATGATACGAAGTCAGCGAACTTTGCTTCGACATCTCGCTTCTCACCGTCTGTGTAGTGCACTCTGAGTGCCATCTTCATATGACTTCCCTTCGATAGTTAGTGATTTATGATGTGGCTTTGACGAGTGTGCCGCCAGTGAAACTGATGGAAGTCATCGCTAACTCGCCAACTGCACCGGCGACAGGTGTATGCGCTGTCAGGAAGGTGTCGGAAAGAGTGTAAGACGGATTCGTCGCGCTCACTGCACCAGATGTTGGTTTGATGACCACAGTGGTCTGAGTGCCGACGAGTGGGAATAGTGTCGCTTCAACATTTGCTGCCGCGAAGTCCTGCATGAGTTCGATGTCGAGCGAGTTGTTTTGCAAACCGCCAGTGAACTTGTGGCCTGTCATTCCGAACGCAGTCACTTCAACACTGTCTTTCTCATAATTGAGAGTGACCGAGTTTGCGTGGTCGCTGAGAGCGACTGAGTTGATGGTGATGGAAGCATCTGTGAGAACTAGAACGGCCATGTTTATTTATCGCTTTCTTTGATGTCTTGTTTAGAAACTTTAGCACTCGCTGCTGTGATGAATCCACCGTCGATCAGCGCGTCGATGTTGAGACCAGCGAGATCATCGGCTGTGATCGAGTCACCGATCTGACCGAGTGAACATCTGTCGCTAGTGATTCTGTATGTCGTCATCGTGAGCCTTTCTATGCGTGCACTATCACTGAGCACTGTACTTGCAGGAACTCGCTTTCGGCAACCGATACCGCCGAAATGTTCAGACCAGACTCGACGATCAGTGTCTTTGCTACACCGCCGAGAGTGCGATCGCCTTCTATCGCGGCTCTGATAGATGTCGCGCCAGAGTATGAGAGATAGCCGTCGAGTGCTGTGTGTGCTGTGCGATCGACATATCTGCCGACGATGACGAACACTGAGCATCGCATCTGCACATCGCCACCGGCGAACGCCTTGTGGTAATCGACTGACTCGATGATCGGGAAGCCGACAGGTGGATTCAGTTGATCGGGCATATAGGTATAGGTGCGCAGGCCGCTGATCGTGCCGAGCCGTGTCGCGAGACCTGTCATCACCTGCGAGACTGTCGCAGGCATCAGGCGACACCTAGTAGGCGATATGGTGAGAGCAGGTCACGCACATCAGGGTCTACTGCACGCACTGTGATCGCCATATCTGCGAAGCCGAGCACGCCGAGCGCGGCGTTGTAGCGTGCGAACTGTCGCATCGACAGCAGCACACACGCTTCTCGCACATCGTCAGGCACTGACGGCCAGCCCCATACGCCGACGATCTGTGTCGTCGGTGGGTCTGGTGGCGTATATAAAGGGAAGGTTTTGCCACCTGTGGCGGCGATTGCGTTGTATGGTCGCGTCTGTAGTACGGCATCGAGCGGCTCAAAGATGTAGTCAGTGTTCAGAGTCCATGTGGTAGTGAACACGCCTGTGCCACTGTTATCGGTCTTCAGCGTGGTGACAGATACTAGGTCACGGGTCGCGAGTCTGTAGGCGTTCGTCGCATAGAAGGTCACTGTCTGTGTGGTCTGATAGAAGAAGCGGCCACAGTAGCCGTCGATTCGTCGTGATGCACCTTCGATCGAGTTCTCTAGCAGTGTGTCATCTACCGAGTCGGTGAGTCGCATCGCGGCCTTTACTTCTGCGAGTGTGCAATAGCCGTTGGTGATGGCCATGATGCTCAGCCTTTCGTGCGTTTGCGTGCTTTAGGTTTGATCGCTCTCTCTGTGTCAGGTGTGATCGTGGCTGTCTCTGTCAGATAGTCATGCTCATAGCCGAGTTCGCGCAGTGCGTCGTCGATCTGTCGCACGCGATCTGTCAGACCGCGCCGCTCATATCCGACACGCTCGACGAGTAGTGCGTTGATGTGCTTCGAGTGTGCTGTCATGTCTGCATGTTATCAGTGCACTGCAGAGATCGTCTGCAGTGCACTGACACTAGAAGTTAGAACGACGGTGTGATGAGACCAGTTCCACCTACGAGCGCAAACGCATTTGGGTAGCGGTTGGCTGTAAATGCACTGTATCCGTACACCACCATCGTGATGTCGAGTTCAGCACCTTTCGGTTGCTCGAAGCGCAACATCATCGGCTCGCCTGAACCCTGCTCGAACAAGTGGGCTTCCTGAGTGTTGCCGACGATGATCACATCTTCGTTTGAACCTGCACCGTTGGTCGTGATGACATTTGCGTCAGTGATCACTGGCAAGCCAACGATCGTGTAGCCGCTGTTGCCGTACACTGGCGCACCGTTGCCCGAAGCGAACGCAGGCTGACCGTTGAAGTTCGGCACTGGCACTGCGAGTGGTCGCTTCTGATCATCGACTGCAGCCAAGATGAACGCGAGTCGGCGTGGGTGCATCAGGATAAAGTTCGGGCCGGCGAAGAAGTTCGTCTGAATTCTTTGCACGCAGTCCAAAATCTTTGGGTACAGTTCGGCGACTGTTGGTGATGCGTCTGTGTATGTGACGACCTGTGTGATCACATTGGTCAGCGATGTCGCTGATGTGGTCACATTAAGTGAGTCAAGGTTGGTGTGGTATGCGCTGACGAGATCAGCCATGACGAGTGAGTCGATGTTTGTACCGCGCTCGATCGCCTGACGGCTGACATTCTGCTGACCAGCGACAGTCACGACTGACACATCGAGTTTCGTGTCGTCCATGTTGGTCTCTTGAACTGCAGCACCTTCTGTCTGTACTGCTGTCGCTGAGCCTGTCGTCACTTTGCTGATGCTGATCGTGAGACCTGCATCTGGCAGTTGGTGCTTGCGTGCTTGGTCAAGGAACGGCCTGCCTGCACGAGCGAACGGTGCGGCGAGATCGGTCAGGAACTGTGGCACGACGAGACCAGCGAAGTTTGCGCTTGTCACATCACGACGCTCGATGCGCTCTTCGTTCATGTGGCGAGCGAGACGCTCTTTGGCCTGATAGTCGTTTGAGAACTGTGCAGCGTATGCGTCGCGCACGAACGATGTGTCTGCCTGTGGCGAGTAGGTGCGTGGCTCAGACTTGATAGATGTCTGTGACACTACTGTCTCGATGCCTGATGCTTTGCGTGCTTCTGCTGCTGCCGCGTTGCGTGCTTCGAGTTCTGCATGTCGTTTGATTTGCTCGTCGAGATCGCGCACGATGTCGAGTGTCGAGACGACCTGTGAGTCTTCTTCTGTGGTGAGTGCACGCGATTCGGCTGCTGCTGCAGCGACGAGTGCATCTGCTTTTGCGAGTTCAGCGTCACGCTTCTCGATGAGTTGCTTTGAGTAGGTCATGTTGTAATCCTTTGGTGAGATGTCGATGATGATCTCAGTGGCTCGCTCAGTGACCTGAGTGGTCGGCTGCGAGTCGGCTGACTAGCGGTGACGAGCCAACATGATCTGTGCCTTGCGCACAGAGATGTCAGTCGCCGGTGTCAGATTAGCATCAGTTTTTAGTTCGCGCAACTCTGCCATCGTCTGCTCGTAGGCAGGGAAGGTGACGACACTGACATCGAATAGTTGCACTTCTTTGAGTTCTCTGACGGTGCGATCATCTGACCATGAATCTTTGATTGTGCGGAACGCGAACGACATCTGGCTCAGATCACCGCGACGCATGGCCGAGATGACTCGTGCAGCGTCAGGGTTGGCAGGGTCGAGATCGGCTGATACCTTCAGGCCGCGCTCATCTTCTTCGAGTTTGAGCGTTCCTGATTTAGTGCGTGCGAGTGGAACACCTTCATGATCTATGAGTAGTCGTACATCTGCACCATCTTTGATCGTCTTGGTAAACGCGCCACGCTTCACATACTCTGTGAACGGCATCGGTTCAGATGGTGAGTCAAAGACTGCGGCGTATCCGACTAGCGTGTTGCCGTCGCCGATCTCTCGCATTTCGAGAGTGGTATATGCGACACGACGCTCATCTGCGCCAGTGATGCACCAGCGATGCTCTCTGTCTGCTCTCTCGATGCTCATGGCCGTGATCTTATCTGATGCACTACTATCTGCGCATCTAGTCTGCTCGTCATCTAGTTGTTTGATGATGCGCTCGCCGTATGCCTGAGCACGCTCTGCTGACTCGCGTGTCGAGCCGCCGCCCCAGAGCAGCATCGCGACCAGACCTGCTGTGATCTCGTCGCCTTCCACTGCACTGAGATCGCCGATGTGTCGTGCTATCCATGCAGGTATCTTTCGCCACTTGGCTTCACTAATCTCACCGTCGGCCATGCGTCGTGCATCTGCCACTGTCGCAGGCATCAGACCGTCACCAGATAGACCCTGCTCGTGCAGTCTCAGGCCGCGTCGAGCAGACTCGCGCATGAACTCTGGTGCAGATAGATCAACTGCGCGATACTCGTCGCCGGTCATCTGCTCTGACTCGTCTATCTCATCTTCTGCTTCGGTCTCTTCTTCTTCGGTTTCTTCTGACTCGTATGACGACTTCACCTGTGTCAATATCGCCATAACTGCGTCAATAGCGGCGATAAACTCTTCGTTTCGGGTCGCTTTCATGCTCGATGCACGCAGGTCTGCGATCGGTGTCAGGGTCGATAACTTGTGGCCGACGAGTGTATCTGTGGCAGACCAGCCATCATCGGTCTCTCTGTAGAGCCTGATCAGTGCTGCAGGGTCGTCTTCTGTGCCTGTGATAGTGAAACTGCTATCAGGAATGTTCAGATCGCCACCTGTGACGATGCGCACGATACGGCCACGAGCACGGCCGCCTGATGAATCCCATGAAACGAAGTCACCTGATGCCAGTGCTCTAGTCGTCTGCTCGGTCATATCTGTCTCATCTTCCTGTCTGATCTCGCCTAGTGGCTCGACATCTTCGCTCAAAGATACGACGACCATCTGATCGACTGCATCTTGTTTAGTTTCGTGGCAACCGATAGT
>Ga0209033_1001006_pt1 | contig 16526 bp, 27 predicted proteins | sample LauGreFa1BDMLBDN_2_FD_188218 | JGI IMG/M metagenome (GOLD analysis project Ga0209033, IMG submission 188218) | Freshwater lake microbial communities from Lake Michigan, USA - Fa13.BD.MLB.DN (SPAdes) (version 2) | ecosystem: Environmental > Aquatic > Freshwater > Lake | place: Lake Michigan, USA...
CACTTGACCAGTACAGACCACGCAAAGGGGAAAGACTATGGGTAAGACAACGTCAATAGATTATCTCAATGATCTAGAAAACGCCGCGCAGCAGGATGGAGAGGCAGTAGAGGATCAATGGGCGGATACTGACGCTGAAGTGCTGGCAAAGGCAGCAGACGCACCAGCAAAGCGCAAAGACGGTCAGGTCATAACCGCCCCGAGGCAGCGCCAGTTAACCCCGAAACAGATGGCCTTCGTAAGAGCAAAGATAAGTGGCATGAGCAATACAGATGCCTATAGAGAAGCATACCCAGATGATCACAGTAGCAACAGGGTAATCAGTGCCAATGCATACAAGCTAACACGACATCCGGTGATAGGACAGATGCTGGAGGATGCTTGGGGCGAGACTGCTGAAGCACTCACAGAAGACCTTGCAGCTACCAAGAGATACGTCTTGCGGCAATTGCTTGCACTGAGCAAGGGAGCCAAGCAGGAAGGTAGCCGTCTCAAAGCACTAGAGTTGATGGGCAAAGCAGCAGGCGTGTTTACACCGTCAACGGATGTAGAGGTTGCAGCACCTAGTGCTGACCAGTTGAAGCGTGAACTGTCAGGCCACCTTAAGCTACTAGGCGGCAAGGCAGCGTAAACGGATGGTGGTTTAAACGGCGATGTGGCGACCCCACCGTACCCCCACCCGCCTATATGCGCCGCATGCACACCCCCTCGCATTACGCTCTAATCCGCTCTAACGATTACATAGCACCACACCCCCATCCAAGACTTATCCCCCACCGGGGGGGTATATATAAATTTCAGGAAGATAGTTGCGAACGTTCGCTTTATCGTTTAAACTCACAGAATGACTCAACGCAGACAGCTAGTCTTGGACTTCATCAGAGCCTACATTAGGTTGCATGGTGTATCGCCTTCATATGAGGTGATAGCTAGGTCTCTTGGGATGTCTTCTAAGTCCAACATCCATAGGATTGTTCATAGGTTAAAAGAGGATGGGCATATTGAGATTAAGCCTTATAAGTTTCATTCCATCAAATTGGCGGATAAGTCCATGAAGGAGATAGCAAAGCTATGACTCTCCTCACTGCTAAAGAGATTGCGGGGTATTTGAGCATTGTGGATAAGGTTCCTGATACTGAGCGGGCGAAGATAAATATGCTCTTGGAGATGGACAGGGTTGAGAAGTGCAGGGAGTCATTCCTGTTCTTTGTACAACAGATGTGGCCTATCTTTATTTCGGGGCAGCATCATAAGATCATGGCAGATGCCTTTGAAAGAGTTGCTAATGGGACATTGAAGAGGTTAATCATCAATATGCCACCCCGGCACACTAAGTCGGAGTTTGCTTCATTTCTTCTGCCTAGCTGGTTTCTGGGGAAGTTCCCTGAGAAGAAGATCATCCAGACTGCCCACACCGCAGAACTCTCCACAGGGTTCGGACGGAAGGTGAGGAATCTAGTCTCCTCTGATGATTATTCAAAGATCTTTGATACCAAGCTATCAAGTGATTCCAAGGCAGCAGGGAGGTGGAACACTAACAAGGGAGGGGACTACTTTGCTATTGGTGTTGGCGGAGCCGTCACTGGTAAGGGTGCAGATCTATTAATCATTGATGATCCTCATTCAGAGCAGGAAGCTAAACAGAATAATCCAGCCATCTTTGACGGGGTATATGAGTGGTATACCTCTGGGCCTCGGCAGCGTCTTCAGCCTAACGGGGCAATTATCATCGTTATGACCCGATGGGCCACCCGAGATTTAACTGGGCAGATCCTAAAGAAGTCCGGGAACGATGGAGTAGATGAGTGGGAGGTTATAGAGTTCCCCGCCATTCTCCCGTCTGGAACCCCCTTGTGGCCTGCGTTCTGGTCAAAGAAAGAACTAGAGTCTCTAAAGGCAGAACTCCCTGTAGCTAAATGGGAAGCGCAGTACCAACAAAACCCCACCGGTAATGAAGGCGCGATTATTAAGAGGGATCAGTGGCGGATCTGGGAAAAAGATAGCATGCCCCAGTGTGATTACATAATCCAGTCTTGGGATACAGCCTTTGAAAAGAACAACAGGGCAGACTATTCAGCTTGCACAACTTGGGGGATATTTGAACACCCCAATGAGCGGGGTGAGTACAAGACCAATATCATCCTGTTAGATGCGTTTAAACAACGTATGGAGTTCCCTGAGCTTAAAAAGATGGCTCTAGAGTTATATAAACAGTGGGAGCCAGACACCCTGATTATTGAGAAGCGGGCTGCTGGCGCACCTCTTATATATGAGCTAAGGAAGATCGGAGTACCCCTGTCGGAGTACACACCGGGCAAGGGCAACGACAAAATAAGCCGTGTAAACTCTATTGCAGACCTATTTGCCTCTGGGGTTGTATGGTGTCCGACAACACGTTGGGCGGATGAGGTCATGGAAGAATTGGCTGCATTCCCCTATGGGGATAACGATGACTTGGTTGACTCCAGCAGCCAAGCATTAATGCGGTTTCGGCAGGGTGGCTTTATTCAGATTGCCTCAGACGAGGAAGATGAACCACCTATCTTTCGGCGTAAATACGAATATTACTAAGGATACCCAATGGCTAATTTTGATAAGAGTCTGTACCAAGCCCCTGCTGGGCTGGAAGAATTGGCACAAGCAGAAGAAGGAATTGAGATTGAGATTATCGATCCCGAGGCTGTAAACATCCACATGGACGGTCTGGATATCTCTATGGAGCAAAGTGATGAAGACTTTGGTTTAAACCTCGCAGAAGAGATGGATGAGGGGGAGATGTCTTCCCTTGCCGGAGATCTGGACGGGGATATCTCAAACGACAAGGGTAGCCGTAAAGACTGGGAAAAAGCCTATGTAGAGGGTTTAAAGCTACTGGGTCTTCAGTTTGAAGAGCGTACAGAGCCTTGGTCAGGCGCTAGTGGGGTTTTCCATCCCATGATTACCGAGGCAGTGGTCAGGTTCCAGTCAGAAAGTATCACCGAGATGTTCCCGGCCCAAGGGCCAGTGCGAACAAAGATTATCGGAGAAGAGACCCCGGAGAAGAAAGAGGCCGCAGTCCGTGTCGAAGAGGACATGAACTATGAACTCACTGAGGTGATGAAAGAGTTCCGTCCAGAGATGGAGAGAATGCTTTGGAGTTTGCCTGCCACAGGATCTGCTTTTAAGAAGGTGTACTTCGATCCCAGTCTGGGACGGCAGGTATCTATGTTTATCCCCGCAGAAGACATTATTCTTCCATACGGGACAACTGATCTGGATACCTGCTACCGCTTGACCCATGTCATGCGCAAGACCAAGAACGAGATCATCAAGCTACAACAGGCAGGTTTCTATCTGGATATAGATCTTCCAGACCCCGGCAAAGAGCAAGACAACATCAAGAAGGCCAAAGACAAAGAAACCGGCTTTAGTGATTTAAACGATGACCGCTACACCATCTATGAAGTTCACGCAGACCTAGACCTGCCCGGATTTGAAGATGAGGATGAAGACGGCCCAACAGGAATAGCCCTGCCCTATGTGGTCACCATGATCAAGGGTAGTAACAAGATCTTGGCTATCCGCCGTAATTGGAATGAAGATGACCGCCTGCGTTTAAAGCGCCAGCATTTTGTCCATTATCAATACATCCCCGGATTTGGTGCTTATGGCTTTGGACTGTTCCACCTTATCGGTGGATTTGCCAAGTCCGCAACCAGCATCATGCGCCAGCTTATTGACGCAGGAACCCTTTCTAATCTTCCGGGCGGTCTCAAGTCCCGTGGACTTCGGATTAAAGGAGATGACACACCCATTCAGCCGGGTGAGTTCCGAGATGTAGATATTGGCTCTGGAGCCTTGAGGGACAACATCCTGCCTCTCCCCTATAAGGAACCAAGTCAGGTTCTAGCAAGTCTTCTCGGAACAATTGTGGAAGAAGGCCGTAGGTTTGCCGCTACAGCGGACATGAACATCAGCGACATGTCTGCCCAAGCTCCGGTGGGTAGTACATTGGCTCTCCTAGAGCGTCAATTGAAGGTGATGACCGCCATCCAAGCCCGCTCGCATTACACGTTTAAACAAGAGCTGGGACTTCTTGCGGAGATCATCCGGGACTACACAGATCCTGACTATGACTACAAACCAGAGAAGGGCGACAAGAGCGCCAAGAGGGAAGACTACGACTATGTAGAGATCATCCCCGTATCTGATCCCAACGCAGCCACCATGAGCCAGCGTGTGGTTCAGTATCAGGCCGTCATTCAAATGGCCCAGATGGCCCCGGACATCTATGATCTTCCACAGTTGCACCGCCGGATGCTGGAAGTTCTAGGGATTAAGAACGCAGACAAGCTTGTAAAGCTCCCAGAAGACCAAAAGCCAATGGATCCAGTCTCGGAGAACATGGCAGTCCTAAGAGGAGAGCCTGTCAAGGCATTCCTGTACCAAGACCATGATGCTCACATCACGACCCATATGTCGTTTATCCAAGACCCAATCTTGGCACAGCTTATCGGTCAGAACCCCCGCGCTCCTCAGATACAAGCCGCAGAGATGGCCCACATTGCAGAGCATGCCGCGTTTAAATATCGGGCGCAGATCGAACAGCAGATGGGTATCTCTCTACCTCCTGAGAGCGAGGATCTACCTCCTCAGATTGAGTTGGCTTTGTCCACAATGATTGCGCAGGCTTCCCAGCAAGTTCTACAACAGAGCCAAGGCCAGCAAGCTCAGGCTCAGGCACAACAACAAGCCCAAGATCCTCTGGTTCAGATGCAGCAGCAAGAACTCCAGCTTAAGCAGGGTGAGTTGCAGCTTAAGGCTCAAGAAGTGCAGCAAAAGTTCCAGATTGAGCAAGAGCGTTTAAAGCTTGAGCAACAACGTCTAACAGCAGACGCGGCAAACAAGGCCGACCAGACCAACCTCAAGCGCGAAGAGATTCAAGCTCATATGCAGCTAGAGGGAACCAAGATTGGCGCAAAGATTAAGGCTGATCAGGATCGCCAGACCTTTGACCAAGAACACGCCGGGTTAAGACTCGGCGCACAGATCTCTAAAGAAAAGAGAGATCAAGCACTGTCTGCATTGCAGGCAGCAGAAAAACCAACCGGTGAATAACTATGGTTCAAGACTTCGCACGCGTATTGCGCGAACAAATACGTACTGACATGAACAATTATGCGGACGATATGGCTGGTGGGGCCTGTCGTACCTTTGAAGAGTATCAAAAACTATGCGGTGTTATTCAGGGCCTAGCCACCGCAGAGTCCTACCTTTTGGCCCTGCTAAAGAAAGTTGAACAATCAGATGAGTGATCTTATTCTGCCTCCGGGAGTTACTCTCCCAAAAACCATTCAGCCTGCTGAGAAGCCGGATGAAACTGCGACAGATGAAGAAAAGGCAAAACAGCTTCCAGACCCCATTGGATATAAGCTGCTATGTGTTGTTCCAGACGTATCAGAGCATTATGAGGGTTCTGCCCTTTTAAAGCCTTCTGACTTCATGCGTCGGGAAGAACAAACCACAACCGTGCTTTTTGTAGTGAAGGTAGGCCCCGATGCCTATAAAGATACTACAAAGTTTCCCAGTGGCCCTTGGTGCAAAGCGGGAGATTTTGTAATGACACGTACCTATACCGGTACGCGCTTCAAAATGTATGGCAAAGAGATGCGTTTAATTAACGACGACCAGATTGAAGGCGTTGTGCAAGATCCGCGAGGTATTAGCCATGTCTGAGTTTAAATTTCCAGATGAAATTGAAAAAGAAGATCCAAAAGAGTCCAAAGATGAGGTCGAGATTGAGCTTATTGATGACACTCCAGAGGCTGACAAGGGTCGTGCGCCGCTAGATAAAGAGGTAGCAGACCCCCATGAGGATGAATTAGCCTCATACTCTAAGAACGTTCAGGCCCGGATGAAGGAATTAACCCGAGTCCGCCATGATGAACGTAGGGCAAAAGAGTCCCTAGCCCGGGAAAAGCAGGATTTGGAGCGTATTGCACAACAGCTTTACGAAGAGAATAACCAGCTCAAAGAGTATGTACAGACCGGAAGCAAGCAATATATCGATCAGTCCAAGACATTGGCTGAAAATGAGCTTGAATCTGCCCGGAATCAGTACAAAAAAGCCCAAGAAGCCTTTGATGCAGACGCTATTTTGGCTGCTCAAGAGGCCCTTTTAGAGGCCAAAATGAAGGTAAATGCCCTAAATAGTTATAGGCAGGCCCCTTTACAACAGCCTCAAAATAGGGTACAACCGCAACAATACAGAGAACCAGAGCCGCAACTAGACGAAAAAACCCTGCGCTGGCAGGCCAAAAACCAGTGGTTTAGTGCAGAAGGCTTTGAGGATGTATCCAGCTACGCATTAGGGCTGCATAAAAAACTAATGAACGCAGGCTATGACCCGCGCAGTGACGAGTATTTCAACGAAATTGATACTCGCGTGAAGGATAAGTTCCCAGAGGTATTTGGGAATGAACGAGCTAAGTCAAATGAGTCCCCACGACGGCCTGTTTCGGTAGTCTCTCCTGCTGCACGTTCATCAGGTAAGAGAACGATCCAAATGACGCCCAGAGCTTTAGCTTTGGCAAAGAAGTTTGGTATCACCCCGCAGCAATATGCTGTTCAACAAGCTAAATTGGAGAACTCAAATGAATGAAACTCGTAAACCCCGTGACCTAGAGACACGCACTGAATCTGTAAGGTATGTTTATAAACCGTCTAGTTCTTTGCCAGACCCCAAAGAAGAACCCGGGTACACCTATCGCTGGATAGCGACGGCAGTACATGGTAATTCTGAGGTAATGATGACAAATGTATCGCGCAAACTCCGCGATGGATATGTCCCAGTTAAGGCAGAGGATCATCCGGAATTGATGGTTCCCGGAAATCCGAAGACAGGCAATGTTGAAATAGGTGGGTTAATGCTCTGCAAAATCCCAACCGAAAAGGCAGAAGCTATGGCTGAGTATTTCAATGGGCAAGCTCAAGGCCAGATGGAATCGGTAGATAACAGCTTTTTGCGTCAAAGTAACCCAAAGATGCCGTTGTTTGCAGACAGAAAATCTACAACAACTCGCGGAAGGTTAAATTGATAATTTTGTTTTAATTTTTGGAGTCCTTAAATGGCAGCAGTAGCATCCCCCTACGGCCTACGAGCCGTAAATGAGCTGGGTGGTACACCTTATGCAGGTGCAACCACCTCCTATCTCATCGACCCCGCCGGTACAGCATCGAGTATCTACAATGGTTCGCCAGTGTATGTAAACGCTTCTGGTTATCTGGCAGTAGCAACCGCAACCGGCGCTGATGCGACGACTAACGGATTCCCCACAGGTACGGCTAATACCGGTATCGTTGGTGTGTTTGTTGGCTGTTCGTATATCAACACGCAAGGCCAAGTAATTTATGCTCAGTATTACCCCACCGGTACGACTGGCGTGATTAATGCCTACGTGGTGAGCGACCCCGGCGTTGTGTTCCAAGTTCAGTCTGCTGGCTCTGTCACGCAAGCTGCTTTGGGCGCAAATGTGTTCTTCTCGACTGGCGCAGTGGCAACCGGTAGTACTTCTACTGGAAACTCTACCGCATCTGTTGTAGCAGGCTCTAGCGCCGTCACTACCACCGCCGCGTTCCGCGTTGTTGGTTTTGTCAACATGCAAGGTTTCTCTGTTGTGGGCGATGCCTTCACAGACATCCTTGTGAAACTTAACCCCGGCTATCACAGCCACACCAACGCAGTTGGCCTGTAAGGAGTAAATCATGGCTATTTCACGCGCACAACTGCTTAAAGAGTTGCTTCCCGGTCTAAACGCTTTGTTTGGTTTGGAGTATGAACGCTACGGTGAGCAGCATAAAGAGATCTACGAAACTGAGCAATCAGAGCGTAGCTTTGAAGAAGAAACCAAGCTGTCCGGATTCTCGGCTGCACCGGTTAAGAATGAGGGTTCTGCCATTGCTTATGACAATGGACAAGAAGCATTCACCGCCCGGTACAACCATGAAACCATTGCCTTGGGCTTTTCTATCACGGAAGAGGCTGTGGAAGATAACCTGTACGACTCCCTGTCGGCTCGTTATACCAAGGCTCTGGCCCGTGCTATGGCTTACACCAAGCAAGTTAAGGCTGCATCAGTTCTTAACAATGGCTTCTCTTCGTCCTACCTTGGTGGTGACGGCGTGGCCCTGTTTAGCACGGCTCACCCCTTGGTCTCTGGTGGAACCAACAGCAACCGCCCATCCACCAATGCTGACCTGAATGAGACTTCGTTGGAAAACGCAGTTATTCAGATCGCAGCTTGGACTGATGAGCGCGGCCTGTTGATTGCGGCGCATCCCCGTAAGCTTATTGTTCCTCCTGCTCTGCAATTCGTTGCTACTCGTCTGTTGGAGACCAGCCTGCGTGTTGGCACTACCGACAACGACATTAACGCTTTGAAGAACAACGGTTCAATCCCTGAAGGCTACACCGTTAACAACTTCTTGACCGACAGCAACGGTTGGTTTTTGACCACTGATGTACCTAACGGTCTGAAGCACTTTGAGCGTATGGCGCTGACTAACAGCATGGACGGTGACTTTGACACCGGCAATGTCCGTTACAAGGCCCGTGAGCGTTACAGCTTTGGCTGGTCTGATCCTCTGGGTGTCTTCGGATCGCCCGGTTCGGCCTAATTGGGTTCAGTAAGGTAGAGGTGACTGGCCTGCCACTAAGGCCCCTTCGGGGGCCTTTTTTATTTGCACAAGCGTTTAAATTTATGATATATTGCAGCCATTCCGGGCTTTCCGGTGCATCAAACTGTCCCGGCAGACGACATACCGATTGATGCACTTCACTTGTATGTAAGGAATTATCATGGGATTCGCAACTCATCTCGGCCCTTGGCTGCTCGGCACTGTTAAAAACACCACCGGCACGACTGCTGGAACCATCCGCAACATGGGTGCAACTATCGTTGCCCAGACCTATACCGCAGCCACAGCCACTATTTTGGCATCCCCCACCGCAGTACAGATGTTTGTGCTACCTGCGGGCGCTAAGATTGTTCGCTTTGGCCTTGAAGTTAATGTTGCCCTGACTGGCGCGACTAACTGCGGCGTTACCATTGGTAGCAGCGGCACTGCCAACTTGTACATGGCCTCGGTCAACACCGGCACTTCAGCGGTTCAAACTTCCCCCGCTACCATTGCAGCAGCTACTTCAGGTGTTTATGACAGCATTGGCACAACTGATGCAATCGTTTACGGTACGTTTACCGCAGCTACTGCTGACGCTACTGCCGGTACGATTACTGTCACTGTTGAGTACATCGTTCGTGACTCTGACGGTTCAGCCAACCCAACCGCTACACAGCAGTAATTAATCTTGGGGGCTTCGGCCCCCTAATAACAGGAGATTAATTATGATGCAAACAGACGTAAAAAGCGGCGCGGCAGCGGCGGGAGCGACCACTACTATTTTTGCTGGCCCATCCCGCATCAAGGGTATATCCATTAGTTACTCAACAGGTGCAACGGTTGTATTAAATGATGGAACAGGCGGCACAGCCATGTTTTCTTTTACTGCGCCAGCGGCTGCGGGGTCTATATATATGGTATTCCCCGGTGAAGGCATTAGATGCAGCACCAATATCTCTGCCGTGGTATCAGCAACTACAACCGCAGTAGTGTTCTATGGCTAAGAAAACCCCATCCCTTGCAGTAGGCCGTGGCGAGAAGCTACCGGTCTCCAAGGGGGCTGGACTGACTTCCAAAGGCAGGGCTAAATATAACGCAGCTACAGGGTCTAATCTAAAGGCTCCACAGCCCGAAGGTGGCCCCCGTAAGAAATCATTTTGCGCTCGTATGTCAGGTATGCCCGGCCCGATGAAAGACGAAAAAGGCAAGCCTACCCGCAAGGCGGCTTCCTTGGCAAGATGGAAATGTTAGGAAAAAATTATGACTAATAAAAAGATGGCTGATGGCGGCTCTACTTCAAGTCGTGGTCTAACTAATCTTGGCCTATATGCAAGAGGTTTAAAACGTAAGCAAGAAGACGTTGACCGCAGATTATCAAGAAAAGTAGAGGATTATGGTTTTGAAGAAGGTACGCGGGATTTTGACACCGCCAAGAACCAAGTTAAAAGATCTGTTGGCCCTGCTGTTGATGATTATCGTTCTCCCGATGTACCAAAATTGGTTTCTTTAAGGGCCGCAAAAGAAGATGAAATAAGCGCAAAAAATGCCGCGCCGCCAAAAAGGGACTTTAGCAAAATGCAGTTTCTTGATGACGGCATGAAAAAAGGCGGCAAGGTGTCTAGTGCATCCAGCCGTGCTGACGGCATAGCTCAACGCGGTAAAACTAAAGGCAGGATGTGCTGATATGACTGACGCGATACAAACTGCCCGAGAACTAGCTACCCATGCCTCGGACATTGCACACTTGCAATCAGATATGGACAAGATGGCCTCGGATATAGATGAGATTAAGAAAATGCTGACCAACATTAACACCACGTTGGCTGAAGCCAAGGGTGGCTGGAGAGTACTGATTGGTGTCGCAGGCGCTGGCGGTGTTCTTGGGGCAACGCTAACGCATTTTGCAAACTGGTGGACTAAGTAATGCCATCGACCAGTAAAAAGCAACACAATTTCATGGCTGCTGTGGCGAATAGCCCTGCTTTTGCCAAGAAAGTAGGAGTTCCGCAGTCTGTGGGGCAAGATTTCAGTAAGGCCGATAAAGGCAAAACTTTTAAACGAGGTGGTGATATGGCTAAAGCAAACCCTTTCATGGAAATGATTGCTAAGAAAAAAGCAATGGCAGCAGGTAAAAAGCCAACAATGCCAATGAAGAAGATGGCCTCTGGTGGCTTGGCTGCTGGGCATAAATCTGCTGATGGAGTTGCCTCTAAAGGCAAAACCAAGGGCAAAAATATTACCATGAAACGCGGCGGAATGGCCTGCTAAGGAGTAAATGATGGCTACTAATCGTATTGTTTCCAAAAAAGAACTAGAAGAATCTGGCGCATCCTCTTTGCGGGAGTTCTTAAACAAAGAACGTGGTTTAACCATGAAACCACCAGAAGGTATGAAAGCTGGTGTAAACAAGGCTCGTCCTAATACGCAAGACCGCATGACTATGGAAGCCCAAGACAATGACAATCGTGGTCTTGATGAAAATGGTCAACCTATTGCGCGTACAGCAAACTATGCCCCCCGTGATCAATACACCTCCAGCGGCAAAGCAACTGTAGATAAACAAGATGCAATAGCTAAACGTGACGCATCCATGCGTTCTTATATGCCTCGCCGTAACTCTATGAAACATGGCGGTGCAGTCAAGAAAATGGCCTCTGGTGGATCTGCTTCAAGTCGTGCTGATGGTATAGCCCAACGGGGTAAGACCCGTGGTAAATTTTGCTAAGGATTAACTATGGCACGCCCCAGCAAACAAGAAATTGAAAATATGCGTAGAGATGCGGCAGCAGCTAAAGCAGAAAAGCCGTATATGGAATCTTTAACTTCAACAGAAGAAGCTCCTCCATCTGCGGGTGCAGGTCGCGGCTTTGTAAATCCGCCCGTAAAGAAAATGGCTAAAGGCGGCTCTGCTTCTTCGCGTGCTGATGGCATTGCCCAACGGGGCAAAACCCGTGGCATGATTTGCTAAGGAATTACTATGATGTCAAGCAGGGGTATGGGCGATATATCTCCGTCCAAAATGCCAAAAGGCAAGAAAAAACCCCGCCGGGACGATACTGACTTTACGCAGTATGCCGGAGGCGGTAAGGTCGGGCTATATGCTAATATCAATGCCAAGAGAGCTAGAGGCGATAAGATGCGCAAGCCCGGTCAAAAAGGCGCTCCTACCGCTCAAGCATTTATTGATTCTGCAAAAACCGCGAAGAAGTAAAACATGGCTGTCTCAGGAGTAGCAAACTTCAATCTTGACCTCTCGGAGATCGTAGAGGAAGCATTTGAACGTGCTGGCTCCGAACTGCGTTCAGGCTATGACCTAAGAACAGCTAGGCGTAGTTTAAACATCATGTTTGCCGATTGGGCTAACCGTGGTGTAAACATGTGGACGTTTGAACAAGGCACTATCAACCTTGTCCCCGGCACAGCTACATACAACCTCCCAGAAGATACGGTAGACCTTTTGGAACATGTTATCCGTACCGGTGCTGGCAGTGTCTCTACACAAGCAGACCTGACCATTACCCGTATTAGTGTTTCTACCTACGCCACCATCCCCAATAAGCTGCAACAGGCTCGTCCTATTCAGGTGTGGATAGAGCGGCTGGAAACGCCCCGAATCACGGTCTGGCCTGTACCAGACAACTCCCAGACCTATCAGTTTGTTTACTGGCGTATGCGCCGCATAGACAACGCTGGGACTGGTGTAAACACAATGGATGTGCCGTTCCGGTTTTTACCTTGCATGGTTGCAGGACTATCTTATTACCTAGCCCTAAAGATTCCCAATGGAACGCAGCGGCTAGATGTTTTGAAGCAGCAATATGATGAAGCTTGGCAACTGGCTTCAGATGAAGACCGCGAGAAGGCTGCGGTGAGGTTTGTTCCTCGTCAAGCATTTATCGGAAGCGGAACGTGACATGGCTAATAGGTTTGCATCCGGCAAGAATAGTATTGCCATGTGCGACAGGTGTGGCGCTCAGTTTAAATTAACCGAGTTACGCAAGGAAATTATCAAGACAAAGACGTACAATTTGCTTGTATGCGGGGCTTGCTGGGATCCAGATCAACCGCAGTTGCAATTGGGTATGTATCCTGTAGATGATCCGCAAGCTGTGCGTAATCCTCGCCATGACAGTACATACATAACGGCAGGCTTGAATAGTTCTGGTAACCTAACAGGAGGTTCCAGAGATATTCAATGGGGCTGGCGACCTGTAGGCGGCTCTAGTAACTTTGATGTAAGATTAACACCTAACTACCTTGTGGCTACGACTTCAGTAGGAACGGTAACAATATCATGAAAACTTGTTCTCGATGCCAAATTGTTAAATCTTACGAGTTGTTTTATAAACAAGCCGTAAATAGCAAGGATGGATATCAAGCCCACTGCAAAACCTGTGACAACGCACGAAAAAAAAATTGGGCATTAAAAAATCCTGAATTATCTGTGGCGTATCGCAAAACGTCTGACATTAATAGATATACAAATCACAAAATTAAAGTTCAACAGAAAAATAAAAACTGGAAAATTAATAATCCAAGTAAAGTTTCAGCTATGGATGCTAGACGTAGGGCGGCGTTAAATTTACGCAAGCCAACTTGGTTTACCGATGATGATCACTGGATGGTAGAACAAGCCTACGAATTAGCTCAGTTAAGAACTAAAATTTTTAAATTTCCTTGGCACGTAGACCACATAATCCCGCTTCAAGGAAAGCTTGTATCTGGCTTGCATTTGCCTCATAATCTGCAAGTCATCCCCGGTTTAGATAACATGCGAAAATCTAACCAATTTCATCCAACATAGGAGTCCATGATGGCTAAAGAAAACATGAAAAGTGACACGGCGCAAGATAAGGCCATGATCAAAAAAGCGTTTAAACAACATGACGCTCAAAAACATATGGGTGGTAAGGGTACATCCCTGAAGCTTAAAAAGGGTGGCCCTACCAGCGAAGATCGTATGCGTATGGGTCGCAATATGTCTCGTGCAGCTAACCAGAAAACGGGGTAAATCATGGCTTACAGTATGAAAAAAGGCGGCAAAGAAATTGGCTCTGCTGCTGTTTATGCACCTCCGCACACGATGGACGGTAAAGCCATGAAAATTTCTTCAAATCCCGGAAAAGATCCTAACCGCAGCAAGCTAGACACACTTGATATTAGTGTTGGGTCTTTTAGTAAATCTGCTGGTAATGAGCCAACCAAGACCTCTGGAATCAAAGTCCGTGGGACTGGCTGTGCTACTAAAGGCGTGATGGCAAGAGGCCCAATGGCATGAACTACTCTGAGCTTTCGGCGGCGATACAGACTTACACGGAAAATAACTTTCCGACGATTACCCTTGCGGACTCGTCTACTGTATCTTCGACGGCTCAGATTAACCGCTTCATTGAGCAGGCGGAACAGCGTATATACAACTCGGTGCAGTTTCCCTCGTTGCGTAAAAATGTGACTGGGACAATAACCTCTAGCAATAAGTACCTGTCTTGCCCAGAGGACTTCTTGGCCCCATACTCTTTGGCGGTATACCCGTATGGTGGTGGAGACTACATATTTTTGTTGAACAAGGATGTAAACTTCATCCGCGAGGCTTATCCCAGCCCGACAAGTACAGGAACGCCAAAGTACTACGCATTGTTTGGGCCTACTGTTTCTAGCGGGGCTATATCCAATGAGCTGAGTTTCATCCTTGGCCCAACCCCAGATACAACTTATTCCGCAGAGCTTCATTACTATTACTACCCTGAGTCCATTACCACTGCCGTTACCACATGGCTTGGTGATAACTTTGACACGGTACTTCTCTATGGCTCGCTGGTAGAAGCCTACACCTTCATGAAGGGTGAGCAAGATTTGATAGCCTTGTATGACGGAAAGTACAAGGAAGCCCTTGGATTAGCCAAACGTTTGGGTGATGGTATGGAGCGTCAAGACGCATACCGCAGCGGTCAATATAGACAGGCGGTCACATGAGCATAGTCCAGACCCAGACCACCAGCTTCAAAAAGGAGTTGTATCAGGCTGTCCACAATCTATCCGCAGATACAATCTATATAGCCCTGTACACCGCCAGCGCAGATTTAAACGAAGACACAGCCGTTTACAGCGCAACCAATGAGGTTACTGGCTCAGGCTACACGGCTGGCGGTCAGGCCTTGACTGGGGTTCAGATCAGTTCATCTGGCTATGTGGCCTATGTGAACTGGAGCAACGTGTCTTGGACGGCGGCTTTGACCGCCCGGTGTGCTTTGATTTACAACGTCACGCAGGGTAACAAGTCGATTGCAGTGTTGGACTTTGGGTCTGACAAAACATCGACCACCACGTTTACAATCACTATGCCAGCAAACACTTCAACTACTGCGCTTATCAGGAGTTCAAATTGATCGTTACTACCACCAAAGGTGACATGGATGATTCCCTGCTTGAGAAGCGGGAAGGTACAGTCGATAACGAAAACGAGCTAACCACATGGGTTGAGTACTGGCTGGATGAAGAGTTGGTTCACCGATCAGTGCATGTTACGTTGAAAAAAGTGCCTACCTTTGCCGGTGGCGATACCGCATCTTTTTAAGGAAATATTATGGCAAACACACAGAGCATGGCTACTTCGTTCCTTAGTGAACTGATGCTAGGTCAGCACCAGCTTGGTGCTTCTACTATTGTTTCCCGTGGCAGCTTGACCACGCCTACTACGGACACCTTGAAAGCGGCATTGTTCCTTGCTTCGGCTACGATTAATGCTGCTACTACTGCGTATTCAACTACAGGTGAAGTTACTGGCACAGGCTATACCGCTGGCGGTGTAACGGTCACCAATGCTACTGCGCCAACGTCCACCAATTCCTCAGCAACGGCTGGCGTGGGTTACTGGACTCCCTCTGCATCTTTTGTATACACATCGGTTACATTGGCTACGGCGTTTGATTGCGTGTTGTTGTATAACTCAACGCAGAGTAATAAGGCAATCAGTGTTCACACGTTTGGTTCGCAGACAATCACTGCTGGAACATTTACGTTGACCATGCCGTCCAACACCACTACGACTGCTTTGTTGCGTTTGGCAACAACCTAATAGCGGGGCGGCGTAAAGCCGTAGGCCATGTTTGGTATAACCCCTTTTGCTGGAGCGCCTTTTGGCGCTACTGGCGATACCGCCATAGTTCCAACTCCGGGTACGTGGGGATACGGCACTTGGGGTTCTGACCCTTGGGGCGGCTCTACTGGAACTGTAGTTGCCTTAACAGGGGTAGAGGCATCTGGTTTAGTTGGCGCATTAATCTCAAGCACCGATCAAGCCGAGGATGGGGATGTTGCAACAGGTAGTGTAGGAACTGTCGGGGTCAGTGTTAGTAAAGCTATCACTGGAGTTTCTGCGGATGGTGCGGTTGGTACAGTCTCTGATAAGGGGATTAGTATTGGCATAACCGGCGTTTCTGCTGCTGGGGCGGTAGAAACTCTTACTAGTAGCCGGACAGTTGCCCTTACAGGCACTACTGCAAACGGTTTACTCGGCGCGTTTGCTTTAAGTAATACTAACACTGTAACAGGTGTTTTTGCGGATGGCGCAGTTGGTACGGTTTCTGACAAAGGAATTGGTATTGACATAACTGGCAATGCCGCAACTGGAGCGACTGGAACTGTAACTCAGAGCGTACAGGTTGCACTTTCAGGCGTTCAGGCGGCAGGAGAAGTTGGGTATTTGTCTGTACCACTTAGCCCGCTTACTGCGGAAGGTAATGTAGGTTCTGTTGAATTTGAGTTTAGTTTTGGGCTAACCAGTGCGGCAGCGCAAGCCTCTGTTGGCAGCGTGAGTTTAGGAAACAGGACATTGGCCCTAACCGGCGTTTCTGCGGCTGGTTTTGTTG
>Ga0209033_1001011_pt1 | contig 16483 bp, 12 predicted proteins | sample LauGreFa1BDMLBDN_2_FD_188218 | JGI IMG/M metagenome (GOLD analysis project Ga0209033, IMG submission 188218) | Freshwater lake microbial communities from Lake Michigan, USA - Fa13.BD.MLB.DN (SPAdes) (version 2) | ecosystem: Environmental > Aquatic > Freshwater > Lake | place: Lake Michigan, USA...
ACATTTAACGATCAAAAATTGCTAATTATATGAATTGGTTTTACAACACATTAGTTTCTGAATTTGATTCACATTATCCATAGGTTTATTCCTGGTATCAATACGTCAAATGACGGATGAGACAAACTAATTTGAAACACCAAAAATCATGACTTATCAAAAGATTGACTCAGTGTTTTTCACTTGTTGTAAAATTGTCATCATCTATTATTATCCTTATTTTAGGTAGAATGATTATATTATCTTGAATCGTAAGGTAGCCAATGTCAGAATCACCTTTTTGAAAGCTTATACCAATGGTTTTTTAACACCCAATTATAAATGGATTTATCGCCATTTCGGCCTTTACGCAATTATTTATAAAATCATAATTATGACAGAAGATACTATTCAAAATGATGAGAATGCAGAAATTGCTATACTTGAAGCCGTTCGCGCCTTAACAGAGATGGGCGTTCAACTTAATGAAGTCACCGTCCCAATGAAAGCGTCTTACTTTCTTCAACAGGCAGATGAAAGTCATGAAGACTCACTGGACCGGATTAAAGTCCAAATGAAAAGGATGATTATGCGTGGTCGATTCAATATTGAAGAGCCATCGCAATATTGAGTTTATTGACTAATGTTTATTGGTCAATAGACACCAGCTAAAAATGCTTCATATAAAATATGTAAGATTTCTCATCTATTTTGCACTGGTGCAGGATATCAAAATAAACCTGCACAGCTAGATCCCTGATATACATGGGATTGTGTAGATTATGCAAGCTGTTCAGGTATTTTAACCATTATTTCTTTTACAAATATATCAAGTATTTCTTTTTGCATTATTTTTATTATTAAATATCAAAAGAACTTGAACATCTTGCACAACCTCAACGAAACTTGATAACTCAATGCCCGCAGATGTACAACTTGTCTGCAAGATAGGGCTAATGTGCAGATTCACTCATAAATTTAGTGTGCTGTATGAAAAATACAATCAAACCAGAAATTCGCACCGACATTTTAATCTAATATTTCTGCCGCACTCTGATACGGCAAAGCAAAAGCCTCAGCGACAGCATGATACGTGATGATACCTTGATACGTCGATAGCCCCATCTGCAAAGCACTATTGCGACGAAGCGCATCCAGTCCATGATTAGCTAACTCAATAATATAAGGCGCAGTTTGATGATTAAGGGCAAACGTACTGGTTCTAGGTACGGCGCCGGGCATATTTGCAACGCAATAATGTAATACGCCATCAATGATATAGGTAGGATGACTGTGCGTAGTGGCCCTTGTGGTTTCAATACACCCACCTTGATCAACGGCCACATCCACAATGACTGCGCCCTCACGCATACGAGGCAACATCTCTTTTGTCACCAGCCAAGGTGCTCGACGCCCAGGAATAAGCACAGCGCCAATAACTAAATCGGCTGTCACAATGACTTCTTCAATGTTATAAGCATTACTGGTAAGCGTTTGTAATCGCCCTTGATAAATGTCATCCAATTGTTTTAATCGCGCATGATTGATGTCGAGCAAAGTGACTTTCGCTCCCAATCCCACCGACATCTGAGCCGCATTACTGCCAACAATACCGCCACCTAAAACAACCACATTAGCAGGCAAGACGCCAGGCACCCCACCCATCAAAACACCACGTCCCCCATTATTCTTTTGCAGATAATACGCACCCACTTGAGTTGCCATGCGTCCTGCTACCTCACTCATCGGTGTGAGCAGTGGCAAGGAGCCGTCTGGTAATTGCACCGTTTCGTATGCAATGCCCGTGGTTTTGGATTTGATTAACGCTTCGGTTAATAATTGATTGGAGGCTAAATGCAAATAAGTAAAAAGTAGCAAATCTGAGCGAAGAAAAGCATATTCGACGTCAATAGGCTCTTTAACTTTGATAACCAATTGTGCATCCCAGGCTTCTTTTGCTGTGTCAACAATGTTGGCGCCTGCTTGGCGGTAAGCCTGATCTGAAATTGCACTCCCCTCGCCCGCCCCCTTTTCGACTAGCACTTGATGACCGAGTTTTATCAAGGCATTCACCGTACTGGGTATCATACCCACTCGATTTTCATTGTCTTTTATTTCTTTCGGTACGCCTATTAACATTGCATTCTCCTCAATAACCCGTTGCGAGAAATCTCTAGTCTAAGTGCTTTAAATGATAATGTATTAAGCTATTGCTTTCGCAGTCCTTGTTTCACTTTAGACTATATTAATCAATAAATGAACGTTCATCACCCTATTAATTTAGATCATCAACAAAAGCTTTAAGCTACGTTGTTTTCAATACTATGCGTTTTAGAACCTCTTAAAATATCTGCTGTCACAAACAATAGAAGTGACATAATAAATTCACCTAAAACAATGCCAGCAATTCCAAAAACAAAAATCAATCCAACCAAGATCTCTCTAGATAATAGTTTCATAATAGGTACCTGTCATAATTAAACAAAATCAAAATGAAATAATTGACTATCAATATACGCCGTAATTATTAATTGACAATATCCAGATTTATTGATTTTTAGTTTCTTTAATGGATACAATAAGAATTGGATTTTGAGACTTAATGAGTCGATTAAAATCCTCTATACGATCTTTTGGTGGACGCCCTGGAAAACCTCGGCTTGAATAGATGAATTCTTCAATGCGTATCAGCTCTAATATTGCCACCAATTCTTGTTGCCTCTTGGTTAGTGGCCCTAACTCTTCCGATAACCAAGGGAATAAACTGATTTGAATGCTCAGTCATGTTTGTGATAAAGTTTTTCGTAGCCCGCTCATATTATTGATAGTAATGGTTATTTTGCGATTCTATTTTATCATTTCAGAGCGAGTGTTTTTCTTTTTTCTTGGCCAATCTAGCCATAAATCAACCCACTTTCAGGCGTTTTGCAAGTTGCGCTAAAGTCTCATAGATTTCAACATTGCTTTTAAATTGACTGGATTTTGCAATTCTTCAATTTCAATTTTTATGTCCCTAATTGAATCATTGAGTCTATCAATATCATACGAAAGGGAATTTAAAACATTTTTTGGTTTAAGACTAACATAAGGCGGAACATTCAATAAAACTCGGAAAGGAAATTGAATATCGTCAATTTCTTGCAATAATTCATCTACTTGTTCTTGCAATATTTTGTTGAAATGTTTGAGTTTATCTTCAGCAATGGTATTTAAATTCGACTGATCAATTTGCTCAATTTCGAGTTGCAGTGCTAATAATTGCAGCAAATCTTTTTTGCTATAAGCCTCATTAACACGCTGCATCAATTCCGTTTTACGCTCGCGTTCAGCTTCATCTGGTTCACGGTCTGGATGCAGAACGGCGACTAATTTACGAAATACTTCTTGAATAGATTTACTGGCATTTTGAGCTTCCTCTTGTTCACGTGCCTCTTTTTCAAGTTGTTTTGCTGTTTTTTTACGGGGAGCGCGTTGCGTTTGCTGATGTAAGATACTTTCTTGTTGACCATCCATTTTTTGTTGAATTGCTTCAAATATCTGTTCAGGTGAACTAAGGTCTACGTCGTCTAATTCCATACCAAACATATCTTCCATCATGGATTTCATCGTGCTAGCGATATCCTCATCCATCTCCTGTGTTTCAGTATCGAAATCTGTATTGTTATAACGGTTATAAATTTCTTTGAATTCATCCATGCCAACTTGAATTAACTCAATGGCTAAATTACAAATTATTTCTTTTAGTTTTGCTTTATCGGTTTTCTTAAAGAAGCTATCTCCATGTGCTCGATCAAACAAATACAATAATTCTGCACGAGCCTGATTATACGTATCAAATAATGGTTGATACTCGGCATTAATTTGTTGTGAAATTTTTAATTTTGAACTTTCCCAATCCACTAAAATCTTCTTTTGAGCGTCAATTTTTTTAATTAGGCTGTTAAATTTTTTCTGTGCTTTTGATAAAACAGCTTTTTCTGCTTCTTGTTTGATGTAAACGATTTTAGACATGAGATAAATTAGGTGAAATTGGCAGGAATACGTGAGCAATCATCGTAGTTAAATAGCGCATAATTATACTCGTGCTAAAAAATATTGCGCGTAAATTAAGTAGAAGTGAGTACTGCTATAATTTAATGTCATTTGCTCAAGCAAGTTCTACCGCGTTTTGCAGCATCAAGTCACACGCATCGACATATTCCATTGTAGAAGACAACTGGCGATGGCCGAGGGCACGCATTAGTAAACGGACCAAATCGCCACGTGCAGAAATTGTTGTCACAAAAGAGCGGCGACCACTGATGACCATGTGTTTAATTTTACTTCCTTAAACGAACTTAATGGCATAATAGCAATCGATTAGCATTGCAGACTTTCACATCAGTCTCAACCAGCATATAAAAAATAGAAAAGATCACTTGCCGTGCTGATTACCCATATCATCCTATGTAAAATAACTACTAAATGGTGTATGTATGAAGATTAGTATCCCAAAAGAAATTCACGATGGCGAAAAACGTGTCGCCACCACCCCTGAAGCCGCAGCACAAATCATAAAACTGGGCTTTAGTGTTAGCATTGAAAGCGGTGCGGGTGTCACTGCAGACATTTCCGATGACGCTTATCGAGCAGTAGGTGTTGAAATTGTAAAAACAGCCAAAACACTTTGGAAAAACGCCGATATTATTTTAAAAGTGCGCGCGCCAGAGGGAATTGAGCTCGATTTAATGCCCAACGCAAAAACCTTAATCTGCTTTATATGGCCAGCTCAGAATCCAGAATTAATGGAGCATCTTGCCAAAAAAGATGTGACCGTTCTAGCTATGGATAGCGTACCTAGAATGTCACGAGCACAAAAACTCGATGCACTCAGTTCAATGGCAAATATTGCCGGATATCGCGCAGTGATAGAAGCTGCTCAACATTTCGGACGGTTTTTTACAGGTCAAATTACCGCAGCGGGCAAAATTCCTCCCGCTAAAATTTTAGTCATTGGCGCAGGGGTTGCTGGACTTGCTGCTATTGGCACAGCCAAGGGAATGGGCGCAATTGTTCGCGCTTTTGATACACGACCCGAAGTAAAAGAGCAAATCGAAAGCATGGACGCCGAGTTTTTAATGCTTGATTTTCATGATGATCAAGATGCAGGAGGGGTGGGAGGTTATGCTAAAACCATGTCTCCAGAATTTATTGCCGCTGAAATGGAACTATTTGCTCAACAAGCAAAAGAAGTCGATATTATTATTACCACCGCATTAATTCCAGGACGCCCCGCCCCAAAGTTAATTACCACTCAAATGGTAAAATCCATGAAAGCAGGAAGTGTTATTGTGGATTTAGCCGCGGAGCAAGGTGGAAATTGCGAGTTAACCCAAAAAGATGATGTTGTAGTTAAAGAAGGCGTCACCATTATTGGTTATACCAATCTGCCAAGTCGCTTAGCCAATCAATCTAGTCAGCTTTATGCCACTAATTTACGGCATCTGCTTACAGAATTAACACCTCAAAAAGATGGAATCATTCACGTCAACTTCGATGATGAAGTGTTACGCGGGGCAACTGTTATCAAAGAAGGCAAAATTACATGGCCTCCTCCCCCTCCAACACTTTCTGCCGCTGCTGCGCCTAAAGCCGAAACGATAATTGTGGTTAAAAAAGAACCCTCCTCCTTCATTCCCGCCTTTATTAAACCATTTATACCTTTACTTATTGGTGGTCTTGCGTTGTTGGGTTTAGGATCAGTGGCGCCTGCGTCATTTATGTCACATTTCACCGTTTTTGTTCTAGCTTGTTTTATTGGTTATCAAGTCATCTGGAATGTATCTCCCTCACTTCATACTCCACTGATGAGTGTCACAAATGCTATTAGTGGCATCATTGTGATTGGCGCATTAATTCAAGTTTCCACGCCAAGTATTAGCATGAGTCTACTCGCGGGAATGGCCATTTTAATTGCAACCATCAATATTACGGGTGGTTTTTTAGTCACACGCCGTATGCTTGATATGTTTAGAAAATAGGGGAAGGACTATGTCTCAAAGTTTAGTTACGATGTCATATATTGTAGCCACGATTCTTTTCATTTTGAGTTTAAGTGGTTTGAGCAATCAAGAAACTGCTCGTCGCGGAAATTATTACGGTATGTTGGGTATGGCAATTGCCATTGGTGCGACAGCTTTAAGCGCATCGGTTACCAGTTATGTCATGCTAATTATTGCATTGACAATTGGTGGCGTCATTGGTGCAAAAGCGGCGACAAAAGTTGAAATGACGCAAATGCCTGAACTGGTTGCTATCATGCACAGTCTAGTGGGATTAGCCGCTGTTTTAGTCGGCTATACAAATTTCATGGATACAGGAAGTTTGAGTGGTGTTGAAAAAAGCATACATGAAGTTGAAATTTATATAGGTATTCTAATTGGTGCGGTGACGTTTTCAGGTTCAGTGATTGCGTTTGGTAAATTAAGTGAGCGTATTAGCGGAAAACCCTTATTACTTCCTCATCGTCATTTACTGAATTTAGGTCTGCTGACTTTGACGATTTTATTAGGAAGCTGGTTTTTAAGTTCAGCAGAAACTGACGGCGGCACCTTCCCTCTATTACTCATGACAATTGTTGCATTAGCATTTGGCATTCACATGGTTATGGCCATTGGCGGTGCAGATATGCCTGTGGTTGTGTCTATGCTCAACAGTTATTCAGGTTGGGCAGCTGCGGCAACGGGTTTTATGCTAAGCAATGATTTATTAATTGTTACCGGTGCGCTGGTAGGTAGTAGTGGTGCCATTTTGAGTTATATTATGTGCCGAGCAATGAATCGTCATTTTTTAAGTGTGATTGCAGGTGGATTTGGCACAGTATCTGGTGGTGAGGCTGCAGAGGTTATCGGCGATATTCAATCCATTGAAGCGCATGAAACTGCAAAACTTTTGATGGAAGCTAAAACAATTATGATTATTCCTGGTTATGGGATGGCAGTTGCTCAAGCTCAACATACCGTTTATGAAATGACAAAATTTCTTCGGTCAAAAGGTAAAAAAGTTGGATTTGGGATTCATCCTGTGGCAGGACGTATGCCTGGTCACATGAATGTTCTGCTAGCTGAAGCAAAAGTACCTTATGATATTGTGTTTGAAATGGACGAAATCAACAACGATTGGGCAGATGTTGAAGTATCAATTGTTATTGGTGCAAATGACATCGTCAATCCATCAGCATTAACGGATCCCAATAGTCCTATTGCAGGTATGCCTGTCTTAGAATGTTGGAAAAGTGATACAACTATCGTACTTAAACGCTCCATGGCCTCTGGCTATGCCGGAGTGGGTAATCCTTTATTTGTTGAAGAAAATACACGCATGCTGTTTGGAGATGCAAACGTCATGTTACAAGGCGTTTTAAAAGCGTTGCAAGCATAGTCGAGTTATGTAATGCGCAGGATTTAATGAGTTTCGTTAAATCCTGCACAATAAAATTATTTCTGCAATATTACCAATATAAAAATCTACATCGAAAATGACAGATTATTGTGTAAGATAAAAATCAATATCTTCTTTTGAAAAACCAATTTTTTTCGCTACGCGATCAGCATGACTCACCCGAGAGATACCCTCAATGATTTTATGTGTGGGTAAATCACCTGAAAACTCAACCTGCCGCGCCACGCCAATATGCTGTTTTACAAGCTCATCGACTAATTGATGATTGTGGGTTATTAAAATAGTACTATTCCCCTTGCGATAAAAACCACTTAATACCGTCAAAGACGATTCCATTTTCTCTTCAAACGTTGTTCCTTCAGATAACTCATCCAAAATAACTAAACTCCGCGGACTACAAGCTAAAAAGACTTCTTTTGTGCGCTTAAGCTCTGCACCAAATCGACCTTCACCGTCATTGAGTTTGCTAATTTCAGGTGCTTGATAAAAGATTTTATCCGCCACACTCAACGTCGCACTTCGAGCTGGAACAAAGCATCCAATTTGAGCGAGAAGTTGAATTTGCGAAATAGTTTTGCAAAATGCCGTTTTACCACCGCTATTTGGCCCCGTAATGGCTAATACTTTATTGTGATCAAGCGTCAAATCATTGCCAATGTATTGAGGATTTTCTTTGCCCAAAATAGGATTCATGGCCTCGCAAAGAATCATACGATGTTGTTCACTATCAACAATCGATGGCAATACGGTGGTATGACCAAAGTTATCAGCAAATTTTAGAAATGACAATAATTCATCTAATTGTCCAAGCGCATCCAACGCACTCGCTAATTCCTGAGATTGTTTATATTCTTCACGTAAGGGAATAATAAAATTATCCCGATCAAAATTACCTACCCATGGAAAATAAAGCAATAAGAACGGCGATAAAAAAAGCGCTTGACCAATCACCCCTGGAATAAAATAAAACAATGTGCATAATGCTCCGGTAAGTAAGGCAAGTACTAATGGCTTAAATAGACTCGGATAAAATACAACAGCGGGCAACCACCACGATTTACGACGTTCTTGGCGTGTTTGCAAACTCGTTTCAGTTAAATACACACTCTGTGTCATTAACGCATACGTGCGACTCGCTGCAAATGATTTAATATGGTCGAATAATTCGTTTAAATAAGCACTTTCAGGAGATGGGCACTCTTGAATGCCTGTCACAAAATTCGTGACAAAACGCACACCACGTTTATATTGTGCATAACCATAACCTTCAATGTCTTTACCGTTTTTACTACTGCCAAACATCGGAAGGAAATCAGCAAATAATAAACGATAAAAACTATTTTCACGTTCAACGCCAATACTGATAATGCTTTGAATAGCCGTTTTTAATGCTACGTTGTCGCGCAGCTCTTCTAGCGCAAGCTGTTTGTTTTCAATATCGTGTCTTTTACTTAGCGGCGTCACTAACGAACGAAATAAAATAGATTGCCCAATAACCGATTCTGCATAATTTACCGCATCAAATAAATTGTCAACTTCTAAGGCGCTCACCCCACCGGCATCTAATACGCCCTCACCTGTTGGCAGAGATTCAGTCACCTTTATTGATGGCCAATCCAACTGTTTCCATAAACCGAGTAAATGTTGTTTCACTTGACGTCTCCAGATAAAGAATATTATTGATTGCTTTGATGTATTTTTTAATCATCGGTATTGTGAGCCAAATCTTCATTTAACCTTATATTTTGAGACAATTGCTCAAAGGCCTCAAAAAACACTTCAATTATATTGAAATCAAGTGACATCCCAATTTGATGATACAAAATAAAATAAAAAGCAAAAATCCAATTTTACTCTCATTTCTCAATGAAATGCATTGTAATCGTTCAATCGGTTTGGACATAGACTTAACATAAACGAAATGATAGTTCTGGCGCATCTATAATTATACAATCGGAACCTTCGTAACGGTCAAAATCAAACCGCATTTCTGTCATGCAAGAGGCCAAGCATGGTGGCGAAATTCAATAGTATTGATTGAAAGTAAAATATAGTTGACTAATTTAGTATGTTTTATATATCCTTAAGCCCAAATGAAATAAAAACGTGGCTAATTGCTCTATATGGAATTAAATTTAGAAAAGAGTTTTGTATTTTAGGATTTCAATTGGGTCAAAGAGAGGTGAACGATGAAAACATTACACGAATTGCTTAAACAAATTTCACATGGTGTTTATGTCATCAGTGTGTGTGAGGGTGAAGAAAATAATGCGTTCACTGCGGCATGGGTGATGCAAGTTTCATTTTCACCATTATTGTTAGCCTTCAGTATCAGTCCAACGCATCGCACATATAAATTATTATGTCGTAGTGGTGAGTGTGCTATCAATGTTTTAAAACAAGACCAAACAGCATTAGCCTTGCATTTTTCGAGTTCAAACTTGAATAAAATGACCGATCATAAATGGCAATTTGCAAAAACAAAATCACCGATACTCTCAGAAAGTTCAGCCTATTTTGATTGCAAGGTTAAACAAACGATAACTACTGGTGATCATGTGCTAGTTGTGTGTGAAGTCATTGACGCAGGATATTTAGAGCAAGGCAAGCCAATGTTGTACTGCGAAACTGGTGATATGGATGGCAGTAGTCAATTTTTTAAATAGTCATATCGCGATATTTCATGAACTATAGCAATTTTGAACTGCCAACTTTTTATAATCACTTAATGGATTTATAGTACCCAAACACATCCTGTTAACTATTTAACGGTACAACCAAACACGCATCATAGAAAGCATACGATCGACATCAATAGGTTTTGTTAGATAATCTGATGCACCTGCTTCAATACAATTTATTCTATCTTCTCTCATGGCTTTTGCTGTTAAAGCTATAATTGGTAGAGAGTAGAACGCTTCTTCAGCACGAATAAGTCGTATTAATTCAAGTCCGTTCATTTTTGGCATCATGATGTCAGTAATGACTAAATCAAACGGCAAAGCGTTTTTTGAAAACTCTAATTTCTCTAAGGCTTCCGTTGCGCAACTTGCTGCAACTATGGAAATACCTCGTTCCTCAAGGACTGCAGAGAGTGAAAACACATTACGAATATCATCATCCACTAACAACACGCGTTTTCCTGAAAATAACGCATCCTTATCATGGAGTGATAACAACATCTTTTTTGCTTTATCGGGCAACCTCTCTACCGCACGATGTAAAAACAATCGCGCTTCTTCAAGCAATCGCTCATCTGATCTAACATTTTTTATAATGACACTGCTTGTATAATATTGAACACTTTCATATTCTTTGCGCGTCAATTCACGTCCGGTATAAACTATCACTGGAGGAAGATCTACTTGACTCGAGCGTATGTGCTCCAGTAATTGAGCGCCCGTCATGTCAGGCAAGCCTAAATCAAGCACGACTAAATCATAGGCGATTTTTTCAATTCTATTCAGCGCATTTTTACCATTTTCAGCAATATGAATTTCTAATCCATCTTCACCAAGTAATTGCTTAATGGATAACGCTAAGTTTGTATCATCTTCGACGACCAATACTTTTTTAATCGGATTACTCTGTATTTTAGTAATTATCTCTAAGGCATTTTCTAATTGCTCTACCGTCACCGGTTTTCCAAGAAAATCCAATGCACCATGAAACCTGGTTGTGTCATACGCTTCATTTGCCGACACCACATAAACAGGAATATGTGAAATTTCAAGGGTTTCCTTAATGTGCAGTAGAACTGACCACCCATTTTTTTCGGGGAGTTCCATATCTAAAAATACTCCGATCAATTTATATTGCGAAAGGAGATCTAAGGCTTCATGCGCTGTGGTTGCAACGAGATATTTATTGTTATTTTCTTGACATAAATTAGCTAAAATCTGTGCGAAAATGGGGTCGTCTTCCACAATTAATATAACATTATCTTCTTCAGTAATTGTTTCACGATCATCCGCAATAGCAATAATGGGTTTGTCATGCTGCGCATTATTTTTGTTCGTCAAATGAATCGGTTGATTTAAATTCTCTATTTTTGCAGCTGGTGACACATGCGTATGGTGATTTTCGTCATGAGTCATTATGCCTTCTTGTGGCAGATAAAAACTAAATGTACTCCCCACATTCAATTCAGACACTAAATGGATTTCTCCGCCAAGTAAACGCACTAATTCGCGTGAAATACTCAGACCAAGACCTGTGCCCCCATATTGACGACTAATAGAACCGTCAGCTTGTTGAAATGCTTCCCATATAACCAACTGACTGTCTTTTGAAATGCCCACACCTGTATCGTGAACACTAAAGGTTAACGTATTCTCTGCACAAAGCTTTTTGTTTGTGAAATGGATACTTTTAGATGTAGTTTCAATACGCAAAATAACGCTACCTTGAAGCGTAAACTTAAACGCATTTGATAATAAATTACGTAATATTTGCCCTAATCGCTGTGAATCTGTGCGTAAATATTTAGGCACATCAACAGCCATGTCAACGATAAAATCCAGGCCTTTATCTTCAGCAACGGGTTGATAAAGTGATTGTATTTGCGTCGCAATATCCGATAGCGACACATTTTCCATAATGGCTTTCTCATGACCTGATTCGATTTTTGATAAATCTAAAATGTCATTAATAATGCGCAATAAATCGTTTCCACTTTGGTGCATGATTGTCGCAATTTCAATTTGTTTATCATTCAAATTTCCATCACGATTATCAGTAAGTGATCGCGAGAGCAACAGCATTGAGTTGAGCGGTGTACGAAGTTCATGGCTCATATTCGCTAAAAATTCACTTTTGTATTTTGACGCAATTTCTAATGCATTCGCTTGTCGAGTGAGATCCTTTTGAGTTTCTTGAAGTAAGCTATTTTTTTTCTCTATTTCGTCACGTTGCCCCTCAAGCATTTCCGTGCGCTCTTCGAGTTCTTCATTGGTTTGCTGCAATTCTTCTTGCTGTATTTTGAGTTTTTGCTCACTTAATTGCAGAGCTTGGGATTGCTCTTCGAGTTCTTCATTGGTTTGCTGCAATTCTTCATGTTGCATTTGAAGACGCTGCTCACTTTCTTGCAATATTTTCGCTTGCTGTTCTAATTCTTCATTAGTTTGCTGTAATTCTTCTTGTTGTTGCTGCAAGCGTTTTGCAAGCTCTTGACTTTCTTCTAATAAAAACTGTGTCCGCGTGACCGATTCAGACACAATAATTGCCATGCCAATACTCTCAACAGCCAAATTTAATAAATCCAGCGATTGCTGACTAAATTCGTCCAAACTTCCCAGCTCAATCACACCTTTAAGTATGCCTTTATGTAAAACAGGCAATACAAGAACGTTTCGTGGCAATATCTGACCTATTGACGAGGTAATACGCACATAGTCATCAGGTAAATTTGTTAGCAAAATAAAGCGTTTTTCAAGTGCGGCTTGCCCAACTAAACTTTCCCCTAAAGCAAATTGCTGTGATAAATTTTTTCTAAACTCATAAGCATAACTTCCAGTAAGTACGAGCTTTTTTTCATGTTCATTCCACAAATACATTGCACCAATTTGTGCATTAACATAATTCACCAAATAAGAAACAACTTCATAGGTTAAATCCGGCAACGACATATCACCACGAATACGCTCAGATAATTCGGAAAGTCCCGTTTTAAGCCAGTTTTGGCGTTGTATTTCTCGTGTGGAATGATCAATAATCTCAGCAACGTTATTAATGGCATCTTTAACTCGATTATGCTCACCTTTAAAGCTTTCTGTAATACGAGCACTAAAATCGCCGCCTGCTAATTGTTGTAATGTAATAGCTTGAGCGTTAATGGGACCTTCTGCTTCATCTAAAATTGTATTTAAACCCACTATGATTGTTTGCCATTCACCAACATACTGATCTACTGGCAAGCGACGTGATAACTCCCCAAGCTCAGAAGCATCCACAATGCGTTGAATATCGTTAGTAAATTTCTGCAATATAGCTTGCAAAATGTGTATTGATCGCAATAAAACGCCCAACTCATCATTTGCGGTGGTGTCGAATTTTGAATTTAAATCACCATTAGCAATCGTTTGACAAGCGTGTTGAACTGTATTGACCGCTACTGTGATTTTGCGAATAATGGCGTAAACCATCAAAATACCGAAAAAAAACAATGCAATTACGCTAAAAGCGAGTACGATCATTGATAATTTAAGCGTAGACTCTGTATTCTTCGTATTTTGTTCAATACGTTCTTTTTGGAGTTGGATATTACTGTTAATCGCTTCTTGCCATTGTATTATTAAAGGCGAAGCTGTTTTTAGAAGTAATGTTTTTGCTTCATCATCTTTATTTGCTATAGCAAGTGGTAAGATACGGTTATTAATTTCTCTTGCAGTAATGGATATAGCATTGATTTGATCATAAATACCCTTCTCTTTTTCACTAGATGGCAATGCACTTAATTTCTGCCAAGCATTATCATAATTCAATCGCTCAACAAGAATTTTGTTTTCAGTTTCTTTGATTAACGCAATATCGTCTAGCATCACCATTGTGCGTATGTCACGCGATACCTTATTGACCGAATTTAAAAGCGCATTGCTGAATTCGAGTTTTACATTACTGTCATACACAATTTCCTCTAAATTGGCATGACTCTTTTTTATGCCAATCCAACCAATCAAGGCAACACTTAGAATAAAAAATCCTAAAAATCCAAAACCTAATTGAAGCTTCGATTTAATTGACATCGTTATTTACTCATTTTATGTAAACTTAATTAATTGGTTTCAATAGGTAATATAATTCTAAAATGAGTGCCTTTACCTAATTCAGATTCAAGTAAAATATGTCCGTTAGCACCATGCACTAAACCACTGACAACGGACAAACCGAGTCCCGTTCCTTTATCAACCGATTTTGTGGTAAAAAAGGGGTCAAAAATTTTATCTAATTCACTAGGCTTAATGCCTGTCCCCGTATCAGCTATGCTAATTTCAATATAACGCCCTTTAATGGGATTAAAACAATCACTACATAAGAGCGTATTTTCGGAAAATTCAACACAATCTAATTCTAATTTGATAATGCCTGTTTCTCCATTAAACGAATCGATGGCATTAATCATTAAATTCATGACTACTTGATGCAACTCGGTTGGATCCATCAAAACAGTAGGCATATTTTCCGCAAAACGAGTCTCTAATTGAATTCTTGCTCGAAGCAACGTCGTTTTGGCTAACGCTAAAACCTCCTCAATTACTTCTAATACCTGAATGGAACTCGGTAATTGATTCATCGTAGACTTTTGACGTGTGTAGGCCAGCATTTGTTTAATTAAATTGATTGCCCGATTTCCAGCGATTTGAATTTGATCGATAGAATCTTCTATCTCCGTGTTTGGGGTATCTTGAAGATACATTTTGGCTAATTCGGTATGACCTAAAATACACATTAAAACATTGTTAAAATCATGTGCAATTCCACTGGTTAATTGTCCAAGTCCTTGCAACTTTTGAGCACGATACAATTGTTCTTGAAGTAATTCACGCTCTTTAGCTTTTTTAATAATCAGCTTTTCATGCGCTAAATGTGCTTGTTCAACTTTGACACGATAACGCGCCAGATTTAAAAAAACATCCACTTTGGAGCGAAATATATTGATATCTAATGGTTTTGTTAGAAAATCGACACCGCCACTTTCATAACCACGAAAGACATATTGTTCTTCGCTATAGATAGCAGACAGAAAAATAATTGGAATATAGCGCATACGTGGATGGGTACGCATAATTTCAGCCAGTTGATAGCCGTCCATAATAGGCATTTGCACATCTAGTATGGCTAAAAAAGGCACGTCTTCGCTACGCAGCAGAATCTTTAACGCTTCATCGCCCGACGTCGCCTGTAAAATCTCTAGAGAAGCCTCCTCATCGGCTTCTTTTGATGTGTTCATCGATATATCTGTAAGGATGTCCCTTAGAGAATACAAATTAGCAGGCACATCATCAACAATTAAAATTTTCATAAATAACCAATAAATCAACAATAATTTTTATATGCAACGATTTTTTAAATCGTTTTACACCATAATTTTTCACGATGACAAATCACGCCATAGATCTCTTTCACTGAGGTATAATTTAATGTTTCTTTACTACCCAAGCATAAAAGTCCACTATGTGATAAACTCTCAGTAAAGAGTGATAACACTTGATTCTGCAATGAAGGCGTAAAATAAATTAATGCATTGCGACATAAAATAAAATTCATTTCCCCAAACACACGATCTGTTGTCAGGTTGTGGTTAGCCCACACGATGCGTTTTGCTAATTCTTTATCAAAAACCACCTCGTTACCCTGAACACGGTAATAATCTCCTAGTGCAAAGTGTCCACCTGCTTTGTGATAATTGCGATGAGCCACTTGCATATTTTTGATTGGATAAATTCCTTTTTTAGCTTTATCTAAAGCAATATCATTAAAGTCAGTAGCATAAATTGTCGCCCGCTCAAGCAAACCCGCTTCTTTGAGCAAAATAGCCATCGACCACACTTCTTCACCTGTAGCACAAGCAGCGTGCCAAATTTTAAAATAAGGGTATGTATTTAACCGAGGGAAAATTTCAGCTACTATTTTTGACCAAACACTCGGGTCACGAAACATTTCCGTCACGGTAATACTAAAATCCATGACGATATCTTGAAAAAATTCAGGCTCATGCAATACGCGAGGAATCAGTTCACTCACATATATCATGCGATGTCGCATCATGATATTTTGTACGCGCCGTTGAATTGACTTTCGAGCATAATCCCGAAAATCATAACCCCAGCGATGCTCTATTGCCTCAAGCAATAGACTTAACTCGTAACTACCAAGCTCATCAATCACGTTATTATTAACCCTAGGAAAGTTACCATATGGCGATGGGTAAAAGGAGAATCTACACTTTCTTACCAATGAGAAATTCTGAAATGAAAATCAAATTGCCTTAGTGAAAATTCAACCTAGTTACGATAACAGCAGTTGACAGTCTATGATGAAGTTATAAAATGGTACTTCTTGAAAG
>Ga0209033_1001012_pt1 | contig 16482 bp, 16 predicted proteins | sample LauGreFa1BDMLBDN_2_FD_188218 | JGI IMG/M metagenome (GOLD analysis project Ga0209033, IMG submission 188218) | Freshwater lake microbial communities from Lake Michigan, USA - Fa13.BD.MLB.DN (SPAdes) (version 2) | ecosystem: Environmental > Aquatic > Freshwater > Lake | place: Lake Michigan, USA...
CGGTTCCCCAGGCAGCGTTGTCATGGCGGCCACCGCTGCCTGGAAGCCGGCGGTGAGTTTGGCCACCGAACCAAAGCCAACGACGGCTGCCGTGTTGGCGATGGCGACGAGTGCACCGAGTGCGCCGCCCGCAGCGACGGCGGAGTAGCGACCCGCGAGATGCCGAAGGTTGAGCAGTATGGCCGCGACGACACCGAGACCGAGCGAGAGGATCAACGCGGATTCCTTGAGCGAGTCGTGCCATACGAACGACACAACGAGAACGACCAGTAGCGGCAGCGCACCGCGCCACAGTGCTGGCAGTTCGCGATCCTCCACCGCTGGATCGCCGGCGCGAGCTTCGAAGCGTTCGCCTGTGGCGACGGCGCGTTGGATCATGTGACGCAGCCAGAGATAGCCGCCAAGAGCCATGGCTGCTGCCACGATGAGGCTCACCTCGGCTGCAGCGTAGGGTGTCGTACCGAGGTACTTGATCGGGATCCAGTTCTGGATCTCGGGTGATCCGGCGGAGGTCATGGTGAAGGTGACGGAACCGAAGGCCAGTGCGCCGGGGATGAAACGCCGCGGCAGATCCGCAACCTTGAAAAGCGACAGAGCCATCGGAAACACGGAGAAGGCCACGACGAAGAGCGATACGCCGCCGTACGTGAGCACGGCGCAGGCCAGCACCACCGCCAGTGCCGCATGGCGTGGGCCTGTGCGCCGGACGATCCACGCGGCGACTGCATCGGCTGCGCCGCTTGCCTCCATGACCTTGCCGAAGAGCGATCCGAGCAGGAACATGAAGAACCAGGCTTGCACGAAGCCGACGAAACCACCCATGTATGCACTCGTGAACGCGGGCGCACCCTCGGCGGCCAGTTGCGGGAAGAAGGCGATGCCACTCGTGGCAGCGACGAACAGAGCGCAGAGCGGTGCCGCGATGAGCAGTTCTACGCCGCGCACCGTCATGTAGATAAGCAGGGCAAGGCCAGCGGCCAAGCCGATGAGGCTGATCATGACCGATGTTCCGCCGCGTCCAGTATGTGCCGTAGATCCTCGGGAATCACCATGGGCTTGAACGGGCTGACGTTGCTGCCGCCAGTGTTGCCGACGGGTACCAGCCCGAACACTGTTTTGGTCGCGGCACCAACGATCCGTACGACTTGCCCGAAGATCTCCCGGGTGTCGCGTTGGCGTAGGGCCCACGCCAGCATCATTGCGTGAACTCGCACATGCTCGATGGTTGAGGCTTGTCCGAGGATGTGAGCGCGTTCGAGGTGATGGAACTCGATTCTGTAGTCTTTTGCCGCGCGCATTTGGCGAGCCTGTGCGCGCTCTGACTTAACGAAGGGGCGAATACGCGATTGGAATGACACGGTCTCTTACCTAGCCTAGTTCATCAAAAGCACGGCAGTGACAGCCGCCGCAACAAATACGAGCCAAAAAACAAACACCGCGATTTGCCATGTCCTTGGCCAGCCGTCTTTCAGTTCGCCGTAGCGCAGGAATTCGTTGAAACCGGGGCCGCCGCGAAACTTTCGCAAGCCGAGGTAGCCGACGGGAAGGATGACGGATAGCAGGAACGCCGTCACTGCGGGCCACGCCTCGTTGTCATCCACATCGACCAGGTAGTAAAAAGAGGTTGGAACGATCAGGCTACCGACGAAAAGCGCTGTCGTGATCGTGTACGCGGTGGCGTTTCGTTCAATAACCGCCTCATCGTTTATCGTGGAATGATCCTTGGCTCGATGGTCCGCAAGGAACAGCAAGGCTGCGACGCCCACAAAGCTGAGCAAAAAAACGGCGAGCAGTGGTTCGAGTTCCACGATCGAGTCTCTCGCTTTTAAAAGCATGGAATCGGACGACAATTAGAATAGTCCCGAGTGTTCTACTCGGACAATCCTCGTCATCAGCCTAACTGATTGTTTTCTTTGGGCGGGAGATGGTCGGGATGAGAGGATTTGAACCTCCGACTCCTACGTCCCGAACGTAGTGCTCTACCAGGCTGAGCTACATCCCGATTAGATCGGCTGCTTCAGGACGACCGCTCGACGGCGAACCGGGCGAGCGATGCGAGGCCTTGCTTGTAGGGCGTTTCGGGCAGCGCTTGCAACGCTGTTAACGCCTGGTCGGCCTCGTCCTGAGCGAGGGCGCGAGTGTACTCAAGCGCCCCGGTCGATTCAATTGTGCTGACGATCACTTCCAGTTGGTCGAGGCCGCCGTGCTCGATGGCGTTGCGGATCATGTCGCGAACGCCGGCATCGGTCGACTTCTTGAGTGCCTGGATCAGCGGCAGGGTGGGTTTGCCCTCGGCGAGGTCATCGCCCAGGTTCTTGCCACGCTCGGTCGGGTTGGAGCGGTAGTCGAGCACGTCGTCGATCAACTGGTAGGCCGTGCCGAGGTGCTTGCCATAGTCGGCAAGGGCACGCTGCTGGCTGGGGCTCGCTCCGGCGATCACCGCGGCGACTTCCGCGCCTGACTCGAAGAGTTTCGCGGTCTTGCGGTAGATCACTTCGAGGTAGCGCTGCTGGGTGGTGTCTGGATCGCCCGCGTTCATCAGCTGCAGGACCTCACCCTCGGCGATGACATTGGTCGCCTCGGACATGATCTCCATGACCCGCTGAGAGCCGATGGCCGCCATCATCTGGAAGGCCCTGGAGTAGACGAAATCGCCGACCAGCACGCTGGCCTGATTGCCGTATACCGCATTGGCGGTGTCTCGTCCGCGCCGGCGCGACGAGCCGTCCACCACGTCATCGTGAAGGAGGGTGGCCGTGTGGATGAACTCGATGAAGGCGGCGGCGTCGATGTGGCTCGAGCCCCGGTAGCCGCAGGCCCGCGAGGAGAGCAGCACGATCAGCGGGCGCAGGCGCTTGCCGCCGCCCGAAATGATGTGTTCGGCGACCTGATCGACGAGGCCCACCGTGCTTTTCATGCTGGCGCGGATGACGGCGTCCACCGCGCCAAGGTCTGCGCGGACGAGGTCTTTCACGGTGGCAAGTGGGCTCATCGGCGCGCATCCTAGCCGAACCGGGCGTCGGCTGGGGGCCGATGGCAAAACGGGGCGCAGGGCGGCCATCCCTGGCGGAGCGCAACTCGGTTGCTTTGGCGCGTCTAAACCCTTGATGGGCCAACGTGTTGGAGCACCAAGATGGGTTTGACCCGACGTGGGTGCGCCAGTAGAATGCGCGACCTTTTCCGGGTGGAGTTCATCATGTACGCGGTCATCGCCACGGGCGGCAAGCAGTATCGGGTTGAAGAAGGCAGCGTGCTGCGCATCGAAAAGTTAACCGCGGAGCCGGGCGCCGAGGTCAAGTTTGACGACGTGCTGCTGGTGGGCTCGGGCGATTCGGTCAAGGTCGGCGCCCCGAAGCTTGCGGGCGCGTCGGTGTCGGCTACGGTTCAGCGACACGGCCAGGGCGACAAGGTCAGCATCGTCAAGTTCCGTCGTCGCAAGCACTACTTGCGCATGAAGAACCACCGTCAAAAGTTCACTGAAATCAAAGTCACCGGCATCAGCGCCGGTTGATCGAGCGGAGCACGAGAGATGGCACACAAAAAAGCAGGCGGCAGTACCAAGAACGGCCGCGAGTCCCACAGCAAGCGACTGGGCGTCAAGGCCTTTGGCGGTGAGCAGGTCGCAGCGGGCAACATCATCATTCGTCAGCGCGGAACACAGTACCGCCCGGGCGCGAACGTGGGTATCGGCACGGACCACACGCTGTACGCGCTGACCGACGGTAAGGTGGCGTTCAAGCGCCGCGGTGCCGAACAGAAGATGTTCGTCAACGTCATTGCCGACTGATCCAGCCCCTACGGGCAGGAACACGCAGACCCCGGCCGAGTGCCGGGGTTTTCGTTTGGGCCTGCAGGTAAAGTTGCGCCAGAGTGTTCCGGCATGAGATTCGTTCCGTCATGAGAGTGGTCACGCCATGAGATTCGTCGACGAGGCCCGCATGCGGGTGCAGGCTGGCAACGGCGGTCGGGGCTGCCTGAGCTTCCGGCGCGAGAAATTCATGCCTTTCGGCGGGCCGGATGGCGGCGATGGCGGCCACGGCGGCAGCGTCTTCCTGCGTGCCACGCTGGGCATCAATACCCTGGCGGATTTTCGCGTCGAGCGCACCTTCAAGGCGCAATCGGGCGACAGCGGCAGCGGCAATGACTGCACCGGGCGTGGCGGCGACGATCTGTATGTGCCGGTGCCGGTCGGCACCATCGTGCGCGATGCCGAGACCCATGAGCAGTTGGGCGATCTCGTCCGTGACGGCGACGTGCTGCAGGTGGCGCAGGGCGGCAAGGGCGGCTGGGGCAATGCCAAGTTCAAGACCAGCACCAATCGAGCGCCACGGCAGTTTGGTCCCGGGTTGCCGGGTGAAAAGCGCCTGCTCGAACTCGAATTGAAGGTCATTGCAGACGTGGGACTGCTGGGCCTGCCGAACGCCGGCAAATCGACGCTGATCCGCGCTGTCTCGTCGGCACGCCCGAAGGTGGCCGATTACCCCTTCACCACGTTGCACCCGAATCTCGGCGTGGTGTATTGCGGCGAGCACCGCAGCTTCGTGATGGCCGATATTCCCGGTCTCATCGAGGGTGCGGCAGAGGGGGCGGGGCTCGGCATTCGTTTCCTCAAGCATCTGCAGCGCACCCGTGTGCTGCTGCACCTCGTGGATATATCGCCGCTCGATCCGCAAGCCGATCCGGTGCGTGATGCCCGCGCAATCATCGCCGAGCTCAAAAAGTTCTCGAAGGATCTGGCGCTGAAACCGCGCTGGCTCATTCTCAACAAGAGCGATCTGCTGCCTCCCGAAGAGGCCGAGCGACGCGCGAAGGCGATCGTTCGCTCGCTGCGCTACAAGGGCCCATGGTTCCTCATTTCCGGCGCTACGGGCACGGGAACCCGCGATCTGACCGAGGCCGTGATGCGCTTTCTCGAAGCCTCCGAGACGCTGAAAGTCGCGGATGACGATGCCTGAGCGCAACGCCAAGGTGCGTCGCCGGCTTGCGGCGGGCAAGTTGCACCTGCGTATTTGCGATCTGCGTAATCTGGGCCCTCGCGCTGAGGACATTCTGGCCACCGTGGGCATCCGCACGGCCAAGGAGTTGCGTGAGCGCGGTGCGCTCGAGGCCTATCTGGCGTTGCGCCGAGCGGGGCATTCCCAGTCGCTCAATCTGCTATGGGCGCTGGTCGGTGCCCTTGAACCCTGGCCGGAGGGCCGGGACTGGCGTGAAGTGGCCCGCAGTCCGGCGCGTCTGCCGCTGATGCTCGAGGTCGAGGCGCGGGACAGTGCCCGCGCGTCGACCCTGCAGGCAGCCGGTGTTCTGCCAGGCCGAAGCACCCAGGGACGAAAAAACCGCACATCGCTGCGTCGCACGCAGCCAGCCGGCGAGGGCACGTGGGTTCCGGGACTGCCATTCGAGGGAAGTCCGAAAAAGAAAAACCGGCCCTCGGGCCGGTCTTCTGGAGCGACACCGCGCGGAACGCGAGGCCGCTGACTGCGCCGGGCGTAACGCCCTTAGGCGAGTTTCTTCAACTTGGCCGCCAAACGCGACTTGTGCCGTGCAGCCTTGTTCTTGTGCACGAGGCCCTTGTTCACGAGCGAATCGACCAGCGAACCCGCGGTCTTCACCGCACCGGTGGCTTCGGTCTTGTTGCCGGAGGCAACGGCATCGACGGCCTTGCGGATCGCGGAACGCGAGCGCGAGCGCAGGGTGATGTTGCGGGCTCGGTGCTTGACAGCTTGCCGGGCGGCTTTCTCAGCGGACTTGGTATTGGCCACGTAGTTGCTCTGGGTCGAAAAAGGCGCGTATTTTGGTTGCGGGACGGGGGGTTGTCAACGCCGATGAGGCCACGCTCCGGTATAGTTCGCGGCGGCGCCTGAAGCCCGGACGGTCATGAGTCGCGCGATTTTCAAGAGTACCTCGGTGGTGGGCCTCACCACGCTGCTTTCCCGGGTCACCGGCCTACTGCGCGACATGGTGTATTCGCAGGCCTTTGGCGCCGGAACGCTCATGGACGCGTTCCTGGTGGCCTTCAAGATCCCGAACTTTCTGCGCCGCCTGTTTGCCGAGGGTGCCTTTTCGCAGTCTTTCGTCCCGGTGATCTCTGAGTACAAGGTCCGCCGTGAGGCGGCCGAGGTCCGGGGCCTCGTTGGCGACGTCTTCGGCACGCTCGGCGGGGTGTTGACCCTCGTGACGGCGATTGGCGTGCTCGCGGCACCCGTGATCATTTTGATCTTCGCACCGGGGTTCACGCAGGAGGCGGGCAAGTACGAGCTCGCCGTGGAGATGCTGCGCTGGACGTTTCCGTACCTGCTGTTCATTTCGCTGACGGCGCTGCTCAGCGGGGTGCTCAACAGTTACGGTCGCTTCGCCGTACCCGCGTTCACGCAGGTCATCATGAATCTCGTGATGATTTTCTTTGCACTGGTGCTCGCCGTGAATGCCGAGAACCCCGGCGTGGTGCTCGCGATCGGCGTGTTCGTCTCGGGGGCGCTGCAGGTGTTGTTCCAGCTGCCCTCGGTGGCACGGCTCGGATTGCTCAGCTGGCCGCGCTGGCGACCCGCTGCGGAGGGTGTGCAGCGGATCGGCAAGCTCATGCTTCCCGGGATCCTGGGCTCCTCGATGGCGCAGGTCAGTCTGCTGCTCGATACCGTGATCGCCTCGTTCCTGGTGACCGGCAGCATCGCCTGGCTGTACTACGCTGATCGACTCATGGAGTTTGCGTTAGGGGTTTTTTCCATCGCGCTCGCCACCGTGATCCTGCCGGGGCTTTCTGCGCAGCATGCGCGAGGGGATGCCGTGCGTTTCTCCGCGACGCTCGATTGGGCACTGCGCCTCGTGGTGCTCGTCGTGGTGCCTGCGGCGGTTGGCCTCTTCGTGCTTGCAGGGCCCATCACGGCCACCATCTTTGGCTACGGACAATTCAGTGATCGCGACGTGCAGATGACCCAGTACGGTCTGATGGCCTACTCCTGGGGTCTGATTGGGTTCAGCCTCGTCAAAGTGCTCGCCCCCGGCTATTTCGCAAGGCAGGACACGCGGACTCCTGTGCGGGTCGGTTTGATCGCACTCGGAGTGAACATGGCGCTCAACCTGCTCGTCGTTCTGCCCGCGCATTACGCAGGGTTTGCGACGCCATTCGTGCTGCTCGCCACCTCCACCTGCATCTCCGCAGCGGTGAACAGCACGTTGCTGTGGCGCGGGTTGCAGCGCGAAGGCGTGTATCGACCCGCGGCCGGATGGGCGCGTTTGCTCCTGCAGGTGACGATCGCCAACGTCGCCATGGTGGCCGTGTTGCTCCTCGTCACGCCGCCGCTGACGCAGTGGCTCGCCCACACGCCGCTCGAGCGCGCGGGGTATCTCTCAGGCACGATTACCGCGGCCGCCGTAGTGTACTGCGCGGCCTTGTGGCTGGCGGGCTTGAGGTTGCAGCAGTTGCGTAACCGCGGCGGCGCGGAGCCCTCGTGATGGATAGCCAATCGATGTGCGCGGCATCAATGAACGTGGGGCGTTCGTCATGGAGCTGATCCGCGGGTCTCATAACGTGCGCGCACGACACCGCGGCGCCATCGTCACGCTCGGCAGTTTCGATGGCCTGCACCTAGGCCATCAGGCCTTGATCCGCACCGCGCTCGAGCGCGGTGCCCGTGAGCAGCGGCCCGTCATTCTGCTGAGTTTCGAGCCCCTGCCTCGTGAGTATCTGCAGTCAGCGGACCCACCGGCGCGCCTGACGAACTTTCGCGAACGCTGGCGGATCCTGCAATCGTTGGGACTCGATGCGCTCATGCTGCTGCGCTTCGACGAGTCGCTGCGTCTGCAAAGCGGCGCCCAGTTCGTCGAGTTGTTGACCTCGACGCTGGAGGTCGGCGCGCTCGTAGTCGGACACGACTTTCGCTTTGGTCGCGAGGGCGAGGCGGATGCGGAGTTCCTGCGATCGGCTGGTCTGAAGTACGGGTTCGCCGTGGATGTCATTGAGCCTGTGCTGCTCGAAGATGAGCGCATCAGCAGCTCGGCGCTACGCCAAGCGCTCGCCGCCGGTGAGCTCGAACGGGCGCAACGTCTGCTCGGCAGGCCCTATAGCCTGCGCGGGCGGGTGGTAGGCGGACAGCAACTCGGCCGCACTTTGGGCTTTCCTACGGCTAACATTCGTCTGCGGCGACGGCGCTCGCCTCTGGGTGGCATATTTGCGGTCCGCGTCCACGGGATCGGTCCCGAGCCGCGGGGCGGGGTGGCGAGTCTTGGCACGCGTCCGACGGTGGGTGGAGTTGAACCCCTGCTCGAGACCTTCGTGTTCGATTTCGCCGGCGATTTGTACGGCCTCGAGCTTGAGGTCGAGTTTGTGGCGCACCTACGCGCCGAGTTGCGCTTCGAGAGCCTCGAGTTGCTCGTGGTGCAGATGCGAGCGGACGAGGCGGCGGCGCGCGAGCGGCTCGCCTGATGCGCCGCGAGTGATATTCGGATTGGGTCAACGGGATTTACAGTGAGCGATTACAAGCAGTCGATCAATCTTCCGCAGACGGACTTCCCCATGAAGGCCGATCTTGCGCAGCGCGAGCCCGCGTTCGTGGCACGCTGGCAGACCGAAGACACCTACGGCGAGTTACGCCGCCTCGCGCAAGGTCGGCCGCGCTTCGTGTTGCACGATGGGCCGCCGTACGCCAACGGCACGATTCATATCGGGCACGCGCTGAATAAAATCCTCAAGGACATCATCGTCAAATCGCACACGCTCGATGGATACGATGCGCCGTACATACCCGGGTGGGACTGCCACGGACTGCCGATCGAGCATGCGGTCGAGAAGAAAGTCGGACGCCCTGGCAGCAAACTCGACGTCAATGCTTTTCGAGCCGCTTGCCGCGCTTTCGCTGAGGAGCAGGTGGCGCAGCAGCGCGAGGATTTCCAACGACTCGGCGTGCTCGGTGACTGGCAGCGGCCCTACCGCACCATGGATCCCGCCTACGAGGCGCAGCAGCTGCGTGCCTTCGGGCGCATCGTCCGCAATGGCCACCTTTACAAGGGCGCCAAGCCCGTCCACTGGTGCCTCGACTGTCGTTCGGCGCTCGCCGAGGCCGAAGTGGAGTATGAGGACAAGACATCACCCGCGATCGACGTCGCTTTTCGAGTGGCGGATCCGGCTGATTTTCTCTCGCGCATCGGCGCTGATCCGTCGCCTGCCGCCGAGGCACCCGCGATCGTCATCTGGACCACGACGCCGTGGACTTTGCCGGCCAACGAGGCCGTGGCCCTCGGTGCCGAAATCGACTACGTGCTCGTCGATATTCCGGCGGGTGAGTCGCGGCCGGCGCGCTCGCTCGTCGTTGCCGAAGGTCTGCTCGCGCAGGTGGCGACGCGCTACGGCGTCGCCTCGAGCGAGGCTCGCGTTCGCGCACGGTTTCGTGGAGTCGCGCTCGAAGGGGCGATGCTGCAGCATCCGTTTCTCGCCGACAAACGTGTGCCGGTGATCGTCGGCGATCACGTCACGCTCGAGGCCGGCACCGGTGCCGTGCACACGGCGCCAGCACACGGTCAAGACGACTTCATTGTAGGCCAGCGCTACGGATTGCCCGTGCGTAATCCCGTGGGCGGCGAGGGCCGGTTTCTGCCCGGTACGCCGATCGTGGAAGGCTTGAAGATCGACGAGGGCGGTCAAAAGCTGATCGAGCTGATGGGCGAGAGCGGCGCTCTCGTACATCACGAGCCGTACCGCCATAGCTATCCGCACTGCTGGCGGCACAAGACGCCGGTGATCTTCCGCGCTACACCGCAGTGGTTCATCAGCATGGATCAGCAGGGGCTGCGCGCTCGCGCGCTCGAGCACATCAAGCAAGTGGCCTGGACACCCGCCTGGGGTGAGCAGCGCATCACCGGCATGATCGAAAAGCGGCCGGACTGGTGCATTTCCCGTCAACGCACCTGGGGTGTGCCGATCCCCTTGTTCGTGCACAAAGTCAGCGGCGAACTGCACCCGCGCACCGCCGAACTCATCGAACGAGCCGCCGATCGAGTGGAGCAGGGTGGCATCGAGGCTTGGTTTGCACTCGATCCGCAGGAGTTGCTGGGTGTCGAGGCCGCCGAGTACGACAAGGTCACCGACGTCATGGACGTGTGGGCGGACTCTGGCTTGTCGTTCGAATGCGTGGCGGCGGCTCGTCCCGAGATCGCAGGTCCCGTGGATCTGTATCTGGAAGGCTCAGATCAGCATCGGGGCTGGTTTCATTCGTCGCTGCTCATGTCCGAGGCACTCTACGAGCGTGCGCCGTACAAGGGTGTGCTGACCCATGGCTTCACGGTCGATGACAAGGGCCGCAAGATGTCGAAGTCGCTCGGCAACGTGATCGCGCCTCAGAAAGTCATGCAGACCTTGGGTGCCGATGTGCTGCGGTTGTGGGTGTCGACCACTGACTACGCCAACGAAATGAGCGTCTCGGACGAGATCCTCAAGCGCACCTCTGATGCCTATCGGCGTATCCGCAACACCGCGCGCTTCCTGCTCGGCAACCTGCACGGCTTCGATCCGGCGACTGATGCCGTGGCACCCACACAAATGGTGGCGCTCGATCGCTGGGCAGTACAGCGTGCCGCGGCACTGCAGGCGGAGATCATCGAAGCCTATCGGACCTACCAGTTCCACGGCGTGTACCAGCGCGTACACAACTTTTGCGTGACGGATCTTGGCGGCTGTTACCTCGATGTGCTGAAGGATCGGCTGTACACCACGCCCACGCGCAGCCTCGCACGGCGTTCGGCCCAGACGGCGATGTGGCATATCGCCGAAGCGATGGTGCGCTGGCTCGCGCCGGTGTTGTCGTTCACGGCCGAAGAAATCTGGTCGTACCTTCCGGGTGATCGGCCGCGATCGGTATTCCATTCGACTTGGCATGCGCTGCCAGCGATGCCGGCCGCCGATATCGACTGGGATGCGCTGCTCGCGCTACGTGGCGAGGTGGCCCGTGAGCTCGAGCGTCTTCGCGAAGCGGGCAGCATTGGCGCCCCGCTTGAGGCCGAAGTCGAGATCGAGTGTCCGCCCGATGAGTACACGCGACTCGCGGCGCTCGGTGATGAGTTGCGGTTCTTCCTCATCACCTCCGGTGCACGCGTCCTCGCCAATGCGCAGCTCACGGCACGCCACATCACGGTGCGTCCAACGAACGCACCGAAGTGCGTGCGTTGCTGGCATCGTCGCGCGGACGTCGGCGTTCACCCGGAGCATCCGTTGATTTGTGCTCGTTGTGTCACCAATGTCGCCGGTGAGGGCGAAACCCGGGTGCGCGCGTGAGTGAGCCGGCCGTGACCGTTCGTTGGAAGGACAGCGCCTGGCGCTGGTTGCCCGTGTCGCTGTTGCTCGTTCTGGCCGATCAGGCGAGCAAGGCGTGGGTCGAGGCGCGCTATCTGCTCGGCGAGTTCACGCCGGTGTTTTTCTGGCTCGACATCACGCGCTTGCACAATCCGGGTGCTGCATTCAGTTTTCTTGCCGACGCAGGCGGCTGGCAGCGCCACTTTCTCTCCGTGTTGGCGGCCGGCGTCAGTGTCGGCATCCTGGTCTGGATGCGGCAGTTGCATGCGCGGCGCGAGTTGCTGCTCTCGGTGGCGCTGGCGCTCGTGCTCTCCGGAGCCATCGGCAATTTGATCGACCGGCTCGAGCACGGTTACGTGGTCGACTTCATCCACCTGCATTGGCAGGGCGCGTATTTTCCGGCGTTCAACGTCGCCGATGCCGCCATCAGCGTCGGGGCGGCATTGCTCATCGTCGATGCGATACGGGACCTGCGACGAGGATGAAGATCGTACTCGCCAATCCGCGCGGATTTTGTGCCGGGGTCGATCGGGCGATCGACATCGTCGAGCGGGCCATCACGCTATTCGGCGCGCCGATCCACGTGCGTCACGAGGTCGTGCACAACCGCCACGTCGTTGAGCGCTTGCGTGACATGGGGGCGGTGTTCGTCGAGGAACTCGACGAGGTGCCCGATGGTGCCACGGTGATCTTTTCCGCCCACGGGGTATCGAAGGCCGTCGAGGACGAGGCGAAGCGGCGCGGCCTGACCGTGTTCGATGCCACCTGTCCGCTCGTCACCAAGGTGCACATGGAAGTTCGTCGCTACGCCCGCGAAGGCCGCGATGTGATCCTCATAGGTCACCACGGGCACCCTGAGGTCGAGGGCACCCTCGGTCGGTTCGATGCAAGCGCGGGTGGGCAGATACGTCTGGTCGAGTCCGTGGCGGATGCCGAGACGCTGCCTGTGGTCGATCCGCAGAAACTCGCTTTCGTGACCCAGACGACGTTGTCGGTCGACGATACGGCCGAGATCGTCGCGGCTTTGAAGCGGCGATTCCCGGATCTCGTGAGCCCCCGCAAGGAAGACATCTGCTACGCAACCCAGAATCGTCAGGACGCCGTGAAGGATCTGCTGCGCGACTGCGACGTGCTCGTGGTGGTGGGCTCCAAGACCAGTTCGAATTCCAACCGCCTCGTCGAACTCGGGCATCGCGCCGGCGTCGGCGCTTATCTCGTCGATGGGGCCGCGGATCTGCGCCCCGAGTGGTTCCAGGGCAAGCAGTCGGTCGGCGTGTCGGCCGGTGCTTCAGCGCCCGAGGTGCTGGTGCAGGAGGTCATCGGGCGTCTGCGCGAGTGGGGCGGCGAGTTGCCCGAGGAGCGAGCGGGGCGTATCGAGCAGGTCATCTTCGGGCTGCCTCGCGAGCTGCGGCCTTAACCGCAAAACTTGACAACGTCTATGTAAAGGTGAATTGTCAACCCCAGATAAATCCAGAATGGATGTAAATCCATCGTTTTCAGGGTTAAGGGGGCGACATGAGCAGTATTTCAACGGCGCGCAAAGCCGTGTTCGAAACCTTGTTCAACGTCGAGGGCAAGAGTCGGCTCGCGAAGCAATTAGACTCCTTCATCACCTGGCTCATCGTTGCCAATCTGCTCGCGCTGCTCATCGAGCATATCCCGACGCTGTATGCGACACACGAAGCATCGTTCGGGCTGTTCGACAGAATTTCAATCTACATATTCACCATCGAATTTGCGCTTCGGTTGTTTGCCGCAGGAGGGGATCCGCGGTTCGCCGGACGAGGCTTCGCGACGCTGAGATTCGCCCTTACTCCCTTCGCACTGATCGATATTGCGGTAATTGCACCCTACTGGCTGCATTTGCTTGGGATCATCGATCTCGATCTTCGCGCCTTGCGCGCACTGCGACTGCTTCGACTGCTGAAGCTGTTGCGGGACTTCGTGCCCGCAGTTCACGAATTTCGGCGCGCCAACGCGGGTCGAGCCCTGCGCCAAAAAGTCCACGCGCTGATGAATGACACCCCAACCTCGGGTCGTCTCCACCACCAGCTTGATCTGATTTTTATCCTGTTCATTTTGAGCAGTGTAGCGGCCGTATTCCTCGAGACCATTCCTGCGGTCCATGAGCCGCTTCGGCGCGAGTTCTTCTGGTTCGATACGGTCGCTATCGCCGTGTTCACCCTCGAATACCTGCTGCGCCTCTACGCGGCGCCAGAGCAAGAGCCGGACAGTTCCGCCCTCGTCGGAAGATTTTCCTTCATTAAAAAGCCAGGCAGTCTGATCGACCTTATTGCCATTGCGCCGTTCTATCTGCAGTTTCTCTTCGCCGTCGACCTTCGTTTCGTGCGCATCTTGCGAGTGCTGCGTATCCTCAAGCTGACACGGTACAACACGGCGCTGACCACCTTCGCGATGGTGCTGAAGCGAGAAAAGAGAGCCTTTTCTGCGGCGATGTTCATTACGGTGCTGATCACGATCCTTTCTGGGGCGATCGTCTACGAGTTCGAGCACCCAGTGCAGCCGGAAAAATTCGATACGATGCCGCGCGCGATGTACTGGGCGGTGATCACCCTGGCCAGTGTGGGCTATGGGGATATCTCGCCGGTCACGCCGATTGGGCAGGCCTTCACCATGATGCTCGCGATTCTCGGAATCGGTATCGTGGCGCTGCCCGCCGGCATCCTGGGCTCGGCGTTTTCCGACCAACTCCACCAGCAGCGCGAGGAAATGCTGAAAGCGGTGGAAGACGCCTTCGCCGATGGCATTTTGACCGAGGACGAAGAGCGGCAACTTGAGGAGGAGCGCATCCGGCTCCACTTGTCCGAAGCACAGTTCGAAAAGCTCAAACAACGCGCCATGGCACGTCATTCGGTCGAGTTGAGCGCTGCGCAAACCATCATCAAGGCCTCGGAGGAAATCGCCAAGCTCCGGGAAACGTTACATGCCGTGCCTGCGGATACGGCCGTACTCGAAATCGACAAGCTCAACCTGCCCGATGCCGAGAAAGCTGCGCTGCGCGTGTTGCTGAAATAGACCGGGAGGTCGCATGGACATTTATGTCATTTGGGCAGGGCTTCTAGGGGCTCTGAGTGCGATGTCGCTGTTGATCGGCTCGCTGATCGGAGTCGGCATGCGCCTACCGCGAGCCGCCGTGGGCATGCTCGCCGCCTTCGGCGCCGGCGCTCTGCTTTCTGCGTTGGCCATCGAGCTCGTGGCGCCGACGATCGCTGCGTTCGCCGATGCGACTACGGAGCTCGAGCGCGCCAGAGAAGCAGGGCACTTTTTGTCTTTGGTGGCGGGCTGCGCGATAGGCGGCGTGTTGTTCGTGCTGTTGGATCAACTTGTTAATGCCCGCGGGGGATACCTTCGCAAGACCGCCTACGTAATGTCCAAAGTCGCCATCGAACGCGAGGCGTTTCACGCGCGAGCGCTCGCCGAGATCATGCGGGTACCGATATTTCTCGATCTGCCGGCAGACAAGCTGTCGATACTCCTCAGTCACCTCCGACCGCGGTTTTTCACTGCAGGCGAACGCATCTTCAATCGCGGTGAGGATTCGCACGGACTGTATTTGGTGCGGACGGGTGTGTTGAGCATCCACCACCCCGATCACGATAAGCCCATCGAGCTCGGGCATGGGGAGATTGTCGGTGAAATCTCGCTCGTGGCTCGCCGTCCGTACAGCGCGGACTGTGAGGCCAAGACCGACGTCGAGCTATTGCTATTGACGCCCGAGGACTTCGAGAGCGTTCGCAAGCGGGTGCCCGAGCTCGAGCGCCAGTTGCGGCAGCTGGTGGCCTCGCGTCTGGAGGAGAACAAGAACGCGGCGGCGGTGGCCACCTTGGAGAAGCAGCGGTGGGCGGCTTTGGCCATCGATGCCATACACCATGGCGGTCAGATGCCGACGCGTGAAGAGATGGGCGCCCGGCATGCCGAACACAAGAATGCGGCGTTTGCCATTTGGCTTGGCATCCTGCTCGATGGAATACCTGAGAGTTTTATCATCGGTAGCACCATGATCGCGGCAGTGGCAGCGATCACCGTCGCCGGCGGCGAGCCGACATTTGGGTCAGTGCTGCCTTACACCCTGATCGCGGGGTTGTTTCTTTCCAACCTTCCCGAAGCGCTGTCAAGTTCGCAGCAAATGAAGCTGCAGGGCATACCGGTTGGAAGGATTTTGCTGCTGTGGGGGTCTCTCGTCGTCCTGACGGGGGTTGGCGCTGCACTCGGCGCCGCAGTTAGTGAGCACATTGAGCATGGCACGCTGATCTTTGTTGAAGGCGTTGCTGCGGGGGCGATGCTGACGATGATTTGCGCCGCCATGCTTCCGGAGGCGGCGCACCTCGCCAATCCCAATGCCGTGGGGTTGTCGACCTTGAGCGGATTCCTGGCTTCGATCCTCTTCAAACTGCTCGAGTAAGGTAGACAAAATTCAGGCGCTTTGGCAGATTAGTCCACTATGGAAGCGGTAAAACTTGACGTTGCTCGGGTTCCACAGACCCAAGCCCCACCCAAGGCGCCGGTCGAGTCCGCCCGCAGCGTCCCGCAAGAGCCTTCGAGCCCCGATCCTCGCCAAGCCGAGGCAACAATTAGGGCGCTGCAAGAAAATTTCCGTGAATCGGTCGAGGCTGCGAATGAGCGGTTGGCCGAGGCGGGGCAGCAGATTGATATCTCCATCGACAAGGCGACCAACACCGTGGTGGTGCAGGTGCGCGATCGCGAAAGCGGGGAGACGATTCGCCAAATCCCCCCGGAAGAGGCGCTGCAAGTCACCCGTAACATCGACCGTCTGACCGGCATTCTGGTCGATCGCAAAGTTTGAATTTCACTCGCATGCTGCGCACCTTGTTGGTGCTGCTCCTCTTCGGGATCTCCAGCTCATTCGCTCTCGGCCAATCAGAGTCCGAGCAGCGTCCGCTGCTGGTTCTGGCGTACCACGAAATTGCCTCGCCGACAGAGGCGATCGCACCCGAGTACGCCGTCACGCCGACGATGTTCGTTCGACATATCGATTGGTTGCGAAACACCGGCTTCACCTTCGTCAGCGTCGAGGAGGTAATCGCCGCTCGAGAGGGTAGGGTGCGGTTGCCGGCGCGGCCGGTGCTGCTGACCTTTGACGATGGTTATGCCTCGTTCTACCAGCATGCGTGGCCGATGCTGAAAATGCTGCGGATACCGGCAGTGGTGTCGGTCGTTACGAG
>Ga0209033_1001018_pt1 | contig 16394 bp, 12 predicted proteins | sample LauGreFa1BDMLBDN_2_FD_188218 | JGI IMG/M metagenome (GOLD analysis project Ga0209033, IMG submission 188218) | Freshwater lake microbial communities from Lake Michigan, USA - Fa13.BD.MLB.DN (SPAdes) (version 2) | ecosystem: Environmental > Aquatic > Freshwater > Lake | place: Lake Michigan, USA...
GAGATGAGATGGCGAACGCGAATAGCAAGAAAAACTAAAGCTACAACTGTGATGAGGTAAGAGATGCTTGCTAGCGCTAAGTTCATAAGCGCTAGGGTAATCGTTAAGCGGGCTGAAACACCTTTGAAGTAAAGGATTTTTCAATAAGAGAACGGGCTTCAGTCAGGTTGGCTAGAACCCCGGCAGAGATAGCCTGAACGACTATATTTCCAAAGAGAGTAGCCTCGGTGGGTCCGGTCTTGACGGTCATTCCACAGATATCTGCAGTGAGTTGATTGAGGAGATCGTTCTGGGATCCACCGCCCAAGATATGAATGAGATTGATTGTTCGGCCCGTGACAGCAGAAATTTCATCGATTGTTTTCTTGTATGCATGGGCCAAGCTATTAAGAATGCAGAAGGTGTACTCACCGTCGCTCCTGGGTGGCGTTAAGCCACGTTCTAGGCAGTAGGTATGGATTCTCTCGGGCATTCCGCCAGGGGGTGCAAAGAGCGGATCATTGGGGTCAATCAACGTTGTAAAGGATTTTGCATCGGAAGCGAGCTTCAAGAGTTCCGACATCTCGGGATCACGGCCTTCGATGTGCCACGAACGACGACATTCTTCAAGCAGCCACATTCCAGTTACATTCTTCAGCGCACGAACTGTTCCATCAACACCCAGTTCGTTGGTGACATTTGCTGCAAAAGCTTCGGGTGTTAACACAGGTGAATCAAGTTCTACGCCGACAAGTGACCAGGTCCCACTAGAAATATATGCTTCGGTAAGTCGATTACCAAACGGAACACCGGCAATTGCTGCAGCAGTGTCATGGGAAGCGGTGGCTACTACATTGATTCCATCGAGCACATCGAAGCCGCGCACGACTCCAATTAATGTTCCTGGTTCATGAAGTTCAGTAAACAAATCTTCTCGCACCCCTGCAAGGTTGATTAGTTCGCGATCCCATTTACGGGTACGAGTATCGAGAGCTTGCGTGCTCGATGCATTAGTCACTTCAGTTGAAATCTTCTCAGTAAGAAGATAATTAATAAGATCGGGCAGGAGTAGAAACTTCGAAGCATCTCTGTACTCTGGCAAGCTGCGCGCTGCGTAGAGTTGGTAGATTGTGTTAAATGGAAGGAATTGAATTCCTGTCGTTGAATAAATTCGATCTTTGCCGATCTTCTTAGTTAGTTCTTGATATGCAATTTCATTGCGAGGGTCGCGATAGGCATGCACAGGTGGCAAATATCTACCCGTGGGGCCAATAAAGCCGTAATCGACCGCCCAAGAATCAACAGCCAAGCTGATGGGATCTGAACTTTTTACCGCTTCTCGAAGGCCTTCGAGGACTTCAGCGAGGATTAGATCCCAATCCCATAAGAGAGACCCGTCGTTTTGCGGCAGAACTTCATGGAGAAAACGGTGCACAACATCCAATGAAATCGAATCGCTACCAACCCGTCCTATTGCGACTCGACCACTGGTCGCACCAAGATCTACTGCAAGAAACTCAAACATAGAGATCTATCGCATAAATGCGGCAGCGACTCCACTGTCAACAGGAATATGAAGACCGGTAGTCAGTGCCAGATCAGATGAGCAGAGAACAAATACCGCTGCTGCTATGTGATCGGGTAAAACTTCGCGCTTTAAGATGGAACGCTGCGCGTAGTACTCACCAAGCTTTTCCTCTTCCACACCGTAAACAGCAGCGCGGTTTGCACCCCAGCCTGATGAGAAGATTCCTGAACCACGAACAACACCATCAGGGTTAATTCCATTGACGCGAATTTGATGTGCACCAAGTTCAGCAGCGAGCAGACGCACCTGATGCGCTTGATCTGCCTTCGTTGCACCGTATGCGATGTTATTAGGACCGGCAAAGATTGAATTCTTTGATGAGATATAGACGATATCTCCACCCATCTTCTGAGCAATCATCGCCTTCGCTGCTTCTCGTGACATTAAGAATGAACCGCGAGCCATTACATCATGCTGCAAATCCCAATCAGCGACAGTTGTATCAACAAGCGCTTTGCTCAGTGAGAGACCAGCGTTATTTACAACAAGGTCAACTCCACCAAAGGCAAGAGATGATGCATGAACAGTTGCGATGATTGCATCTTCATCTGTGACATCTACCTTGACTGCAATTGCTTTATCTGAATTACCAATCTCAGCAGCAACAGCTGTTGCTGCATCTAGATCGCGATCTGCAACGACAACGCAGGCACCTTCAGATGCAAGGCGGAGTGATGTTGCCCTGCCAATACCTGAGCCACCACCAGTGACGATTGCGATGCGACCAGCTAGCGGCTTTGCCTTTGGCATGCGACGTAGCTTTGCCTCTTCAAGATCCCAGTACTCAATATTGAACTTTTCTGATTCAGCGATTGGCTTATAGGTAGAAACAGATTCAGCTCCACGCATCACATTGATTGCATTGATGTAGAACTCACCTGCGACGCGTGCTGTCTGCTTATCTTTTCCATAGCTAAACATTCCAACGCCTGGGACCAAGATGATGAGCGGATCTGCTCCACGCATCGCAGGACTTTCAGGCTTTGCATACTTCTTGTAGTAAGCAGCATACGTTTGACGATACTTTTCATGGAGCTCATGTGCGCGAGAAATAACATCTTCCACAGATGCATCTGCAGGGGTATCAAGCACCATTGGTGAAATCTTTGTGCGCAAGAAGTGATCTGGACAAGAGGTGCCTAGAGCTGCAAGCCGTGGCAGTTCTGAATGTGAAATGAAATCAAGAACTACATCGGTATCGCTAAAGCCCCCGAGCATCGGTGCATCCTGGGATGCGATGCCACGAAGTGCTGGCGCAAGAAGTGCTGCCTTTGACTTACGGGCTTCCGGTGAAAGTGGAGCCCACTCTTTGACGAGTGTTCCAAATGGATCTTTCTTCCCCTTTGTAGCTAAGAACTTTTCCGCCTTCTCAATCGCATCGATGGAACGCTTTTCACATTCGGCAGATGTTTGCGCCCACGTTGTTAATCCGTGGCCACCAAGAATGACGCCCTTAGCGCTTGGATTTTCCTGAGCCATTTTTGCGATATCAAGACCAAGTTGAAATCCAGGACGGCGCCAATCAACCCAGAGAATTTCATCTCCAAAACACTCTTTTGTCAGAGCAGGACCATCGGCTGCAGTTGCAAGGGCGATGATGGAATCTGGGTGTAAGTGATCCACATGTGCGGCATCAACAAGTCCGTGCATCGCTGTGTCAATACTTGGTGCTGCTCCACCGCGTCCGAATGTGCAGTAGTCGAAGAGTGCGACCATCTCATCTTCATGTTCAACTCCGCGATAAACGTCAACTAGTGCGCGCATGCGATCAAGGTAGAGACCGGCAAGACCTGCCTCTTTCAATGTTCCTAAATCTCCTCCAGAACCTTTGACGTAGAGAACTTCAACATCCTTACCAGTTGATGGATCCTTTGCATCGCCTTTTGCGGAAGTGTTTCCACCCGCATAGTTAGTGAACTTTGGATTACTCCCGAGACGGTTCGATCGCCCCAACAACTCTTCAATAGTTTTATTCGCCATTAACTTAAGCTCCCCAACCTGCTTGATTACCACCGACACGATCTGCAGCGATCTTTGCTGCATAACCGCTTGCTGCATATGCCTTCATTGGTTCTGGATCGATTCCCTTATCACTGCGCCATTCTCGAAGCAGTCCGCGAACGTCTGTGTTGTATGCATCCATCAATACTTCATGCCCCGCCAAAACATCACCTGCAAGTTGCGCCTTCTTAAGAGCATCTTGATCAACAAGAACTGCCTTAGCTACTGCTTCTTGCACATTCATGATGGAGCGAATCTGGCCAGGAATCTTGGCTTCGATGTTGTGGCATTGATCAAGTACATATGAAACAGGCGTTCCCACATCAAAACCACCATTGATATTTACTTCATGCATGATGCGGAACAACTGGAATGGATCTGCTGCACCAACAATAAGATCATCATCCGCATAGAAACGTGAGTTAAAGTCGAATGCACCGAGGCGCTTTGCACGCAGTAAGCCCGCCACAATGAATTCAATATTTGTTCCTGGTGCGTGGTGGCCGGTATCAACAACCACCATGGCCTTTGGACCGAGCGCCATGCAGTGGAGCAAAGAAGTACCCCAGTCAGGAACATCTGTGTGATAAAAAGCTGGCTCAAAGAACTTATATTCAAGCAACATACGCTGGTTAGCGCCAAGACGTGCATAAACCTTTTCTAGTGATTCAGCGAGACGGTTCTGGCGATCAGCAATGTTGTCTTGCCCTGGATAGTTAGTTCCATCTGCAAACCAAAGCTTGAGATCTTGAACATTGACCTGATCCATGATGTCGATGCAATCGAGTAGATGAGCAACTGCATTTGCGCGAACCTTTGGATCCGGCGCACAGACAGAACCGAGAATGTACTGATCATCTTGGAAGGTGTTGGAATTAATAGTTCCTAACTTCACCCCTAAGCCCTGTGCATGTGTTGCGAAGTCTTTGTAATCAGCAACCTTGTCCCATGGAATATGTAGAGCAACGGTTGGCGCAGCACCGGTGTACTTATGTACCTGCGCTGCATCTTCAACCTTTTCATATGGATCGCGCGGCACGCCTGGCTGACCGAAGACCTTAAAGCGAGTTCCGGAGTTTCCATAGGCCCATGAAGGAGTCTCAACGCCTAAACGATTGAGTACTGCTTTTACTTCATTTGTGCTTGCCATTGTCGTTACCCATTTCTCTTTTATTTAAGGTAGAAAACATTTTCGAGCTTGAGAAAACCTTCATCTGGTCTGCGACCATCGAGCGCTTCAAAGTAATCAGCCATAAATGCTTGCCAACGATCGTTGACATCTCTTGCAGCCATTCCTTCGAGTGCTTTTTGCAGATCAGGAGTTTCGAAGTAACCAATCAACGTTGCATCGCTGCGGTCTAGGAAGAGTGAGTAGTTATGCCATCCAGTTTCAGAGAGTGCATGGAGCATCTCTGGCCAGACGTTTTGGTGGTGCAGGATGTACTCATCAAGCTTCTCCTTACGAAGCTTGAGTCGAAACCCCACTCTCTCCATGACACCTCAATTGAATCGATTCATTTAATGGAGATGAAAATAGGGCTGATTTGAGCGCGAGTCAACCCTTTCTGGATAACGATTTGGGTACCAGTGCTCAGATTTATTGACACCGTTCAATTGCAGGGGCAGACTCTTGTCCCATGAGCGTGAGCCTTCGAGATGTAGCAAAGGCGGCAAAGGTCTCAGTGGGCACCGTCTCTAACGTTCTCAACCGGCCAGAAGTTGTGGCCCCAAAGACCTTGGCACGCGTTCAAGGCACGATCAATGAACTAGGTTTTGTGCCCAACGGCTTTGCTCGCCACCTTCGGTCTGGCCATAGCCGAACTCTTGGGTTAATCGTTCCCGATGTCGCAAACCCATTCTTCACTGAAGTTGCTCGTGGCGTTGAGGATGCTGCGAGTAAGCGCGATTACGCAGTTTTTTTGTGTAATTCTGATGAATCCGCTTCCAAAGAGGATCGCTACATCAATGTCTTGATTGAACAGCAAGTTCGTGGAGTACTCATTACCCCGACGGATGTGAAATCTGATCGCTTGGATGCAATGCGCGATCGTGGAATCGCGGTGGCCCTGGTCGACCGCGAAATCAAAGGCCACAAGCAATGCTCCGTTTCAGTTGATGACGTGCACGGCGGTCAGCTAGGGATTGAGTATTTGATTGGGCTTGGACATACCGAAATTGCCTGGGTCTGTGGGCCTGAAAGCATCCCACAAGTTGCAGACCGTGGTGCAGGTGTAGCAAAAGCTGCAAAATTTGCTGGCGCTAAGGTTGAAACAATTCGAGTTTCATTGATGAATACCTCTCATGGTGAAGACGCGGCGAAGAAGATTTTAGCCTTGAAAAAGACCCCTACTGCAGTTTTCTGTGCAAATGACTTATTGGCTCTTGGAGTAATGCGCACCTTGAGAGAAAACAAAGTTAAGGTCCCGGAGCAAGTCTCAGTTCTTGGGTATGACGACATTGAATTTGCTGCATCAGCAGCGGTACCGCTGTCATCCATTTCTCAGCCGGCATATCAGATGGGCGTCACGGCAGCGAATTTATTGCTCAACGAGTGTGAAGAAGCAGAGAAACACGAGCACCAGCAAATTCGCTTCCAGCCACAATTAGTTGAACGTGCTTCAACAGGAAAGCGCTAACTACCGACCTTTTGAGTCACGTTCGGTTGCGGCGTGAACTCATCGATGGCGGAAACGTAGGCACCCCCTCATTACGTTGGGCGAAATTGAATCCATTTAAAGAAATTCACCCAATTGGTGTAAATCCAACCTCTGAAGGAGATCGAAGTAAACCCGTATTTGGGTGAGCTGAAGGTTGGGGTTGAATTGTTCAATTATCCATAGCAAGTTTACGCCTAAAAACGTGATGAAACCGTTATGAAGCAATTTTGAAAAACCATTGACGATTAGGTCACACCACTACTAAATTCCCCTCTAAGGTTGAAACGATTCAACCAAAATCTACCTCAGGAGGATAGATGAAGACAATGACGAAGCGCGGGATTGCTCTCGCACTACCTCTAGCGCTTGTCTTTGGAGCGACAGTTGCTGCTCCATCACAAGCTGCAGATACAGAAATTACTTGGCTCGTTGATAACGGCCAGGCAAACCAAGATGCTGCAAATGCTCTCATCGCTGCTTATGAAAAGGCTAACCCAGGAAACAAGGTCACACTTGTCCTTCGCCCAGGTGGCACAGATGGAGATAACCTCGTAAAGACAAAGCTTGCAACAGGATCGATGGAAGATGTATTCACATACAACTCAGGATCACTCTTCCAGGCGTTGGCTCCTTCAAAGAATCTTCTTGAGATGACAAATGAGCCGTTTATGAAGAATGTTCTCTCCGGATTTTACCCAGTGGTTTCTGTTGGCAAGAAAGTATACGGAGTTCCATTTGGAACAGCTAGCGTTGGCGGAATCCTCTACAACAAGAAGGTTTACGCAAAGCTCAAGCTAAAGATTCCAACAACATGGGCAGAGTTCATGGCAAATAACAAGAAGATCAAGGCGGCTGGAATTGATCCAGTTATTCAGTCATACAAGGAAACTTGGACTTCACAGCTCTTTGTTCTTGCCGATTACTTCAACGTTCAAGCCGCATACCCAAATTTTGCTGCTGATTACACAGCAAATAAAGAGAAGTATGCAAAGAACAAAGTTGCACTTCGCGGATTCCAGTACATTGAAGAGAACAAGAAGCTCAATTACTTCAACCGTGACTACGCATCAACAACATACGCACAGGCTCTCGATAAGCTTGCGCTAGGACAAGGTGCTCACTACCCAATGGCTACTTGGGCAATCCCACAGATTGCTGCACAGCAGCCTGCAAACCTTGAGGATGTTGGCTTCTTTGCTCAGCCAGGTCCAAAGGCAAGCGTTAACGGTGTAACTGTGTGGGTTCCATCAGGAACATACATTCCTGCGGCAACTAAGAACGCTGCAGCTGCAAAGAAGTTCGTTGGCTGGATGACATCAGCTAAGGCTGTTGACGTTATGAACGGTGTTGAAGGATTTGCTGGCGGGCCTTATTACATCAAGGGAGCAAACATTCCTAACGCTCTTCCTGGTGCAGTTCAGGATGTCATGAAGTACTTCGCTAAGAATGCAACTGCTCCGGCACTTGAATTCGTATCACCTATCAAGGGACCAAACCTTGAGAAGATCCTGGTTGAAGTTGGACTAGGAATCACAACAGCTGCTAAAGCGGCTGCTGCATACGATGCAGATGTTGTAAAGCAAGCAAAACAGCTTGGACTTAAGGGCTGGTAATTAAGAATCAATAAAGCTGATGGGCCACTTCGGTGGCCCATCAGTTTCTCTTATTCAACTTTAGTGAAATGGTGATTCGTGAGTAAGGCAAAGCAAAGTAAGATTAAAAATCCGTACTCCTACGCCTTGGTAGCACCAATCGGAATTATTTTTGCTATTTTCTTTGTTATTCCCACCATTGTTTCATTCTTCTTTTCCATGACCCGCTGGACTCTCTTTGATTGGGAGTTTGTAGGTTTCGAAAACTTCGTTCAATACTTTAAAGAAGCATCGCTTGCTATTGGATTTAAAAACACACTTATTTATGGCGTTGTCACTTCAGGCCTGAAAGTCATATTTGGCCTCGCTCTGGCACTGCTTCTCACTGGACGCTTAAGAGCAAAAGGATTCTTACGATCAGTTGTCTATTTTCCAGTGTTGGTTTCTACCATTGGAGTTGGCTTTACTTTTAGCATCCTTATGGATCCCAATTATGGGGCGATTAATAAAGCCATTGTTGCTTTCGGCAAAACAATTGGCTGGGAAACTTATGGGCCAGGTTGGTTAGTTGACCCGAATCTCCTACCTTTGTTTTCTGTTGCCTTTGTTGACGTGTGGAAAGGCGTGGGTATCGCAACTGTCCTTTATATGGCAGGACTTGCAAGCATTCCCCAGGAATATTACGAAGCTCTAGCTGTCGATGGTGGAGGCGCCTGGGATAAATTTCGGAACATCACTCTCCCGTTAGTCAGACCAGCCACTGCTGCAGTAGTTATTCTCAGTTTTATTGGTGGTTTACGTTCCTTCGATCTCATTTGGGCAATGACCAACGGCGGCCCAGGCTTCCTTTCAGATGTGATTGCATCTATCAACTACAAGCAGTACCAAGCTGGCTTCTATGGGCTTGCCACTGCAGGAAACGTAATTTTGCTCTTCTTTGTATTAGCAATCGTGGGGCCCGTGTACTGGTTCTTCAATAAAAAGGAGAAGCAAGCATGAAGAAATTTTTGCACAAATACTGGATTGATTTTCTTGCAATACCGATTGGGCTTTTTGTCTTTGCGGCGCCCTTTATCTTGATTTTCCTGACAGCCTCAAAGAATTCCAAAGAGGCATTCCAATTCAATTTCGAAATGCCAGAAAAATTTCTTCTTTGGGAAAATATAAAGACCGTGCTTGGAACTAGTGATGGCGTTGTGATCAGAGCATTTATCAACTCAACCATTCTTACAGTAGTTTCGGTCACACTGATTGTGGTTGTGTGCTCGATGGCAGCATTTGTCTTCGCGCGCCGACCTGGAAAGTTAACAAATTTTGCAAATATCATGGTTCTTGCAGGACTCGTGGTTCCTCCAGCTGTGGTTCCAACAATTTGGGTACTGCAACGGCTTCATCTCTTCAAGACATTACAAGGACTGATACTTATCGAAGTTGCATATAGCGCGGCATTTGCGATATTAATTTATAAGGGCTTTATTGCATCAATTCCCAAAGAAATTGATGAAGCGGCAGCGATGGATGGTTGCACTGGCTTTGCCTTATGGCGCCGAATCATATTTCCACTTTTGATGCCAGTGAACGTAACAATTATTGTCACAACTTCAGTAGCGGTCTTTAATGACTTTACCAATCCGCTTTACTTCTTGCCTGGTAGCGATAACGCTACCGTGCAATTAACTCTCTTCTACTTCCAGAGCGCTTATCTGACTCAGTACAACTTGCTTTTTACCGACATCTTGCTCATCACTATTCCACCGCTGATTGTCTTCATCATCTTTAACAAGAAAATCGTTTCAGGTCTTACTGCTGGCTCTGTAAAGGGTTAGTTCTTACTCAATTAAAGGGGAACGTCATGTCATCACTTCCAGAGTCAACTAAGCGCGATGAAGCAACGAGGGTAATTGGCCTCCAGACGCAGTTCTCAGCTGACCTAATTGGCCTTCCCATCGTTGACCCTCAACTCACATGGCAAATTTCAAGTGCAAGACCAGATGCCGTTCAAGTTGGTTACGAGATTTCATCTGTCGGAGAGACGGGGGATGTCATCACTTCTCCTGCTGTAACGAGCGCGGAACAAATCGAACAAGTGGCCGCTGGCCACATTAGTAAGGCGCGCGAAGTTCGCCACCTTCGTGTGCGAGTTGCCACTCAATACGGATGGTCTGAATTTAGTCCCTATGCAAAATTTGAGACAGGTTTAGCATCAGGTTCAGAGCTCAAGGGAGAATCGATTGGTGATTCATCTTCACACTCAGAACCATCGCCAATCTTCCGTAAAGAATTCCAGGCAGGAAAGAAAGTTGCGAAGGCTCGTCTCTATGCAGCATCAGAAGGTATACATGCCCTCTATCTCAACGCCGTTCCCGTAACGGATGAGTTCTTTACACCAGGTTGGACTGCTTATGATGATCGTCGCACCTACATCACTTATGACGTGACCTCACTTGTTCAAGATGGCGGAAACTGCATAAGCGCTGAACTCGCTGATGGATGGACTCGAGGCAAGCTCGGCTTTATGAATATGTATGACAATTACGGAAAGAACATCCATTTACTCGCTCAACTTGAAGTCACATTCACGGACGGATCAACAGAAGTTGTTGTCACAGATAAGTCTTGGAAAGTTTCTTCTGGCGAGATTCAGTTTGCAGATATTTATGATGGAACAACAATTGATTACACAAAGCGCCAGAAAGGTTGGCAGCTGGTTGGATTTAATGATTCTGCCTGGGCAACGCCAGTGGTGTATCCATTTGCGAAAGAGACCCTCACGGCGCGAACATCAACTCGCGTAGTGAAAATCGAAGAGTTCGCCTCAAGAATTCTCGACTCAAAGAACACAAGTCGTACGCTTCTTGATTTCTCTCAGAATATCTCTGGCTGGGTTCGCCTCACAGTTGATGGCAAGAAGGGCGATGTAATCACGATTCGTCACGCAGAAGTTCTCGAACCAGGACCAAATCTTCATACTGCGGCTTTGCGTACAGCGAAAGCCACAGACCACTACACACTTGATCGCGATGGCCGCCATGTACTTGAACCAAAGTTCACATTCCATGGTTTCCAATTTGCAGAAGTCACTGGTCCAGCAAAGTTCATTTCTGCAGTCGGAGTTGCAATTTCTTCCGCAAATGAGCGCCGTGGAACATTTACCTCATCCGATGTCCGACTCAACCGACTTCACCAGAACGTTGTGTGGTCGATTGCAGACAACATGGTCTCAGTTCCAACAGACTGCCCACAGCGCGATGAACGTTTGGGATGGACTGGCGATGCGCAAGCTATTGCGATGACCTCAAACACTTTATACAAGCTCGATAGCTTCTGGCGTAACTGGCTCACAGACCTTTGGGTTGATCAAAAGCGAGTCGGCGGAGTCGGTGCTGTTGTTCCAGATATTTTGTCGAAGCAACCGATGCCGGGTGATGCGACTTGGGTTGTCACAGATCGAGCCGGATGGGCAGATGCTGCAACGATTGTTCCAATGGCCGCATACGAGTCCTATGGAAGCGCGGCAACTCTGAAACAACAAGTTGAAAGTATTCGCGCCTACGTCAATTGTTTGTCCGAGCACCGCAAAGGTGAGAAGTTTTTGCCAGAAGAATTCCAATTTGGAGATTGGTGCGATCCTGATGCACCAGTAGACCAACCATGGCTTTCAAAGGTTAAGGCGCAATTTGTTGCTAACGCTTTCTTTGCAAACACAGTGCAGCTCGCTGCTGACACAGAAGCGCTTGTTGGTGATGCAGAACATCAGAAGAATTTCGCTGAACTTGCTGCAACACTGCGGAAAGATATCTGGGAGCACTTTGGCCAAGAAGCGAAAGAAACAACTGCTGGTTGCTCAATCGCTCTTGAGTTCGGAATCGTTCCTGATTCCGAAAAAGCCGCTGTCGCCAAGATTTTGAGCGATATGGTGATTGCTGATGAAGGAAAGATCACTACTGGCTTCCTTGGAACTCCACTTATCTTGCATGCACTCTCAAAGAACGGTCACTTCAACGCTGCATACACAATGCTTATGCGTCGCAAGGTGCGCTCATGGCTCTACCAAGTTGATCAGAAGGCGACAACCATCTGGGAACGCTGGGATGCAATCCGCGAGGATGGCTCAATCCATAAGGGCGAAATGGCGACATCTTCTGAAGAGCAACCAGATGCATCAATGATCTCCTTCAATCACTATGCATATGGTGCAGTAATTGATTGGGTTTATCGCAATGTTGCAGGAATTGCTCCTACTTCAAAGAACCCTGGCTATCGCCACATCACATTTGCACCGCGCCCTGGTGAAGGATTCACATATGCATCAGCGGAAGTTAATACTCCATTCGGTGCTGCTGGAATTTCATGGGAAATTGTTGGAGACAGTGTGCTCTCTGCAAAGATTACAGTTCCGTTTGGATCTCGTGCAGTGATTGATTTCCCAGTCTCTGCTAACTCTGTCCTTCGCGTTAATGGCAAGACTGTCTCTAACAAAGTTGAAGTTGGATACGGTACTTACGAAGTGACAGTGAGCGCTCCTGAAGTTGCATCCTTTAAGGTTGCAATCTAGTTTGCAGTTGAGAAATGGACTTCAAAGCGAGCGTCGATAAGTTAAGTATTGAAGAGAAAGTTCGCCTACTTACGGGCGAAGATTTTTGGACGACGTATGCGCTTCCAAATATCGGACTTCGCAAGATGGTTGTCTCCGATGGACCTTCGGGCGTTCGCGGCGAGTTATGGGATGAAAGAAGCCCGTCACTCTCACTTCCATCTGCAACTGCATTTGCATCTACATGGGATAGAGATGTACTTAGCCGAGTTGGCGAAGTCATGGCTCACGAAGCTCGCAGCAAGAACGTTGACGTAGTCCTAGGTCCAACGATCAATCTTCATCGTTCCCCGCTCGGCGGACGTCACTTCGAGGCGTACTCAGAAGATGCAGTTCTTTCTGGAAAGTTAGCATCTGCTTTTGTTAATGGAATTCAAGGGCAGGGTGTTGGTGCCTGCCTTAAGCACTTTGTAGCAAACGATGCTGAAACAGATCGCCACACAGTCAATAACATCCTTGATGATGAAACTTTGCGAGAGGTCTATGCGCTGCCATTTGAGATCGCAGTACGAGATTCAAATCCTTGGACAATTATGTCCGCGTATAACCGCGTAAATGGCCCAAAAATGGCCGCTTCTCCCTTGCTCAACTCAATGCTCAAGGATGAGTGGGGATGGGATGGAGCTGTAATTTCAGATTGGACGGGTGTTCAGTCAACAGTTGATACCGGCAATGAAGGCAATGACCTTGAAATGCCTGGTCCATTTGGTTTCTGGGGCGAGAAATTGCTCGCTGCAGTAAAGAGTGGAGAAGTTTCTGAAGATGCAATCAATGCAAAAGTAGAACGTTTACTTCGCCTTGCGCACCGAGTCGGTAAATTTGTAGATGCAGAAAGTAAGAAAGCAAAAGAATTTACGAATGCAGAACTTCAAGCATTTGCACGATCTGTGGGTTCACAATCAATCGTCTTGGCAAAGAATGAAAATTCAGCTCTTCCAATTGAGTCTCCAGTTTCCATCGCTGTTGTGGGTGCTCACGCAAGGTTTGGCCGAGGACAAGGTGGCGGATCGGCAACTGTTTACCCAACAGAGTTTGTAGCCCCACTTGAAGGACTTGCCAAGAATGCACCAACAGGATCAACTGTTAAGTACGCACTCGGTGTGAACTCAGATTCGGGTCTCATTCAATTCGACAAGAACTATTTAAAAAACCCAGCAACTGGCCAAGGTGGATGCCTGGCTGAAATCTTTGCTCCAGATGGAAGTCTGCTTTTGAGTGAAAACAGATTTGGTGGATTCTTCAACTGGGCGACACAGCCCTGGATGTTCCAATATTCACATATCCGAGTGTCAGGATTTTTCACTGCAAGCGTTGATGGTGAGTACCAATTCGGAGTCGGAATGGTTGGTAATTACAAAATCACAATTGGCGATCAAGTGCATGAAGGCTTTATTTCGATGCACTCAGATGACTTGGGTGAATTTGTCCTCAACCCTCCATTTAGAGCCTTCGGTCACACCCTGAAGAAAGGTGAAGAAGTACTCATTCAATGGGAGTACCCACAGGGCTCACTGCCAATTCCAATCGCATCTTTCTACATCGGCTTCCAGGAACCTTCTCGCAGCCAAGCAGAAGAGATTGCCGATGCGGCAGAGCTAGCTGCAAAGTCAGATATCGCCGTTGTTTTTGTAGGTACAACCGCAGAAATTGAATCTGAGGGCCATGACCGTAAGAACATTTCACTTCCTGATGGTCAAGATCAACTTGTGGCGGCAGTAGCAAAGGTCGCAAAGCGCACGGTTGTAGTTGTTAATTCCGGCTCCCCGGTTCAAATGCCATGGTTTGAAGATGTTGATTCAGTTCTCTTCACTTTCTTTGGCGGGCAACAGATGGGCAATGCACTCGCGGATGTTATTTACGGAAAGGTAAATCCTGCGGCGCGCACCACAACTACTTGGGCTAAGCAGATGTCAGATCTACCAGTTGTGAATACAACTCCAACCAACGGGGAACTACATTATTCCGAAGGTAAATTTATTGGTTACCGTGCTTGGAAAAAATCTGGTGCGGCTCCGCTAATTCCATTTGGACATGGCCTTTCATACACAACATTCACGTCAGAGCTAATGAGAGCGGATAAATCTGTAGCGAAAGTTATGGTCACGAATACTGGTAATCGAGCCGGTGCACACATTGTTCAGTTGTATGCACAGTTAGAGAACTCACAATCCTTTGAACGCCGATTGGCGGGATTTGCAAAAGTTTCTCTTCAACCAAGCGAGAGCGAAGTAGTTGAAGTTTCCCTTGAACCCCTTGTCTTCAAACATTTCAGTAATGGCTGGCAAGATGTAGCAGGAAAATGGATTATTACGCTGGCTGAGAACGCCTTTGAACAAGGCGCTTCAGTAATTGTTTAAAACATATTCCGAGCTCTTCAAAACTCCGGGTGCGAAGAGAATCGCATCAGCTGGATTTATTGCGCGCCTGCCAATCGCAATGGATGCGTTGGCAATCATTCTCTTCGTCCAATCGGTAGATGGAAGATACGCAATTGCGGGTTCGCTTACCGCGGTAGCAGCGCTCGTGACAGTAATTTCTTCACCTCTCTGGTCAAAGGCTGCTGACCATTTTGGCCAAAGAATTGTTTTGTCTACCGCTATCCCAATTCGTATCTTCGCGATCGTTACCTTCATCTCACTGGTGATGAACGGCGCTCCAGTTTGGAGCTGGTTTGCGGCGATTTTCCTTGCTGAATCAGCATCTGTGAGCATTGGCTCAATGACTAGACGCCGTTGGGCTCATGTCCTTGGTGGCGATAAAAAAGATGTACTTTCGACTTCATATACATTCGAAAGCCTTCTCGATGAATTCATCTACATTCTTGGTCCAGTGGTAACAACAGCAGTAGTAGCTGCAATTGCACCTTCTGCAGGTCTCATCTTGGGAGTCCTTTTCTTGTTGGTTGGCGTCCCATTGTTGATCTCACATCCAAACTCAGATCCAGGAGTTGAGCACCGCCATGTGGGGATAAAACTGAAATCAGTTTTTCGAAATCAAAAGTTACAGGCGGTGGCAATTCCACTAACGATTGCTGGAGGTGCATTTAGCGCAGTTAATATCTGCGTAGTCGCTTTCTCCGAAGAAAAAGGCGCAAAGTCTGTTTCAGGAGTTCTATTGGGAATCTGGGCCGTAGGCGGCGCGGTCTCTGCGCTAATTAACGGTTCGATCACCTGGAAGATTTCACATGGAGCAAGATATGTCGGATACATGGTGGGAATGGCACTGGTCTCATTCAGTTTTCCATTCATCAATAATTTCTACGTATTGGGGCTAGCGCTATTTCTTCAAGGTTTATGTATTGCACCACTACTGCCTAACGGGCTATCACTTGTCACCGACTCTGTTTCTCCATCGCAAATGACCCAAGCGATAACTTTGGCAACCGCTGGTATTCCACTTACAGGATCTCTTTCGAGTTTCTTATCAGGAGTAGTGATTGACAACTATGGAGCTAGCACCGCACTCTGGTTACCGTTTGGATTCTTGGCATGTGCATGCCTAGCAATGCTTTTGTATATAAAGGAATATAAAAGCTAGAGCGTGCGCTCTAGCGCCACTTAGTTGCGAGTGAGAATCCAACTGCAATAAAGCTGAAACCGATAATCATGTTCCATGCGCCAATTCCTGGAATTGGGTAGAGAGTCTGGCTTACGTAGAAGACAACGATCCAGAACAAGCCGATAAGGAAGTTAGCGACCATCACAGGTGCGAGCCATGATGGGCTCTCGAGAATCGCTGAATCTTCCTCGATGTGATGCTGTTCTTCGTGAGCGTGCTGCTCTTGAACCTTCTTACGCAATTTCGACTTTGGCATAGGGCCTAGGTTACAGCACAATTACCGCATGGCTCGAATCCTCGTCATCGATAACTATGACTCGTTCGTGTTCAACCTGGTGCAGTACCTGCAGCAGTTGGGCGCCGAATGCACCGTAGTTCGTAACGATGAAGTTGAGGCGAACGAGGCCGCTAAGTACGACGGAGTC
>Ga0209033_1001020_pt1 | contig 16346 bp, 9 predicted proteins | sample LauGreFa1BDMLBDN_2_FD_188218 | JGI IMG/M metagenome (GOLD analysis project Ga0209033, IMG submission 188218) | Freshwater lake microbial communities from Lake Michigan, USA - Fa13.BD.MLB.DN (SPAdes) (version 2) | ecosystem: Environmental > Aquatic > Freshwater > Lake | place: Lake Michigan, USA...
CCAAATCGTAACCCCAGTAACCTAATGCGCCGCCCGCAAATGGGATGCCAGGTATTGCTGGGACAGACTCCCCTAATTGCTGACGCAAGAGATCAAATGGATCTGTCGCTAAACTGTGTGTGCCTGCCTTATCGGTTATCTCGGTGTAGGCGCCGCGTGTCACCAGTGTTGTGATTGGTTGAGCGCACAAGATGTCATAGCGCCCCAATCCACCGCTATCCAGCCAGGCCGCCCAAGGCAGGTCGGCAATGGCTGCATAATAAGCGGCAGCATTGGCGGCATATGGAAGGCGGGTGCTATAAAGCATAAGTGTGGGCGGATGACAAAAGCAGCGCAAGCCGTTTCATGGATGTGCTGGGTTGGCGCGCGTTTCGCCCTGTAGATTCATCCAAATGGCTGAATGATTATGTGGTATGACCAGATGAGCCCTGGTTTGTATTAGAAGGGAGCCCGCATGGGTCAGCGAATCAGGATTTCTGGACCAATCTTACCCTCACTGATTTCCCGCAGAGCAATCACGGTGGGCTTATCTTTACACCCCTCTACCAAGTGACTGGCACCGTTGGCTAATTGACGTGCGCGATAAGCGGCAGCCAGAGTCAATTCAAATCGGTTTGGAATATTAATCAAACAGTCATCTATCGTTACACGGGCCACGGCGTCATTCCTTCTGCAATTGGGTAATTAAATCTTTGTGGTGTGTCACTTGCCTGTTGCACTGAAGTCCCGCAGCAATAACAATTGCATTGAGTTGCTCTAAGGCGAGGGCTATATCGTCGTTGATGATAACATAATCAAACTCTGTTACATGACTGATATCTTCTTTTGCAGCGTTTAGGCGCTGTGAAATGACCTCTGTGCTGTCTTGCCCACGCCCCTGGAGACGGTCCTTTAGGGATGTTAAAGATGGTGGCAGTATAAAAATGCTAATGCAATCTTGGAATGATTGCCGTACCTGCAGTGCACCCTGCCAATCTATTTCCAACAGAATGTCACGTCCATCTGAAATTTCCTTTTCAATCCATGATGTTGAGGTGCCATAAAAGTTGCCATACACCTCGGCACTTTCCAAAAAGTCACCATTTTTTCGCATGGTCAAGAAGGTTTCATGACTTACAAAATGATAGTCTCTGCCCCCTAGCTCGTTGGGGCGTGGTGTGCGTGTTGTGTAGGAAACTGATAGGCTAACCTGTTTGTTACGAGCCAGCAGCAATTGAACTAGGGTGGTTTTTCCTGCGCCAGATGGCGCGCTAATGATGAATAAATTTCCTACCATATTGTTGTATTTTTCATAGAAATGCTGTTGTCAAAATGTAAAAATTGACCTCAAGTCACGTTTGAATTTTATCATCTAATTTGGCTGATATCGTTAAAAATTCAACGTTTACTTGAATTGTGGGTTATTCGCGACAAGCAGTCTATCCGATGTTGCGATAGTTAATAAATTAAATCCCTGAGTTCGTGAGGCATTACGATCGTATGCATTTAATTGCGCCAATGTAATTTGGGGTAGTCGGATTTGTGTCTCACTTCTGTGCGAATGCTGGCTTCTGGTTGCTGTTCTAGCCGAGACAAGGTAATATTTCCGACCTTTCATCTTGAATTTTTGCTGTAATTTTATGTAGGGTGGCGCCATGACAGTGCGGCCATTACTTTTTTTTGCGAGGCAGTATTATTAATAATGGACAGCGTGTGAAATATTCTTTGTTGCCAATTCAGCAGGGCTTGTACGATCCGAGTCGTGAGCATGATGCTTGCGGTGTAGGTTTTGTTGCTCACATCAAGGGTAAGCAAAGCCATAATATTGTACGGCAGGGCTTGCAGATATTGGAAAATCTTGCCCACCGCGGTGCGGTGGGCGCTGATCCATTGGCCGGAGATGGCGCCGGAATTCTTATTCAAATTCCGGATGCATTGCTGCGTAAATTTTGTGTGGCGCAAGACATATTGCTACCGGCAGCTGGAGAGTATGGGGTGGGTATGTTATTCCTGCCGCGCGATACTGAGATGCGTGCCACATGCGAGCGAGTGATTGCTGACGTAATCATCGCGGAGGGTCAAATTCTGTTGGGCTGGCGCGATGTGCCAGTAAGCAATGACGGCCTAGGTGAAAGTGTCAAGGCTGTAGAGCCGATGGTGCGCCAGGTGCTTGTTGGGCGTGGTGTGAGTTGCACAGATACGGATAGTTTTGAACGCAAGCTGTTTGTTATTCGCAAGGTTGTGGAGCATGCAGTGCGTAAGCTCGCTAATGGGCATGGGCAAGGGTTCTATGTACCCTCCTTGTCCGCACGTACCATTGTGTATAAAGGTATGTTGTTGGCCGATCAAGTGGGCAGATATTATATTGACCTTCAAGATGAGAGTATGGTCAGTGCGCTAGCATTGGTTCACCAGCGTTTCTCCACTAACACCTTCCCTTCTTGGGATTTAGCGCACCCATTTCATATGATTGCGCATAACGGTGAGATCAATACCTTACGTGGCAATGTCAACTGGATGACGGCGCGTCATGCAGCCATGTCATCCAGTTTGCTGGGTGCAGATTTGGAAAAGCTGTGGCCGCTGATCATGGAGAATCAATCTGATTCTGCTTGCTTTGATAATGCCTTGGAGTTGCTGGTGGCAGGTGGATATTCGTTACCGCACGCTATGATGATGTTGATTCCAGAGGCTTGGGCAGACAATGCTTTGATGGACGAAGAGCGCCGTGCTTTTTATGAGTATTACGCTGCCGTAATGGAGCCATGGGACGGACCCGCTGCTGTAGCCTTTACCGATGGCCGCATGATCGGTGCGACGTTGGATCGCAATGGATTGCGCCCCGCACGTTACCTAATAACGGATGACGACGTAGTCCTGATGGCTTCTGAAATGGGGGTATTAGATATTCCACAGAGCAAAATTGTGAAGAAGTGGCGGCTTCAGCCAGGGAAGATGTTCCTTATTGATTTGCAAGCCGGTCGAATTGTGGACGATGCTGAATTAAAAATGCAGCTCGCAACGGCCAAGCCATATCGAGAATGGATTGAAAAGTCACGATATTTTCTTGGCAACTTAGGTGATGTGAATGGCAATAAGGATGTCGAGCAAAAATTACCCGAGAAGGATTTGCTGGATATTCAGCAGGCGTTTGGTTATTCACAAGAAGATATTAAATTTATTCTTGCTCCCATGGCCTCCACCGGAGAGGAGGCAACTGGATCCATGGGGAATGATGCCGCTTTGCCAATACTATCTGATAAAAATAAAGTGCTTTACAACTACTTTAAGCAGTTGTTCGCTCAGGTAACCAATCCGCCAATCGATCCGATTCGAGAAGAGATTGTAATGTCTCTGATTTCATTTATTGGACCCAAGCCCAACCTATTGGGTGTGGATGAGGTGAACCCATCGTTGCGTCTTGAGGTTCGTCAGCCCGTACTTTCTAGTGCAGATTTGATTAAGCTGCGTGATATTGACACCCTAACGCAAGGACGCTACAAGGCCCTAGTGTTGGATATTACCTACCCTGTAATGCAGGGCGCGAATGGTTGTGAGGGTGCAATTAAGGCGTTACGGGTTGCGGCTGATCAAGCAGTTGCGGATGGCTATAACATATTGATACTGTCTGACCGTGCGATTTCAAGTACGCGAGTGGCAATACCTGCGTTGCTGGCCTGTGCTGGAGTTCATCATCACTTGGTACGCGAAGGTTTACGTACCAGCACGGGGCTGGTAGTGGATACTGGATCTGCGCGCGAAACTCACCACTTTGCTTTGCTTGCTGGTTACGGTGCTGAGGCGGTCTGTCCGTGGTTGGCGTTTGAGACCATCGCCAGTATGGGCGATCGTTTACCCGTCAGTTTGACTGATATAGACGCAGGTAAATATTTTATCAAAGCAATTAATAAGGGTCTACTAAAGGTTATGTCGAAGATGGGCATTTCAACCTACCAATCCTATTGCGGCGGGCAAATTTTTGAAGCCATTGGTCTGAATGCTGATTTTGTGGCGCAATATTTCACTGGAACAGCAACGCAAGTGGAAGGAATTGGTCTATATGAAGTAGCCGAAGAGGCGATACGAATTCATCAAGCCGCCTTTGGGGACGATCCGGTCTTGCTGGATTCGCTTGAAGCGGGGGGCGAATACGCATATCGCGTACGTGGTGAGGAGCACATGTGGACACCAGACGTTATTGCTAAATTGCAACATGCCACACGTACTAATAATGCACAGACATACAAAGAGTATGCGAAATTGATTAATGATCAAACGCAACATATGAAGACGTTGCGTGGCTTGTTCGAAATAAAATCAGCGGGTGCACCATTGGCGATTGAGGAAGTTGAGTCAGCAAAGGAAATTGTTAAGCGCTTTACTACCGGTGCGATGTCACTTGGGTCTATCTCTACCGAAGCGCATACCACCTTGGCCATTGCAATGAATCGTATCGGAGGGAAGTCAAATACTGGTGAGGGTGGCGAAGATCCGATGCGCTTTAAATTTGTTAAGGGTGGTGAAAAACTATCTGAAATAATTGGTAAGGGTCGCATTGAGGCTGATTTTTCTTTGTTGCCCGGAGATTCGTTACGCTCAAAGATAAAGCAGGTGGCTTCCGGTCGGTTTGGCGTTACAGCTGAATATCTTACGAGTGCAGATCAAATCCAAATAAAAATGGCGCAGGGTGCCAAGCCAGGAGAGGGCGGCCAACTCCCTGGACATAAAGTATCTGAGTACATTGCTAAGTTACGATTTGCCATACCTGGTGTTGGATTGATATCACCACCACCACATCACGATATTTATTCCATTGAGGATCTGGCGCAGCTCATCCACGATCTAAAGAACGTTAATCCACGTGCATCTATTTCGGTTAAGTTGGTATCCGAGGTGGGTGTCGGTACTGTTGCGGCCGGTGTGGCCAAGGCCAAGGCGGATCATATAACCGTCTCTGGTCACGACGGCGGAACTGGCGCTTCTCCGCTATCTTCCATTAAACATGCCGGCACCCCGTGGGAACTTGGGCTGGCAGAGGCCCAGCAAACGTTGGTATTGAATCGGCTACGTGGACGCGTTATTTTGCAGGTGGATGGCCAACTAAAGACTGGGCGTGATGTTTTGATTGGTGCGCTGCTTGGCGCGGATGAATTTGGTTTTGCTACGGCACCTCTGGTAGTTGAGGGCTGCATTATGATGCGAAAATGCCATCTAAATACTTGCCCTGTTGGCGTGGCCACACAGGATCCAGAGTTGCGTAAAAAATTTACCGGCCAGCCTGAACATGTAGTTAACTACTTCTTCTTTGTGGCCGAAGAGGTGCGTGAATATATGGCACAAATCGGTATTAGAAAATTTGATGATCTGATTGGCCGTAGTGAATTGATTAGCACAAAACATGGGGTTGCCCATTGGAAGGCCAAGGGGTTGGATTTCTCTAGGATATTCTATCAGCCAGATGTGCCGACTAGCGTGCCTCGTCGTCATGCAGAGCAGCAAGATCATGGCTTAAGCCAAGCGCTGGATCACACACTGATTGCCGAGGCCATGCCTACGCTCGAGGGTGGTCACTCAGTAACAATAAAAGGCTCTATTCGTAACGCTAATCGCACGGTTGGTGCCATGCTGTCGCATGAGGTGGCAAAGCGTTACGGCCAGACAGGCTTGCCAAACGATGCCATCACAGTGAAGCTGAAAGGCACTGCAGGACAGAGTTTTGGTGCTTTCCTTGCGCACGGCATTACCCTTGAGTTGTTCGGGGAGGGTAATGATTATGTTGGCAAAGGGCTATGCGGGGGGCGTATCGCTGTGATGCCACCCAAGGAATGCAATATAGTGGCCAAGGACAACATTATTGTGGGGAATACCGTGCTGTATGGCGCGACTAGTGGCGAAGGCTACTTTTGTGGAGTGGCTGGGGAGCGTTTTGCTGTGCGTAATTCTGGTGCGCTTGCGGTGGTGGAGGGGCTGGGTGATCATGGTTGTGAATACATGACGGGTGGCATGGTTGCTGTACTTGGTCAAACAGGGCGCAATTTTGCTGCTGGTATGTCAGGTGGCGTTGCTTATGTGCTAGATGAGGACGGCAACTTTAGCCATCGCTGTAATTTGGCGATGGTTCAGCTAGAGCCGATATTCAGCCATGGGACGCATGAATTGGGTGAGGATGGAACGCATGGACAGATGCACTTGAATTATCTCGGCAAGGCCGATGAGGAGGTTTTGCGAGACATGATAAGTGCGCACTTGCGATACACCAATAGTGCCCGTGCTCAAGACATTCTTGATAACTGGGCACATTACCTGCCAAAATTTGTCAAGGTGATGCCGATCGAATATCGCCGTGTTTTGCAAAGCTTAGCAGCGGAGCGGGCCAAGCAATTGGAGGCCGTATAAATGGGTAAAGCTACCGGATTTATGGAGTTTGATCGGTTGAGCGAGCAGAGCCTGCCGGTTGTGGAGCGCCTAAAGAATTATCGAGAGTTTACGCCACGCTTGACTGATCAGCAGATCGCCGTTCAGGGTTCGCGCTGCATGGACTGCGGTATTCCGTTTTGCACCACAGGTTGCCCAGTGAATAACATTATTCCAGACTGGAATGATTTAGTTTATCGAGGTGGCTGGAAGCAAGCTTCGGAGGTTCTGCACTCTACCAATAATTTCCCAGAATTTACTGGACGCATTTGCCCTGCACCGTGTGAGGCTGCCTGCACCTTAACTATTAATGATGATGCTGTAGGTATAAAATCAATCGAGCATGCGATCATTGATAAGGCCTGGGAGGAGGGCTGGGTGCTGCCACTACCCTCACAACACAAGACTGGTAAAACAGTGGCCATTGTTGGCTCTGGGCCGGCTGGCTTGGCTTGCGCGCAACAATTGGCACGCGTTGGCCATGACGTGGTGGTGTTTGAAAAAAGTGATCGAATCGGCGGTCTTTTACGCTACGGAATTCCTGATTTTAAGTTAGATAAATTGCATGTCGATCGTCGTGTTGAGCAGATGCGTGCAGAGGGTGTTGAATTTCGCGTCGAGCAGTGCGTTGGTGTGCAGGTATCCCCAGAAAATCTGAAAGCTAATTTTAACGCTGTGGTACTGGCTGGTGGGGCAGAGCAGCCACGTGATTTGCCGGTGCCTGGCCGTGAGCTGCAGGGTGTTTATTTTGCGATGGAGTTTCTCCCGCAACAAAATAAAGTGGTGGCTGGGGATGTGATCCTCAATCAAATTAAGGCAACAGGTAAACACGTGGTGGTGATTGGCGGTGGTGATACGGGCTCCGACTGCATTGGCACATCCAATCGTCAAGGCGCGATCTCTGTCACTCAGTTAGAGCTTATGCCACGCGCACCAGAAAAAGAAAATACGTCGCTGATCTGGCCTTACTGGCCAATGAAGTTACGCACCTCCAGTTCACACGAAGAGGGTTGCCAAAGAGATTGGGCTGTTGCAACGAAAGAATTGGTCGGCAAGAATGGCAAGATTGAAAAGTTGCGTGTTGTACGCGTTGAGTGGATAAATGGAATCATGCAAGAAGTGCAGGGTAGTGAATTTGAGATCAAGGCCGACCTCGTGCTTTTGGCCATGGGTTTTGTGAGCCCGACACAACAACTTTTGGAGGCCTTTGGTGTCGATAGAGATGGCCGGGGCAACGCCAAGGCCTGCACTGACGGAGCAGGCTGCTATAAAACATCGGTGGACAAGGTGTTTACTGCTGGTGACATGCGTCGCGGACAGTCACTGGTGGTGTGGGCAATACGTGAGGGCCGTCAGGCTGCACGTGCGGTCGACATACATCTGATGGAGAGCTCAAGCCTACCGTTGTAGATTGAGTTGCTCTTATCATATGGGCTACAAGTAAAAACTGTCTCCGTCTTTGAAAATTGGCGACCAGCCTCACTAGATAGCGGGGTTAAATTATTTAACATAATCACATGAACTTTAAATTAAAAAATGATACATTTCTGCGCGCCCTGCTGCGCCAAGAGACCGAATACACTCCTGTGTGGATGATGCGCCAGGCTGGACGCTACTTGCCAGAATATTGTGCAACACGTAAGCGTGCTGGCAGCTTTCTGAGTTTGTGCAAAAGCCCAGATATGGCCACAGAGGTTACATTGCAGCCATTAGATCGATTTCCATTGGATGCCGCAATTTTGTTCTCAGATATTTTGACCATTCCAGACGCGATGGGTCTCGGGCTGTATTTTGCTGAAGGAGAGGGGCCAAAGTTTGAGCGTCCATTACGTGATGAAACTGCGATTAAGGCACTGAGGGTGCCGGACATCGACAAGGACCTGCGTTATGTTACGGATGCCGTATCACAAATTCGTAAGGCATTGGATGGTAGTGTGCCACTAATCGGTTTTTCTGGTAGTCCGTGGACACTCTCTTGTTATATGGTAGAGGGCGGTGGTAGCGACGATTACGCACGTGTAAAAACGTTGATGTATAAAGAGCCGAAGCTAATGCACCATATTCTTGCGGTGACCGCACAAGCGGTAACGCAGTACCTGAACGCTCAGATTGAGGCGGGCGCTCAAACTGTTATGATTTTCGATTCATGGGGTGGAGTGCTCTCGCACGCTGCGTACCACGAATTTTCGTTACCGTACCTTCAGCAAATTGTGCAGGGATTAAAGCGCGAGCATAATGGCGCTAAGGTCCCAGTAGTTGTCTTTACAAAAGGGGGTGGCCTCTGGTTGGACAGCATTGCCAATATTGGTTGCGATGCGATTGGATTGGATTGGACTATGGATATTGGTGTGGCGAGACAAAAGGTTGGCCACAAGGTTGCGCTACAGGGCAATCTTGATCCGACTGTGCTATTTGCCACGCCAGAGGTGATTCGTGTCGAAACAGAACGTGTGTTGGCCAGCTACGGTTACGGTAGTGGCCATGTATTCAACCTAGGACATGGCATCTCTCAATTTACCGATCCAGACAACGCTGCGGCCCTAGTGCAAGCGGTACACGATTTAAGTAAAAAATATCATTAAAAATAGTTGACATTGGTGAATGTTGTATATCTTTATCCACAACACCCGTGCTGCCCTCAATGAAGCGCAAGACATTGGTATGTAAATTAATGATTTACACATATCTTGTTGTTTTTAATTGTTTTTTTAAACTGCATTAAAAATGAGCGTACCCACAAAAGCTCAATGAGCGCATTGAGTTAGCCTGATAATCAGGCCATTACTAACAATGTTATACACAGTTTGTGTGAGCATAAAAATACGCTTTCAAGTCAATGTGCTGCGCATCTAAAATCCTGCGTTTTGCAACATAGCGCTGGGGCTGGCATCTTCTAAGCCACAAAATCACTGTAGATATCCGTAAAACATTGATATGAAAATAGTTCGTGTCGCATTAGATGTGCCGCTGTCAAAACTATTCGATTATTCGTTAGGCAATGACATCTCAATTTCCCCGGGTCAGCGTGTACTGGTTTCATTTGGACGCAAAGAAATGGTGGGCGTGGCGATTGAGTGTGTTGCGAGTTCAGCACTCCTTGCCGAGCGAATCAAGCCCGTCCTAAGGGTGTTGGATGACACACCCGCAATGCCAGATGAGTTACTTGGCTTATTGCATTTTTGTAGTGATTACTACCATTACCCCCTAGGTGCCACCGTGCTGGCTGCCTTGCCATCCCGTTTACGCATCAAGCGAGCTATTGCGATCCAGGAGGAGATGCAGTACGTGCTCAGCAGCAGTGGTTGTGCGCTGGACTTGATATTGCTGCCTAAGCGTAAGGTGGTTCAGCACCGCATACTTGCGGCCCTGAGGTTGGGTGCGCTGAGCATCGCCCAGGTGCGCGCGCTGTCGTCCAGCGGGGTGTCTGCTCTTAAGGGATTATTGGATGCCGGGTGGGTGGAGACGCGTGCAGTTTCCTCGATCCACGATACATCAACATTCAGCGACACTCACACCCTGACCTTGGAGCAACAACAAGCGGTAGATCTGATTGCTACGACGATATGCTTTAACTGCATTCTCCTGCACGGCATTACGGGTAGTGGCAAGACCGAAGTTTATGTGCACGCGATGAATCGCATACTGCAGCAAGGGGGTCAGGTATTGTTGTTGGTACCCGAAATAAATTTGACACCCCAGTTGGAGAATTATTTTCGTGGGCGCCTGCCTGATGTTGAGTTGGTGAGCCTGCACAGCGGCTTGAGTGACGATGAGCGCATGCGGAACTGGTTACACGCGCAATCCGGTAGGGCGCGTATCGTATTGGGTACGCGCTTGGCAGTCTTTGCGCCACTACCCAGGCTAGCTCTGGTGATTGTAGATGAAGAGCACGACGCTTCATTTAAGCAGCAGGATGGCTTGCGATATTCGGCGAGGGATGTGGCAATCTTTCGCGCCAGTCAGCGCGATGTGCCAATAGTGCTGGGATCTGCCACCCCATCATTGGAGAGCTACCATAACGCACAGAGCGGACGCTATAAGATGCTGCGCCTGACTCAGCGTGCCGTGACGCAGGCGAAGCTGCCAACGATAAACTGTATCAATATCGGAAATGTGGCGATACAGCACGGTCTTAGTGAGCCACTAATGAAGGCCCTGTCCGAGCGGTTACAGCGTGGTGAGCAAAGTCTGATATTTGTTAACCGGCGTGGTTATGCACCCGTGCTGATGTGCAGCGCTTGCGGTTGGATATCGGGCTGTACAAATTGTGCCGGGAAGCTGGTGTTGCATCTTAAAGATGGCCGTCTTCGCTGCCATCATTGTGGTCATCAGGAGCGCGTGCCGCAAGCCTGTCCGTCGTGTGGTAATACTGACTTGCAGCCAATTGGTGTGGGCACTCAACGAATAGAAAGCATGCTACGGGAGTCATTCCCGGGCGCGCGTATTCTACGTGTGGACCGTGATAGCACGCGCAACAAAGGAGCATGGCAGGTAATGCGTCAGCAGATTCAGGATAATTCGGTGGATATCTTGGTGGGTACACAGATGCTTGCAAAGGGGCATGACTTCCCAAATTTGACCTTGGTGGGCGTTGTTAACCCAGACAGCGCGCTGTATAGCAATGACTTTAGGGCCTCGGAAAAGTTATTTTCGCAGCTCACTCAAGTGGCTGGCCGGGCTGGCCGGGCAGACAAGCCGGGCCAGGTACTTATTCAAACCGCGTTTCCTGAACACCCGCTGTTTGATTCATTGCAAAGACATGATTACGACGCGTGGGCAAAAACGCTTGTAGATGAGCGTAGGTCGGCCGGTTTTCCGCCGTTCGTATATCAGGTGCTGTTGCGTGCAGAGGCCAAGAGCGAGCCACATGTTTACTCATTTTTGGGGCGGGCACGTGAGGACGCGATCAAGCTTGCCATGCCGGTTGATGTGTACAGCGTTGTTCCAGCTGTCATGCCACGACGTGCAAATCATTTTTTGGCCCAATTATTAGTGCAAAGTGAGGCCAGAAAGTCATTGCAACAATTTTTACGTGAGTGGCATCCCTTGTTGGGTGTGTTGGCAGATAATAAGCTGCGCTGGTCGCTTGATATTGATCCAATGGACTTTTAAAGAGCTATATTGTTTGTGCAGTAGGATCACCATAGGGAAATGGTAGGTATGCCTCTATATTTTATAAATTTGTTGCGTGACGTGGTTGGTGCGAGCCATGTAGTCAGTGGCGAAGACGCGGCCCCATATTGCTCAGATTGGCGTGGTCGCTATAGTGGTGTGGCGATTGCCGTTGTGTTGCCGAATAGCGCGGAGCAGGTTTCTGCGGTGGTTGCCTTGTGTGTGGGGAGCGGTATCGGCGTGGTTCCACAGGGCGGCAATACTGGCTTAAGCGGGGGTGCTGTGCCGCTGCCAAAAGGCCAGCAGGTTGTGATCAACTTGTCACGAATGGATAAGGTTCATGTGCTGGATGCGGTTAACCATACGCTAACCGTAGGGGCAGGCTGCACTTTGAAAGCGGCACAGGAGGCGGCGGAACGAGCAGGCCTTTTGTTTCCTCTTGGCTTGAGCGCTATCGCAGCACAATGTGAAATCGGCGGTAACATATCTACCAATGCTGGCGGTATTGGCGTGTTGCGCTACGGGAACATGCGCGATCTCGTTCTTGGACTCGAAGTGGTCTTACCAGACGGGCGTATTTGGAATGGGTTGCGCAGTTTGCGCAAGGACAATACCGGCTACGATTTAAAGCATTTGTTTATTGGTGCGGAAGGTACGCTTGGTGTTATTACAGCCGCCGTGTTGAAGTTGTTTCCGCGCCCACAATCAGTGGCAACTGCTTTTGTGGCGGTAAAGGATCCCGCCACAGCGGTGGCGTTACTCGCCCACTTACGTGCTCATTGTGGCAACACAATTAGTGCATTTGAAATAATCTCTAGCTCCTGCTTAGATCTTCTGTTACAGCACATTCCTGATGCGATCGAGCCATTCCCTATGCGTCACGATTGGATGGTTTTAATTGAACTATCGGACGTCTTGAAGACCCCCTTGGAAGAGACATTGCTTGCCGCGTTAAAAACCTTTGGTGTGGGCATCCGTGAATTTATTGTGACTGCGCAGAAAAAATGTGCGGCGAGCTGGTGGATTTTACGTAAAAACATTAGTGAGGCGCAGAAGTGCGAGGGCATTAGTGTTAAGCACGACATTTCCGTTCCAATTAGTGGCGTGGCAGAGTTTATCGCTAAGACGGATGCGGCGCTGCATAATCAATTTGAAGGTGTACGTATTGTTGCGTTTGGTCACATTGGGGACGGCAATATTCATTACAACGTGTCAATGCCGGATGCTACCAAAAACATGGCATTAATCGCGCGGAGCTCAGATATTAATCGCATCGTGTACGATATCGTGCATACGTTAAGCGGTAGCATTAGTGCCGAGCATGGCCTGGGGCAGCTCAAGCGCAACGAAATAGGTCATTATAAAAGTGCGCTGGAACTCGAGCTTATGTCTAATATAAAGCACGCGCTGGACCCGGGTGGCTATATGAACCCAGGAAAGGTATTGTAATAAGCCCCGTGTGGTACACCTATTTTTATTAGGGTGCCGAAATGAATGGCTTAAATCCAAGGCGTGACTGAAGCTTTTCCGCGACAGCGCGTGCCTCATCTTGGTTGGCATAGGGGCCAATATGTACACGCACAATCATGTCGCCAGCTTTTTGGCGAAGCTCGATGCGATTTTCGCTGCCTGCAAATTCCGGGCTTATGTGGGCAATAAAGCTCTCAGCACTTTGTTGGGATCGGAAGGCCCCTAGTTGCAAATACACGCCACTCTTCGTGCTTGCTTCGCTTGAGATGACCATCGTGTTTATTGGTTGTGAGGGCATGACGACCACAGAATTTATTGATTCAATGGGCTGGGCAGCACTATTTGCCACCAGGCTTTCCACTTCGACCACCACCTCAGCACTCCCGTTACCTACTATGCCAAGTTTATATGCGGCGACGTATGAGAGATCAATAATGCGTTCGTGCAAGAAGGGGCCGCGGTCATTGATGCGAACCACTATTGTTTTTTTGTTATTTAGATTGGTGACGTGGGCATAACTGGGTATCGGCAATGTAGGATGGGCTGCCGTCATGCCGTACATGTCATAGAACTCGCCGCTGGAGGTGCGCTTACCATGAAATTTTTTTCCGTACCAAGATGCAATGCCACGTTCTTTAAACTGACTCGGTACGGTTAGCGGGGTGTACGTCTTTCCTAAGGCCATATATGGACGGTTGGCGAAGCGATGCAGAGGTTCGATGCGCGGCACCGCATTTGGGATGGCATCTAAATTAGCTGGTGCATCAGCACCAGGACCATCACCCTCTAGATAGCCACCATGTGATAGCTGATGTGGAGGTGTGCTTTTTTGCAGGGGCGCCTGCACCTCGATTATGGGAGTTGGAGCATTGCGTACTTTCTCGTTGGATGTGGGTACGCTGCCGCACGCAGTGAGAATGGCTGCCGAAAATAAAATTAATCTAGATTGTATACTCACTTATGGTGTCCTTATTTTAGGCACAAGATCCGCCCGTGCCACTTACTTTGACCATTCGCTATATCCGCAATCCGTTAGGTTTGAACTATTCTCTTGTTGCTGTGTATGCCCATAAGTATACCAAAGCAAAGCAGGAGTATGACCATAGAGGTGCCGCCATAACTGATTAATGGCAGGGGCACACCAACAACCGGAAGGATGCCACTCACCATGCCAATGTTGACGAAGATATAAGTGCAGAAGGTAAGCGTGATGCTTCCTGCCATGAGGCGTGTGAAATAGGTTGAGGCGTGAGTGGTAATAATGAAGCTGCGACTAATGACGAACAAGTAGAGGCTGAGCAACACCAGGTTTCCGATTAGACCAAACTCTTCGGAATACACGGCAAAGATAAAGTCTGTGGTGCGCTCTGGCAGGAAATCTAGGTGCGTCTGGGTGCCATTGAGGTACCCCTTGCCAAATATTCCCCCCGAGCCAATTGCGATGGTGGATTGAATCGTGTGGTAGCCCCTGCCCAGAGCATCTTGGGATGGATCAATTAGCATCATGATGCGGTGACGTTGGTAGTCGTGTAGTGTTGACCACACTAGTGGCAAGCTCGCTATGAATGTTACAAAAATGGCTAACATGATTCGCCAAGATATGCCGGCCAGGAATAGCACGTACAATCCGCTGGCGGCGACCATGATGGCGGTGCCCAGGTCTGGTTGGCGTGCGATTAGTGTCACTGGTAGCAACAGCAGCACTGCTGCGAAGCAGTAATTTTTTAAGGTTAGTGTCGCCTGACATTTTTCAAAATACCAGGCCATCATAAGCGGTACCGCTATTCTCATCAGTTCGGCTGGTTGAATGGTTGTTACCCCAACGTTCAGCCAACGCCGAGCGCCGTTGGCTATCTCACCAAAGAAGGCTACGGCGATGAGCAGCGCCAAGCCCAATAGGTAGATTGGTACGGCGACTCGCATTAAGTAGTGCAGGGGCGTATTAGCCGCTATCCATAGTGCGGTACACGCCACTAGTATGTTTATCATATGCGTCAAGACGCGATACCAGTTGCCGTCACTTGCGCTGTACAGCACCACTAGGCTGATCAAGAGTAATATCCCGAGCGAGGCCAAGAGTGTGGGATCTAGGTGTGCGATGAAGCGCTGCCACAAGCGCTGCCTAATCATTTGCACCTCCCTTTGCTTCGTGCATTGCGGGGGCTGATTGAGGCGCTTTATTTAGGAGGAAGTGGTCTAGCACCTTGCGTGCAATTGGTGCGGCGACGGAACTGCCGTGCCCACCATTTTCAACAAGAACCGCCATGGCGATCTTGGGTTGATCGGCAGGTGCAAAGGCTATAAACCAGGCGTGATCACGATAACGCTCCTGTACCTTGCTTTCGATATAGTGTTCGCCCTGCTTCATTCCTATCACTTGAGCTGTGCCGGTTTTTCCGGCGAAGGTATAAGGTGCACCCGCACCCGCCCTTGCGGCCGTACCACCGGGTTGCGTAACTCCCACCATGGCGCTCTTCACTAATTTGAGATGATCCTGGTTGAGGTTGAGATTGAATTCAATGTCCATCTTGGGAAGGTGTCGCTCATTAACGCGTACGCTTTGCACCTCTTTTAGTAGATGAGGGCGGTAAGCCACGCCATCGTTCGCCAGTATTGCGGTGGCGTAGGCCAGTTGCAATGGCGTCACCAAATCGTAGCCCTGACCGATGCCAACTGAAATTGTGTCGCCGGCGTACCATTGCTGGTTGTGACGTTTTTGTTTCCACTCTTGAGACGGCATTAAACCAGAAACCTCGCCCTCCATATCAATCCCCGTTTTTTTGCCGAATCCAAACCGTGAAAAGAAGTTGAATATGTTGTCTATTCCCAACTCATTGGCTAGTCCATAGTAATAAGTGTCGCAGGACACCACAATAGACTTAAATAAATCTACAGTGCCATGTCCATCTTTTTTCCAATCGCGGTATCGGTGCGCGCTACCCGACAGACTAAAATGTCCTGGATCTTTGATGGAGTAGCTGGGGCTACGTTTGTTGTAGTGTAGACCAGCCAAGGCCATGAATGGCTTTATAGTGGAGCCTGGAGAATACTGGCCACGCAATGCGCGATTATTGAGCGGCACATCAGGTGAGTCATTGAGGTCGCGCCAATTCTGCTCGTCAATGCCGTCAATAAAAAGATTTGGATCGTAGCCAGGCTTGCTGACAAAGGCCAATATTTCTCCGTTGGTTGGATCTATGGCCACCAGCGCACCACGGAAGTTGCCGAACGACTGCTCGGCAACTTCTTGTAATTGGGCGTCTATTGTTAGTATCAGGTTGTTTCCAGATGTTGGTGGGGTATTCGATAGCACTCGAACCTCACGACCACCTGCATCGACCTCCACCCGCTTGATCCCAGCCTTTCCATGT
>Ga0209033_1001022_pt1 | contig 16314 bp, 5 predicted proteins | sample LauGreFa1BDMLBDN_2_FD_188218 | JGI IMG/M metagenome (GOLD analysis project Ga0209033, IMG submission 188218) | Freshwater lake microbial communities from Lake Michigan, USA - Fa13.BD.MLB.DN (SPAdes) (version 2) | ecosystem: Environmental > Aquatic > Freshwater > Lake | place: Lake Michigan, USA...
GTATTTGATATTTGTAGCATCAAGTATAAAGTTGACATCTTTAAAATATGCTTGCCCGCCATAGTTGATTTTATTAGGAGCAAATCCTCCTAAAGAAATTTCGGCATCTACATTGCCTTGTAATTTGCTTATTCCAGGAATAAAAGGGGCTATCGTAGCTATAGATAAGGATTTAGCTCTTGCTGTTACTACAAATTCTTCATCTTCTCTTAGTGGTTTACCAACATTTGAAACAGCCAGATTATATGGTATTTGTTCTATTCCAATATCTAATGCTTTTTGATTCGGATATTTAGGGTTTATGATTATTACCGATCCGGAGATGATTGAGTCTTTATGATGTAAATCAAATGTTTGATTTCCAACTATAACATCATTGTATATTATATTTTGTATGATACCATTTGATTGATATGTTGGATTAGTAAATGAACCATCAGCAGTAATAACGGCATGTGTAAGGGTTCCTTTAAGCGTTCTTAATACATCTTTTAAGTCTAAAGGTATAATAGGTAATTGCTGAATATCTTTTAATGGCATGCCACTGATATCAACAGAAAACCCAGAAAAAGCAGTGCTAGATACAAGCCCTTTTACAGAAATAGTTTCTGCTGATCCTAAAAGCTCTCTTTGTTTTAAACGTGTAATTGCACTATCTCTTTGCATGACTAAAGAAAAAATCTCTAGTCCTGATGCACTTAATCTTCCAGAAATATTATTAACAGAATGCCATGTAAAAGGACCATATGTAAATAAGCAGGTATTTGATTCAAAGGCAAAAGATGTATCTGTTAATTCTGCTTTTGATGCAAATACTCCAGAAAATAATTCTCCCATATCGGCAGATATATTACTCTGAAGTTCGGTTCCTTTTAATGTAAAAGACAGCTCAGGTTGATGTATTCGAACATTATTGATAAATAAATCATCCGAACATTCTGAATGTATCTTCATAGAACTTATTATTCGCCTACCACTAGAATCAGGTGTGGTTGATATGGTGCCATGTAATAGAAAAGGGGAGCTTTGAGCATTATTATCTGGACCAAAAATATGGCCATTTTTAACAAATAATGTATCAATATTAAAGTCGGTTTTTTGTGGTGAAGACTTTATGGAAGCTTGTAATTCTCCTTCTCCAGAAATCTGAATTCCCTGTAGAAATAAGTTTATCGGAGAAAAATCTTTTGCTTTAACTAAGAGTTTAACGTCTAATACATTGGTGTCCATTTCAGGCATTAATGTCTTAATTGCTGTTTTTTCACCCTTTATCCCATTATATTTTTTTTCACCTTCTATGATTACACTACTTATAGTATGATTAATAGAAGCAATCAAAGGCTCGAATCTGTAGATACCTTCTGCTCTTATATTATATAGTCTCGATTCAATAGTTGTTAATCGTTTATCATTAGCATATCTATGAATATCCACATTGATCATTTGTGGATTAATTGTTCTATCCTCAAAGATGATTTGTCTTGCATGAATATGGGCGCTACCCTCGATACTGTCTATATGCATCCCTCTTCCAACAAGTGTCATAGATCCATCAAAAATTGTTGGAAGATTTTTTGTATCAAATAAAGACGCTAATTCTACATTTTGAAGATTTGTTTCTAAAGAAAACGAAGGATTGATTTGTCTTAAATCAATAAAGCCATTACAACTAAAAGATGAATACTGAAGCTCATCAAATTCACTTGCTTCAGGAGAATGATCTCTTAAAATAACATGTGCTGTATCTATATTTAATAGTCCATACTCTGCATTGCCTGAAAGAAGAAGTCCCTGAAATGCATAATTCCCAATTTTAGATGCTCCTGCTTGTACAGTAATCGAGGATTTCAAGGTGGGAAGATCGGTGCCTTTACCTTTCATTTGTACATGCATATTTAAGGCGCTTTCTACATTTGGATTGTGAATTACTTTGCCAAGATTAAATTCCGAAAATTGAATATCTCCATCATAGGCTAATGTGTCTGAATGAAAATATAAACTCAATAATCCATCTACTGAACCAGAAGCAGTATTTGCTTTTAGATCCATAGAAATTGAATCTGATGGCATACCAATTATAGAAAAACGGCTAAATTGAACTGTCCCCAAAAAGTCTAATTTAGGTAATTGTAAAACGGGTGTATTCCTTTTTAATTCTTCATAAACTATCGAAGAATTACCTATTCCTTGTGCTTCAAATCGTAGTTTTTCTGGTTTATCTATATTGGTAACCATTCCTTTAATATTTAGTGAGGAATGTTCATTCTTAACTAAAAGCTTCTCAACTTGTATTTCATGAAGATTACCTTTAGCTTCTAGATTGACATCATAAGAGCCATAAAAACCAATATGAGGTAAGAATTTTCTTAAATCATCTGGATTAAAAGGCTTGGCTTTTAATGACAAGGTTATTGGTGCATTAAATATCTGCTCAGAAGATATTGAAGAGAGAAGATCTATATCTTGAATATGCGCATCTGCACTAATTGTTGAAATTGGGGTTTGTAGTATAAGATCTGTAATTGTGCAACCAGAAAAGTCTGATTTTGCTTTCATACTTAAGTGATCGACAATACACTTACTGTTGATTTCCTGAAAAGATATATCCCTAATATGTGCTTCTATTTTATGAATTCCAGGAAAATACTGACCACTCATTAATACATTTACTTGCTTATAAAGCGCATCTTGTGCATTAAAAACAGTACCATTAGATGGCTCGCTTAAAGAATCTTTGATAAGAATGGAACCATTACACAGTTCTAATAATCCTAAATATATATGCCAGTCAAATGGAGGTTTATTTGGGTCTTGAATTTGGGGCTTAAGGAAATGCTCTATATTCCAGGTGCTGTCGGAATGTCGAATAATTTTAAAAGTAGGAGAATCTAAAGTGATAGAAGTTAATGATATAGATTTGCTGAATAATGCATCAAGATCATAAAAAACTGCTATATCATTAGTTTTTAACACTGTATCGCCAGCAGACATAATGATGGCATTATGAAAAACAAGCCCTTTGAATATATCTATTCTTATGTCTTCAAAATCTACTTTTCCATCTATAGAGGAATTTATTCCATCAATCAAAATAGGTTTTAGCCAATTCCTGAATGAATCAGTTTGAACATAGAAATATAAACCCAATCCTGATACAGTTATGAGTAAGAAAAGTACAGAGATAATCCTTCCAATCTTTTGAAAAATTGAACTGAATATACTGTCTTTTTTTTGAGGCAAAGACGCTTCTATAGGCTTTTCTTTGTTCTGCATAATGCAAAAATGCCGATTTTTTTTGACCTATCCGAAGATGTTCTTTTACTTAATTGGGTATATCGTAACTTTCTTTCCAGAGCTATGCCCTTTATATTCAGGTGCATAATACGATTCTACTGTTGTTATGCCATTATTGAAAATTCCTTCACGGGCGGCTCTTAATGTATATTCTACACTTGTATTGCCTTTTTGTAGATATTCCAAAAAGAAATTCATTGAAGCATCCCTTGGGATGTGATAATAAGATATTCCATTTTTATAAGAATATCCAGCTAATTGATCTATTAACTCAAATCCAGCAGAGCGCATATCTTTAATATGGACATAATCCAAAAAGCGTTCATTGTGAATAGTTATTTTTACAGTAATTCTGTCGCCAATATGTATAGAATCCTGTTTCTGTAATCTTTTTAACTGTGTAAAGGCCCCATCGTCAGTTTGTCTTAAAAACTCAGTTGTAATTCTTAATGACATAGAATCTTGTTGTTGAATATCTTCTAATGAAGATTGATATGTTCTGTATATTCCTCCCCATATCGGACATATTCCATTACTAGAAATCTGTATGATTGGATCTGCTTTTTTGATAGCTTTTTGTGGAACGTTATAATCTATGTCTCCCGGAAATGATATAGCTTCACCTTTGATTTCTGAATCATCTACATAAATATGAATATCATTAGAATTATCTGTTAGGCATTGCTCTCCTTGTTGAAGAATACTATAACATGCTTGTGCTGATGATATGGTAGTTTTCCAATTTCTTGTTTGCTTCTGTCTTAATAAATAGGTAGAAATCCCATCGATTATTTCTGATTGTTTTAAGATTTCTTTACATGCTTCTTGTATAAGTACATGTGTTTCGATGGATGCTTCAAACCATCTATTTCCTTTAACAGCCCAATGAATGCCGTCTTGATTGGTGATTGCTCGCTCTTTTAATGCTTGCAATATGCTGATTGCCTTGTTTTTTTCTCCCATTCGGAATAATGTAAGTGCAATCATTGCTTCGGCTTTGATTCCAAATTGTAATCTGTCTTTCCATTCAAATAATGATAAAGTATCCCATGGGCCTCCTTTTGGCATTGATACTATATCCTTAAAGTAAGATCTTGCATATGCATATTCTATGTCAACAATAGATAATCGAAATGTATCCTTTGGATTCATGAAGCGTTTATAATTGTCAAAATCTTTTTCATATTGTGAATCCATATATGAAATTCCTTTGATAAGCAATTGTTTTATCTCTGGTTGCATTGTTCCCAAAAGACCCAATTGCCTAATTCTTCCAAGCGCAATAAACACTTCATGTGTGATATGCCTATTTTCTGGCATTAATTCAAACCAAGAATATCCTCCTGTTGGACTTTGTTTCCTTAGTATTTCTTTGAAAGCATATTCTTCTATTGAGGCTATTTCATTTGGTTTTGTATAGATTTCTAGATTTTTATCTCTGGAAATTTCTTGTTGTATTTCTTGTTCCCAAGGATGCTCATTATCAGATACTTTATTCTTTTTTCTTAATTCTCTGGCTTGGCTTAAACGTCCTTTTAATGTTCCATTCTCAATCTCTTTTTTAATAGTAGCATTATTCAATATATAACCTTGAGCAAGTTTTGCAGCAAACCATTGATATACATCTTCAAGAATAGAATTATTCTTATTGGATAAAATATTTGGTAAACTCTCTGCGGCATACCATTGTGGCATTGTGCTTGTTTTTATGTTAATCTCTTCAGATTCAACTGTATTACTTTTATTGAATGTAGGTATTGTGATGGATTGACTCGAGCTTCCACTTTTAGGATTAAGCCATAATGGATATGCATCTGTAACAGTAATTCTTGGGGATAAAACAGGAATGATGATTTGTTCACCATCAGAAAATTCAAGTGATTTTGCTATTGTTCTTATTCTCAATGAATGTGCTTTTGGAACAGGGAATGACCATGCAATAGCAATTGATGAGTCTTTTTTTATTGTAAATGATGTTTGATATTGAATAGATGGCACACTATCATCATCTATAAATATATCAAGGAGGGATTGTCCTGATAATGAATTCTGGGCTTCGGTTGCATGAATTGTTGCCCTTAATGTAAGAGTATCACCTATATATGCAAATCTTGGTGTATTAGCGGTTATTGTAAGTGGTTTTGTTGTGACGATATTGTTTTCATATATCCCAGATTTCAGATCTTTTGTATATGCTAATAGCCTTATATTCCATCTAGTTAAAGCTTCTGGCATTATACAAGAAATAGTGAACTTACCATCTTCATTTGGGTATATTTTGGGAGTAAAAAGGGCAGTTTCTGATTTATTTTTTCTAATTACTACCTCTTGTTTATTAACTATTGTTTCATCTACTGATGATTGCATGGTAGAATTTTTCATTCCTCTACTGGATAACATTTGTGTCCTTGGTGCATTCGCCTGTGCCATGTCATTCATATAGATAATTTCAGTTCTACCGAATGGACCATTAAGTAAAATATCCAAAGACAGATCATCATATTCTTGAATAATTGATACTTGCTGATCTCTTTTATTCCATATGTCAGTTGTAAATAATGATGAATACTGATTACCGGAGTGCAAAACACTTGGTTTAGAAAACGATGAATATATATCCCAAATATTCTGAAAATCAATAGATTGAGGCCTTGAAATTTGATCTAAAGAAGCATCGTATATCAAAGCAGTAATTTCTGATTGTTTGACGGGTTTTTGCTGATGATCTAGTAATGAAAATGTCCATTCCTGTTGCGATCCAGGCATACTTTTATGTCTAAATGTAGCGGTAGAAATTGTAAGTTTTTTATTCTTCCATGGTACTTGAATGTCGATAGTTTTACTATATAATTGATGATTTCTCATCATTGAAAAATGAATTGATATTCCACCTCTATCTTGCTCAGTAATCGGAAATGTATAACTCTTTAAAGCATTATCAACCATTTCCCAATATTGCTTAATTATACTACCTCGACGTTCTATCTGAATTAAAACAGATGATTGTTCCCAGGCTGTTCCAAAAATAACCTTCGCAGTATCTTGAGGTTGTAATTGTGCTGTATCAGCATAAAAAATCTCGGTTAAAGCAATAGGCATTACTTGTGATACAGGATTATATACTATAAAGGAAGAAGTTATCTCAAAAGGAATTGATTCTTCTAATGTGACATATCTGATTTTATACGCACCTGGCTTTAATTGTTTTAATGTCTGAGCAGCCATTCCATTAGAATCTGATATAAGAATTGTCTGAGATACAATGGTATCTGTTTTCCATGTTAGCATGATATCTTCTTGTTGATAAGATTCATGAGGAAATAGCATCCTATAATCTAATTCAGATATTCCTCCTGGTTCTGCAGAGCTTAGCGTTGATGTTTGATATGGTTTATCTGGACTTATCAGCTTCTCAACAATAAGCTTTCCTTTCAAAGATGCAATCGATTTACCATGTAGTGATGTTGACTGAACTCTAATAGTAGGACTGTCATTACTTTGCATTAATTGCTGGTGATGAATAGTGTATTGTGCTTTTAAAATTCCAATACTAATATTTAATTCTTGGGTTTGTGTTTCACCTCCAGGCTCTGTAGCTTCAGTTACTATTCTATACGTATACATTGGGGCCTTTTTGGGGTCAAATCCTTGTTCTGGTAAAGCAATAAATGAAATAGTAAAATTCCCATCTCCTTGTGTTTGCACTGTTCCATGGGCTATGTCTTTATCTAATGAAAGTGGCTTTGGAATCCAATACCACCACCAATATGGATATTGCGTAGACCTTAATACTCTATATTTTATAGTGGCATTACTAAGTGGAATACCAGAATAAGTTATAACTGATCCCTTTATAGTAACATTGCTTGCGATTCTAGATGTATCATGTGTTTGATGAAGTAATACCTCAAATGTAGGACGTTTGTACTCAGACACCTGAATAGAGATCGAACCCAATTCAGTCTGTATTGAAATCATCCCCGGAAGTATATGCTCAGGTATCGTAAACTGTCCGTCAAATGATCCAAAATCGCCAGTTTTATATTCTTTTTTAAAGATAATGGTAGACTGCATATCTTGAACAGATACTATGATATTCCTATTTTCAATAACAGAGGATTGAGGAATAGTATTGTTTTTTTCATATAATATCCCTTTAAAATAGACAACTTGCCCTGGACGATATACAGATCTATCCGTTATAAGATGGATATTTTGTTCTTTTTCTTTTGTCTCTACAGAAGAACTGTATACTTCATTTTGAAAATGAATTGTGTCTGTTTCATATATGATTTTAATTGAAATTTGATGCGTACTAAGGGGTTTTTGAGTTGGCTTGATGATTGCCAATCCATCTTTATCAGAAATCAAGGTATCAAAAGGAATATCTTCATAATCATCATTATCCTTATTATAAGAATTTTTATATAAAACAACCTTTGCATCTTTAATTGGTGCTCCATTGTCTGCATGAATTGTATGAATGAATATTGCTCCATCTTTTTGAATTGTTGAAATCGCAGATATTTTTGATACTTGTAAGAATGAATATGCGATTGCATTATTACCTTGAATATCAAATATTGGACTCGGGCTTGTCAACATGAGATATTGTCCGGAAGATAGTCTTGGACCCTTTTTTCTAATTGTATGTACAGAAAAGTCTGATGATTTAGGTAATTCTTGTTTCCACGTAATCACTGTTGGGGCCTTAAGAATATTTTGCAGATTTTCTTTATTCAGATAATAACTTCTATATCTCCGGCTTCTATTATTTGAAATATTGATATCTTCCATGCGGACAATTTTACAGAAAATACGGTCTATATTAGCATATCGAACATTGAACATAAATGACTTTGCAGGCATTATTGTTGCTTCTGTTTCGATACTTAATGTTTTATCTAACATCATCATTTGTATATCTTTACATCGTTCTGCTGCAACAGTTTGAGGAAATCTTTTTTGGACATCATTACAGATATCCATAGCTTTTTGAAATTGCTCTCTATTCTTATGTAATAATGCAGCTTCAACAAGTGCTTGTGGTGTAGCATCATCTATGATTGTTGAATTCCCAATTTCTAATAATGCTCCAATAATGATACTGTCTGCATCAGGATGAAAAAGCCTTGAATATAAACTTAACAAACGATGAATATCTGCATCTGTGCTGGCTGTTTGATTCTTATCTAAGCTATGAACATGTAGGATATGTTGATAAAGGCTTGCAATACGCAAAGTTGGGCTCTCATGTAAATTATTCCCTTTAAGGCTAGATATCGGTAATTGTAAGAATTGTGTCTTTTTAGATAATACTAAAGGATCTGTAAATTCTGCTTTATCACTCCTTACCTGATTCCTTTCTATTTGCTCCCAAATGGTAATCAATTTAAAAGCAAGAATATCATATAATGTTGGCCTTAAATATTCTGCAGTCTTTTGGACTTTTACAATGTCTGCATATGTTTTAATTGATATATTCTGTAATGATGCATATGTATTAAGTACTTGATTAGTATAATGTTCTATTGCTTTTCTAAAATACAAAGCATCCCAATTGTCAAGTTCAGCAAAAGTAAAATCTTGTGGGTTTTTGGGGATAAATTGAGGTCTACTTTGAATTTCTTCTGCGGATGATTCATAATATTTCCACAAAAGTTCTGCTAATATTGTGTGTAAAACTGCTTTGTCGGCATCAAGTTGTAGAGATGATAATGCATTATAGATAGTAATTAGACTTTCCTTGCCATTTGGTTCTTTCCCATTAGAACTTAGAGCTGCTTCATGAATGATAGCTTTAATTATTTGTGGAGAATTCCTTTGTTTTGTAGCCTTTTCTTTAATCTGTAATATTAATGCCTGCGCACTTTGAATTTTTCCACTGTCTAATTGCAATGAAATTTCTTGCCATTCAGAATCAAAATCTTGAGCATATAGCTTAGTTTGATTGAAAAAATGCGAAAAGACAGTACAAATACAGCCAACTAAGAATATCTTAACAATTAAGAAAGCTTTGTGAATCATGATTTACGTATCTGAACTAAGTGGATTAATGGGGTCTTTCAACTAAAGTATAATAATCATTAGATTGATCGGTATGAATATTAAGTACTCCTGCTCTTACAAGTCTTACTAATAATCGTGCTGCGCGTCTGTCAGAGATATTAACAAGGCTAGAAAAATCTTTGACAGTGGCTCTTTTTTGCTTATCTAAGTATTCGAAAAGACGTCTTTCTTTATCGCCAATACTTAAGGTAAGGGGCTGAGAATCATGGCTTTGGCTTCTCAAAATTCGTATCATTTCTCTGCTTGCAGATACTGATTCTTCGCCTTGGCGTATATATACTTTTTTTTCATCTGGTACAGATGGATCTATCACATAATGAGGCTTATGCTCGCTTTCTGGAATATAAATGGCTAAAACATCTTTATAATCAATGGGTACTATATAGATTGTTGGCTCTAGGATAGGCTCGCAATAGAATTGGCATGCATGTTCAAGTCTTGACATATCTTCTTTTTCACTTTGTATTCCGACGATTTTTTTATCATCGTCTACCCCAATCAATAAAAAGCCTCCCTTTGTATTCGCAAAAGATGTTAACTCTTTGGCTATTTTCTCAGGCGAAGTAAATTTTCTCTTAAATTCTACAGTTGTGGACTCACCACTTAGAATCATTTCCTTTAGCTGAGAACGTCTCATTGTATTGTTAGAAGTAATTGTCTAAAATCGTATCGCTTTTGTTAATGCAACAGATAAGTCACCTGCAAGGTTCTTATAATTAAATTGTTCTGAAAAAGATGAAGAAACTGTTGGAAGATTATCGTGTTTCCATGCTAAGTACATTTCATTAAGCAATTCAATTAGTATTTCTTGTTTATTAGAAGTACACACAAATGCAGATGTATGTTCAATACCAAATTTTTCAGTGACTGAGCCAGCAGGAGCAATCAAACATAATGGCCTTCCAATACCAATATATTCATACACTTTACTTGGTATTTTATACATACTTTCAGTTATTGCCATAAGAACTGTGCAATCTGCCAAGTACTGAAAAAGATCCTTATGTTGAATATAACCTGGAGCATCTACAAAGTCCATTAAACCATATTTATCTAACATTTTTTGTGTAGCCTGAGTTATCAAACCAGGTAAACACAATTGAATAGAGGAGGCTGCTTCAGGATATTTCTTTATGAAAGAAGCAAACGCTGATAAAAATTCATGAAATCCATGCTGATTATCTGCCATTCCTGCGTGCACGATTCTACACTTTTTTGTTTTTACCAAAGAGTTCTTGAGTGATTCAATATCAGATGAATCATAACCTGGCGGCATAATCATAATATCATCATGTTCAAGAAATCGATAATCTTTAATTAATTGTTCTTTAGATGTTCTTGTAGGGACAACAATTCTGGCCGTTCTTTTTAATAAATACTCTTCTAATTTTTGAAGTTTAGATGATTTTAAGAGCACTTGATTATCTATTGTTTTGCCTCTAGTCCATGAATCCAAATACTCTAAAACGAAAGGAATATTATATCGTTCTGCAATCATATCTGTGATTACAAAATTGCTTATTGGTGGCCCAAAAGATAAGAGAACAGTTGGTTGATATTGTTGTACTATTGTTTCGGCTGCTGCCAAAGCAATTTTCCGCCATTTGATTGCTGAATCAGGAAAATACATACGTGATTGTATGGGTTCGATGATCTTTCTTTCAAAGAAACCTGGTAATGGTTTTGTTTGGCCTGGAACTGCTTGATTTTTACTTGGTGTACTGTAAATATGAACACCTGCATCTATTAATTCTTGCAGTAAAGACTCATCATAAGCATAGTAATGCTTGGGCGTTGCAGTTAATACAATTACCCGCCAACCGCATGAAGAAGCCAGATATTTGGCTGTTTTTGCGGCTTTTACTACTCCACTTAAACCCATAGGTGGAAAAAAATACGATATGATGAGTACTGTTTTTTGCATTGATTTTTATAGCATTTACATAGGTACATTACTATCGAATGAATCCAAATGGTAATATTTTAGAGAATCTACCGCATCGTAAATAGGCATAGTATAGCCCAGAAGGTAATTCTGCAGGCAATGAAGCAGTATACATTCCTGCTGGAAGATGACCTTGATGCAGTGTATACAAACATGCTCCGCCTGTAGAATAAATTTCTAATGATGATTTATCTTGGCTTACTATTTCATATGCTAATCCATGCGAAACTAATTGTAATGATAAATTCCCTTGAATTCTCATAAGACGTCCAGGTAAATCACAAATATCAATTAATGTGAACACAGGTGTATTCATTGTAAGTGAAAATGTGCCTAATGTCCCTTTTTCTACTGATAATTCAGCTATTCTTAATCGAGTTTGCATAGAATCACCCAATAATGCAGTGCATTCTAATTCACATAATTCTCCGCTATGAATATCGATTGTTGTGTCAATAGCCTTTGCTGTAATTGTAATAAAACCTGGGACCATTTCTTTCCAATCAATCGTGACAGAGTTCTGTTTTGACACAATGGATTTGGGCATTAATAGAGTTGGATTATATGAGATAGTAAACGATAATTGCTTCACTTTGATATTTTTTATATCGTCAGATTGTATTCTAAATGGAAATATCACTTGATTGCCAGGGGCTGCGGATTTATCATCTCCAATTAATTGAGCTGTGCCATTTATTAAGTTCGGTTTTACTTGATTTCCTGTCCCTTTTAATACGATTGGAATTGTTTTTGGACAAGGCCCACCAAGCCTTAAGATCGCAATTGTAGAGTCTACTTGCTTTCCTAATGGCGCATAAGAAAATTCAATAATGACTGTAGAATCTTTTGGAATTACTTGATTAAACAATGTTGTTGAATAAAATGTAAATGGATTCTGAACATTTTGTAAAGAACTAATAGTAATCGGAAGTGAACTTTTATTTGTAAAGGTGAACGTTCTAACTTCTACCTTGCCACTATCTGTTAATGGAAATTCTAATGTATCTGGATTTATTGTATAATCCATTGTAGATAATGAGCCTGATACAGTAAATTCTTGGATAATAGAACAAGGTTGAAAAGTAATAGAAAATGTAGATGTATATGTTCCATCATTTCCAGGAGTAAAATATACTTTGAATGTTTTTGTTCCATTTGTTAGTGTATCATCTTTATTTAATGAGATACTATAGATAGTATTCGGTGCTCCAATTGTAGATATCGATCCGATGATTGCATCTCCCTTAATACCTAATGCAGATGCTGTGATTTCAACACTATCTAACATTTGATCTGTTTTAGAACATCTTATCAAATCTTTAAAGACAATCTTATTTGTAGATAAAGTATAAGAAGCTGATTTTTTAATCACATTGATGGTAATTGATTTATCAATCTGACATTCAAGAGATCTGAATTGTATTGTCCCATTATAAGCTCCATCAGCACCAGGGCTTACTCTAATCTTTATATCTGCACTTTGTCCAATTGGTATTGTTAATGGCAAAGTATTGAGAATAGTAACTCCAGACGCAATATTTTGTGTGGTAATTGTTATTGAACTTTTGCCTGTATTCCTTATGGTTATTATTGTATCTGCAGATACTGTGCAACCTAATAAATCAGGTAATGTAATTGTATTTGTATCTAGGGCATATGCTGGGACAACAACTTCGCCATTAAAACCGATTTTTAATGTGTCTTTGCAAGATCCAGCTGTATAAGGTATTGATAATATTCCAGAAAAAATCCCTTCTGCTGATGCAGAATATCGTACTGTAACTGATGCTGTTTTACCTGGATCAATGATTAATGGGAAATTTGTTGGATTAATTATAGAAAAAGGTGCATTAACATTGCAACTTGTTATAGATAATGAACTTGTCCCCTTATTTGTAATGGTAATAACTGTATCTTGAGGCTTGGTTTCGCATAAATAACTTTTGCCAAAATCAACATTATTATAACTTACATTAACACTAGATTGTTGTTTAAAACCTTTGACATCTATTGTAGTTGAATATGAACAAGATGAAGAATTTATAATAACTTTTCCTGAAGAAGAGCCAGGCTGTATAGGTGCAAAACTGAATGTTAAAGTAACAGATTTACCTGGTGAAATTATTATTGGCAAAGCTGGGCTTATATATTGAAATCCTGGTGGAACTATCACTTTATCAATTATTGATGTGTCTAAACCGGTATTTCTTAATAAAGTAGTTTTAGTCTCGGATGATTTGCATCCATCTAAACTTCCAAAGTCTATTTGGGGGTCTGGCAATTGTAAAGCGATATTTCTATACTTTACGGTAGTAATTACTGACGTATCTTTACAACCTTTGTCATCGGTAACAATTACCCGATAATTTCCTGCAATCTTTACACTAGTAGAATTTGTATTGCCAGCAATTGGATTTCCCTCTAAAAGCCAGGTAAAACTACTGCCTGCTGTGGTACATTTTAACTGTATAGAATCTCCATTACAGATTTTAGCTTCATTTTGAGGAGAAATCAATGCAATTGGCTTTGGAAGTACAGTAACTGTAATTGGATCTGATTCCGAAGTACATCCATTTGAAGCTGTTATAATAAGCCTATAAACACCAGCATCTGTTGCGGTATACTGTTGAGACCTAGCATTAATAATTGGAAATCCATCTTTTGTCCATTCAAAACCAAAACCCGATAAAGTAGGACCTTTTAATACAACTGATGTCCCTTGACAAATTGTTGTAGAATTAAGTGCGGTAATAAATGGTTTAGTTGGTACTTCTCTAATTGCTTTATATCGTCCAAAAGAAGTTTCATTATAAGATCTTCCTTTGGCAAACCAAGAATTTGTAGAAGTTGCAGCACTGTCGATATCATCTGCTTTATAGCGGAAAGCATATATGCGATATTTAACTGGTTCTCCACAATTCAAAGGTGAAATATCTGTAATAGAAAGATTTTGTGAACCGATAATATTATCTACCACTTTCCATCCACCTATCATATCACCTTTATTATATGTAACTCCGTCCTTTGGTAAAGGCAAAGTATCTGCAACAGTTTCTGGAGCTCTGACGATGAGATATCCTTGATAATTATCAGCAGGATTTGGATCTGTTGCAGCATTCCAATTTAATGTTGTGGACCCAATATTAACACTTCCAGTCACAGTTGGAGAATTCCATGAAGGTTGTCTTAACAATCTCCAAAAATTACTATTAGAAACGTCTCCATAAGGTATCACATTATTATAATTAGGGTAGCCCGGACTTTCGAATAAAGTAATAATTGCCTTATTTGCAGCACCAGAAGCATTATAATCTGCTAAAGTAGCACCAGGAAATACAGAATTGCTTATACCCATAGTTCCGTATACAAAAACTTTGGGCCCGGTTATCTGATTAAATACTGTTGTTTCATATGTTGGCGTACCATGTCCCAAAGCATGATGATTATTCCCAGCGGCATCTAATAATTGGATTATATCGGTTGTTTGGTTTATACTTAGTGCTTGATCCCAAGTAGAAGTACCATAAGTTATTTTTTCAAAATAAGAAGATTCTTCAGCTCCAATCCTTATTGATCCATCTGCTGCAGAAACATCAAGTGTGGCAGCAGTTCCACGATGAGCTATCCAAATAACTGTGCCAGCTCTTAAATTTTTCCAAAGCGGTACATCTTTGAACTTGATTCCGCCAACCCAACTACCTGTAGCTGAATTATCTCTTAGTACAAATCCCACCAAACTAACTTTGTCAGAAACTACTAACAATTCACAGGTCTCACCTTCGGGAACAATACCAGCAACATTCTTATATTCATTTACTACTACATCTTGAGCATTACTATTTGACAATATGCCAAGTAATAAAACAAGGGCAAGAATAAATGTTCTATTATATAATGATATAAGGAGTTTGGAATAATTCATAGTATAAAAAGATCATGATAATTTTGGTTGGATTTTATGTTTGCAATTTAGTTCATTGCATTGGATTCACCAATAAGAAACAGTAGCTATATTCTTGAAGTTTTCAACATATAATATGGATATAAAAAAAGCGGATATATCATGTAGATAATCCGCTTTTTCATTCTTATTAAGAATTATTTACCATTTGGCTGATCTGGCAATTCGGCTAATTCATAGCCAGCTGGAATTGCAAATATAGATTCATCAATTACACCAGGTTTAATATCATTAGTTTTCATGATAAAAACTTCACTTCCATCTGTATTCTTAGACATAATTTCTAGAGGAAAATAAGCAGCAGCATCTGAATTCATTAATGTAGGTACAGGAATAAATGGCACGCCACTAAATGCTAAAGATCCAAGGGAATTTGTAGCCCATATTTCAATTATTCCAGAACCATCTTCTTGAATTAACTTTTCGCAGATATAACCATTTATTTTTTTTGATTCTCCAGTTTTTCTGGTTTCACTAATGATTGGAGCAATAACAACTTTACCAACCCTATTCATCATTTTAGTCAATTTTTCTACTGTAGAGACAGTAAGATTCATATATGATTTTTGATTGTGCAATATCATAACTTGCTTTTTTCCATAGCGGTCGCTTTTGATGTCAACTTCTCTGCCATTTTCCAATTTCATATGAAGTAAAATCTCTGCTCCATTAGTAGTAACTTCAACAGCATTTGATACATCATTGATGGTAATTTTATAATTAACCTTGCCTGAATAGATAGTCTGAGCATTTGTGCGTGGTATGAATAACAAAGTGCATATAGCAATCAGTATAGCCTTACATGGGTTTATCATTTATGTACCTTTAAATAATTCTAATAATGTGCAAAAATAACTATTACATTATGCTTGACCAAAGACTCGGCAAATATCTAAAGAAAACTATATAGTTTTGTTATAATGAAATCATATTTCTCTTTTAATTGTAAATACGATGTCCACATATACAATACAACTTCCAAACTTTGAAGGCCCATTAGATTTATTACTCTTTTTTATAAAGCGAGATGAATTAAATATCTATG
>Ga0209033_1001024_pt1 | contig 16234 bp, 13 predicted proteins | sample LauGreFa1BDMLBDN_2_FD_188218 | JGI IMG/M metagenome (GOLD analysis project Ga0209033, IMG submission 188218) | Freshwater lake microbial communities from Lake Michigan, USA - Fa13.BD.MLB.DN (SPAdes) (version 2) | ecosystem: Environmental > Aquatic > Freshwater > Lake | place: Lake Michigan, USA...
AACTGATGAAAGACAACGAAAAGGAGAGTAATATGAAAATGCACACTAATCAACAGCTGCTTAATTACAACCTTAATAAAGCTAGCGTAGAACAAATAATAGCCTATTACAGGTTCTATCTTACAACCGTTTGTACAATATATCTAACTTATGATGAAGTGTATTCATTGGCTCTCAATGAGCAAAGTGCATTTAGTGCTCAAGACCTAGATTGGTATCTGCGGGCCGTAAGTAAATTAAGTGCTATGAAACAACACAACTCTGAGCTTAAGTATGCATCAAATACAAAAGCTCGTGAACTTGGTAGAAATGGAGAACAATTAGTGGTTAATGCCCTTAAGGGTAATAAATGGAAAATACTTACAAAACCATCCAAAAGCTTAAGGCCTAGGTATGGTAACAGTACAATCAACTATGACATTAAGGCAATTTGGCAGGACAACAAGCCTCGTCATATAGAAGTTAAGACCATAAATGATGATTGTCCATTTATATGTCTTAGCTATAAATTTAAGTACCGCTTTGAGAGTAAGTACTTACAAGAAAAGTATGGTAATCATTACCTTGCTTTTGTTTGGCGTGGGGAGATCTATTACGTTAGATCAAAGAATATCAAATTCATTGGCGGCATACCAAACTGCAATTATCCTAAGTATAACCACTTATGGATTGTTGACCCATCATGCTTAAAGAAGATACAAAAGAAAGGGAAATAAAAATGAACCACAAGAAGGAGAGCAATATGAAAATGTTATACATTATCAGAGGAATTCCCGGTAGCGGGAAAAGTACGATGGCAAGGAAGCTAGCACCAAACGCTGCGTTCGAGGCAGATGCATATATGGTGGACCAGCAAGGCAACTACGCTTTTGACCCTAGCAGGTTAGGTGAGGTGCACCAAAAGTGCTATGAAGCTGTCCGGGATGCTTTGATGCAAGACATTGCAAACGTAGCTGTAGCTAACACCTTTGTCAAGAGGTGGGAATACCAGAAGTACGTTGACCTAGCAAATGAACTCGGAGTTAAGTATGAGATCATTGTTTGCAACGGCGGATACAAAAACATTCATGGAGTACCAGAAGGGGCAATTCAGCGAATGAAAGACAATTGGGAGGTCAGCGAATGAAAGACAATTGGGAGGACACAATGAACGAAGAAGATAACAAGACAGAAGATATGAACATTATGAACAATGACATTGACGAACGCTACAAAGAGACAAACCCATTCCCAGTAAAGGAAGACAAGCCAATGAAACTTATCATAGAGAAACAAGACAAGACCATAGAGGAATATAACCTTTGGTTTGCAGACAAAGATCCAGCAGAAATGTCATCGATGGACTTGGCAAAGGCGATACTTGATAGCACTCAGATCCAACACGTAATGATTAGAGCTGAGGTGAGTCATAATTTAAGCATCATGACCAATCGCAGCTACTCCGATGCAATGAATGCCATTGCAAAGTTCGATAACAAGGTGAATAAGTTGGGCCTGTACAGTTCTGGTGAAGATGACTTCTCTGCATTGCACGCATACTCCACTCGAGTTGTAAATTCTGGGTCACGTACCAAGCGGACCTTAAAGCCTGAACAAACATATGGAGAGGAATATGAAGATCGCAAGTTGTTCGATTATGTATCCGTAAATCAGATGTACGTATCTGAAATGCCTGGACAAAAAGCTGGTTGGATTGTTGAGTTTAGAACAGCAACGATTAACACCAGAGGTCAGCACTATGAGAAGAAGTGGCCTGGAGTTCTATTTATGAACAAGACTGATAAAGGGTATCGCTTTATGTGGAAGAACAAAAAGACAGGTGCACCAATTTGGGCTATTGGTTACCCTGAAATGGCAAGAAGGAAGTTGGTTCCAATGAGCAATGTAATCGAATTCACAACGCTTGGTCTGCGTGATCAGTTGATCAAAGAAGAAGATGTATTGAAAATCCTCAAGTATATGCCAACCGAGTATAGTGGCACATCAAGAAGCTTGTATCCAAATGATATCACCCAGAGTGATATCTACTGGATTGGTGGAGAAATGTCGACTAAAAAGATCTTAAATAAAGCTTACATGAATCATCATGGAGTAACCAAAAGAATCTTTGGTGACATCAATAGCATCAAGACATTAGAACATCTTCGTGGAGCTATCAATCTCTTAATCATTGCACGTGGGTTTAATCCTCAAGTCTTAGAGAAGTTGGATCTTGATATAGTGTGCAACTCCATGCGTTACAATTCAACTCCTTTAATCAGAAAGTATTTCAAGTCATTCTTTCGAGACTTTGGCCTTAAGGATGAATACCTAATTCAGATGTTTGGGACTGAATCAGATTATTATTATCCACAGTATGCTATTGATACAGCACGTATGTTTAAGGACATAAAGAGTCGTAACCATAGAACTGCAATCAAACAACACGTGTCTCGATCAAGAATGAATGTTGAGCAAATTCATAACTTTGTTATGGCAGAGTCCAATAAGATTAAAACTGAGAACAAGAAGTTGATTAGAAGCAAGTTTTATAATACATTTGCAGAATTTGATGGAAAATGGATTGCAAAAGGAATTCAAATGATTGTTCCTAAGATGACTCATGACCTTGTTGAATGGGGGGCTACTCAGAACAATTGCATTGGTAAATATGCCGATGATGTTTATAATCGTCAGACAATTATCATTGGTTTTAAAGATGTTGAAGGTCAATGGATCGGCCACGCAGAGGTGACTAAACACATGTATATGACTCAATTACTTGGTAAGCACAATCAAGTTCTTGATAAGGAGACACGCATTCCAATTATCAAGTTCTTGAAAGATAAACTTAAAGTAGATGCACCATCTTATTATGGACCAGACGACGATGCAGATGATGATCGATTTAATTAAGAAAGAAAAGAAGAATAACAATGAATAACAACCACAACCAAGAGGAGAATGACATGAAGACATTTATTGTCAAATTTACCGGATCCAATGAATGGACTCAGATACAAGCCCCTAGTAAGATTGAACTTGCAGAACGGCTTCGTAAAGAAGGAAAATCGGGCACTATCAAGTCCCTACAGAATACACAGGAGGAAACTGTGAACAAGCCCAAGGTCCACAACAAGCACAAGAAGACTGCACCTGTTGACGCAGTGTATATTGGTCGAGGCAGCAAGTGGGGTAACCCATTTGTTATTGACAAGGACGGCTCGCGTAGTGACGTCATCGCCAAGTATGAGGAGTACATCCTTGGAAAGCCTGAGCTTCTTGCACAACTGCATGAGCTTAAGGGCAAAGATCTGGTGTGTTATTGCGCACCTCAAGCATGCCATGGGGACATTTTAGTCCGCTTGGCCAACAACCCTGAGGAGGGAACCATGGACACAAATCCAACACCAACCATCCCCACATCGGCACTGATCAAGCTGGAGAAGCTGACACCAGAAGAGATTGCAGAAATTACTGCCCTACTGGAGAAGAACGTTCTTCCGCATCTGCAGTCCGATGTATCCAACTACGCCAAAGGTCGTCAGCGTGTCTGGCTGCCATATGAAGCTCCACTCGGCAATCAGCCATTTACTACTGGTCTCATGGACGATGAGGTTTGGCAGTGGATTGTTGACCGCTGTGCTAAGCATGGTTTCAAGGCTCAAGTTGCACTCATCAGTAAGGGTGGGAACATCAAGCCTCATGGTGACACCACATATGCGGCTCCGTGGGCTATGGGCTTCAACCTTGGTGTGTGCAACTGGCACATCCAGAACGACCGCGATGCCAAGAGGACGCCTGCAAGGCCGACAGAAGCAGATCTCAATGCCTTCCATTCAAGCAAGACAACAACCCATTTGTCCTTGAAGGGTGGCGAGGTCTTCAAGTTCAACTGCAAGCACGAGCATGCAGTCACTGAAGCTGCACCTGACCGTTGGTCTATCAACGTGTGGGCTATCGCAGACGGTCCTGCGGCGACATCTGCCAACATCTCAGGTCGTCTGACCAAGATGCTTGAGGACAATCCTCAGGTGGCAGAGTTCATCGACTTGCATCAACCTGGTGCAACTGCAACCAAGTCCAAGGAGGACACAATCATGGCCACAAAGCCGAAGTACCACATTGCTTTCACTGGACACCGTCCGCAAAAGCTAGGTGGTTTTGACCCTACCAACCCCAAGCGTGCTGCTGTACGTACTGCAATCCATGACGTTCTTCAACGTGCAATAAATAAGCATGGCGAGACCTATGAGATCGTTGTAATCAGCGGCGGTGCCCTTGGCGTCGACCAGGATGCTGCATCTATTGCAAACAAGCTTGGACTTCCATTCATTGTGGCCGTACCTTGCCAAGGTCACGACAGCAAGTGGAATCCTTCAGACAAGGCTCGCTACAAGACGATGCTCAGTCATGCTTCACAAGTAGTAATGGTTCATGATGGCCCGTATAACAACACCTGTATGCAAGATCGCAATGAGTGGATGGTTGACCACTGTGATGCCCTTGTTGCAGTTTGGGACGGTTCATCTGGCGGAACTGCTAATTGCGTCAAGTATGCACAGAAGATGGAGAAGCCAATCATCTTTATTAACCCAGACAATCTCAACGGTGGAGGCGGAAGTTCCAAGCCCACCCCAAACAACCCTAAGGAGGGACCAACCATGAAGGCAGAACAGCCTCAGAACAACAACCCGGTTACTGAGACCGACAACGGAAAGGAGACCAAGGTGAGCAAGAAAACCATCTCGGTTGACAAGTGGACAACGGACATGGGGCTCAGCGTTGAGCTCAAACGGTCCGACAACGAGTATCTGAAGGAAACAGGTTCTAGCTGGTTTGCCGTCATCGAAGGCAAGCCCGTCTATCCCAAGAAGGATGACGGCGTTGTTGATGAAGTCACTGCAAAGATGTGGCTTAATCGCAAGGGCATGTACGAAGTGCCAGAAATCAAGACTCCTGAGGTCAAGCCAACGGAGAAGAAGGAGGAGACCATGAAGGTTAACAACAACCCGCTGATTGGTGCAGTAACCCTGCCCAACGGCATCACTCTTAACCTGGAGCAAAGCCAGGCTTATGAGGCAATTGTCAATGGCACTGGCAATATGTTGCTTACAGGTAATGCTGGTACCGGCAAGTCATTTGTCCTTAACCAGGCAATTGAAACAATGAAGCAGCATGGTCGTTCCATTGTGGTTACTGCAACCACTGGTATCGCTGCTACCCATATCAATGGCAAGACCTACCACAGTGCTCTTCGCATGTTCCCCAATAAGTCTGTTGATGAATTGGTTGGCATCATGAGTAATCAACGGTTTATTCGTGGTATGCGTTCAGTTGAACTCATTGTTATTGATGAAATCTCCATGATGCATAAGGATGACTTTGTCAAGTTGGACTTGGCGTTCCGTCAGATCTTTGACTCGACTAAGCCATTTGGTGGTAAGCGGTTCTGTTTTGTTGGAGACTTCCTTCAGATTGAACCAGTTGACAAGGAGAACAAGGCTCAGACCAACTTTGTCTTTATGACCGAGACATGGAAGAACGCCGGCGTTGTTACTCATCAGCTCAAGCAGGTTGTTCGTCAGCAGGACTCTCTCTTTGCTGGATTCCTTAACAATGTTCGTCAGGGCATTTGGACAGAAGACATGCAACCTATCGTTGACACTGCAATGAGCAGGCCAAAGCCAAAGTCTGGTGTTGTTTCTCTTGTTCCTACCAACAGAGAAGCAGATAGCATCAACCAACGGCAAATGGCAGCTCTTACTACTCAAGAGTTTGTCTTTACGGCATACGACAGAAACCCCAACAAGTTTGATCCTGCAACCAAGTCTTGGGTCGAAGACAAGGGCTACTGGGATAAGAATGTTTTGGTGGAGAAGACTCTCAAGTTGAAAGTCGGAACTCAAGTCATCTGTTTGTTGAACCATGATGGTTTGGTTAATGGCGATACCGGAATTGTCGAACAGATTGACGATACCCAACAAGCTGTATTGGTAAACTTCAATCGAGTTGGCCTTAAGTGGGTTGCTCCAGAAAAGTTCCACCAAGGTCAGAAAGACATAGAATTCCGTCTTCAGATTCCTTTGAAGACAGCTTGGGCTATCACCATTCACAAGAGCCAAGGCATGACTCTTGACTCTGCAATCATTTCAGCTGGAGCTATCTTTACCGATGGCCAGTGCTACGTGTGCTTGTCTCGAGTCAGGAGCATGGATGGTCTTTACCTGGAGTCCTTTAGCCCCGATATTGTTTCGGCTAGTGACAAGGCCCTGGAGTTCTACGGTTTGCCCGGCAACCTGCGAGGCCCCGCTGCTGAACTGCACTCCAACATGCCTAAGGGTGATGATGATCCTGATGGCAACGGTGGAGTATTTCCAGTTGACCCAACCCCAAATAACAACGACGGTGACAACAACGCTGCCGTTCCAACTCATGAGGAGGAAATAATGGACGAAGAAGTATGGGAACCAAAAGATCCAGAAAACTTTGATTTCGAAGATGAAGAAGAAGAAAAGGAGCAAGTCATGGAAGTGACCGAACCAATTAAAGAACAAGAGTTTGCCAAGGTGGACAAGTCCGCTGACGCAACAAACAAAACCCCTAAGGAGGGAAACAACATGATCAAGGAATACTTGGTTGAAACCGTTCTTCGTGGAAACGACAGAAACCCAACGCATCTTCGTTCAATTGGACGCGTCATCACCAATGACCCGGACTACTGGTTCAAGGAAGACAGCACTGTTGTCATAGAAGAAGTAGACCGTGGTGGTTACCACTACGCACTGCTGGAGCATGTATTTGGCAATCAGTCGTTCATCGTAAACATCACCGGCTACAAGAACCCATTGGATGGTGAAGCTCAGGTGACTCACGTGCAGTTCAACAACGTTCCTCTTGACACCATCTTTGGCTGGGCTGACTTTGACTCAGAGACCATCCTTCGTGTTAAGGACCACGGCAAGAAGGGTTGGAGTAACTTGTCTGAGTTTGGCCTTGCTGTCAAGAACAGTGACAAGATGACCAAGCGTCTTGCTGAACTAGTTCGTGCTGCACGTGGCTACAAGATCAATGTCAAGAGCAATGGAGACAAGTTCCTTCGCATCTTGGTGTTGACGCACAAGCAGATCTTGAAGGCACTGCCTCATCTCCGTACAGAGTTTGCAGCAGAGAAAGCATTTGACGGCGTCTCCATCATGGCCGTAGAGAAGGCAAAGGATGTCTACTCCAACAATGTTTACATGTCCAAGCATGCAAAGCGCAAGATGCTTAAGCAAATGGATGAAATGGAGATCACCAACCATACCCTTCGTGTACTCACCAACATCGATGGTGTTGCTGGCGAGATCAAGGGCAATGTGCTCACAACCAAGAGGGCAATGCTTAACGCACGTCTGGTAGAGTTGGGTCTTAGCGATGGCTCTGTCAGCTACGACATTGTTACTTCTGTGGATAACTTCAAGAAGGAGCTGGGTACCGATGGCACCTGGGAGATCATCACTCTTGAGCCTCACCACGGTCCTGGCATGGTAAAGACCAACGACCAGACTCTGGCTCAGTTCTTTGGCATCGAGGGCATCTTCCATCCGAAAGAGATTCTTGATGCGTTCCAGACTGTTCTTGACGACATGAAGAACAGCATCTTTGAAGGCAAGGACATCGAGTGGACAACCATGCTCCGTAACGAACGTGCTGTTACTGAGGCTGACAAGTTCAATCAAGCTCGTGCAAACAACAATGTTGGACTTAACAAGATGTATGCAACCCTCAATGATCTTGAGTTGCCACTCGGTGTTTCTCAGACCTTGATGTACATGCGTGCAAATAGCATCAAGAAGATGTTCTTGTCCGATACTCGTGTTGACGAATATGGCGCACAGAGGCCAAACTGGACTGCTCCTGCCAAAGAGAAGAAGTCTTTCCTGTACATGCCTTGGGCTTATCGCGCATATGTCATGACTAAGGAAGTCATCTTTATGGCTGGTTACGACATTGACATGGAGAACACCAACTGTGGTTATCACAAGGAGACTCAGACATTTGCAATGCCTGGCAAGCAGTGGGCAGAAACCTGTGGCAAGCTTGGTGGCGCAGACCTTGACGATGAAATCATGGTTCACATTCGCAAGATCGTGGAACTGGATGGTTCTGAGCGTTTGGCTGCCCTGCTTATTCGTACTCCTAATGACTGGGCAGAGTTTGACATTGTGGATGTCAAGGTTCCTGGTCCTGTGTTTGTCAACAGTCTTGACATGCCAACCATCAACATGAAGGATCTTGTCAAGTTCCAGCGGACCAGTATCAATGGTCAACTTCCATCCAAGGTCAACGGATCCAACCGTCCGAAGCCTGCAGTATGGGACTGGGCATCTACTTGCTACAACTTCAAGGTGGCAATGCACAAGAATGGTGGAGTCGGCAACCAAGTCAAGACCAAGATGCTGCAGTACACTATTAACAATGCACCATTTGCAACCTTGCCATGTGCCAACGAGGACATGATTGATGCCATCCAGCAGTGCAAGGGTGACATCGATGACCTCAAGGAATTGGCAAAGTGGTCCACCTCTCAGGTTGCAAGCCTGCTTCGTGGTAAGCCAATGGATGCATACTGGTGGTACAGCCGTAACATGTATGGTACTTCCAAGGCTCTTAAGATCGACAATCCAACTAAGCACCTCGAGGCCAGCAAGTCTCCGATTGTTTCCAAGCTCATGGTTCCTCGTGAGGACATGATCAACGAAGCATTTGCAGAGATCTTTGAGTTCCTCAAGTCTGCAATTGTTGAGATTGAAGAGATTGACAGCATCTTTGACAACAAGAAGCAGGAGATGCACTTCCGCAAGCTGATTACTGATGTGATGAAGACCTTCTACATCCCTCGTGGCACCAACAAGGCTGGTCGCAACTCCATCTTGGACAAGGCTGCTACTGGCATCATGGCACGTGTAGTCGAATTCGAGAAGAAGAATGGCGTAGAAGCAACTAACATGCACATTCTCCGCATGGCTCGTGCGTCCTACCTGCTCAAGGTTGATCGCAAGGGTGCCAACCATGACAAGTGGCTCTACACTGTCACACCTAACAGTGACACTCTCATGACCGACTATCTCTTCCGTGCCATGGTTTGGTACCGTGAGAATAAGATCTAATTGGTTATATTCTAAAAGCCCCCCAAGCCCATATGAATAACTCAGGTTACCCAATAAACAGGTTGACAACAGAAGGCTCGTTCGCTCCGCTCACTCGCACGCTCGCCCTTCGGGCTCGCTTGGGCTTCGCCTCGGCTCCCAAGCCTCGGCTCTGCCTCGTGGGTAAAGTCGGAGGGTATTCTAAAGTTCTACACGGGTCGTGTCTCGCTTCGCGGGTTGCGTCTCGTGGGATGGCTAAAGTTGGGTGCGCCATAAGTCGCTCAACAAAGGAATGGGGAGACGGTCTCCCCGCGTACTTAGGAGGTACCGTGGCAACACTGGAAGGCTGGCTCAACACCAGCGCAAGCAAGGACTCTGTGTGGGTCAAGCCCAAGGACACCAACGGTTTCATCAAGGACAATGTCTTTGTGAACCTTGAGTCCAAGGACGCACTGGTTGTTCTCGTTGCGATTCTTCGCGAGGCTTTCGCTAAGAAGGTCTCGTATGAGGTCATCGTCAACATCGAGGACATTCAGCGGTCCAAGGGCGGTTCGCTCTTCGTCAAATCCACCCTCAATGAGGTGTTGGAGTCAATGACGGAGGCAAAGCGTGCCGAATCCGCACCAGTTGACCCTGCCTCTCTGGCAAAGGCACAGGCTCTGCTCGCAGAACTTGCCAAGCGTGAGGTGGCTGAGGTCACATCGTCTGAGTCCGACGACATCCTGTCATTCTAACAGGACTACCTGAGCAAGTAGTAAACTGCTCCTCTTCTCCCTTTGCTGGCCTTGGCCAACGAAGGAATGGGATAGTCGCTCCCACCAAATGCGACACTGTACCTAGGAGGTACTGTAATGGCACAGAAGCCACGCAAGCCACTGACACATCGTGTTGGTGACAACCCGTCCAACCGTGATGCTCTCATGCAGGCTCGGTCCGCAATCAACTCTGCCAACAAGCAGTTCCGTCGCGTCATTGAAGGCGTACTCGTCACTGAGGCTGAATACCTCGAGTGGCGTGACAACGGTGGTGCTCGAGGCAATCGCTGAACTTCAGCATTCATCTCGGTCAGATGGCTTGGGTCTCTTCGGAGGCTCAAGTCATCTTGGCTAAATTTTTCTCGCCTGTTTCGGGGCATTGAGCCCCTCACAGTCGGGCTTCGCCTCGTGGCTCAAGTACGAGGACAAGTTCAAGTTGCCTAACACGCCTGCTCGGCCTGACGGCCTCGCAGGCTCTCTAAAAATACAAGTAGGACTAAGAGGTCAAGTGAGTAAAACCTTGACAACCGTAGGAAGTAAAGTCTCGATCTCCGAACGAAGGAGTGGGGTGTAGGAGGCCCCATATTCACATGCACACTTTCAACTTTTCAAATAACAGCACAGATACTTGCATTCATACCAACACTTGTTACCATTGCGGGGAATCCAACGAAATCACTCTTGATTTCATGGCTTTCATGCGCTGGTACAACGGTGACGGTCTGATTCAGGAAATCTGGCCCAATCTCACTGGTGATGAGCGTGAACTCATCATGACTGGCATTCATCCCGAATGCTGGAATCGCATGTTTGTTCAGGATGTCACTGAATGAACTTCGACCAGTTTCTCAATCATGTTCACGAACTGCATAGCACACAGCCAGTTAGGGGTAATTTGCGCCTTGGCCAAATCTTCTTTAACGAACTGTGTGTTATGCGGCCAGCAATCGCTGAAGAAATCCGTGGCTCAATGCTCGACCCATTCTTCAAACACCGGATCACGCAAATTGTTTCAGATTTCGTCCGCGAACGTTGGTAATCATGATTGAAACACTCATCTATATCGGAACTGTTCCGTTCTTGGCGTTTATTTTCTACGTCACTTTCGGAAAGAACCAATAACACATAAACCTAGAGCACATCGCTAAACTGCTCGCCAATCGCGTGTCCCTCCTAGTGAAGGGGTGGGGTGGAAGTCGCATCGCCGGCTTCTGCCCCACTTCTAAAAATACTAGTAGGAACACTAATTCTAAACAAAGAAAGTAATACCATGAAATCAATATTCAAATCACTTCGTCTGATCAATGCAGGTTTTCTGCTCGGAATGGCATTCTGTATGTGGCTTTTCTCTGAAGAGCTGGAAAAGAAGAACCAAAAGAGCTACGAATCCAGCCAAAAGTTCAACGACATCTACAACCACTACAAGGAAAAGGAAAACACACATGCGTAAGCACATCACAGTAGTAATAACAACTGTGTGTTTCGTCATCGGTCTTTACACCGGCGACAAAGCACGCACCAAGATTCTTGCAAGGAGCAAGTAACATGAACAAACTCACATACATCCAACATCTTGAACTCATTGACATTGCTGCAAACGAAGACCGTCTGTACCACCATAACGGCGGTCAGGCATACATTCGTGTCAGCATGGACTCCAATGCGCTCATGATCATTGATCACACCATGATAAGCAATCCTCAGCTTGATATCTACGACGGCTCTCATTACTTTGAAGCCTGCAAAGGTTACAACTGGGAACACAGCAAGCGACTTCGTGAATACGGATCCATGGTCACTTGGTTCATCACCAACTACCCAGAACATGCGGTAACGTCATGATGTGGTATTGGTACTTCACAGGCATGGGGACAATCCTGTTCTTTCAGTCAATCCTTCTCAACATAGGGTTGGCTAAGGGGTGGGTGCGGTTCGTGGGTTATAGACCACAAATTACTACACCACGTCTATACGATCAAGATAACTCTGGCTCGTACAAGCGAGCTGGATGATCTCACTCATTGTCTGGTTGGTCGTAGCAGTCATTTCTTACATCTCACTACTCCACATTCAAGGTTCCTTCAAGGAAAGGGGAAGAATGAAAGGAGGAAAACGCAAAAATGTTTGACTGGCTGCTAGACCTACTAGACGCATTACTCGGACCATTCTACGACCGATAATCCACAAAAGGAGAAAATAAAAATATGAAGAACATCACAAGTTCAAAAACAATTGGAAAATTGACTGGCAAACTCGTTGCTGGCACCAAGGCACTGCCTAAGAAGACTACTGAAGTTAGTAAGTCTTTGAAGGAAGAGTTTATGGACGGCTTTCGCGAAACCAGCGGTTCCAACAAAGGAATGGGAGATGAATCTGTTTCAGACGAATCTCCTGTTTACCACTAAAAACACACACACACAAAAAACACCTACAAAAAGGAATATTCATACTATGAGCGACTTGCTTAGTAAATTCAACCTTGGTGGCGATCTGTTTGCCACCATTGCAGATAATCCCGAAGTCTTTGAGACCACGGGCCGTACCACGACTCTTCATGCTGGTCGTCGGATTGCTTTCAACGGTAGCATCAATGGCATCAAGGTGCCTGCGTATGCAACCCTTCACGAAGCAACTCTGTCCCGCATGAGCGTCATTGAGCAGAAGTCTCCGTACACTGGCGACACCTACAAGATCGTGACTGGCATTTTCAAGCCTGTCAAGATGGATGTTGAGGTCGTTATTGACGGTGAAACAATGACTCTTCCCGAGCTTCTTCGTTCGTTTGTAAACGCAAACGCTCAGAAGCCCGTTGACGAGCAGGCTTTCTTGGACACAGCTTCCCGTATTGGTCTCAAGTTTGCAGACGGTATGCCTCTTCTCTGGCAACAGTTCGGTGCTTCTGAAACTGGTATTCAGCAAGCATTTGATGCCTTCAAAGAGGCTGGTGCTGTAGACGTACTTGGTTCTATGGAAAAGCGTGGCAACATCATCGCTGCCTATGCCCATGAGACTGGCGTTCCCGTCACCTCGTTTGAGATTGGCACTGTCAATCGCGAGCAGTCCCGTACCAATCAGGGCTTCTTGAACTTTGTAGACTCAACTGTCGACCAGTTCCAGCGTATTGTTCGCCTCCGTAAGGAAGCAGCAGTAATCAAAGCTGAACTTGTTGCACAGACCAACTGGTCACAAGCAAAGATCAAGAAAGCAGAAGACCGCATCAAGGTTCTTGGTGACATGAGCCGTCAGTGGACAACCAACTGGGCAGGTGCTCAGCAGATTATCCAGGTAGACGAAGGTGGTAACCTCGTTCCTAAGGATCAGTATGCTGCTGTCAATGCTCCATGCGGTCGTTTCTCTATGGTTATCGGTGGACAGACTGTCTCCGTTGACCTTTGGAAGAACTCTGCCCGTGCTGAGTCTGCATCAACCACAAATTCCAGCCCTGCTCCTGTAGCAGATGCTGATGAGGACGAACTTCCCTTCTAAGGTTCTATCCTGGGTATGATATAAAAGTGCCCACTCGCACGGTTAGCGAGGAAAAACCTCTCACTGGTATATTGAGAATAATCTAACCGAATATACTTTCCTATTTATAGGTTACAGGGATGGCAGTAAGCCCTGGTAAAATGAACTGACGGAGCCTGAGTATGCTCTGCACAAATATGCTCACACGGGTGCCTGGAAGGTAAATGCGTTGTTTCCTTGATGGATATACAACAAATACACGAATAGGTTCGAATCCTATCGCATCCACCATAAAGTCACATAAACATATATAATCATATAAAAAACTTCATACAAAGAAAGAAATAAAAATGGCAACTCGTCCAACTTACACAGACATTGTTCAAGCAAACTTGGAAATCCGCGATATGGAAGCACACATGAGCATCATGAAGCGACAAATCGCTGTTCAGTCTGAACGTATCGAAAACTTCAAAGAACTCGTTGACGTTCTCAAGCAACATATCGAACTCCTTACACCTAAGAAAATGGTCTAATGAAAGAATTCTGTGGGGAAATCATGTACTTTCCCAAAAACAATAGCGTCCACTCTGACATCTGCAAGCACAACGATGGTCCCATCACGGTTGAATACCGTAAGTTCCTTCACGCTTGCTTGGACGAGTGGTTGAACCAAGCATCTGGTACTGGCGCCTTTTGGGTCGGTGATCCTCAATACTTCAAAACCTGGGAACCAGAATGATATCTAAGAATCTAGTAGGTAAGTATGCTCTATAGCTACTTGCTTACTAGGTTCTTATTTATTTTCTGAATAAGCCCCAGACCACCGAAGTTCGAAGAGCATTTTTTAAATGATTATTTTTTAAAATAGTCCCCAGACCGCCGAACTAAAAAGGTGCTTGTCTGGGTTGCAAACTCCTATGTGTACTGATATACTAGTTCTCAACTGGTAATAGATCAGATACTTACAAAGGAGAATATCCAGATGCCACGCCAGCATCAATCTAAGGCTATGAAGAACGTAATGGCCGAACTCGAGCGGTTAGGTTTCCAAGTTAACCGAGTGAAATCAGGAGTCTATAAGATTGTCCCCCCTCCGACAATCCAAGGCCCGATGTACACGACACATGGAACCGAATCAGCCCTCCATCCCATGAGAAGAGATTTCAAACGGATGTATGGAGTAGATTTAAAAGTATAATGGTCTATTGACGGCGACAAGCGTCTCCACTCAACTTGGTGGTTGGTTGAGTAGGGACGCTTTGTCATTCGCCGGCATCAACTTATACTATAATAATATTTTAAATTAATATTTAAATTATACTCCTATATCCAAATCCCCGGCAACAAACAAACTGCTTTATATATATCCCCTATATATAGAGAATACATAGAGAAGGATTAGAATAAGTACAGAGTAGGGAGTGACTATAACCTTAATTGTTAAGTTATAATGCTTTAAGGTACTTTTTTAAGGGGGAACCCATATAAAACATATATACATATGCATAGGGTTCACATACAAAGTATGCTTACCCACCTAAAGATATCCTTAGGCATTCATCCCCTTCTTAGCTAATCCCTCTATCTCTCTCTTATTAGGTATATATATAATATGTCTCACATAAACTTGTTTTTAGCCGGCGGATCCGATCAATCTGATTCCCTCTATGCCGCATGTTCTGTCTATCTCCTACAACAATTGCGTATTGTCCAATATGCAGTGTTAGATGAAGAACGAGATAAGGCTTTAGTTCGTATAGAACATATTAAAGATATTCTATTACAAATAGAAAATCAAAATTGATGTGCCGGCGGTTCAATCAAAAACCTGGAATACCCATCTTGTGATATAGATGTGGCCCCTAGGAGAGACTAAGTTCTTTAGATCATCGCCTTCCCCCTTTCGACGATTCGATTATGTTGGGTTTTAGTACCTCCTACCGACATAATCAGCTCCTAGAGGCCTCATGTGTATCTCATGATATACTTCCTTTTGCGGGTAGGTTACATGGCTATAGCCCCCCTATGCTAGGTAACCTACCTGCAAATTTTACTATAAACTTTTTTTTATAAAGCTACCAGAAAGTAGAGATATGATTTCATCATATGTTTTATCAGAACTCCTGGCCCTACACCATTCCCTTTGGGATATGGATGACAAAGTGCAGTACTTTGGGCAATGGTACGATGTTTATAAGCCCGAGCATAAAGGCTTTAGCCGTGTGATCGTTCCCGGAAAATCCGGTAAGAACATCGCTTACATTACCCAAAATCTAAAGAAGTCATCCTATGGTACAATGGAGATTCAACGTGCTGCAAAACTAGGTAAGACTACCCGGATTACATGGATCGTAGATCCATCCGATGGTAAATTTAACTTGACTGGTTTGATCAAAACATCAGATGACTATACCGTCATCGAACAGTACAACTCCTTTGGAACACAAGTGTTGTATCATTCAGATCCTAAATTTCAAACTACCAAATCGGCTTACTAACTCTATGACAAATAACAACCCACAATACAACTTAGATATAGATCAGATGGAAACTTATGCACAGTTTCTTGAAACTCTAGCTACAGCATCACAAGCTTTCTCAAAGGTTTCTGATGCTGCACACTATCTAAACTTTAACTCACCCACAATGATACAAAAATACTACGAATCTCTTTCCGGAATTTGTTCAGGAATGAACATGCTGAAAAACGGATTTGCAGCTTATGCTGGATCTTACAATATTGACTTAGAAGAAAACTTCGAAGATTAATTTGTTAACCCTGTAATTTTATATACCTTTGTGCGCATGTATGCTATAATATCTATATGTTTGTAACTCTGTATAGAGTTATATTAACTTAATTAGGTATTATAACATATTTACGCCTGTATATTTATATAC
>Ga0209033_1001026_pt1 | contig 16208 bp, 19 predicted proteins | sample LauGreFa1BDMLBDN_2_FD_188218 | JGI IMG/M metagenome (GOLD analysis project Ga0209033, IMG submission 188218) | Freshwater lake microbial communities from Lake Michigan, USA - Fa13.BD.MLB.DN (SPAdes) (version 2) | ecosystem: Environmental > Aquatic > Freshwater > Lake | place: Lake Michigan, USA...
CCTTGCAGCGGTTTCCTTATGCTTGCGCACGAATACGCATCTGTCGCGCCGCCCAAAAACAGCCCCACGCATGCCGTTGGCGGCTGTGCGTCAAGGCAAGTGATCGTTGGCCGCAGGCAAATGTCGTGGCAGATCCATGCTGCCGTGAAGCAGCCTCAGAACATCGATGACTGACCCAGCCACAAGGAACACCACGAAGTGTAGCCCAGCACGAGCCTGCCGCGCGACGTGCAAGGTCCGAATGCCTGGTTGAATGTCATCGCGTGCTCTGGCGCCCAGAACATCAGGTCGCTCCGCCAAAGCCTCGATCGCAAGCGCCATGGTTTCTGCGTAGGTGCTGGCCTGGCCCTCTCCGTAGGTCTTGGTTGTCCACTGCAGGATATCAACGTAGTCCTGTTCAGCCTGTTGACCGAGCCGAACTGTCCAACCTTGTCTCATGCACCTGCGATAGCCTTCGAGGCCACGGACGCCAAGTGACCTCTGAGTTGAGCACCCGATTCAAAGGTGGCGTACCGCCCCTGCTCCATGTCAGCAATGCCGACCCTGACCGCGTTGCGCAGGGCCTCCAGGCGTAAAGCATCCTCGGCTTCACGTTGCTCCACCATGCGCAAGCCTTCTCGCAAGACTTCGCTGGCGTTTTGATACCGGCCCGTGCTGACGAGACGCTCCACAAAGGACGCTTGATAGTTGGTCAGCACAACGTTACGCGTAGGCATACCAATCTCCTCACTAAGATGCAATGGCAGATAATGCCAATGGACAACTTGACCGTCAATGCTCGATCCACGGTTCGAAGCGACCCGCGCAAGGCTGCACCAGTTGACTTTTGCCCGAACCGAAGGGTTCATTAGGGCGTATCAACTTTTGGCTGGAGAGCTGTTCCAGGCAGCATCCGCCGTGGCGCTGAGTTCCGACATGCGCTGGGCGCCTCGCAGCTTTTCGAATTCCAGGGCTTTGTCCTGCATGGCCAGTTCATGGCTGCGTTCGCCCTGACGATCCAGCCACTTGAGAATCTCAGGCGCCAGACGGAAAGCACCACCAAGGAGGCCACAGGACGGAAAACAGGCGTTGGCTCGCTGGTGCGTCAGAAGGGCCGAAGCTTGGGTGACCAAACGCCTGAGAGCGCCTTGGTTGCCTTGACGGCCGCTTGAGCGCGATTGAGACGCTGTTTTGCTCAAAACCACCTGACTGAGCGATTTCTAAAATCCGATTAGAACAACGATTTACGCGATTTAGCCGTAAATCCCGCCGCCGTACTGCCGCGAAAAAGTCAGGGGCTTTTGCTGAAATCCATAATTCATGCGAGGTTCGGGCTGTGGGGATTCGAACCCACAAATCATCTGTCCTGTCTCCGTCTCTCCCCATCAGCCTCAGGCAATACAGCGGCCAGCAATCGGATGGCTTTGTGTATATCCGCTTCCTTCAAGCTGGCGTAGCCCAGAACGAAGCCGGCACAGCGCTGCTTTCTATATCTTTGTCCTTCGGCATACAGCGGAGAAACAGGCCAGATCCCGACGCCTTGTGCTTTGGCTTTTTCGACGGTTTGCTGCTCGGCGCTTCTAGGAATATCGCGAAGCCAGACAACCACATGAAGTCCTGAGTCTGTGCCCTCCACGTGTGCGCGAGATCCAAAACACCTGGCAATCGCTTCCACGAGCGCTCCTCTGCGGCGTTCGTTTTCCCGCTTTAGTCGTCGCAGGTGCCTTTCATAGGTACCACTCCGAATAAGTTCGGCCAGCACCACCTGGTCGAGCGTGGGCGCATGCCGGTCGGCCAACTGCTTTGCATGCCGAAATGTTGTAACCAGCGCGGGGGGTAGCACCAAGTAGCCCATCCGCAATTGTGGAGAGAGCGCTTTCGAGAACGTGCCGACGTAGATCACACAGCTGCGGGTGTCCAGCGACTGAAGCGGATCGACAGGTCTCAGCCCGTAGCGGAACTCGCTGTCATAGTCGTCCTCAATGATCCAGCTCGAATGGCGATGAGCCCAGGCCAGCAGCGCTTGGCGGCGGCTGATTGACATCACTGATCCCAGCGGGAATTGATGCGATGGCGTCACGTAGGCCAAAGTGCAGCGTGATTTGGGTAGGTAGTCGGTCACAACTCCCTGTTCATCGACCGGAGTTGCAATGATGTTGGCGCCCAGCGATTCGAAGGTGCGGCGTGCCATCAGGTAGCAAGGCTCCTCCATCACCACATGATCGCCAGGATCCACGAGAACCCTGGCGCAAAGTTCGAGTGCCTGTTGTGTCCCATGCACGATGAGGATTTGATCCGCCGTACATGCCAGCCCGCGCGCCCTCAGCAGGTAGGCTTGAAGTTCCTCTCGAAGCTGAAGCTCGCCCGCGGTGGCTCCATAGTAGAGGTGCTGTTGCCTGCGCATCAGAGCACGGTTGTAGTGTCGGCGCCAGGCGAGCTTCGGAAAATCTTCGTCGGCAATCGCCCCATACAAGAAATTAATGTGCGCAGGGTCTGTAACAGGGGGTTGCGGAAGCGCCAAAACTTCAATCCGCTTGCCATAAGCGGATATTGAAGCGACTCGATGGGGTCGCCTAGCGGCTAGGGGCTGTGGCTTGGGCGGCAACGGCTTTAGACCCAGCGAAACCCGGGCCCGCGCCCCTGCCGCCGTCTCGATGTACCCCTCGGCCGCCAACTGTTCGTAGATGGTCACAACCGTGCTCCTGGAAACCCCAAGGTCGGCAGCTAATGAACGGGTCGAGGGGAGTTTTTCGCCACCTCTAATGGCTCCCGAGTCGATTCGGGCACGGATCGACTCATAGATGCGGTCGCTAGCGGAAGGTTGAGGCGCTTTCAACTGGTATGACGATTTATACAAAAGTGGATCTTCTATGAAATCCAGTGTGAAGGCAATATTCAGTCATTCACGCCAACCCTCTGAAAAGCCCGATGTACATCCCCGCACATTTCGCCATCAAGCACACGCAAGACCTGCACGCCATCATTCGCGCACACCCGCTGGGTGCCCTGGTCACGCTGGGGCCCGAGGGGCTGGACGCCAATCACATACCGTTTGAGCTTGATGCCAGCCAGGGTGAGCAAGGGCTGCTCACCGCGCATGTGGCGCGCGCCAACCCGGTGTGGCAGCAGTGCAAGGGCAGCGTCGATGTGCTGGTGATTTTTCGCGGCAACCAGAGTTATATATCGCCCAATTGGTACCCGAGCAAGCACGAAACCCACAGGCAGGTGCCCACCTGGAACTACGAAGTGGTGCATGTACACGGACGCCTGACCGTAATGGATGAGGAAAAGTTTGTCCGTGGCGTTGTCGCCAGGCTCACCCGTGAACACGAAGTGAACGAACCTCGCCCCTGGAAGATGGGTGATTCGCCCCCCGATTACATCGACGGTATGCTGCGAGCCATCGTGGGTATCGAGATCGAGATCAAGCGCATTGAAGGCAAGGCCAAGCTGAGCCAGAACAGGGAAAATCGCGACCGGCTTAATGCGGCCGACGTGTTGATCACACATGGAAATGACGACTTGGCGCGAGCCATGCGAAATGCCAAATAGTTGCTGGAACTGCAAACCTTTTTAATGGAACGGAGGGCAATGTGATGTCAATTCGGATGGCTCAAGAGGGAGACTTCGTTCAATGGTTGCCGCTTTGGAAGGGATACCAAACTTTCTATAAGACAAGCATTTCTGAGGAAACGACTGCCATGACCTGGTCGCGCTTTCATAACCCCTCGGAGCCCATGCACTGCGCGGTGGCCGAGCGAGAAGGCAAATTACTCGGCATGGTGCATTACATCCAGCACCGCAGCTGCTGGACAACGGGCGACTACATTTATCTGCAAGACCTGTTTGTGGAGCCACAGGTGCGCGGAAGTGGCTTGGGTCGGGCGCTGATCGAACATGTGTATGAGAGCGCCGCAAAGTCTGGCGCTTCCCGCGTGTGGTGGCTTACCCACGAATCCAATACGGATGCCATGCTGCTTTATGACCGCATTGCAGAAAAGAGCGGTTTCTTGCAGTACCGCAAGCTGATATGACGGCAGATTCCAGCCCGACTCGGGTTGTCATTGCTGCAGTCGATGCCTTGCCTATGCCTGAAGGCCGACTCAGTAAACAGGTTTTGAATACGCACGGATTGGAAGTGCGTTGGTATCGCCCTCCTGCGCTCGACCCGCAAACGCCTCACGACCGCGACGAGGTCTATGTCGTTGTTTCAGGCGCATAGGTTGATGGCTGCCGTACCGATGGGATCAGGCGCGAAGCGTGGCGATTGATGAGACTTACAGAGCGCTCCTCGATTGCGATTCAACGTACACATCGCTCGTCAATTTGGCGAACGAAACTGCTTGAGAGCTTCGTGGACCATTGCTTGTAGACCCCCTTCCTTCGCGAATACGGTGCGCAAATGTTGCGATCCGCTCCCCAAGACAAGGATTCTGCGGACACGTTCAAGCGCGCCTTCGCTACCGAGTGCAGCCGCATGGGGAGCAAGGCGCCGAAGTGTCGACTCGATCGAATCACGCAGGCTTTGTTGTACATAGTTTTTAGGGTCTACGATCGACGCATCAATGCCAAAGCGACAAGCTTGAAATCGATTATAGTTATACACAAGATAATCATCCTCTGCGGGCTCTGGATCTTCACGATGCAGAAGCATTCTGCAAATGGCCTGAAAGTAGCAGGCTAAAGCAGCGGCATCCTCAACCGTCAGGGGTGTATCGCATACCCTCAATTCGATTGTTCCATACTCGGGCTTGGGACGAATGTCCCAATAAAAATCCTTCATACTTTTTACAACCCCAGTCAGAGCCATCTTTGCAAAAAAGTCCGACTCAAAGCGCTCCCATGAGAGCGTAAATGGCGCGCGACCACTGAGCGGAAAGGCGAAAACAGAGTTCAAACGAGCTGAATGAAATAAGGTATCGGCACCTTGAACAAAGGGCGATGATGCTGACAAGGCAATAAAATGTGGAACGTATCGGCTCAACGAATGAAGCAAGAAAAGCGCCTCATCCGCACTTGGGCAGCCGATATGAACATGCTGCCCGAAAATGATGAATTGCTTGGTCAGATAACCGTACAAAGCCGAAACTTCTTTGAACCTTGGTTTTCGAAAAATCCTCCGCTCCGACCACATCTGAAATGGATGGGCACCCCCACCACACAATCCAATGTTTAGCCAATCCCCCGCACGAAGCAATAAGCCTTGCATCTGCCTCAGCTCAGCGAGCAAGGGATCGTACCGTTCGTGTACGCCTGTGGCGATCTCAATCATGCTCTCGGCGACTTCAGGCGTAACAACGCCAGGAAACGACTCACGCGACAGTAGCGCCAAAAGGTCAGGACTTGCCTCACTTAAATCATAGTCACTTAAGCCAATGAGTTGTAGTTCAAGCTCAACGCCCATGGTGAGTAGCTCTGAATGTTTGAACGGTTCTAAATGCATGTCAGCCGTCCTGTCCTGCCAACGATTCCTTTGATCGCAGAATAGCGAGTCTCACCAGCAGCGGTCCCACCACGCCCATGATCAAGGCAGCAGACAGCAATTGCCTTTGCAAGTTGTCGAAGTAGCAAAACACTTACGCCCACCATAAGCCCCTCCGCAAGCGAGACGAAGGAAACACTTGCGCCAACGTAGACGAATAGCAAAAGCGACAGCAACTCGCCGGCAGTGCCAAAACCTTGTTTCGCCACACCTACGGTGATTCGCTGATATCGACACACAACACCAAAAACAAAACAGGACAACATTGGCAAGAGCTTCATACTCATTGTCAGGGCGCAAAGTAAACAAACACCCAAGGCAAACGCTAGCGTTGCATCGGTTGCTGTTCTTGGCAGCCAACGGAACAACTCTGGAATGACTAAGCCCATCAGTACTCCGAGCACAACCGAGATACAAGCCACGATAAAACCATCATAGAGCGCGTCGATCAACAAGCCGGTCTGCTCGAAAGCCTGTACACCCATCAACAATTGCACGGTAATCACTGCGAACACAAGGTTGATCGCCGTATGGTGCAGGACGCGCTCGGTCAGCTGCCCAGACGCCCGAGTTTGGTGGATGATTTGTAGAACGGTAGAAGGTGAGGTTGCCATGAACAGCGCCCCCATCAAGGCCGACTCAAGATAAGTGAAGGACATCGCCTGTGCGCCTAAATAGACCAGTGCAAAGCTGAGCGATGACTCAACAATCCCGCTTAACGGGACCCAGGGATTCGTTTTTAAATGCTTATGCGAGGTAAGCCAACGCGCTTGAAGAGATATTCCCCAAAAGACCAGGCCAACAACATAGCCCCGGGCCATAACCACAAATTAATCGTCGCCTTGATCTCGATCATCCACTGCACGGCATTACCTCCCGGTCGTGTCAGTCCGACTTATATTTGCTCAAACGTAGCAGACAGTCCCCGATGACATCACATGCGATACAGTCCAACCAGGCATCCGCGTGACCGACCGCAGGTTCCTTGTAACACAGCTCATTAAAGGCCTCATTGCATGCGTTTAAATGGGCACCAAAGAGCGCACACAGGCCTGAGCAAACCAAGGACTTTCCTCTCCTGGCAAACAATGGGCTTTCCTATCCCGAATAAACATGATTTACTTTGAGCTTTATGTTTGAGACTAGCGATTCGGCCGAAGTCCTTGGCAATTACCATCGCAGAAGAAAGATAGCCTGCAAAGCACGCGCCAGATCGATCGTCGAGGGCGAGTATGCAGTCACGGTTTGCGCAGACGGCGCAAGGCATGCGAAGCAATCTGCAGAGGGTGCAGCGACGATTGCCGACTTCTTGCTCCAACACTTCTTATTGATTGCGCCCAAAGTACTTGCAGAAGGCTCTACCCCCCAAAGTGTCGACTTGATTGTGGAAGTCCTGATTGACGCAAGAGCGCACCTACGTGCGCGGTGGCCAGATGCAGATTTTGATGCACTACGAAGCAGCGTCGTTGCATGTCTGTTAGGTCCACAAGGGCTCTGCTTTATTCATCTAGGCAATGGCTTTGCTTGCGCCATCGAACGAAGCGAGCGAAATTTCCGCTTTGTCTGTTCCGATCCTCATATCGATATCGCTTTAGGAACTTTCGGATCTATTACCGATGTTTCATGGTTTTCTCAGTTGCGGATTCAGATGATCGATGGCTGTTTTATCTTCGCTGCCTGTATGTCGGATGGTGCGCTTGCGCTTTTCCAAGATGATCGCGGATTTGCAATCCGAAAACTCATCGAACTGGGCCTGATGCCTGCAGACGAGGACGGGCCCCTGGCTGCATTTCTCGACACGGCACTTGCACGAATGCTTTCGGAAGAAGACAAGGCAATTTGCTATGTGTGCAACAGCGGCGTCAGCCAATACTTAGATCAGTTAATCAGCACCAATCGGGAAGTCGTGAGTTACCCCAGCGCAAAAGCTTTACAACATGCCGCATCCGCCCGAGAATCGCGCCCAAGCCATAGACGACTCGCACTGGCTTTGCTTAAGCACTTTCAACACGACAGAAGTCGAGCGTTCTGGCTTAAACACCGCTCGATGCTTATCGTCACAAGTGCAATGATCGCTATTGGACTTATCAGCATGATTTTCCTTAGTTTTAAGAATGAAGAAGCCGATGATGTCAGGGCAATCAAGAAGCTCATCGAACAATCGAAAAAGCAAACCCAGAACCCTTAACAAAGCTAGAGCATTTAGCAAAGCGAGAGCCTTTAGCAAAACTTCAGTCCTTAGGACAAGCCAGTCGATCCAATTTAGAATCAACGCCAACGTCGACATCAATATCAACACCAACGGCAGCATTCGAAGGATTTCACATGGGACAAGACGCTCCCGAACACAACCCGCACAAGGGACATTTTGGCTTGGCAAGACCCTACATGGCAGCGCTCAACACCCTACGTGGACTGAGGTTTGCGTGGCGTGAGGAAGAAGCGTTTCGACAAGAAATCGCTATCGCCCTTCCACTGACGGTTATAGCGACACTTTTGCCCGTCAGTTCGATTGAAAAGCTTTTACTGATCTTCCCACTTGGACTTTTGTTACTCACTGAACTCATGAACTCTGCCATCGAGGCTACGGTCGACCGCATCTCAATGGAACGCCACCCCCTATCGGGTAAGGCCAAGGACCTTGGTAGCGCAGCGGTGGGCTTTTGTATCATGCTGGCGATCATTCATTGGTTGGTCATTCTATGGCCCCTATTACCAAGCCTCCATCACTGAACTTACCGTTTATTTAACTCGATCAAGATCGAAAGGAGACAGCATGACAGCGACCAAATACACACTGGAAGAATCACAGATGCCGCGGTCTTGGTACAACATTCAAGCCGATCTGCCTGTACCGCTCCCGGCTGTTCTTCATCCTGGAACGATGAAAGCGATTGGCCCAGACGACCTTGCGCCTCTTTTTCCAATGGATTTAATCGCGCAAGAGGTTTCGACCTCACGCGAGATCGAGATTCCCGAGCCGGTTCGAGACATCTATCGCCTGTGGCGCCCGGCTCCGCTTTACCGAGCTCATCGATTGGAGAAGGCACTTGGCACGCCAGCAAAAATTTTCTACAAGTATGAAGGCGTAAGCCCAGCAGGCAGTCACAAACCGAACACGGCAGTTGCTCAAGCTTTTTATAACGCACAAGCCGGTGTCAAGCGACTCACCACAGAAACCGGTGCTGGACAATGGGGCACTTCCCTCGCCTTTGCAGGTTCACTTTTCGGTCTTGAGGTTTTGATTTTTCAGGTTCGCGTCTCTTACGATCAAAAGCCTTACCGCCGAGCCGTTATGGAGACCTACGGAGCCCGATGCCTCCCATCACCCTCAAACGAGACTGTTTATGGTCGAAGCGTGCTGGCAGAGAAACCAGAACATCCAGGAAGTTTAGGTATAGCTATTTCAGAAGCTGTTGAGCTTGCCGTTCAACGTGATGACACCAAATACGCCTTAGGCTCAGTCCTCAATCATGTCTTAATGCATCAAACGATTATTGGTCTTGAAGCAATGCAACAAATGGAAATGGCTGATGCCTGGCCCGATGTTGTTGTCGGTTGCACAGGGGGAGGTAGCAATTTTGCGGGGATTGCCTTTCCCTTCATTGGGCAGGCGCTTCGTGGAGGACAACGGTCGCGTATTGTCGCGGTCGAACCCGCAGCCTGTCCATCGCTCACCCGCGGGAAATACAGCTATGACTTTGGTGATACAGGTCGGATGACGCCGCTTGTAAAAATGCACACGCTTGGAAGCAGTTTCACGCCACCCCCCTTTCACGCCGGAGGATTACGGTACCACGGCATGGCACCGCTCGTGTCCCACCTCAAAGAGCTTGGGCAAATTGAGGCTAGCGCGTATACCCAGACTGAGTGCTTCGAAGCGGGTGTTTTGTTTTCACGTACCGAGGGCATTGTCCCGGCACCGGAAGCCAACCATGCAGTGAAGGGTGCCATTGAGGAAGCCATGCGATGCAAACGCGAAGGAAAATCAGAAACGATTCTCTTTAATTTATGCGGTCACGGCCATTTTGATATGGCGGCTTATCAACGCTACTTTGCTGGTGATTTGAAAGACGAACGCTACGATGAAAGTGAGCTCGCTATGGCCCTAGCCGGACTGCCGACTGTTCCTGCCTAGTCGAATAGTTTTCAAAGACTTTGGTCGCCATTTGCTCGGCGAGCGCAATTTCGGGGACCAAAGCAATGCCAAGACCTACCTCATGATAATGATCTGCCTCGTCTTGGCTATGGGCTCGAATCACGATGGCTAAGTTCGGCTTGAATTCGCGTGCAAGACTCGCGGTTCGTTGGGTAACGACTGGATCGTCCACCGCAAGCACGAGCATTGACGCATGAGCAATATGAGCCTGAATTAAAGCTTCGGGGCTGGAGCCATCACCGAGTACAGCAGGTATGCCATCTCCGCGAAGTGCTTCGATGATGGTCTTGTTTTGATCAATAACTACCATCGCCATACCCCTTGCTCTCAGCGCCTGCCCCAACCGACGTCCAACTCGACCATAGCCCACTAAGACGACCTGCCCCTCGAGTAAGCTTCTGTCGGTGGATCCTGGCAATTCGTTAAGCGAATCCGCGCGATGTTCAAGCTTTCGTGCGAGCGCCGACTTGTCAAGAATCAGTAACCTTATAGGTTCTATCAATGTAAATAAGGCCGAGTTCAAAGCAATGGATACCAGAGCACCTGCCAAGATAAGATCCTGAGCCTCCTTGCTGATTAGCCCAAGCGACAGGCTTAGACCTGCCAGAATAAATGAAAACTCGCCAATCTGTGCAAGTCCCGCCGCCACTGTGAAGGCAGTGGTCAGTGGATAGCCAAAAAGCATCACGAGCGCTACAGCAGCGATCGTCTTTCCTAATACAATAACTAGTACGACGATCAGTAACTTAAAAGGATGCTGCCACACGACTGCTGGGTCAAACAACATACCAACCGATACAAAGAACAAAACAGCAAACGCGTCTCGAAGCGGCAACGACTCCTCTGCCGCACGATGACTAAGGTCCGATTCTCGAAGCATCATCCCTGCGAAAAATGCCCCAAGCGCGAAGGACACATCGAAAAGCTTTGCCGCACCAAACGCAACCCCAATGGCCACCGCAATGACACCAAGCCGAAATAGTTCCTGGGAGCCAGTCTGTGCAATCCACCATAACAATCTAGGCAACAGCCGCTTACCGATCAAGAGCATTACGGCAGCGAAAGCAGCAAGTTTTAGAACTAACCATACCAAGGTCTGCATTAGTCCAGTGCTCTCTTGACTCATGCTCGAAAGCGCAGGAAGCAATACCAGCACCAAGACCATCACCAAATCTTCAACGATCAACCAGCCAATCGCTATCTGACCATTCACCGATTGCAATTGTCCTCGCGTCTCGAGCGCACGCAACAGCACTACGGTGCTAGCCACCGACAAACACAGTCCAAAAACGATCGCCGTACTTCCCGGCCAACCCCAAGCGGTCGCAGCCATTGCACCGAGCCCCACGGCAACCAGAATTTGGACCACAGCCCCAGGAATGGCAATCGACTTCACCTTCATCAAATCAGCGAGCGAAAAGTGCAAACCAACACCAAACATCAATAGCATCACCCCGATCTCAGCAAGTTGCGAAGCAAGCCCTATATCACCCACGAAGCCAGGTGTGAATGGGCCAATGAAAATCCCTGCCAGCAAATAGCCCACAAGTGGAGGAAGTCGGAGGCGGGCTGCCAGTAAGCCAAGGATCATTGCAAACCCAAAAGCCGCGGCAATCGTTGAAATCAGGTGAATTTCATGAGGCATCGAGACAGTTATCCTTTGATCAAAGTATGGGCATTGACGCGACTTATTGGCTGCCTCTGACCCTGGGCTTATGATGCGACATCAGACCAATTAAGGAGACATCCACATGAGCCAAACCGTGAACTTACCCACTACCAAGCCACCTGCCAATCAACCGCGCCGGCGTTGGGTCCAATCTGGACTTGTTACAGGCTTGGGTTTTAGCTTGCCTGGCCTTGGGTTCGCGCAAGCCGGATTCCCAAACCGACCAATGAAGATGATCGTGCCCTGGACCCCCGGGCAAGCGACTGATCTGGTTGGACGCATCGCCGCGCAAGAAATCAGTAAAGCGCTCGGCCAGGCAGTTGTCGTTGAAAACAAAGCAGGCGCAGGCGGTGTGATTGGCACTGATGCGGTTGCCAAAGCGCCTGCCGATGGCTACACACTGCTTGCAGCCTCAAGTGGACCGGTCTCGATTGCGCCACTTTTGCAGAAGGTTCCTTTTGATCCGGAGAAAGACCTCGCCCCGGTTGCTTTGATGGGTATTGCTCCATTTGTTCTGGTCACCGCTCCGGACTTTCCTGCCAAAGACATCCGCGACTTTGTGGCACGGGTGAAGGCCGCTCCCGGAAAGTTTACTTTTGCATCGTCGGGTACTGGAGCGACCGCACACTTGTTTGCTGAGGCTTTTAATGCGGCAACAGGTATTCAAGCACTTCATGTCCCCTACAAAGGAAGTGTTCCCGCACTCGCAGATGTGATGAGCGGGCAGGTTCACTACTGTGTTGAGACAGCAGCATCCACGATGCCATTGATTAAAGCGGGGAAATTGAAGGCATACGGTTTGTCAATTGGCAGAGAAACGCCCCTTGTGCCCGGCGTTCCCCCGTTTGCGACAGCGCTCGGCTTAACAGGTTTTGACATGGGAGCATGGATCGGCGTCATGCTACCTGGCGGAACGCCGAAAGCCATCGTAGACCAAATGGCAAGCATCATTGAGAAGTCGATGCAAAGTCCCGAAGTTAAGAAGACCTTTGCAACCATATCGGTTGAACCCGACTTCAAAGGCCCTGGCGAATTAGCGGCTTATATGAAGGCGTATAGCGGACGAATGGCTGATGTCATCAAGCGCAATCAGATCAAGTTAAGTTAGTCAAACCATAACGATATGCAAAGCAACATGAAAAACAATCGCCGCAAACTTCTACATCTACCGCTCGGCTTAGGCGCGTTGACTGGCCTTGAAGCTATGGGACTAAACACCGCGCTTGCCCAAGCGACTTATCCGACCAAACCTATCAAAATGCTCGTTGGCTATACGCCAGGCGGGTTTACTGACAATATGGCTCGTACCATCGGAGAACCGCTTGCCAAAGCGCTTGGACAACCCGTGTTGTTTGACTACAAGCCTGGTGCGAACAGCATGATTGCGGTTGACATGGTGGCCAAATCACCGCCCGATGGGTACACCCTGACAACGGTGATTGCAGCGCATGCCGCTAATCCTGCGCTCTACGCCAAAATGACATTTAATGCAGCAAGCGATCTGACACCAGTCGTCCTGACTGGTGTTGCACCCTTGATTTTGAGTGCTAATTTGAATGCACCATTCAGCACGCCCGCAGAACTCATCGCCTATGCCAAAGCCAATCCAGGCAAACTTAACTTTGGGTCTTCGGGTAAAGGTGCGGCTGCACATTTGGCCATGGAACAATTCATGGCTAATCACGGCCTTTCCATGCAACATGTGCCCTATAAGGGCACGCAACCCGCGCTTACTGATCTGATTGGTGGAGCGATCCAGTTAATGTTCGACGTGCCGCTGGCCATGGCTCAACATGGAAAAGCCGGCAAGATCAAATTGATCGGCATGGCAAGTGAGCAGCGCCTACCGGGCTACCCCGACATCCCAACCTTCAAAGAGCAAGGCACGCCCTTCATAGCGAATACCTGGGCGATGGTACTCGCCCCTTCCAAGACGCCTCAAGAAATTTTGCGCAAACTCAATGCAGAGGCGAGTCGAATTCTGGCAACACCGTCGGTCAGGGAAAAGCTTCAAAGCACCGGCGTTGTACCAGGCGGCGGGAGTCTTGAGGAGGCGGCAAAATTTCTCACTGAGGAATTTGACCGCCACGCAAAACTCATAAAAAGCGCGAATATTCGATTGGACTAATTAATGCGAACGCCCATCAGGGGTTGATGGGCGATAAGAGTTCGTAGTGCCCCACGAGGTTTCTAACGCCGTGGGCATGATCCTCTTTAAACACATTACCTTTACACCATTCACCTACGGTATCGATATGAACTTTGGCGACCATTGGGCGAACGCTCCAAGAAACCTGGAACGGTGAACCTTGTTCGTTGTAGGCGGGCCCGGTTGTCGAACCACCATACTGAACAGGTTTACCCGTGTCGCCAGGGATGTTGAGTGCTTGATGCAGTCCTCCCTTTACACCAATTTTCGCAAGCTCTCGAAAATCCTTTGCCTTGGCATCATTCACAAGCACCATCACTTGTGCCTCAACACGAAGCTGGGGGTTCTTGATCGCATCATTTAAACAGGCTCCAAGACTTGGTCCTGGATGCACTCTTGCTGAGGAATAAACATAGTGGACTTCGATCGTATCGCCAGGATAAAGGCCACCGTGCTTGCTCGGGCAAACCTCGGTTGCTGGCTTTGCAAGCTCTTCAGCGCTTAACTCACCGACATATTTGTAGCCGGTACCATAGCCGTGTCCATCTCCGTTTCCAGCAAACTTCGTGAATTGCCCGCCTTTGTGTTCGGCATTTTTATGAAAGTGAATGTTACATAAATTCATTTCACTGCTTTTTGGAGCGGTTCCAAAGGAAACAAGATTGCGACCAAATAAAGCATCGATATCGCGAGGCGACTGCGGGCCATAGCCCTTACCCGCCGTATTTTTGCTCAGCGCATCCTGCTGAGCTTGAATCACCTGATCAGCCACCGAAGCATGCGAATCGCCACTGTGCGGTGCTGCAAATACCCCTCCTGGCAAAGCCAGGGCAAGGATAAGTAATTGATATTTCAGCTGCTTTTGCGCTGACTTGCTCTCAAACATTGACCTCGCTGTTACATTAAAACGCTTGTCGAATTGACCAAGTTGCATGCCAACACTCCCCTTCATAAAAGCCATGATCCTGATTAGGAAAAAAACCTAAGGATGAGCCATGATTGATCCGGATCATCGCGTACGGATTATCGCGTATTCCAAAGGCTGTATGCCTAGCCTAGCGTCATAAAATTCGTATAGTGAACACGCTCTGCTTCAATCGCCCAAAGCAAATCGAGATGACTCAGTCCACCCAGATCGTGGGTGTGCAGGATCACTCCCAGCGTGTTGTAGTCTTGCGTCCAAGTTGGGTGATGATCGAGGCGCTCAGAAAAAAGTGCCATGTGCGCCATGAAACTGAAGCCCGAGCGAAAATCTTTAAAAGCATAACGACGCTCGATTGCGGCCCCCGAATCGAGCAAGCGCCAGCCCTCGGATTCAATGCCCTGTGCCCTGATAGCCTCATTGAGTTGCTGCATGAATACATGGGCCTGAATGCTTTGGCTTGGCCTATCGTTCATCGATTTTCCTTTGCAAACGAAAACAAAGAAAAGACTTTACATGGGTCACAAATCGGTTTTCAATGAGAGGCATGTCAACCGTTGCCACCTGCCTCGCAACCAAACGACCTGGCGCCGTGTCGCTGCCTCCGAGCGCGAAAGTGCTCGCTGCACTCGACCTCATGCGTGATCGAAAGATGCGCTCCGTTTTGGTCGTTGACGCGGGCAAGCTAAAAGGCATTGTCACCCAGGGCGATTGCGCGATGAAAGTTTTAAGGCCAGGGCTATCTGCTGCTGAAACATCGCTTGAGGCGATTATGACCCGCGACCCACTGACCGTTGGCCCAGAAGCCCCACTAGAGCGTTGTATGGACCTCATGATGGGACAACGTATCAGGCATCTTCCAGTCACGGAGCAAGGCCACGTAATCGGGATGATTTCAATTGGCGACTTGATGCGGCATTTACTAAACCAGCAATCGCGACAGATCGATCAGCTCGCCAAGCATATCGGCACGACCACTTAAGCGCTTGGCGGAGCGACTTAAGCGTTTGGCAAGACGTCTTAGGAACCATCTTGCTTGGTTTGATGGCTGAATGAAGCGGACTGAAGCAAGATCTGCTCAAGTTTTAATTTTTCTTTTCTAACCTTGGCTGCATAACCTTGGTCGTGGGCCATGCGAGCAGCACCCACGTAATGCTTGAGCGCTAAGTCCACCGAGCCATGCCTTGTGAGGTGTTCCTGAAGAATCTGGGCGCCGATGCGAATATTGGTGGCAAAGTCAAAGGCAGCAGATGCGCCTCCAAACGGATCAAACCTTGCCGAATGAACGCTGGTACGCACTTGCATCAGTCCCTGCGCCCCCCTATTGCTCTGAGCCATGGGATCAAAGCGAGACTCAACGGCAATGATGGCAAGTAAGAGCAAAGGGTCGAGTTGCAATTGCTTACCTACAAGTACTGCTTCGTGCACCACCGCACGCGCCATATTTGGCTTTGATCTGAATTGTTCAACGATATAATTTGCAATTCGATCTCGCTGGCTTGGGTCAAGAGGTCGAACGGCCTTCGCCAAGGGCTTAGCCGCCTTGCCAGTGTGTACTACTGACACGCTAGGTCGATAGCGTAACGTCCTGGCAGCGTCATATGCGGCATCGGCAACTTGTTGGTCAGCATCCCCATTACTTGTTCGCTGATTCAAATCGGATTCGCTCGGATCAGACTTTGCCAGATCACTGATCCGCCCTGGCGCTGCCACGGTTGGTTCGGTCTCGGGCAATTCTGCAATGACTTGACTGTCAGTTGCCTTTAGCCAGCCAAAGCCCGAAGCTTCTTCTTCGATGAAGGGCGTCACTAAGCTGGCGGTCAAGGCAAGACCAAGAACGGGCACAGC
>Ga0209033_1001036_pt1 | contig 16138 bp, 24 predicted proteins | sample LauGreFa1BDMLBDN_2_FD_188218 | JGI IMG/M metagenome (GOLD analysis project Ga0209033, IMG submission 188218) | Freshwater lake microbial communities from Lake Michigan, USA - Fa13.BD.MLB.DN (SPAdes) (version 2) | ecosystem: Environmental > Aquatic > Freshwater > Lake | place: Lake Michigan, USA...
TTTCGTTACTTGTTTGTCGGGGTTCTTAAGTACCCCCATATCCCCCAAAGGGGATGTCCCTCTTAGTGTTTTTCTGCTGTTTTCACTACGTATGGTAACTCATTAAATGTATGCAATACTGGTGGACTGCTCTGCATTCACTCTAATGTTGTATTTGTTTCTTTTACCCCTTTTCCATCAAATCATTCTTTTTGACTTCATGGATTGTTTCCTACTGTTACCTGCCCTGTTAATTGTACGTACACTACCGCTATGAATAATATTACTGCTATTACTGATATTGCACTTCCTGCCGAACTGATTTCGTTATAGAAGCTATATGCATCTGGATAGTCATAGTATCTTCTTGGGAATCCTGCTAATCCTAAGAAGTGCTGTGGAAAGAATGTTATATTTACTCCCGCAAACATCACTCAGAAATGCACTTTACCTAATGTCTCTGGATATGCATATCCTGTTATCTTCGGTGATCAATAGTAGTACCCTGCAAATAGTCCAAATACTGCCCCCATTGACAATACATAGTGGAAATGTCCTACCACATAGTATGTGTCATGTAGTGCTATATCTAGTCCCCCATTCGCCAATAACACTCCCGTTAATCCCCCTAGTGTAAACAAGAATACGAACCCTAATGCAAATAACATTGGTGTCTTGTAACTTATACTTCCTCCATACATTGTCCCTAATCACGAAAATATCTTTATCCCTGTTGGCACTGCTATTATCATCGTTGCCGCTGTGAAATATGCTCGTGTGTCCACATCCATTCCCACTGTAAACATATGGTGCGATCAGACTATAAATCCTAATAGTCCTATTGACAACATCGCGTATACCATCCCCATGTATCCGAATATTGGTTTCTCACTGAATGTTGATATTACATGTGATACTACTCCGAAGGCTGGTAATATTAGTATATACACCTCTGGATGTCCAAAGAATCAAAATAGATGTTGATATAGTATTGGGTCTCCTCCTCCTGCTGGGTCATAGAAACTTGTGTTAAAGTTCCTATCCGTTAACAGCATTGTTATCGCCCCTGCTAACACTGGTAACGATAATAATAATAATACCGCTGTTATTAATACCGCTCACACGAACAATGGCATTTTATGCATTGTCATTCCTGGTGTTCTCATATTGATTACCGTCGTAATAAAATTCATCGCTCCTAAAATTGATGATATCCCTGCCAAGTGTAAGCTAAAGATCGCTAAATCTACTGCTCCCCCTGAATGAAATTCTATACTTGATAACGGTGGGTAGACTGTTCACCCTGTCCCTGCTCCCCCCTCTACCAAGCTCGACGCCACTAGCAATGCTAATGCCGGTGGTAATAATCAAAAACTTATGTTATTTAATCTTGGAAACGCCATATCTGGTGCCCCTATCATCAGTGGTAACATTCAGTTCCCTAATCCCCCTATTGCCGTTGGCATTACAAAGAAAAATATCATCACAAAAGCATGTGCTGTTACTATTACATTATATATATGCCCATCCCCTCCTAAGTAACTTGCTCCCGCCATTGATAACTCCATTCGAATTATCACTGAAAACGCTGTCCCGATCATCCCTGCTAAGGCTCCAAAGATGATGTACATTGTTCCGATATCCTTATGATTTGTACTGTATAACCATCTACTCGCCCAACTCATGGCCTTTCTTCTTCCTCTCTACAAGTATCGGTGCGTGGGGCACCCTTAGGTGCCCCCTCCTCACCTATAAGCCCCCATTCTCCTTAAGGAGAATGGGGGCGTATCGGGGCACCTTAGGGTGCCCCCCCCCCCAATGGGGGAAAGCTGCGTAATAACCACTCTGTTTTGATTTTCGAAAGTTGGGGCTTCTTTACTTTGGCTCTCTGGACCCGGATTCTTAAGAACCCCAATAGCCCCCCCCCTTGGGGCTGTCGCCCTTACCTACCCTTTTATTCCTATTCTGCCGCTTCTGTTATGTATGCACAGTATGCCTCTACACTCACTGCTTTCACACAGATTGGCATTGCGGAGTGATTACTTCCACATATTTCACTACATTGTCCATAGTACTCCCCTTCCCTCTGTGCTATAAAACTTGTTTGGTTTAATCTTCCTGGTACTGCATCTACCTTCACTCCCAATGATGGCACTGCTCAGCTATGTAACACATCTGCTGCTGTCACTATTACCCTCACATGTGTATCTACTGGTACTATTACTTTATTATCCACCTCTAATTGTCTTAATGCCCCTTCTTCTAAGTCATTCTCTGCTATCATATATGAATCAAATTGGATCTGTGCTGGCACATAATCACTATATTCGTATGATCAGTATCATTGATGCCCTATCACTTTGATCGTCACTCCTGGCTCTATCACCTCATCCATTAAGTATAATAACTGGAATGATGGATACGCTATTAACATTAGGATTATTCCTGGTGTTATTGTTCATACTAATTCGATTTCTGTCCCATGTATTAAATACTTGTGCGCTATTACTCGATTTGTCTTTCCATACTCTACTATTATCCGTCCTAACATGTACGTTACTCCGATTACTATAAAGATTAAATATGTCATTGTATAATTATGAAAATTTATTATCGACTCCATTATCGGTGTCGCTGGATCCTGAAACCCCAATTGGTAGTCCTCTGCTACGTCTAATATCTCTTTTTTCATCTTTTCCCTATACCCTGCTTTTCGCCCTTTTTACTCTATTGCCCCCTATTGTTCGCCCCTACTTCTTTTGCCATTCCCCTGCTCGTTATTGATGGGGTTGTCTCGTCGCCCTTATCAAAGGCTGATTCCTGTTCCGCTTGCATAGTGCCAAAGGCCCAGCCTTTGGCTCTATAAGCCCCTTTGGGTTCTTAAGAACCCCAAAGGGGCGCATTCGGGCTTCTTCTTCTTTTTAATTTGTCTCCAACACTATCATGACTATCGTTCCGATTATTATTGTTAAGCTATAATGATATAGTTGCCCTGTCTGCCCCTTACTTACCCTATCCGCTCAACTACCTACTGTCTCGATTATCCCTGTTGGTCCTAGCTTCTCTATTAACCCTCTATCCAACACTTTATATGTTATATTGTGTCCTATCTTTAATGCATTCTTTGCTATTATCTCATTGTACAACTGATCTACATTTCACTTGTTGCTGATAAATGTATATGCCTTTTTGTTGATACCCTTTCCTGTCCTTGGATATGCCACTAACCCATACCCTGCTCCTCCTAAACTTAATACTACTGGTATTACTTTCACTCATCCCTCTATAAACTCTGACTCTATCCCATGTTGCCCTTCTTTTGCTATCAGTTCTACGTTCTCTACCCCTGGTCCTATCATTAAATCCTTCATTACATATCCTATATAGATACTTGCCACCCCTAAGATTATTAATGTTATTGTCATCGGTTGTCCCGGCTCATGTGCTTTTTCAAAGGTCTTTTTATCCAACTCCACTTCTTGATTAAATCCTTTTGTTAATATTCTCACTGAATAAAATGCTGTCATTAATGCCGATATACACCCTAATCAATGCCCAAATGTCCCTGCTATGCTATAGCTTCCATATGCCATTTCGATTATTGAATCTTTTGAGTAGAATCCCGTCATGAATGGAAACCCCATTAATGACATTGACCCTACTAACATTAAACTATATGTGTATGGCTGTCGTGTGATTAATCCCCCCATCTTTCTTATATCTTGCTCATCCGCTATCGCATGGATTATTGATCCCGCACTTAAGAATAACAACGCTTTGAAAAATGCATGATTGAATAAATGAAATATACTACTTGTATTCGCCCCTACCCCTATTGCTAATACCATATACCCCAATTGCGAACACGTTGAGTACGCTATCACTTTTTTTATGTCATTCTGCACTAGTCCCACTGTCGCCGCAAAAAAGGCTGTCATCGCCCCCACTACTGCTATTGTCGTCATTAACTTCTCTGACGTCCCGATTATTGGACTTGTCCTTAACATTATAAACACCCCTGCCGTCACCATCGTCGCCGCATGAATTAGTGCACTTACCGGTGTTGGTGCCTCCATTGCATTCGGTAATCACACATGTAACCCGATTTGCGCTGATTTCCCTACTGCTCCTACTAAGATTCAGAACCCTATTACCTCACTCTCCCATCCCCCCAATTCTCCCATTGGCATCATCACCGCATACTCTAATCCCCCAAACGCTCAATAACTTATTATTATTGCCATCACTACTCCCACATCTCCTACTCTATTCACTATCATCGCCTGCATTGCCGACTTGTTCGCTTGCACTCGCGTATATCAATAATTGATCAATAAATATGAGCAAAGCCCTACTCCCTCTCATCCCACAAACAATTGCATCAAGTTATTCGCTGTTATTAAGATTAACATAAATCACGTAAACATCGTTAAATATATCATAAACCTCCCCTGATGTGGATCCTCTTTCATATATTCTAACGAATATAGATGCACCAATAACGAGATCCCTGTTACCACTACTACCATTATTCCCGTCAACGTATCATACTGGAACCCTATCTCTACCATCACCCAATTCCACAGTTTCACGTACGTCGTCCCCTGTTCTATTACCACCTCCTTAAAGATATTCCATCCCATTACAAATGTTCCTATCATTCCCCCTACCGTATATATTCCTATCCCCTCATTTCCTAACTTTCTCCCCCCTGTTAGCGCCACCAGCACTATCACTAATGGCAACGTCATTATCGCTAGATACATCTTTTCTTACGCTTGGCAGGCATCGAACCTACGACAGTTCATTTAGAAAACGAAAGCTCTACCTACTGAGCTACAAGCGCTTCCTTTCCCCCCTCCTTTCCCACGCTCCCTTTTCCTTTTCCACTCCCTCCTGACTCTTATGTCCCCTTTACCTGTCTGGACCCTATACTCTGTTCCCCCCATTTTGGTTTCTATCTGCCCCTCTCTACAAGAGAGCCCCAGCTTCCCTTTATTCCTAGTATCCGTGAGGCACCCTAAGGTGCCCCACCTATAAGCCCCCTTTCTCCTTAAGAAGAAAGGGGGGGCGTATTAGAATGTGAAAAGTATTAAGAACGCTACCATTAGGCTAAATAATGCTATCGCCTCACTTAACGCAAATCCTAATATGGCGTATCCAAATAATTGTTGTTTTAAACTTGGATTTCTTGCATATCCTGATATTAATGCCCCAAACACGTTCCCTATTCCTACCCCTGATCCTGCCACCCCGATTGTTGCTAATCCTGCCCCTATTAGTTTTGCTGCTTCTGTCATTTGATTTTTTTTTCTTCTGAGAGTCTTTTGGACTGTGCCCGTTTCGCCCACGATCCCTATTCTTTATGTATAGTTGATTCCTTATCCTGGATTTCCCCCTGACGCTTTTCTCTCTCTATTCTTTCCGAAAATGATGGGCTTCGATCCCACAACCTTTAGCTCGACAAGCTATTGCTCCACCTACTGAGCTACATTTCCCTATTCCTTGTTCTTTTCCTTCTTCCTAACTTTGCTACCCCTTCCTCTCTGCTCCTGAACAATGCTATTCTATTTTCTATTATTCCTTATCGGGATTGTCGGGATTGTCGTGAATCGGAAAAATATCCTATCTTTACTTATGTCTATTGAGCTTCTATTACTTGCCGTTAATCTCCTTTTCTTTACATCCTCTCTTTCCTTCGATTCCTTAACTGGACTGATTTTCGCTTTCTTTGTCTTGATCGTTGCTGCTGCTGAATCTGCCGTTGGTCTTTCTCTCCTTGTTGCCTTCTTTAGAGTTAAGTCTACTGTTGCTATCCAGTTCGCTCATCTTCTTCACGGTTAGCCCTTTCTCCCCTATCCTTCCCTTGAATAGGTGCCCCCTTCTCTCCCTGAAGTGCTCTTTTCTCTACTTTCGGGGCTTCTTCTATGTTCTCCTTCTTTTCTCCTCCCTAGATCTCGTTTCGGTGGGGGGTATCATATGATACCCCTCACCTATAGGCCCCATTGGGGAAAAAGGGCTTATTGGGCCTTTCGCCCCAACTCCTAGAAGGTATTGGGCTGTTGGGGTTCTTAAGAACCCCCATAGCCCCCCCCCCTTTGGGGCTGTTTCTTCTATTTATTTTCTATTACTATTGTCCTTACTGGTAGTTTTCCCGCTGCCGATTCTAATACTGTCTTGCTCACCCCTTTCGTCCTTCCTATCTCCACTATTATTGTATTTGGTCGGACTCGTGCTATTCTCTTACTTATTACCCCCTTCCCCTTCCCCATTCGCACCTCTAGTGGTTTCTTGCTCACTGCTATCGATGCATACACTCGCGGGATTATCTTCACCCCTGTCCCCATGCTTCGCTTTAGTGTCATTATCACCGTCTCCATATGCTTCTCTGTGATTCGTCCTGATTCCTTACTTACTATGCCTCACGTCCCTAGTATCTTCTGCCCTATCTGCGGGATTCTGCTCACCCTCCCTTTCTGTCTTTTCATCCCCTTCATTTTGTTCTTCCTCCTTTCGTCCCTTTTACGCTCTTGTTGGGGCTATCTTTAGTCTTTCTTTTTCACTCCATACCTCGATCGCGATGTCCTTCGCCCCTGCACTCCCGCTAAATCATACTTTCCTCGCACTATCTTGTAATTCACCCCTGGCAAATCTTGCACCCTTCCCGCTCGCACTAATACTATCGAGTGCTCCTGCAATGCATGCCCCTCTCCCATTATGTATGCATCTACTTGTCTTTTATTTGACATTCTCACTTTTGCCACCTTCCGTAATGCTGAATTTGGCTTCTTCGGCTTTCGTGTAAATACTCTCATCACTATCCCCCTCATTTGTGGCTTCTTTTTCCACCCTTCTGTTTTTCCCCCTTTCTTTTTCCGTGGCTTTCGCCCAATTTGACTCATTGTTGGCATTCGGGTAGTAGATGGGATTTGAACCCATGACCTTCACATCCACAATGTGCTGCTCTACCATACTGAGCTAGAACTACCCCTTTTGCTCTACGTTTCCATTCCCCCATCTCCACCCCTTTCTACTTGTTCCTACTGAACAACTCTTTCTTTCTTTTTTTCTCTTCGGGGTTCTTAAGTACCCCCAGATATGGGCCCATAAGCCCCCTTTCTTCCTTAGGAAGAAAAGGGGCGAATCTCCAAAGGACCCATAAGCCTCTTAGGGGGTGTAGTCACACCCCCTAAGAGGGCGAATCGGGCTGTCCTCTCTAGTTTCTGCCCTACCCCTGCACTACTTCGCCTTCTACTCTTATTACCCTTACAAGCTTGTAGCTCAGTGGTAGAGCACATCCCTCATAAGGATCCTCGCGTCAGTTCGATCCTGACCTAGCTTAGTACCCCCTTGTTTTCTCCTCACGCAAGGTTTCCTTTATACACCCTTGCTTGCTATTACGTCGGGTTATTAAGATTACCCCCATTGGGGGTACGGAAATTTTACCCTTTGACCCTCATTGCCTATCTCCCTCTTCTTTTACGTCCCATTCCTCTAGTGGTTAGGAGACATTCCTTTCACGAATGCAGCGCTGGTTCAAATCCTGCATGGGACATCTCCTCCCCTGGCGTTAACGAGATTCGCACTCGTATTTAAAGCTTATGAGACTTTTGTTTTTACTGCTTAAACTACTACGCCCTCCTTTTCGTGCTGAAATTGGTAAACAGGATTGATTTAAAATTAGTTGCTTTACGCTTATGGGTTCAACTCCCTTCGAAAAGACTTTCTGTTGGGGTGCTTAATTACCCCCATAGCCCCCTTTTGTTTTATCCGATCCCTTTTCGATCTCGAATATTAAAACTTCTCCCCCCACTCTTATAGCTCAGTTGGTTAGAGCGTTTTCCTGAAAAGAAAAAGGTGTTAGGTTCAATCCCTAATTTGAGTACTTTTCTGCACTTACCCCTACTTTTCCTTCAGGACGTAGCTTAATTGGTAGAGTACTTGTTTTGGGTACGAGTGATGCCGGTTCGATCCCGGACTTCCTGATGTTTTCTTATCTCTGTACCGGGGCCTTAATACACCCATATCCCCCAATGGGGGATGTCGGGCCAAAGGCCCCATAGCACCCTTATGTTCACCCCTCCTTCTTTATCTAGTATGGGCGCTTAGCTCAGCGGTCAGAGCGCTTCTCTTACAAAGATGCGGTCAGGAGTTCAATCCTCCTAGTGCCCTACTACTGTTTCCCCTCTTCCCTATGCCAAAGTAGCATAATCGGTAATGCCCCTGTTTTGTAAACAGGCCTATCGGAGTTCGACCCTCCTCTTTGGCATTTTCCCTCTCTTTCTATAATTTTATTACCCCTTATCTCTATGGACGGGGGGCTTTAAGCCCCCCATAAGCCCCTTTGGGTTCTTGAGAACCCCAAAGGGGCTGTATGGCCTTTTACCCCGGCACTCCCTCTTATTCTGCTAGAGGAGACTCTTCTTTGGAAAGGTGCTAGAATGGTCAATAGGGCAGTTTGCTAAACTGCTGCACTTGTGCTTATGGGTTCAATCCCCATCCTTTCCTGTGCTTTTTTCCCACCTTAATGAATTAAAATTTCGCCTATTCTACTTCCTATTCTCCTTCCTTTCTTCTTTCCTCATAGTTTTCTTCTCCCTTCCTGACATCTTCGCCTTTTCCCCCTTCTTCTTTCTTCATTTTTCTCTTGACGACGCTTTCCTCTGCTCCATCGCCCTTTCCCTCTTCGCTGCCTCCCTTTTCTCTTTTCCCCTTCTCCTTTGACATGTTTACCTTTTCTCTATTCCTGCTATTGCCCCTTCTCGTCTCTTCTTTACTCACTCCTTTTTCCTCTTCCTTCTTTTCGTTTTTTCCTTCGCTTCCGCCGCCTTCTCTCTGCTTCTCTTTTTCTTTCCTACTATTCTTCTTTCCTACCATTCTGAGTTCTTCCTTTTCACCCCCTCTGTTTCCGACCTTGTTGACTGAACTCTCTTCGCCTCTCTTCTCTATTTCTTTTTATTTTTTCTCCCCTGCCTCGTTTGACTTCACTTTTCTCGCCCATTCCTTTTCTTCTCTGCTTTCGTTTTTTCCTCTCTATTTCTCGATTTTCCCTTTTTCCTTTTTCTCTTTCTTCTATTTGTCCTTCTTATTGAATGTTCTGCCCTTTTTCTCTTTATCCTTCGTGCCTACTCCCCCTCCTTAAGCCTGTAGCTCAGTTGGTAGAGCGCTTCGTTGATAGTGAAAAGGTCAAAGGTTCAATCCCTTTCTGGCTTACTCTCCCTTACACTTAGATTCGTAGCATAACGGTAGTGCGATCGTCTTCAAAACGATGTTGTGAGAGTTCGACTCCCTCCGAGTCTGTCCCCCTCTTCCCGCACTACAGGCTCGTCTAATGGTAGGACATCTTATTTTGAGTGAGTGAATAGTGGTTCGAATCCACTGCATGTAATGTTTTCAAGACCCCCCCATGCTCCCTTTATGCCTGCCCTCTTCTCTCTTTGAAAAAACTTAGGCCCTCCAGATTTAACTGTGCTACCTGTCTCTGCCCAGAGACTCCGTTAAGACTCTCCCTCTAGCCCCCCTACATGCGCATGCTCCACCTCATGGAGATCTTCAAAATAAATCTTTACCACATTCTCCGTCAGTTGTTTTCTCAACAGGTCCTGTACACCCTCTGTCACCCCATCTTTGTGCATTCTCGCCGGTCCCTGGACTCCCACTACTTTGATATTAAATATACTCTTCTTGGCCTTCTTTGCCGCCTCTTCCACCCTACTCTCCTCCATCACCCCTTTTACACTCCGTAAATGGATGCAAGCCCCCTCCAACGCTCAGATAAAGGCATAAAACTCTATCCTGCTGAGTATCACATGATACTCTGTAACCAATTCTTCCGCTCTATCCTTCATTTTATTCTTCCTTCCTTCGGTGGGGCTTCTTTATGAGACTTCTTGGTCTTACTTCCCTATTTGTCGTCCCCTCTTTAATTCTTCTAACTCTTTACTATTTACCGCCTTGTAATACATTATTCCTAGCACTATTACTAGTCATACATACTGGCTTAAAAATGTCGTTACGTCTAATTGTGGCATTAGTGGATATGTTCTGCATCGTTGACATAGATCCCCACTAATATACTAAATACATACGCTTGTATCAACGCTACTCCCATTTCTAGCACTGTGATGAACACCACTATTAAAATTGGAAATACACTTAATACTGTTATTACCCCCCCTGCTGTCAACATTGTTCATGCAAACCCTGACAATATTGCAAATAATAAATGCCCTGCTGTGATGTTCGCTGCTAATCGAACCCCTAATGACACCCCTTTTGCTAATTGTGATACTAATTCTATCACTATTAGGAATGGTGCTAAAAGCATTGGGCTCCCTGATGGCATCAACATCGCTAAATAATTACTTCCATAATTACTCACCCCTAGTAAGATCACTGATATTAATATACTTACACTCATCCCAAATCCTATTACCATGTGCGCTGTTGGTGTGAATGTGTATGGCACTATCCCTACCATGTTCATTATCGCTATACTTACAAATAGTGTTCAGATTAATGGTACATACTTTCTTATTCCTATGTTCTCTTTTACCAGATTCTCGATCTCTGTATGCGCTTTTTCTACCACTGCTTGTCATCTTCCTGGTACCACTCTTCCTCCTTCTATATTCATCTTATATATTACTAGATACACTAGTAACCCATATACTAAATATACCGTTGAGTTAGTTATTGATAAATCTACCCCTTCTCACCCTAACCCTACGATATCTTTTACCTCAAATTGTTCAAATGGCGATGTCGCCCCCCCCTGCTCTCCTAATGCTTTCTTTACTCCTGCCTCCTCTTTACCGATCTCTCAGATTTTTCTCATTTCTTCTCTTGTGAGAAATTGGGGCTCCTCTTACCTCCCCCCTGATTTCCTCAACCAGCTTTTTTATCTTTGTTGTCGTACCTTCTATATGCTTCTTTTCCTTTTCCAAATACTCTCCCACCATGTCTTCCAGTAATTGCCCTTTAACTTGCTTCTCATGCTTTACCCATAACACTACCATGCTCACTATGTATCCCCACGATACTGGGCTATCCGGCACTGTCTGCCACACTATAAAAAATAATAAGTATACTATTAACACCCCTGCACATATCTTTTTGATTAATCATCATATGATACCTCTCCATATCGCTCCTAACAACACCACTAACAACATTCCTATCTTCTCCATTCTTTTCATTCTTTTTCTGCCCCCTTCTCCGCAAACATCTAAGGAGGTTCTGCCCCCTTCTCCGCAAACATCTAGAGGGTTCTGAACCCTCTTTTACTCTTCTTAATTACTCCTGCATTGAACAGCCCCTTTCCTCCTAGGAATAGGGCTATGGGGGCTCTTGAGAAACCCGACATCTCGGTTTCTCCTCCGACTCTTGTTGGGGTCTTCCTTTTCGTCTCTCCCCCCCTTGTGGGGCATATGGGCCTAAGTCTTTATCTTTAGGTCCTTAAAAGGGGTACTCCTTCTTTTTTCTCTTTTTTTCTCTTATTGTAGTCTCCGGGTTATTAGTTTTAGTTCTGCTTGCTTTCTTTAGTTTCTCACACACTACCTATCTATGCTATTATCTCTAGCTACCCTCTGCTTTCTGACTCTTTTCTTTGTCAGCCTCTTGAATCCCTTCTATCTTTTGACTTCGTGCTTTAGTTGCCTTCAGCTCTTATTCTTTAGTCCGTAACTACTCTGCTATGCTTTGTTTAACAACAGATACATCAGCGGGACTCGCACCAAGGTCCTTGCGTACTATTGATACTTCGATTTTCGATTCTTTGCCCTTGTAGATATAAACCGAACTGTCTCACGACGTTCTGAACTCAGATCATGTACCGCTTTATTAGACGAACAGTCTAACCCTTGACTCCTTGTGCAGAGTCAGGATGCGATATTCCAACATCGAGGTCGCAATCTCCGGGGTCGATATGGACTCTCTCCCGGTATTACGCTGTTATCCCTATAGTAACTTCCCTTTTGATAGCTAGCTTCTCCATCTCTCTCTAGCTGGTCACTAGAACCGACTTTCGTCCCTGCTTGTCTTATGTTCTACCGCACAGTCAGGCCTCGCTTTCGCTCTTACACTCCTTTGCTGACCTTTGTAAACCTTTGTTACTCTTTAAAAGGCTGTCGCCCCAACCAAACTATCTCCTATTTGCTTTCGCTCTTCTTCTTCGACCTTTCTGATCTTTCGCACTCTCTTGATACTGGTCTTTCACTTCTCTCTTTAGAGTTACGCCCCTTTCCCCCAAAGGGGGAAAGTGGCATAAGGGGCCAAAAGCCCCTTGCTCCCTTTTTCTACTCTCATTCTTCGTGCGAACCTACTAATAGTAATAGTTAAGCTTATAGGGTCTTCTTGTCCCACAATGGCTTCTTCATAGTATCTTCACTACGACTCCAATTTCACTTGATTAATCCATGAGACAGCGTTAAGCTCGTGGCCCCGTTCATACGTGTCAACAATTAATTGACTATTGATTGCGCTACATTTTCACAGTCAAGGTTACTGCGGCCATTTAGTCGATCTTGTCTTCCCAGCTTTCACTAGTTGGTTTCGATTGCGACCATTGGGCAGGGGTCACTTCTAATACTTCCACTTTCGTGTTGGCTAAAAGCTGTGTTTTTGGTAAACAGCCGGCTTAACCGATTCTCTGCGACATTTTTTCGCCCTTACCCTTACGGGGATTAGGGCCGAACCATGCTCTCATTCTTGCTAACTTACTGAGACATTTTGCCGAGTTCCTTATGGATTATTCTTCATTCTGGCCTTTGTATTCTCTACTTGTTCACTTGTGTCAGATTGGTACAGTTCTTCATGCTTCATCTTTCCTTTCCTCCCGCTACCTACCCCTATGGTCTGGTCTGATGCTCCTCTCTCTGTCATTCTCTATCTAGGGGCTTTCCCCCCCTACGGTTCAGGTTTTTCCTGCCATTTAGTCTTTCTGCCTCTTACGCACCCCTCACTACTTTATGTTGGACTTGAGTGTGCTTTGTTAAGGTTTTTAAGGTTTTGTCCCCTTTCCTCTCCACTTTTGGCTTTTGGCTTCCTTTTCTTTCCTAATTGGGTTTTCTCGCACTTTCTTCTTCAGGTCTCGGTTTCACCCGTACCTGCTCCCGTTCTCTCCCCATCGTATATCCTGTTCAGGACTTTTTTACTTAGGGACTGCTTCTTTTATCCTTAAACTTTTCGGCCATCTGGCTTCGGACTACTCGACTCTCGTCTTTCTCTCCTAACCTTGATTTCAGTTACTCATATTTGCATTGTCTCTTTCGATTTTTTACGAATTGATCTACTACCGCTCGTCTCCCTTTCCCCTTCCTTCTCTTCTGGGGTCTGTTCCCCGAGCACCATGTTTCTGTTTCCTTTCTTAGCCACCTCTATTCTTGGCGCCTTTGTCCCTCTCTCTATGCACTGTTACGTGTTCTTTTTTGATGGCTGTTTCCAAGCCTACTCCTATTTCGTCCTTTCCTGCCTTTCTTCTCCCTACCCCCCCTTTTACCGGGTGGTCCCTCCTTTACTGGCTGTGTCCTCCCCCCGCTTTCGCCGGTGACTCCACTTGACCGACTTTCCTTACACACTTAGTTTTTGACCCTTCCTGGCTTTACCTCTTCCGGATCTTTTGGCTCTTCAGCCCCGGTTTCCATGACATTAACATTGGTTCTGAGTTGTTTCCCTTTTGACCTATAACCTTATCGCTATAAGTCTGTCTATCCTTTTTCTTGTCACTGCATTCTTGGGTTTTTTCCTCTCAACAGAGGTTTTTCTAGTGCCGTACCGCTCGTGACTCTTTTCCCTTGTGTACTTTCGTACTACTTCGTTCTTGTGTTCGGAGGATTGCGGCACCCTAAGGTGCCCCAATTTCCTCCTTCACTTTTTTGATGCGCTACCTTTATAGCTTTCGTAGATAACCAGCTAGCTCCGAGTTCGATTGGCATTTCACCTGCTACCCAGTAGTCATCCCAGAGTTTTGCAACACTCACGGGTTCGTTCCTCCATCAACGTTTTACTGTTCCTTCAAACTGCTACTGGGTTGATCACTCGGGTTCGGGTCCAGTATGGTCTTTCTCTTTCCGTTTTCACTTCGTCTCCTTTCTTTCTTTACCATACTACTTGCAAATCCATTATACAAAAGGTACCTCATTTTTTCTTTGAGTGCTCCGGTTCTGCCGATTTCCTGTTCTTTTTCACTCAGCCTTGCTTCTTATCTTTTCAGCTTTCACTCACGTTACTCGTTCTCTATCGGTGTAGTTGTATATTTAGCCTTAGAGGTTTGGTTCCCCTGTCTTCAATCCTCGTACTGATGATCTACTCTCTTTTCCTCCTTTGCCGCTTTACCGCTATTCCCCCCCCCCCTATTCGGGGGGCATAGGTTCTCTTACGGGAATCTTTTACCCTCTCTGTTCTTTTCTGTTCCCCTATGCTGAGGTTTTGGCTCTTTGTGCCTCGCTCGCCACTACTACACAAATCTCTCTTGATTTCTTTTCCTTCTGTTACTTAGATGTTTCAGTTCACAGAGTCTTCTTCCCTACTTTCGTTGGTTTTGGGATTTCTCCCCTTGGATATCCTCTTTTCTGTGTCTCTCTTGAGGCCTTTCGCTTTCCTTTCGTCCTTTTTTACTTCTACCCTAGCTTTCTTTCGACATTCCCTTTTGACTACTTTTCTCCTTCCCTCTACTCTCCCCTATTCTTCCCTCTACTCCCTCTCCACAATTCTCTCTCTAACCCTCTCTTTGACACCCCTCTGGCGTCGACTGCGCATAAGGAGATTCGAACTCCTGTCGTCTGCTTGGAAGGCAAATATTTTAACCCACTATACCATATACGCTTGGGTTAGGCTTTTCGCCCCCTTAGGGTGGGTGACTACACCCCCTAAGAGGGCGAATCGGGCCTTGGCCCCATAAGACCCCTTAGGGGTCTTATCGGCTCTGTCCTCCTGCTCGTTCCCGAACCGGAACCTTGTTACGACTTACCCCAAATCCTTTTGATTCTTCGGGGCTGACGGGCGGTTTGTACGAAGGGGAGTGCACTATTCACCGTAACTCGCTACTTCACGATTACTACCGAATCCTCCTTCCTCAGGTCTTTACATACCTGCCTCCGTTCTTCTTTAGTTCTTGCCTTTTGCTTACCCTTACGAGTTCGCCTTCTTTTCTTTTCTATCACTGTAACACAGGCGCCGCCCTAACCATCTGAACCATATTGCCTGACGTCCTCCCTTTTACTGGATTTCGCACGTTTCTTTCTCATTCGGACTTTCGACGGACATGCAGTATCTGATAGGTTTCCCTAACTAGGTTAGGTAAGGTTTTACGTGTATCTTCGTATTAAGCCCCATGTTTCTCCGGCTTGATTTCCCCAACCGCCAATTCTTTTATCTTTTAATGTTGCCATCGTAGTCTACAGGTGGAGTGGTCTTGACTTTCTCTTTGACGCTCCCTCTTCGTCTTCCACTCATAGTTTACTGCTGAGACTACCAGGGTACTAATCCTGTTTGCTCCCTCAGCCTTCGTGCTTCAGCGTCAGTGTTTCTTGATCATTGCCTTCGCCTTGTCCTTACTGCTAAATTTTTCATATTCCACCACTACTCTAGCCCTTCCATGATCTTTCCTCCCACTCTTAGCTTTCCCCTTAGGTTCCACCACCTGCGCACTCTCTACACCCCTAGTCATTATTGGAAGCACTCGGGTATCTCGTTTTACCGCGTCTGCTGGCACGAGATTTTTGACTACCCTTCCTTCGTTTAGGTCACTATCCCCCCCTTCGAATGGTCTCTTCTCCCTTTCTCTTTCTCTCCCCACGGTTACCCGCAGATTTAACGAAGTTTCACTTTCTCTCTCTGTTTCTTTTGCCTGGTTGCTGCGTCAGAGTTTCCTCCATTGCGCAAAATTCTCTACTGCTGCCTCCTATCCGAAGTCCTACCCGTTCTCATTGTAAGTGTGGTCGTCCGCACTTTCATACCGACTATGCATCTTCGCCTTGGTATGCTCTTACCATACCAACTAACTAATACACCATGGGCCCATCCTCTCGGGTAGACTCCCATGTATTACTCACCAGTTCACCCGTTTTACCAGATTTGCATGTATTGATCCACCACGCCAGCGCTCTCCTTGTGCCACGATCAAACACTATCTTTTCCTCTCTTTACCGCCCCCTAAAGG
>Ga0209033_1001038_pt1 | contig 16133 bp, 14 predicted proteins | sample LauGreFa1BDMLBDN_2_FD_188218 | JGI IMG/M metagenome (GOLD analysis project Ga0209033, IMG submission 188218) | Freshwater lake microbial communities from Lake Michigan, USA - Fa13.BD.MLB.DN (SPAdes) (version 2) | ecosystem: Environmental > Aquatic > Freshwater > Lake | place: Lake Michigan, USA...
CGAAAGAAAATAGTGAAAAACATCATACGCATGCACACAAAGATGGTCTAAATGCAGATATTACTGAACCAAAACCCGTTCCTGCAGGTAAGTATTCTGTCAACGTTGTGTCTTATCAACAAGAATGGTTTGCTGAAAGTAAAGCGGCTGAATTAAGACAACAAGGTATTCCTGTGGAAGTTGCGCCAGTAGATATTACCGACAGCGGTACACGTTATAGATTAAAAGTCAGTGGTTTCAAAACCAAAGGCGAAGCAAATACTTATGCCAATAAAGTTAAGAAAACATCGGGCTTTGCTGATACCTGGGTGGGTGTAAACGAATAGTTTATAACACGCTTTATCTACGCCGCTCTTGCTCATCAGTTGCTAATAAGAATGCCAATTTTTCATGTAAAATGGCGACTAATTGGGGGCTGATGTTGCGCATTTGCTGTGCTAAGCGAATTTGCAAAATCGCTTGTTGCGTTTCACCCATAGCAAAATAATAATCTGCTAGATAACGGTGTGATTCAGCAGGCTGATTTAAATCCCCATAAACCTGTGCTAATAATTGCGTAAAAATGGGTAAACTTTGCGTTTTTTGTGAAAGTTGAAACAAGACTGCTTTTGCATTACTCGGCTCACCTGCTTTCAATAACGCGCCCACATATTCAATTTTAATTGCATCGTTTCCAGGAAATTTAGTCGTTAATTTTTGATAACGATCAAGCGCTATTTTGTAATTACTTGACTCCAGTGCAACTCGCGCTAAAGCGGCTGAATAATGCGGTTGCTGTGGAAACTCCTGCGCTAACCGTTGAAAAATACTTTCTGCTTGTGTGAAATTTTGTGTTTTCAGTGCAACAATCCCCAAACCGTAATTCGCAACAGTTCGTTGCTCGGGCAGACCTTGATTTAATCTCGCTTGCAAAAGTGCTCGTATTTCATCGTTATCAACACTTAATAAAACCTGTAACTTTGTTTTAATGAGTTGATACGCCAATGAATCAGGATATTGTTTATAAGGATAGCCTTCTGCGCGACCGCGTGAATCCGAAATACGCGAGGCGGTGACGGGATGAGTGCGTAAAAATTCGGGTATATTTTGCCCTGCGTAGCGAGTAGATTGCTGAAGTCGCTCAAAGAATGTTGGCATACTGCGTGGATCGAAAACAGATTTTGACAACGTTTGCATACCGACACGATCTGCTTCTTCTTCATGTTCGCGGGTAAAATTAATTTGAAACTGCACACTCCCTGCTTGAATAGCCATAATTGCAGCTTGCCCCGCAGCGCCTGATTGCGTTCCAAGTAAAATCGCACCCAACGTGGCGGCAACCATAGGAATAGATAAGCGTGAACTGGCTTCATAAGAACGATATAAATGACGCTGTGTGACGTGCGCAATTTCATGCGCCATAACGGATGCAAGCTCACTTTCGGCTTCAGTCATTAAAATCAAGCCGGAATTCACACCAATGTATCCACCCGGCCCCGCGAATGCATTAATGGCATTTTCCATGACCACGAAAAAATGAAACGGATAAGCAGGTGTATCACTTTGTGATACTAATTTTTCACCGATAGTTTGAATATATTGCTGAATTTCACTGTCTTGATTGATGTCGACTTGTTGATGTAATCCGCGAAAAAATGCTTCGCCGAGTTGTATCTCTTCTTGAGGACTAATTAACGTACCTGCTGAATCGCCCATTTCAGGAAGATTTAAGTTATCAATCTCTACCGCAGAACTTACACTCACATTCAAAACAAAACCAATCAGACACAAACGCCTTAAAAACGTACTATTCATAAAAATAGCCTAACGAGATTTTATATAAAAAGATGAAACGTAATAGAACGTAATGAATGCACTACGTTGCAGATAATTCAATTTTCTCTGCAATCTCTTGATTAAATTCGTTATTCAATAACATTATTAATTTACCGCCTAGAAGTGCATTGCCACTAATCATTAAGTTAACGTGCGTCACTAATATATTTTCGACATTGTTCTCTTGTTGGATTAGGGTCACAATCGTATCGTTTGAGTATTGCTTATAACAAGTGACCGTGCTTTCAAGTAAGACGTGCAAACTATCTGCAATTGCTGATAGACCTGCATTCACCATAATGTTGCCAAGCTCACCCATGGCTTCAGATTCAATATCATTAAGGCCTTGCGCATCCATTTCATCGCCAAGCATTTTTTGCAAAATACACTGCACATTTTCAGCAGTGAAAAGCACGAGCACTTTCCCATTTAAAAGCCCTGTGAACTCTTGTTCAACCACACCATAATTGCCCGCATTTAATTGCAGCGTGTTGACATCAATTCCGTTTTTCTCAAGCCAATAAGGCTGTGACTCACCTATTATTTCTTGAAACCCTTGTACAGCTCGCCCAGTCCCTCTATTGATAATTTTGGCTAATTTCTCAAAATGACGTTGGCTCAAGGTTTCCGTCATAATTTAAGCACCCAAAAAATATTCAAGAGCAAGTCCAACGGAAGCTTGCGTCACTGGTTTAGCCACCAAAATAGTACCCAGCTCACGCGCTTCATTTTGATAAGATTCTTGTACATTTGCAGAAAAAATAACAAGGCGAATATCGGGATGTGCCTCTAAAATCAATTTAGCCGCTTGCGTTCCAAGCATACCGGGCATATTGATATCCATCGTGCAGAAATCGGGCAATTCATTTTCAATTAACGCAATCGCCTCTTCACCACTTCCAGCTTCTTGAATCACCCAATCAGGATGCGCTGCTTTAACATGTTGACCAATAAAAATCCGTGACATTTTGCTGTCATCAACAATCAATATTTTTTTAGACATAACACTCTCGCTTACTTAAAATAAATTAGGATATAAATAGATACAGCTAATTAAAAAATTAGCTTGAATTATCACATAAGTGGTAATAGTTGGTTTAAAATTTTTCCGTTCGTCACCAATATTTGCTTGGGAAAAATACCCACGTTCCCTTTAAAATCGGTGACCGTAGCACCAGACTCTATTGCTATCAATGCGCCAGCGGCGACATCATATAAATTGAGTTCCTGTTCCCAAAATGCATCGAGCTGACCATCCGCTACAAGGCAAATATCCATCGCAGCAGAACCCAATCTGCGCTGTCCTGTTGTTGCCTGCGCAATTCGGCAAAAACGCGCTAAGTTATTATTTTCTAAATACGAGCGCAAACACGCAAAGCCTGTCCCAATCATCGCCTCATCTAAATTATCGAGTGACGATACATGAATGGCTTTATCGTTTCGCCATGCGCCCTGACCCTTCAGCGCGCAGTAATAATCATTAAGCGCAGGGGCATAGACAACACCAAAGGCAATATCCGAATTGATTTCCAGTGCCACACTAATCGACCAATAATATTGACCGCGTGAAAAAGAATGGGTGCCATCAATAGGGTCTACAATCCAACGCGTATTTTGATTTGCACTTTGACCATTTTCTTCACCCCAAAAACCATACTCGGGATAGAGTTCCCCTAGCTTTTCCTTTAAAAAATTTTCTACTGCAATATCTGCAGCCGTGACAAAATCACGAGGACTTTTTTTATCTACATTGATATTTTTTAAATCATTAAAATAGCTTAACGCTATCTCCCCAGCTTGGCGAATAAGTGTTTCTAACGTCGTTTTGTCAATAAGTGGTTGGGGCATGCGTTTTCGTTAATAGTTAGAATAAATAATCCGTTTAGAATAGCACCATTTAGACGAATTCACACGATCCTGTTTTCAAATAAAGCGTGTTTAAGTAGTGCTAAGGCTTTTCCTCGATGACTAAGGCTATTTTTCACTTCAAATGATAATTGCGCCGCACTGCAATGGTGAGACATAACACCAAAAACAGGGTCATATCCAAAGCCAAACTCGCCTTCTGGACGCTCTAAAATTGTACCATCCCAACGTCCTTGAGCAATTAAAGGACAGGGATCATTTTCGTGACGCATAAAAACGAGCACACAAAAAAAGTAAGCGTGTCGCTCTGGCATCGAAACACCGTCTAAATCGGCTAAAAGCTTTGTGATATTTTGTGTATCGCTAGCATTAGCTCCTGCGTAACGTGCAGAGTAAATACCGGGAGCATCATTTAAAGCATGAACAACCAATCCCGAATCATCGGCAATAGCCGGTAATTGAGAATAATGTGCTGCATTTCGCGCTTTTAAAATCGCATTTTCCACAAAGCTGCCGCCCGTTTCAGCTATTTCGGGCACAGAAAAATGGGTTTGGGGCAATAATGAAAATTGAGGCAATAAAGCTTGCAGCTCTCTGATTTTACCTGCATTACCACTGGCGAGGACTAATGAAGATGGTGTTTTGGTCATAAGTTAATATCGAATGTTTGCATTAAATTTAAAAATTGGGATTCCGTAATAATATCCACACCAAGAGTTTGCGCTTGCGTCAATTTACTGCCTGCTGATTCACCGGCCAGCACACACGTTGTTTTTGCCGATACCGAGCCTGATACTTTTACACCTAATTTTTCCAGCGTCTCTTTTACTTCTTTGCGTGGCAGTTGCAACGTGCCAGTTAACACCCAAATTTGCCCAGAAAGTGGCGTATATCTTGGCTCAAAATCTTCCTCATCCCAGTGTACACCTGCGGCTAATAATTCATCAATTAGCTGATTGCTCTCCTGCTGACTAAAAAAAGCCTGAACATTACCCGCCGTAACCGCACCTACATCAGGGACTTGCAACAACGTTTCATGCTCTGCTGTGCGCAATGCAGCCAGATTTTTAAAATACCGCGCTAAATTTTTTGCACCTTCCTCACCCACTTCAGGAATACCTAACGCCGTTAAAAACACGTTAAATTTTGTTTTTTTAGATGCTTCAATGGCGGCTAGAATTTTCGTTGCATTTTTTTCGCCTTGCCCCTCTAAACTCGCAATATCATCAATCGTTAAGCGATAAATATCCGCTACACTATTTAAAACACCTTGTTCACATAGTGTTTCAATTAACACACGGCCTAACTGCTTGATATTCATGCAATCGCGTGACGCATAATATTTAATTCGCTCAGCGAGTTGCGCACCACAAATAAGACCACCCGTGCAGCGATAAGCCGCTTGATTATCAATACGATTGACTTGTGATTGGCAAATGGGGCAATGTGTTGGCATGTGAATGAATTGACGATTTTCACCGTGAGCAACAACGCTCACCACTTTAGGTATTACATCGCCAGCACGATGAATTTCAACTTCATCACCAATGCAAAGCCCTAGACGCTCGATTTCATCCATATTATGGAGCGTAGCATTGCTGACCGTCACACCACCTACAAACACAGGCGTCAATTTCGCAACAGGCGTTAAAACCCCTGTGCGCCCCACTTGAAAAATAACGTCAAGCAACGTGGTTTTTACAATTTGAGCCGGAAATTTACGTGCCACCGCCCATTTTGGCGAACGCGCAATAAAACCTAATTGTTTCTGAAGTACTAAATTATCTATTTTATAAACAATGCCATCAATTTCCATTGACATCGACTCTCGCAACGCCGCCATGCGTTGATAATCTTCTTCAAACGCTCCTTCTCTAGCATAAAAAGCACATGCATGACTATTTACTTGAAATCCAAGCGCACTGAAATATGTCAGTATTTGAGAATGGGCAGTAAATATTTCTTCACCTGAATAATCACCCATACCATAAGGCATAAATTGAAGAGCACGTTCAGCAGCAATTTTCGGGTTCAGTTGACGAATTGTACCAGCGGCCGCATTACGTGGATTGACAAATTGACGACCATTTTCTTGTAGTGCCTGTGTATTTATTTGCTCAAAGACGGCTTTGCTCATAAAGACTTCGCCCCGAACTTCCAAAATTTCTGGAGGATTAAGTGTAAATAACTTCAAGGGAATACTAGCGATTGTTTTTATCGTATGCGTGACATCTTCACCAACTTGGCCGTCACCTCGCGTGGCACCGTAACGCAAAATGCCTTTTTCATAGCGTAAACTAATGGCAAGACCATCTAATTTAGGTTCGCTAAAAATGGGAATGGTTTCAACGTCACATTCAAGCTCTTTTGCGGCTTTTACAAAAAAATCCCATGTTTCACTAATTGAAAAAGCATTAGATAGTGAAAGCATTTTTATTTCATGCGTAATTTTCTCAAATGAACTGCTGGCAATCGCTCCCACACGCTGACTTGGTGACTGCGGCAAAATCCATTCAGGATGTGCTATTTCAATGCTTTGCAGCTCAACAAACGCTGCGTCATAGTCAGTATCAGCAATAAGCGACTCATCGAGAACATGATATGCATAATTCCATTGAGTCATTTTCTCAACAAGTTGGCAGTAATTCACAAAAGACATGGGGTTAACCCTAATAACTGTAATAAAAAATGCTATTAATAAGATAAAGTGCTTAACATCTAAACGCAATTGATAAAATAACGCAAAAATATAAAAATAGAACGTAATTTGGTTTAAAATAACGGGTAAACTTTTCTTTGTTTATTTCATATTCATGCTAGGCGTTAATACTTCAACTTAGCCTAAAGCATAAAATTTCACCCCCATCTAAGAACAATTATGACGCAATTTTGCAAAAAACGACTAGGATTAATTGCTTTAACTTCGGTTTTTAGCACCAGTATTGCGTCAGCTCAGCAAAATCTAAAGTGTCAGAGTGTTCCCTCAGATGTGGACAATACGTCAATTGAAGAATTAATGGAACTTCCCGCCTTCTTGAGCGTGTCGCAACAAGCCGCGTGCACAAATGAAGCGGCAAACATCGTAACCTACATTGGTCAAGAACAAATATTAACGAGCGGTGCGCGTGATTTAATCGATGTACTTCAATTGGTTCCCGGATTCTTTTTTGGTAATGATATGGCCAATACCGTGTCTGCAGGCGTTCGCGGCGTTTCCACAAATGATGGCAAAATGTCCGTATTTATTGATGGCATTATGCTAACCGAGCGCGAATTTGGCTCGAATGTCTTTGGTGGACATTACCCGATTGAACAAATTGATCATATTGAAATTATTCGCGGTTCGAGTTCCATTATGAATGGCAATTTTGCTCAAATGGGTGTCATCAATATTATTTCTAAAAACGCCAAGCAAATAGATGGGCTTGCTATAACAACCGATTATGGGCGTTTTGAGCGTGGTGAAGCACGCAAAAATATCAATATGGCCGCAGGTAAAGTATTTGATGACCTTGAGGTGAGTTTTTCAGGCAAAGCAAATGAATCTCAACGCAGTGATCGAATTTACACAGACGCACATAAAAGTAGTTTTGATATGGCAAATAACAGTCAACTCGATTCACTTTATGGCAATTTAGGGTTGACCTATAAAGAGCTGAAACTTCGCCTTATATCCGATGACTATAATATCGAAGCACGAGATGGTTTTTCAGACGTCATGATGCCTAAAAAACGTTACATTACCAATGAATTTTCAACACAAGCCGCAAAATTAGAATTTGAGCATCCCTTTAATGCCAATTTCAAATTAAACGCCGATGCCAATTTTTCACGGCAATCGCCTTGGGAGCGCTCAAGACATTATGAAGATGGTACGCCAACAAAACGCTTAGAAAAAGTCGTTATCGATAATTACAAAGTAAACACTAAAGCAACCTGGATGGATGATTCGGGAAGTTATTTAGCGGTGGGAAATAGTTATCAAAGTGATCATTATTCTTTCATTGTCAGTCCAGCTGCGCCGCTGACTTTCGACAACTATACGGCTTATACAGAAGGTGTTTATAAAACACCCTTTGGGGACTTATTAGCAGGTTTGCGCTTTGATTCTTACAATAAATTTGGCACCAATTTAGCCCCTCGCGTTGCCCTTACCAAACAATTTGATCAATTTCACTATAAACTACTTTATACACACGCCTTTCATACGCCAACGGCCGGAAATTATCAACTCAATGTCGGCTACAATGAAATCAATACTTTAGATCGACACTTAAATACGCTTGCACCCGAATTAACACAAACGTACGAAGTTGAACTAGGATATCGTTTTTCGCGTCACCTAGACTGGACCTCAAATATTTTCCTAACACATCTTAAAGACTTACTTACGTATAGCATTGATGTAAATTATGATGAGTTTTACATTAATGGACCTGAGTCAGATGTATATGGTGGTGAATCCAATATAAAATATACCCATGATGTATTCGGAAAATTTGATATCAATTATTCAATTTATCAAGCACATCAACACGAACCATCAAAACATTATCAAGCGTTTATCAATGGGCAACTCATTTCTCCAAAAATGAATTTAGGTTTTCCAACACATAAAGCCACTTTCAATCATACGTTCAATTTCACACCCGATTTATCTTTTAATCATTCAGTGATTTTCTTTAGTGACCGTTTAGGTTACAGCGGCGAAAATGTGATGCACTATAAACCCGAATTTATTTACAATACCTATCTGCGCTATCAAAATATGCCCATTAAAGGTGCTGAAGTCGGACTAGGACTTTATGACGTTTTCAACGCACGGTGGCAATATGTACAGCAATATAATGGTGGACATCCCGCCCTACCAGCTGAAGCACGTGAATTGATGCTTCGTTTATCTTATAAATTTTAATGGTAAACTATGTACTACTTGATCGTGATGGAGTCATTAATCATGATTCAGCCGATTTTATTAAAACCCCCGATGAATGGCATGCCATTGATGGCAGTTTAGAAGCGATCGCCTTATTAAATCAACATGGATTTCACACGGTGGTAATTAGCAATCAATCGGGTTTAGCACGAGGCTTATTTGACGAAACCATGCTTAATCGCATTCATGAAAAAATGTGCAGTAGTGTGAATGAAAAGGGTGGCAACATAGATGCTATTTACTATTGCCCACACAACACAAATGACTTATGCGAATGCCGAAAACCTAAAGCCGGTTTGTTAAAACTATTTGCCGAAGAAAAACAGGTTGATTTACACAATACGTTTTTCATTGGTGATTCACTTCGTGATATCCAAGCAGCGCAAAGTGTTGGTGCAACCCCTATTTTAGTTAAAACTGGAAATGGTCAGCAAACGCTACGCAACAATCCACAACTTCAATCTTCACTTTTAATTTTTGAGAATTTACATGACGCAGCAAACTACCTCATCACCCGATAGCCGAAAAAAAAATTATATCGGGTCGAGTTTACTTTTTTTTAGTATTTTTTTTACCGCCACCATTGAAGGTATTCTTTTATTTTCACTTTTTTGGGCGCCGTTTAATATTCGCTACAAACTTGGGCAAGTTTGGTGTGTCATCATGCTTTGGTGTATGAAAGTATTTGTCGGATTAAAATACGAAGTAGAAGGTCTTGAGAATGTTGATCCTTCCCAAGCCGCTATCATTTTCAGCAATCATCAGTCAGCATGGGAAACATTAGCACTTCGCGTCATTATGCCAACGCAATCTGCAGTGATGAAACGTGAATTACTCTACCTACCTTTATGGGGATGGTCACTACTTCTGCTCAAATCGATTGTTATTGATAAACGAAATGCCCGTAAAGCTTTAAAAAATCTAGTGCAAGATGGGACAAAATACTTAAAAGAAGGTTTGTATATTTTGATTTTCCCTGAAGGTACGCGCTCAGGTGCTCGTGAAGTTAAGGCATTTAGTATTGGCGGTGCAATGCTCGCTCAAAAATCAGGTTATCCGGTTATTCCGGTCGTCCATAATGCGGGGGATTTTTGGCCACGTTATAATTTTTTTAAATACCCGGGCACAATAAAAGTAAAAATCGGCAAACCAATTCAAACTGCAGGCCGAAAAGCCTCAGATATTAACGCTGAGGCTGAGTCGTGGATTAGAGCAGAAATGAGCAAATTTGATTAAACTTTGCAATAAGATGGCACCCAACTTCTCGCAATCATATCCTCAGGAATAGAGTTGAAATCAAACGTTTCGCCATCTTTAATCATTTTGGGCACATCAAACAAATGCTTAACTTCAGGAATATCATCAAAGAAAAGCGTATAAAAAGGTTTTACGAGCCATTGTGAAATTTTAATTCCTAAATCACCAATGAAATTGCGACGTTGCCCAACGTGCGCAATTTCATCAATCGTAATTTCATCAAGCAACGCTTTCAAACGCTCGCAAACTTCAGGCTCATCTGCAAGCACTTCATCGAATAAGCGATACAAATGACAATAAAACGTAACACCCATCAATTCAGTCACAAATGCTGGCGTATCCATCAAAAATCCAGGAAATTTGGGGAATTGTTCGTAAACTTTTTCTTTCCAAGGTGACAATGGCACCCATTCCACTTTATCAAGACCGCAAGTCAACAGCATTTCATCAAACAAACGGACATGACAGAATTCTTCAGCTAAATGCACACGACTGATTTTGTCTTCAATATGATGTGAATTGGCCATATCAGGAACCACATCCCACGCCCCTTTAATGCCAACCCACTCATGTCTTGCAAACTTATAAATCCCTGTCAGCATCAACGTCATACGATCGAGTGATTCGGGTTTATCCTTCATTTCAACATAGTTGCGATAAAACGCATCTGGATCAGCAAGTGGTTTACGCAGTTTCACTGGATTATTTTTAAAATAGGCCAATTTATCACGTTTAATTGCTAAATCACGGTCATTTTCCAGTAACTCGCCACCATGTTGTTGGGTAAACTCCCAATAATTCTCAAAGTTTTCTATACGTTGCTGCTTGGTTGACGGTGTGAAAATCGAGCGATATTTAGCAAATGTCATGCGTTGTTATCCAGTTTCTAATATTAATAAACGGCTGATTCTACAGTAATTGATCAATTCATTACCAACTTTGCATTTCAATAATAAAATTCTCTGCATTTTTTCCACCACGTGCTGCATCATTTCGTAGCGCTTCAACACGCTCCAAATACGCATCATCCACATCACCTGTAATGTATTCATGACTAAAACAGGATGTATCAAAGTGTAAAATCTCTGGATTGCCTTTTTGAACTGCCGCTATCAAATCCTCTAAATCTTGATAAATTAATTTATCTGCGCCAATAGCCTCACACACTTCTTGCTCTGTTCGATTATGTGCAATTAATTCATGCGCAGCAGGCATATCAATGCCATACACATTAGGATAGCGAACTGGTGGCGCAGCTGAAGCAAAATAAACCTTTTTTGCCCCTGCTTCACGCGCCATTTGAATAATTTGTGCTGAAGTTGTTCCTCGTACAACGGAATCATCTACGAGTAATACATTTTTGCCGTTGAACTCTAAATCAATCGCATTGAGTTTTTGACGTACGGATTTTTCCCGCATCTTCTGACCTGGCATAATAAACGTGCGTCCAATATAGCGATTTTTAATAAACCCTTCGCTGAATTTAACCCCTAATTTATTCGCCATTTGCAGCGCAGCTGTGCGACTTGTATCAGGAATTGGAATCACGACGTCAATATCGTGATCACCCCATTCACGTTGCACTTTCGCAGCCAGTTTTTCACCCATACGAAGGCGAGCTTTATAAACAGAAATATTATCAATAATCGAATCAGGACGTGCAAAATACACATACTCAAAAATACAAGGACAATGATCCACGATATCTGCACATTGGTGCGTGTGTAATTTCCCAGATTGCTCGATGAAAATGGCTTCACCAGCAGCGATATCACGGATGACATCAAACCCTAAAACATCAAGTGCAACACTTTCTGAGGCAATCATAAATTCACTGCCCTGCTCACTTTTACGCTCGCCAAAAACAGCAGGTCGAATTCCATTTGGATCACGAAAGCCTAAAATACCAACCCCTGCAATCATAATAACAACCGCATACGCGCCTCGACAACGACGATGCACGCCTTTCACCGCTTCAAAAATATCCGCAACGCTTAAATCCAATTTATGCAAACTTTGTAACTCATGCGCAAAGACATTGAGCAAGACTTCAGAATCAGAATCCGTATTAATATGACGTTGATCTTCCTCAAATAAGGCTTGTTTGAGTTCTTCTGTATTCGTTAAATTACCATTATGTGCAAGCGTTAAACCAAAAGGCGAATTCACATAAAATGGCTGCGCCTCAGCTGAACTTGTACAACCTGCTGTTGGATAACGGACGTGAGCGATACCCATATTTCCACGTAAACGAAGCATTTGATCATTGGTAAAAACATCTCGCGTTAAACCATTGTCTTTGCGTAAATGCAATCGACCGTTTTCACAAGTAACAATACCTGCAGCATCTTGACCACGATGTTGAAGCACAGTGAGTGCATCGTACAAATCTTGATTGACCGCTTGATGAGAAACGATAGCAACAATACCACACATTTTTTTTACCTAAATTGAGGAGAAAAGTTTTAAAAATAACGATTTGATTGATATAAGTTGCACAATCAAAAGAGTGTGCAACTTTATTGACCTACTTTTGTAAATAGAATTTATTCTGCTACTAAAATAGATTTGATATTTTGCTCATCCATTTTTCGTTTCATTGATGCTGCGCGTTTACCATCAAGCTCAGGTCCCACACGTAAACGATAGCTAACCCCTTTTTCAGTTTGAACGGGTTCAAGTAATGCGGGCAACCCTTCTTTTTGTAATCCTTCAAGTAGGGCGGTTGCATTTTCTTTCTTTGTAAAACTTCCGACTTGAATATACCAGCGCGATGGCGCTGCAGGGGTTTTAGGCGCTGCGACAGCCGCTGCAATTTTCTTTGCATCTGCTGCGGAGCTATCTACAACGGGTGAAATTGATTTTACCGGGGCGACAGAAGCGCTGTCCGTCAATTTTGCCGCATGCACTTGTTTTAATAACTATTCTTCGAGTTTGCTTACAGGTTTCTTGGTTTTCGTCTCTACCACAGATGAATCATCTTCAGCAACGATAACAGGTGTTTTCTTAGGTGTGAGTTTTGGCTTCATTGGTGGTTCATCATCCACTTCGTCGCCACGAATATCATAATTGGTTGTTTCTGAATAAACCGTTTTTTCACTGCGTGGTTTTTCTCGAACGGGTTTTGCAATGACTGGCGCAACCTCTGTAGGTGAGACAGCCGCTGTTGTCACAGGTGAAATATCTTCCATTTCATCTGGGCGTAAAGTATTGGGAGCTACACCATTAACGGATGCAACCGCTGTTTTATTTTGAGGTGGCAGCGCTAAAACTTGCTCAGCACTGACAGGCAGTTTCGCAGGAGGCTCTTCTACAAATTGATTCTCAACAGGTATGCTTAAATTACTGACTACCTGACCGTCTTCTTCAACACTGTCATCAAACAACATCGGTATAAGTATTGCCGACAATATTGTGACTACAAATGCGCCCATTAAACGTTGTTTTAACTCATGATCAATGTTCATGTTTAATTTCACCTATTTTTAAATTAATACAGCAATCTGATACTAAAAAAAATGACCCAAAAACCAAAATCAAATCTCCCACTCGCGCTGTACTTTTTGCCGCATTAAATGCTTGAGCAAAACCTGAGAATCCCCAATGCCCCGTATTAATTTGACATTCATCAAAAATAACGCGCATAGCCGACTCGGTGACAGCACGCGCATTATGCGTAAGAGGGGTAAAAAACCATTGTGAAACCATCGGTTTCATCAATGACAACACACCTGCGATATCTTTATCTTTCATCATGGAGAAAATAGCATGAATGCGTGTATTTGGAAAATTTTCATTAAGATACAAAACCAATGTTTCCACTGCTTGAGGATTATGACCAACATCCAAAAGAATTGGAATATCGCCTTCAATAAGTTGAAATCGCCCTGCCAATTTCACATTTTGCAACCCTGCGCGAATTGACTCATCTCGCATAGTCAAGTGAGATTTCAAACATTGCGTAGCAAATATAGTTGACGCTGCATTACGATATTGATGTTCACCTTTCAACGCAGGTGGAGGAAGATTATCTATTACATAACTCGTACTTTGCCACGTCCATGTCTGTCTATTTTTCGAATAATTGTACACATCACCTATACGAAATAAATTCGCTTTGACATGTGTTGCATGATCTATAAGCGTTTGAGGTGGATTTTGCTCTCCAACAATGGCGGGCTTATTAGAGCGAAAAATCCCCGCTTTTTCATAGCCAATCTTATCACGTGTCTTTCCAAGCCACTCAACATGATCAATTGCAATACTCGTCACGATTGCAACATCTGCATCCACAATATTGACCGCATCAAGACGCCCACCAAGTCCAACCTCTAGAATTTGAATAGCCACGCGTGCTTGAGAAAAAATTAATAGAGAAGCCAGCGTACTAAATTCAAAATAACTCAGTGTCGTATCACCTCGAGCATGATCAATTTGCGAAAATGCAGCGCAAATAATCTCATCACTAACAGGGATACCATTAATTTTAATCCGTTCGCTATAACGTAAAATATGTGGGGACGTATATGCCCCCACACTATGACCTTCAGCTATATAAAAGGCTTCCAAGTAAGCGACACTTGACCCTTTACCGTTTGTTCCAGCAACAGTTAGCGTGATGGGTTGATAATGATCTTTAGGTAAAAGTGTTTCATAAACACGTTTAACGCGATCAAGTCCCAAATCAATAGTAAGCGGATGTAAACTTTCCTGCCAAGACAACCACTGCGCTAAGCTATTAAAACGATTCATTTTTTCTGCCAAGCGTTAGCCTGCGTCTTCTACTTCATTTGCCAAAAGATCAATCGTCTCGTCTTGAGTCAGCGCCACTGCCACTGTTTCCCGACTATATTGATGTGACATCAAAATAGCTAAAATACTTGCTATTTTTTCGCGTATATCACGACGATGAATAATCATATCAATGGCACCGTGTTCTTGTAGAAACTCACTACGCTGAAAACCTTCCGGTAATTTTTCACGAACGGTTTGTTCAATCACGCGTGGTCCAGCAAAACCAATTAACGCATTAGGTTCCGCTACATTTATATCACCAAGCATGGCTAAACTAGCGGAAACACCGCCCATTGTTGGATCTGTCATGAATGAAATATAAGGCAAGCCACGTTGAGAAAGTTTCGTTAATGCCGCACTGGTTTTCGTCATTTGAAATAACGAAAACAAAGATTCTTGCATCCTCGCACCACCGCTAGCCGTAAAGACAATAAAGGGCACACCGAGCTCTATGCTTTTATTGACACCACGTACAAACTTTTCACCGACCACCGATCCCATCGATCCGCCCATGAAATTAAAATCAAAAGCGGCTGCTACAATATCTTGACCATTTAATTGCCCTTTCATCACAACTAGTGCGTCATTTTCTTTGGTTTGTTTTTGTGCTTGCAGAATACGATCTTTGTATTTTTTGCTATCTTTAAACTTTAATGGATCCAGCGGTTTAACATTCTTACCAACTTCTTCGCGTCCATCTTCATCTAAAAACAAATTTAGCCGTGCGCGTGCTGAAATACGCATGTGATGATCACATTTCGGACACACACTGCCATTTTTTTCTAATTCACTGTTATACAAAATAGCATTACAGCTTGGGCATTTTGCCCATAAACCTTCAGGTACCGTATTTTTTTTATTTGTCGACTCTGTTCGAATAATCGACGGTCGTAATTTTTCAAACCAACTCATAATCAGTTATCCATTGCCTGCCGCATCGCGGTTAATAAATCAATAATAGCTTCTTTTGCTTGTGATGGACTGTGTAAATTGGCTTCAATTTGACTAATTAAGGCACTGCCAACCACAACACCATCACCTAAATTAGCAATCGTTTTAGCAGTTTGCGCATCTTTTACACCAAAACCCACTGCAATCGGCAATTTTGTATTTTCACGAATCTCAGCTAATTTAGTTTCAACATCAGCCGCATTTAAATGCCCAGCACCTGTTACACCTTTGAGTGAAACATAATATAGATAGCCTGCTCCAATCGTGTCCATTGTTGCAATACGCTCTGCACTGCTATTTGGTGCAAGTAAAAAAATGGGATCGACGCCGCGTGACTTGAGAAGAGCCGTACATTCTTGCGCTTCTTCAGGCGGTAAATCAACGGTCAGAACACCATCAATGCCTGCAGTTTGAACCGCATCAGCAAATTTTTCATATCCCATCGCTTCCACAGGATTTAAATATCCCATAATCACAATTGGTGTATGTCCATTGGTTTTGCGGAATTCTGTAG
>Ga0209033_1001047_pt1 | contig 16066 bp, 19 predicted proteins | sample LauGreFa1BDMLBDN_2_FD_188218 | JGI IMG/M metagenome (GOLD analysis project Ga0209033, IMG submission 188218) | Freshwater lake microbial communities from Lake Michigan, USA - Fa13.BD.MLB.DN (SPAdes) (version 2) | ecosystem: Environmental > Aquatic > Freshwater > Lake | place: Lake Michigan, USA...
GTTCATGACCTGCGCTGAAGCTGGTCGCGAATTTCGCGCAGCAACAAAACTTCCTCTGGCGTGACTGGCAGTGGCGCCATGGGCTCGGCAACCGCCGCGGATTGCTTCAAGCGATTGATTTGCTTGACCATCAGAAAAATAGCAAAAGCCAAAATCAAAAAGTTGATGGCGATGGTGATGAAGTTGCCGTAAGACAAAACCGGCACACCCGCCTTGCGCATCGCCTCTAAGGTTCGGGGTACCGTATCGGGCACAGTGCCCAGAACCCAAAAATAGCCGGAAAAGTCTAAGTGGCCAATCAGCACTGAAATGACGGGCATGATCATGTCGCCGACCAAAGACTCGACGATTTTTCCAAAGGCCCCGCCAATGATGACGCCTATCGCCAAATCCATCGCATTCCCTTTGATGGCGAATTCCTTGAATTCTTTGAACATGGAACAGTCCTTAAATTAATTATTAATAGCTCAATTTATCACTGTTTTGAAAATTAATTCGAACAAAAACCATGTATTTGTAGGGATGGTCTGACAAGGCAGGCTCGGTTAGAATTTAGAGCTTTACAAATTCGCATCCCAATTTAGAGGTCTTTCATGAGTGAAACCACTGTGGACAACAGCAAGCGGACGTGGCTAATTGCCTCGAGCTGTGCTGGTGCAGTTGGCGGCGTTGCTGTCGCGATTCCGTTTGTCAGTAATTTCAGCCCCTCCGAGCGAGCCAAGGCGGCAGGCGCTGCTGTTGAGGTTGACATCTCCAGCATCAAGCCCGGAGAAAAATTAACGGTCGAGTGGCGCGGGAAACCGGTTTGGGTCGTCCGTCGCACACCTGAGCAGCTTGAAGCTTTGAAAAAAGTAGAGTCTCAACTGGCTGACCCCGAGTCTCAGCGCAAGCCCTCTGAACTCACACCCGAATACGCCAGAAACCAGGCCAGATCCATCAAGCCTGAGTTTTTTGTCGGTGTGGGTATTTGCTCCCATTTGGGATGCTCGCCCAGCGATAAATTCCAAATGGGCCCCCAGCCATCGTTGCCAGACGATTGGCAAGGTGGATTTTTTTGCCCTTGCCATGGTTCGACTTTTGACATGGCTGGACGCGTATACAAAAACAAGCCTGCCCCAGATAATTTGGAAGTTCCCCCCCATATGTACCTTTCAGACACTCGTTTGCTGATTGGTGAAGACAAGAAGGCTTAAGAAGACCATGGCTGAATTCAAAGAAACCTCGCCTGATGCGCCCTTGTCTGAAAAGACGTTGACATGGATTGACAATCGCTTTCCTTTGTCGAAGATGTTCAAAGAACATTTGAGCGAATACTACGCCCCCAAAAATTTCAACTTTTTCTATTTCTTTGGCTCTTTGGCCTTGTTGGTATTGGTGATTCAAATTGTCACCGGCATTTTCTTGGTGATGCATTACAAGCCTGACGCTGCCTTGGCGTTTGCTTCCGTGGAATACATCATGCGCGATGTTCCCTACGGATGGCTGATTCGTTATATGCACTCTACCGGCGCATCTGCATTTTTTGTGGTGGTTTATTTGCATATGTTCCGTGGCCTGATTTACGGTTCATTCAGAAAGCCACGTGAACTGGTTTGGTTGTTTGGCTGCGCCATCTTTTTGGCCTTGATGGCTGAAGCCTTCATGGGCTATTTGCTGCCTTGGGGGCAGATGTCTTACTGGGGCGCACAAGTGATTGTGAATTTGTTCTCAGCCATTCCCTTCATCGGTCCCGATTTGGCTTTGCTGATTCGTGGTGACTATGTGGTGGGTGACGCCACCTTGAATCGATTCTTTGCTTTCCATGTGATTGCTTTGCCCTTGGTGCTTTTGGGTTTGGTGGTTGCACACATCATTGCCTTGCATGAAGTGGGTTCGAACAACCCCGATGGCGTAGAGATCAAAGCGCACAAAGATGAAAAAGGCCGGCCTTTAGATGGCATTCCTTTTCACCCCTATTACACCGTTCACGACATCTTGGGCGTGACAGGCTTTTTGTTGGTGTTTTGCGCGATCATCTTTTTCGCCCCTGAGTTTGGCGGTTACTTTTTGGAATACAACAACTTTATCCCTGCTGACCCGTTAAAAACCCCTGCGCACATCGCACCTACTTGGTACTTCACGCCCTATTACTCCATGCTGCGTGCCATCACCAGCGAAATGATTTACGCACTTGTCATTTGTGTGTTGGTGGCCGCCTACCTTGGCGCAACCAAAGCCAAAATCAGTACGCTCCTCAAAGGTGGTGTGGTAGGTGCTGCGGTTGTTGCAGTGGTCCTGTTGCTGGCGATTGATGCTAAGTTTTGGGGCGTGGTGGTCATGGGCGGCTCGGTCATCATCCTTTTCTTCTTGCCTTGGCTAGACAGATGCGAGGTCAAGTCCATCCGCTTTCGTCCCGATTGGCATGTTTATTTGTATGCCCTCTTCGTGGTGAATTTCTTGGTACTGGGCTATCTTGGTATTCAGCCTCCCTCTTACATTGGTGAGCGGGTGTCTCAAGTCGGTACCTTGTTTTATTTCGGTTTCTTTTTGTTGATGCCTTGGTGGAGCACCTTGGGTCAGACCAAACCGGTTCCCGATCGTGTGAACTTTGTGGCGCACTGACAGAACCTGGAGCAATCACTCATGAAAAAATTTCTAATCAGTCTTTGTTTGGTCTTAGGTGTGGCAATGCCAACATTTGCCGCTACCGACATGATTCCTTTGGACAAAGCGCCTAAAAAGCTCAACGATTTGAGTGCCTTGCAAAATGGCGCAAAAATATTTGTCAACTACTGCTTGAATTGCCACGCTGCGTCCTATATGAGGTTTAACCGTCTCAAAGACATTGGTTTGACCGACAAGCAAATCAAGGACAACTTGCTGTTCACCACCGACAAGGTCGGCGACACCATGAAGATCAGCATGGACGCCAAGCAAGGCAAAGATTGGTTCGGTGGCAACCCCCCTGACTTGACCGTGATTGCTCGATCACGTTCTGGTCCAAACGGCTCAGGTGCTGACTATTTGTACACCTATTTGCGCACCTACTACCGCGACGACTCCAAAGCCACGGGTTGGAACAATTTGGCTTTCCCTAATGTGGGTATGCCCCATGTGCTTTGGGAGTTGCAAGGGCAACGTCGTCCCATTTACCAGGCAGTCGAGCAGCATGGCCATACCATCCAAGTGGTCAAGGGTTGGGAGCAAATAACTCCGGGAAAAATGACAGCAGTTGAATACGATGCTGCTATTGGCGACTTGGTTAACTATTTGCAATGGATGTCTGAGCCAGCGCAAAACACCCGTGTCCAAATTGGCGTTTGGGTCATGCTATTTTTGTTGATCTTCATGGTCATTGCTTGGCGCTTGAATGCTTCCTATTGGAAAGACATTCGCTGATACCAAGTGTATTTTCTGCCCGCCTTGTGCGGGTTCTTACAATGGGCCTTGGCTAGCTCATTAAACCTTTAGCCTTTTAGGAGCCAATCTCATGATGGTTTTGTACTCTGGGACAGTCTGTCCTTTTTCTCACAGATGTAGATTCGTGCTCTTTGAAAAAGGCATGGACTTTGAAATCCGTGATGTTGATCTCTACAACAAACCAGAAGACATCAATGTCATGAATCCCTATGGGCAAGTGCCTATTTTGGTAGAGCGTGATTTGATTTTGTATGAATCGAACATCATCAACGAATACATTGACGAACGTTTTCCGCATCCACAGTTGATGCCCGGCGACCCTGTCGACCGTGCCCGTGTGCGCTTGTTCCTTTTGAATTTTGAAAAAGAGCTGTTCGCTAATGTGATGATCATTGAGTCGCGCAGTCAAAAGGCCAATGAGAAAGCGCTTGAAAAAGCCCGCTCACACATTCGCGATCGTTTGACTCAACTCGCCCCTGTCTTCTTGAAGAACAAGTTCATGTTAGGCGACAATTTCTCCATGCTCGATGTGGCCATAGCACCTTTGCTGTGGCGTTTAGACCATTACGGCATCGAGTTGTCCAAAAACGCTGCCCCTTTGCTCAAATATGCCGAGCGTATTTTTTCCAGACCAGCCTATATTGAAGCATTGACACCTTCAGAGAAAGTGATGCGCAAGTAATCTGCTGACATGATCAACATTGCGCAGTCATCTTCCACACGGCCCTATCTGGTTCGTGCTTTGCACGAATGGTGTACCGATAACGGATTTACACCCTACATCGCTGTTTTGGTCGATGACACAGTGCAGGTGCCCAGAGAATATGTCAACAACGGTGAGATTGTTCTCAACATCAGTTTTGATGCCACGAGCAATTTACAACTGGGCAACGAGTTTGTGGTTTTCAAAGCCCGATTCGGCGGTGTGGCCAGAGAAATCAGTGTGCCGATAGCCAGGGTGATTGCCATTTATGCACGTGAAAATGGACAAGGCATGGCGTTCCCCGCCCCGAGTGCGTCCAGCGGTGAGGCTGAAGATGCTGAGCCTAAAGCTTTGGTGTCCGCGATCAAGCCGGTTGTGAGTTTGAGCACTGCCAGCTCGCACCAAACGCAAGACACAGACGACCCCACTGATCCTCCCAAGCCAACGCATCCCAACCCTGGCAGTCGGCCACAACTCAAGCGCATCAAATAATTTTGTATTGGGTGTTGTGGTTAGAATATATGCAGTGCCGATTTAGCTCAGTTGGTAGAGCAACCGCCTTGTAAGCGGTAGGTCATCAGTTCGAATCCGATAATCGGCACCACTTCAAAAGCCATCTGTCATCTATCGATAACCCTGATCAGGTCTATCCCCTTTTCGGTGACAAAATAAGGCTATGAACGAATCCAAAGTCACCCAAATTAAAAAAACATCTGCCATTTACTATGTGGTGGGTATCGTCATCTTCTCGGCTATTGCTGGCATCATTGCGTTGATTGTTGAAATCGTAAAACAAAACAGTTGATGGATTGCGTTAGGCTCTAACGAACCTCATTGCCATTTGAAGCGCGACAACGTTGAATGTCGCACGCCGTTGGCAGTTGAGATCTGTATTCAATGTTCGTGGGCATTACCCCATTATTTCGAATGGAACATTTTTCACCGCTAGCATTGGTGTAATAAGACAGCACATCAACGCAACGTCTCGAGTGCGAGGTCAGACCCTGAAAATGTCCAATTTCATGGGAAACCACCATTTGCAAGGTCTCCATCAAATTTCTCGTGGCATTGGCTTTTCTAAGGTTTACAAAGGCTTCTGGACTTAGAGTCAACGTTTTTTGGGTGATGTTGGCCAAGCCAATTGTCCCCAACTTGTCTTCATCACTCCAACGCGCCGTGATCTTGAGTCCTGCCACCGAGGGACTTAAATCACGCTTCAAGATGACGGTATTTTGCCCACCACATTGATCCCAAGCAACTGAGGCATTCTTCAAAGATGCAACAACGGATTCTTCGCTGAAGCCTTCTGGTGCGCCTTGGTGGTCGTACACATAGACCATGCTTGGGCTGAGCATTTTGGTGTCTTTGCCACCATCGTTCCATGTGACGATCTCGTTGGCCAAGCACTGGTTGATTTCACTCTCACGCAAACCCGCTGGGGTGGCGGCCGCAATCGTGTCGTCAGCTTTTTTCACAGTGGGCACTCTCTTTGAGGTGCCGACAGTATCGGCCTGAGAAGATGCGGCAGAGGAAGCTGACTTGCGGGCGTTGCTCAACCCACTGATGGCTTGGTTGATTTTGGCGGTGTAAGCTGTCCCTAACCACAAAGGTGCGTTGTTACTGATCGCATCTAATTCAGCTGCTGGGCAATTACCTTTGCCAAACTTCGCCAGCCAAGCCAGGGCGTTTGTTTCACGAGCGTCAACATCATTGATGGTGTACGACAAGGCTTTAAATTCACTTGAAAGACAAGACGCCCCAGAATTTTGGACTTGGGCATTTGCAAAATGATGGCTTGAAAAAGGCAGGTTAACTAAAGGGAACAAAACGCCAATTGCAAAATGACGAAATACTTGTGGAGAAAAAACAGGCATGGGTTAAACGGAAAAGTCAAACTTATGCCAAGCAAGTTCATTTCTTATTGGCGGCGCTGCCTCTGGGCTTGTCAACCGCCTTTTCAAGTTCATCCGCGGCGGCTTTTTTCAGTTTGTAAATGGTTTCAGTGGCCGAGATGATGGGCGGCGTATTGGCTGTACCCAGCCAAACCGCTTGGTTCATCAAAATAAGTTCAAGTTGATCCAGCGGGCAAGACTTGCCATATTTGCTTAGCCACTCTTTTGCGCGGTCCTCGCGTTGTTGCGCATCATTGGTGGTGTAGGCCAAGGCCTTGAAGTCGGAGGCTGAACAAACCACTGCAGGCGCCGGTGAGCTAGGCGTGTTTTTGTTTTGTGCTGAAGCACAATTCACTGCAAAACCCCCTAAGGCCAAGAAAAAAAACACCCTAAATGTGTGCAGGGGAAAGCCGAGTGGAGAGCGTGTAGACATGTGCCTGATTCTATAGAGCAGCACATACTTTGTGTGCTTACAGTAAATAGCATTGGAATTGATTAATCTATGACGAATTGAGAGGCATTTTTACCCTGAAAGGGCGCATAAAAGGCTTTGATGCTGGCCATGTCTGCTTCTAAATCGCCCGTTGGTAAAAGTGCGGGGCCAAGCCCAGATGTTTTGCTACCAAAGTCTAAAAAGCCCAATACGATGGGCACCTGCGCTTGCAGTGCGATGTAATAAAAACCCGTCTTCCACTGACGCGACTGAGAACGCGTACCTTCTGGCGGGACCACCAAATGCAGTTCGCCATCTGCATCGCGCAGGGCTTGCGCCGAAGCGGACACCATATTGGTGGACTGAGAGCGGTCCACAGCAATGCCACCCAACCAGCGCATCAGACCTTGAAAGGGAAAGCGAAAGATTTGGATTTTCCCCATCCAATGGATATTCAAGTCAAGTGCAAAAGCCACCATCAAGGTGTAGGGCAAGTCCCAGTTGCTGGTGTGAGGTGCTGCAATCACCACACTTTTAGGGGTGTCAGAAGGCATTTGGCCTACCAATGTCCAGCCTGACAAGCGAAGAACCCAGATGGAAAACCTTTTGAGCAAAGGGCTAAGGATGGGCGTGGTAAAAATCGTCAAACGCATACAACTGCTTGAAAAAATAATCGCCTAACCATACCACCTGTCGCATGGGAAAAACCGCTCACACCATCCATCATTGTCGAACCGCTTTAGCCCTGATGGGGTTTTGGCTGGCCAGCGTGTCTTTTGCCCAAGGCTTGCCCATCAACACATCGCAATTGGATTTGCAGATGACGCAGAAGATTTGGGAGTTCATCAAAAAAGAAACCCAGGCTCCTGCTGATTTACCTTTGCCCCCCATCATGTTTGATGAAAACATTCCTAAAGAAGCAAGGATGGTGTTTCAATTTCCAAGCGAAGATGCGCCGCAAAATACCCTACAGATCTCGATTGGCACAACCGGTACCCGATTTTGGAAACATGACATGTTTTTGTGGGCACTAGGCCATGAACTGACCCATTACGCGCTTTTGATGCAAGAAAATCAATGGGAGCAAAAGGCGGTGTATGTCAACAATATTCGCCACCATTGCAATATGGAGTTCATGCAAATTACCCGCGACATTGTGGAGATTATTTGGGAGAAGTACCAAAATGTAGTTGGGCGAATGCGCATGTACACCGAGGTTTATAAAAGCTGTTCGCGCCAACCTCTCCAATAGCCAGTTACTTGGGTTTGACGCACACCGCTTGTTTGCCGGGAACACAAGTACCCGCACAAATGGCTTGCCCTATGTAATTCAATGCCGTACGGCCATTGGGCTGGTTAGAACAAACCACAGCACCGTTGGTCATATTGATGCATTGACCCACACCACAAAAAACCTCTCCGCTGGGTCTTTGCCCTATGCCACCTTGGTCCGGAGCGCACCACACATTGCCTTCGTTGTCCTTTTTGCAAAGGCTGTTTTCATCAGCCCAGCTCGAAGGGTATAAGGCTGACAAAAACAAGCCAATCAGGGCGTGTACAAAAAAAGAGGGCATAAAGACTTTCATTCAGCGAGACATGACTTTGACGCGGATTTTTTCAATCGGAAAATTGTGCGAACGCAAATGCGCCGTCAAAGCAGGAACCAGTTGTCGCAATTTAGCGCCAGCCGCATTGTGCGGAACCAGTAGACACCACCCCTGCGCATCCAAGGGGCCAGCTTTCACAAGACCCTCCAAGCCTAAGGGCAAAAGTGCTTGGATGCAAGCCAGACAGGCTTGGGATTGACGACTGATCTGCATCAGCGAGGACAAGGTGGCTGACTGCGCCATGGCCGATTGCACAGGCGTGGCCGAACGTGATTTGAAAGTATTTGCAGTGGACATCACCCAATTATGGAGCGCGTGGCTCAGAGGTTAAAATTAAGCCTTATTCATAAGGAATGTACGCATATGTACCGCTGGCATGGCATTTAATCTTTTGACCCAGATATTTGGCAGTCGCAATGAGCGACTCCTCAAGCAATTCCGCAAAACCCTAGAACGTATCAATGGACTAGAGGCCAAGTACGAGCAGCTCAATGATGACGCTCTGCGTCAAAAAACCAATGAATTCAAGCAACGTGTGTCCCAAGGCGAGAGCTTAGACGCTCTGTTGCCTGAGGCTTTTGCCGTCGTCAGGGAAGGCTCCAAGCGGGTCATGAAGATGCGCCATTTTGATGTGCAGATGATGGGCGGTATCGCTTTGCACCAAGGCAAGATCGCCGAGATGCGCACAGGCGAGGGCAAAACCTTGACGGCCACTTTGGCCGTGTACCTGAATGCACTGAGCGGCAAGGGTGTGCATGTCGTGACGGTGAATGACTACCTGGCCAACCGTGACGCCCAGTGGATGGGACAGCTTTACCAATTTTTAGGTTTGAGTGTAGGCGTCAATTTGTCGCAATTAAGCCGCGAAGAAAAGCAAGCGGCCTACCGCTCTGACATCACTTATGGCACCAATAATGAATATGGCTTCGATTATTTGCGCGACAACATGGTGTACGAAGCCACCGACAGGGTTCAGCGTGGTTTGAATTACGCCATTGTTGACGAGGTTGACTCGATTTTGATTGATGAAGCCCGAACTCCCCTCATCATCAGTGGACAGGCTGAAGACCACACCGCCACTTACCTGGCCATGAACCAAGTCGTCCCATTCCTGACCCGCCAAGAAGGTGAGTTAGATCTACGCACGGGTGAGGGCGTCACCAAGCCTGGCGACTTCACCTTAGACGAAAAGTCACATCAGGTGTATTTGACTGAACTGGGTCATGAAAAAGCCGAGAAAGTGCTCTCAGAGATGGGCTTGTTGCCCGAGGGTGCTTCTTTGTATGACCCCTTGCATATTGGCTTGGTGCACCATTTGTATGCCGCTTTGCGTGCTCAGCACCTCTACCACCGCGATCAACATTATGTGAACCAAAACGGCGAGATTGTCATCGTTGACGAGTTCACTGGCCGGCTGATGTCAGGGCGACGCTGGAGCGATGGTTTGCACCAAGCGGTGGAGGCCAAAGAGGGTGTGCCGATTCAGGCTGAAAACCAAACCATGGCCTCCATCACCTTTCAAAATTATTTCCGCTTGTATGGGAAGTTGTCTGGCATGACCGGAACAGCCGATACCGAGGCCTATGAGTTTCAAGAAATCTATGGTTTAGAGACTGTCATCATCCCGCCCAACAAACCCAGTAAGCGAAATGACCAACTCGACAGGGTTTACAAAACAACAGAAGAAAAATACAAAGCCGCCATCGAGGATATTCGGGAGTGCCATGGCAAAGGACAGCCTGTATTGGTCGGAACAACCTCCATTGAACTGTCCGAACTGCTGGCTGGCATGCTCAGCACCGCAGGACTGCCCCATCAAGTCCTCAATGCCAAACAGCATGAGAAGGAAGCCGATATCGTGGCCCAAGCTGGCGCTTTAGGCGCCATCACCATTGCCACCAATATGGCGGGACGCGGTACCGATATTGTCTTAGGCGGCAACATAGAAAAAAGCATTTCCATCATCGAGGCGGATGAAGGTTTGACAGAAGACGCCAAAGCGAAAAAAGTCCAAGAGCATCGAAGCGCTTGGCAGATCGAACATGAGAAGGTGAAGTCTTTAGGCGGCTTGCGCATCATTGCCACTGAAAGGCACGAATCCAGGCGTATTGATAACCAGCTAAGGGGTCGATCAGGGCGACAAGGAGACCCAGGTTCCTCGCGTTTTTACCTCAGCCTAGACGATTCGCTGATGCGCATATTTGCCGGTGAGCGGGTCAAAGCCATCATGGACAGATTGCAAATGCCTGAGGGTGAAGCGATTGAGGCTGGCATGGTGTCGCGCAGCATTGAGACTGCGCAGCGCAAGGTGGAAGCCCGTAACTTTGATATTCGCAAACAACTGCTGGAATACGACGATGTGTCCAACGACCAGCGCAAAGTGATTTACCAGCAGCGCAACGATATTTTGGATGCGCAGGATTTGCATTTTCAAATTCAGAGTTTGCGTGAAGGCTGCTTCACCGACTTGGTTCACCAATTTGTGCCACCTGAGTCGTTAGAGGAGCAATGGGACTTGCCAGGCTTGGAAAAAGCCTTGTTGAACGAGTGGCACTTGAGCGTGGCGCTTACTCAGTTGGTTCAAGATGCGCAAGCCATCGTCGATGAAGACATTGTCAAAACAGTTGTTGACGCGGCCAACCAAAGCTTTGCGGAAAAGGTCAACAAAGTAGGTGCCGACCAATTCACGCCTTTTATGCGGGCTGTGCTGCTGCAAAACATTGACAGCCATTGGCGAGAGCATTTGTCTTCACTGGATTATTTGCGTCAAGGCATTCATTTGCGCGGCTATGCCCAAAAGCAACCCAAGCAAGAGTACAAGCGTGAAGCTTTCGAGTTATTTGGCCAGTTGCTGGACATGGTGAAAAACGAAGTCACCCGTATTTTGATGACGGTGCAAATTGAGTCTACCGAGCAAGTGCAACTTGCCGCCAACCAATTAGAGGAAAAGGCGGAAGCCATTTCCAACATCACTTATTCAGCACCTGATGAGACCGGTGCGGCTCAGGTGTTTGCTGACAGCACTCCCAAAGACACCAATACGGTTCCGACTGTGGGGCGTAACGAAGCCTGCCCATGCGGCAGCGGTAAAAAATACAAGCACTGCCACGGAAAGCTTGCCTGATCCATGCCTGTCAATCTCGTAGCCCCCCTTGCGGCCGATTTATTGCCCGTGCCTGGCATTGAAATTGGTACTGCCAGTGCAGGTGTGCGCAAAGCCAATCGCAAAGATGTCACGGTATTTAAGCTTGCGGCTGGTTCCAGCGTGGGTGCGGTTTTCACGCAAAACCGTTTTTGTGCTGCGCCTGTTCAAGTGTGTCAAAGTCACCTCAAGGCCAAACAAGGTATTCGGGCTTTGGTCATAAATACTGGGGTTGCCAACGCAGGAACAGGTGAATCCGGTTTGCTGCATGCCAACCAAGTTTGCCAAGCCTTGGCAGAACTTCTCCATGTCCAAGCCGATCAGGTCTTGCCGTTTTCTACGGGCGTGATCATGGAGCCTTTGCCAGTCCAGCGCATTGTCGATGGCCTGCCATTGGCCATAGCCGATTTGGCACAAGACCATTGGTCTGAAGCGGCCACGGCCATCATGACCACAGACACCTTGCCCAAGGCCGTGAGTCGTCAAATTCAAATCGATGGCGCGACAGTCACCATCACTGGCATCTCTAAAGGTGCTGGGATGATTCGCCCCAATATGGCCACCATGCTGGGCTTTATCGCGACAGATGCCTGTATCCCACCCGTCATGATGGATGCCTTGGCTTTGGATTTAGCGCAAGCTTCTTTCAACCGTATCTCCATCGATGGCGATACATCGACCAACGACTCTTTTGTGGTCATGGCTTCGTGCAAAGCATCACATGTGCCCATTGACAGTTGGGCTAGCAACAATGGCAAAGCACTTAAACAAGCACTCACCGATGTGGCGCGATGGCTGGCACAAGCCATCGTGCGAGACGGTGAGGGCGCTACCAAGTTCATCACCGTGACTGTCGAGGGCGGCAAAAACAGTGCGGAGTGTTTGCTGGCCGCTTATGCGATTGCCCATTCTCCTTTGGTGAAAACCGCTTTTTTTGCCAGCGACCCTAACCTTGGCCGTATTTTGGCGGCCGTGGGCTATGCCGGTATCGCCGATTTAGCGCAAGACAAGATTGAGCTTTATTTGGATGATGTGCATGTGGTGACGCAAGGCGGCAGACATGTGACGTATAAAGAAGAAGATGGTAAGCGGGTGATGAAGCAATCTGAGATCACCATCCGGGTTTTGCTCGGCCGAGGCGACGCCAGTGAAACTGTTTGGACCTGCGACCTGAGCCACGACTACGTCACCATCAACGCAGACTACAGAAGCTGACATGGGCATCAACGAACATTTAGAGCGTATGTTGCTCAGGGCCGAAACCTTGATGGCGCGTATTGAATCAGTGCTTCCCCAAGCACTTCATGCACCCGACTGGAAAGCCAGTATGGCTTTTCGCTACCGCAAACGCGGCAATGGGCATGGTGTACTTGAACCCGTCAAACATGTGGCCTCCTTGTCTTTGGATGACCTCAAAGAAATTGACGCTCAAAAGGAAAAAATCCAACGCAATACCTTGCAATTTGTGCACGGCTTGCCCGCAAACAATGTGTTGCTCACAGGTGCTAGGGGCACAGGAAAATCCTCTTTGATCAAAGCTTGTTTGCAAACCTATGCGCCACAAGGTTTGCGCCTGATTGAGGTGGACAAGCAAGAGATGGTGGATCTGCCCGACATCATCGAGGTGGTTGCCAGTCGTCCCGAGAAATTCATCATCTTTTGCGATGACTTGAGCTTTGAAGAGGGCGAGCCTGGCTACAAGGCCTTGAAGTCCATTCTGGATGGCACGATAGCAGCAGCCACACCGAATGTGTTGATTTATGCGACCAGCAATCGACGCCATTTATTGCCTGAGTACATGAAGGACAACCTCAGTTACAGCCACACGTCTGATGGTGAAGTTCACCCGGGCGAGGTGATTGAAGAAAAAATCTCTTTGTCTGAGCGCTTTGGTTTGTGGATCAGCTTCTACCCTTTCAGCCAAGAGGCCTATTTGCTCATCGTTGAGCAATGGCTGTCATCTCTGGGTGTTGCGCCTGACCTGATCACCAAGGCACGTCCCGAGGCTTTGGTGTGGGCTCTTGAGCGAGGTTCGCGCAGCGGTCGCGTGGCTTTTCAGTTTGCCCGCGACTTTGCAGGACGGCTGGGTGCGCACTGACCCGACTCGCTTGTCTGCCACGCAAGACGGACAGGTGCGGGTTGCGGATGCACAGATACCTCGCCCTGAAGGTGCTGACCAACGCGCCATGACGCAAGTGGCTGTCGGTGTTCTGATTCGCACAGACGCATCTTTTTTATTGACCACCCGTCCCGAAGGAAAAGCCTATGCCGGTCACTGGGAGTTTCCAGGCGGCAAAGTTGAGCAGGGCGAAACCGTCGAGCAAGCGCTTACGCGAGAGCTTCGCGAGGAACTGGGCATTGAGGTGATTCGTTGTGCCGCTTGGCAAACCGAGTGCATTGACTACCCCCATGCTTTGGTGCAGCTGCACTTTTACAAAGTGTTCGAGTGGCAAGGCGAGTTGCAGATGCGTGAAGGTCAGCAGTTTGCTTGGCAAAGTTTGCCTGTGCAGGTGTCGCCGGTATTACCAGGCACATTGCCTGTATTGGAGTGGCTGGCTCAGGCGCAGAGCTCTATATCAAACTCGGCATTTTCAGTCGCCGCTTGAGGCTTGCCTTCCCAGTTCTGATGGGTGAGTCTCACCCAGACCATCATTCGGTTGCCGCTGATCTCGGGCACCAAACCCAGCGCAGGGTCAATGAACACACGCATCATTTGAAAGCGTCCTTGCGGCAGCGCTTGTTGAAATTGACCATTGTTGGCGATGACGCGCTGTGCAGCGCCACTCTCACGAAGCAAGCGCATTAACAACACCACACTGTCATTGAGCGCCTTCAAAGGCTCTGACCATTTCAAAATATCTTGGCGGCGCTCATCGGGGTCAACTTGTTTCCAAGCATGGTAAGCCGGTAAGTCAAATGCACAGGTACCACCTGGAATCGCGACGCGGTTGCGCAAGCTGCTCAGAAAGTCGTTATCACTTACACAGTTACCTATGCGACTGCCAACCGTGTTGAAGCCGCTTAAGCACTTGTCAATTTTTTGTAGCAACTCATCCAGCACCTCTTCGGACACCGAAGGGTTGCCCCGGTAGTTGTTGAACTGTGATTTGTGCTTTTCAAGCTCTTTCAGTATGTCTGACTTCAAGTCGGAACGACCACCGACATCGACAATTTCAAACAAGGTGGTGAGTGCAAAGTGGTGATCAATTTCCGAGGAGCGTAGCAAGAGTTGCTCAAAACGCTCCAGCAAGTATTCAAGTCGCAAGTAAGTGCGAATTCGCTCATTAAATGGGTGTTCGTAAAGAATCACAATACTTCGCAGGTTGGTAAATAGCAACTTTTCAAATCATAACCGCTGAAATGGGGTTTTCTCGGCTTGACTTTACCTAATTGGGCTCCCAAGCGTCGGCTTGTTTTTGCAGAGCGCTCAAATCGTCGTTGTCGTTATCGATCACCCAGTTGGCCACTGCCAACCGTTCTTGTCGGCTGGCCTGCGCGGCCATCACAGCTTGAGTCTGTGCTTGCGTCCAGCCGTTTCTGGCCATGACGCGGGACAGTTGCCTAGCCTCACTGCAATCGACCACGATGATGCCGTCGAGTTGCCCCTGCCATTGGGAGGACTCGACCAACAGAGGAATATCTAAGATAGCCAAGGGTTCTCCCTTGTCTTTGATGGCAGTTAATTTTTCCGCAATCGATGCGCGGATAAGGGGATGCAAAATCGTTTCCAATCGCGTCTTAGCTTCAGGTTGACTAAACACCAAAGTACGCATTTGGCTTCTGTCCATGCTGCCATCCAATGCTATAGAACTATCGCCGAAAGCCTCGCGTACCTTTGCAATCGCCAAGCCGCCGACACCGGTCAGCTCCCTAGAAACTGCATCCGCATCAATCAATGCAAAACCGCGTGCGACCAACATGGCGCCAAAAGTGGATTTGCCGCTGCCGATGCCGCCTGTCAGGCCAATGCGTTTGAATGCGGGATGTTGCATATGCCCCGCAGTCTATAAGAAAGCCTAAAGCACTTGCCCCAATTGAAAGACGGGTAGGTAAAGAGCCACCACAAGGCCGCCCATGAGCAGGCCCAGCACAACCATCATGGCCGGCTCTAAAAGTTGCGTGAACTGACGCAACAGGTTATCAACTTGAGCATTGAGTTGCTGAGCTACTTTGGCGAGCAGCGCGTCCAAGGCCCCGCTTTGCTCACCCACATCCACCAGCTGTATCAACATGGTTGGGAACACATGTGCTTGGGAAGGATGGGTAGAAAGGCTTTCCATTGCAGCGGCCAGCGAAGCACCGTGGCTGATTTTGGCGCGAACAACGATGGTGGACATACCGATGCAACGGTTGGTGCTGCTGGCCGCTACCACCTCCAAAGCATCCAGCATGGGGACACCGGCTTTGAGCAAATCAGACAGCGTCAGCGTCCATAAAGCGAGCTGGCTTTGGTGGACCATTTCACCAAGCAAAGGCAAGCGCAAGACAGTGGTATCCCGCCAAAGTTGCAGGTCCGGCTTGGCCATCAACAGTCTGACAGGAACGTACAAACCGCTGATGGAAAGCAATACCCATATTGCGCCGCCGTTGGTTATCCAGCGACTCATCTGCACCACTGAGAGGGTCAGCGCTGGCAAGTCAGCACCAAGAGAAGAAAAAATGCCTTCAAACACTGGCACCACCCACACCATGATGACGGTGACAACCACCATGGTGATCAAAAGCACCGCGCAGGGATAGGTCAAGACTGTGCGAATCTGAGATTGCAGGGCTTGGCGCTTTTCAAGCAACAGGGCCAAGCGCTCCAATACTTGGTCGAGGTTGCCAGCCATTTCTGCGGCCGCGACCAACTCGCAATACAAAGTGTCAAAGTCATTCGATTGCCGCAGG
>Ga0209033_1001048_pt1 | contig 16060 bp, 14 predicted proteins | sample LauGreFa1BDMLBDN_2_FD_188218 | JGI IMG/M metagenome (GOLD analysis project Ga0209033, IMG submission 188218) | Freshwater lake microbial communities from Lake Michigan, USA - Fa13.BD.MLB.DN (SPAdes) (version 2) | ecosystem: Environmental > Aquatic > Freshwater > Lake | place: Lake Michigan, USA...
GCGCAAGCTATGGTGAAGGCAAAGTCCAGGGAGTAGTGAAAGCTGCACAAACCGGAATCCTTTGGTCCCAGGTTCAAGTCCTGGTGGGCCCACCAATACTAAAGAGGACTGTGTAAAAGCAGTCCTCTTTTTTTACGCCAACACTACACACTTAATTAGTTGCTCATTTGTCGTTTTGAAATTACAGTAAAAAAAGCAACTAGGAGACAAGATGAACACTTCTTTGAAAAACCAAATTGCATGGATTACTGGGGGTGGTAGCGGAATTGGATTGGCGGGAGCAATTGAATTGGTAAAAGCAGGCGCTCATGTGATCATTTCTGGCCGCACAGAGAAAACTAACGCAAGTGCATTATCAAAGTTGCAAGCTGAAGGTAGTGCTGAGTCTATCGCGCTCGATGTTGCTGACAAAAGAGCTGTGACTCTCGCTGTTGAAAAAATCCTAGCTAAGCATAATCGTATTGATATATTAATTACAAGCGCGGGTATCAATGCGACAAAACGTAACTTTGACGTTCTAACGGTTGACTCTTGGGATGACGTGGTCAACATCAACCTTAACGGACTGTTCTACTGCGTGCATTCAGTGTTGCCGGCCATGCGTGCACAAAAAGGTGGCTTAATTATTAATGTTTCGTCTTGGGCTGGGCTGTATCCATCCAAACTCACAGGGCCAGCCTACAACGTAACCAAGCGTGCGGTATTAGCTTTGACTGAATCCATCAACATGGAAGAGTGCGGTTATGGAATTCGCGCAAGCGCCTTGTTGCCCGGAGAAGTTGCCACTCCCATTTTGGAAAAACGCCCAGTTCCTCCAACACCAGAACAAAGAGCGCGTATGGTGCAACCAGAGGATATGGGCCAAGCAATTTTATTCTTGGCTCAAATGCCTTCGAGAACTTGTATCAATCAGATGATAGTTTCGCCCACATTCAATAGGCATTTTATAGGCGGCATGGAAGCTTCACTATCTAAGTAATCCCTATTTCGACCTATTGATTTGATTACCTTTTAAAGCGTATCATCAATTGTGCGTGATGATACATGTTGTAAAAAATAGTATTAAAGGAAGGCCGAGCGTGTTAGAAACTACCGATAACGAACTGCTGACGCGTACTGGTCCAGATACGGATATGGGGCGCTACTTCCGCTGTTTTTGGATGCCTATTGCTTTATCGCGTGAACTACCTGAGTGTGATGGTGCTCCTATCAAAGTAAAAGTGTTAGGAGAAGATCTAATAGCCTTTCGAGCAACCGACGGTCGTGTAGGCTTGGTTGAACCAACGTGCCCCCATCGCGGCGCTAATCTATTTTTCGGCCGCAATGAAGATTGTGCGATTCGCTGCATATACCACGGCTGGAAATTCGATCTTGAAGGCAATGCGATCGAGATGCCAAATGTTCCACCTGACGCGTCGTATCACGGAAAAATGCGTATAAAGGCCTACCAAACGCGCGAATTTGCTGAAATGGTGTGGGCTTGGATGGGGCCAACCAGCCCTCCTAACTTGCTGCCACCTATACCAGCACTTGAAGTTGGTTTGGTACCCCCTGAGCATCGTTATGTATCTAAAAAACTTCAGCAGTGCAACTGGGCGCAGTCGATTGAAGGTGCTCTAGATACTGCGCACTTTTCGTTTTTGCATATGCCTGCTCCGAAAGTCGCATCTACTTCAAACCCTAATGCCAACGCAGACCAGAAGAGACTGCAGTGGATGCGCGATGACCCTATGCCGCGTTTTTCTTTTGTTGACCATGAAGCCGGATTTGTCGCCGGCGCAGCACGAGATGCTGATGGCACCGACCTTTACTGGCGAATTAGTCAATTTTTAACTCCAAATCACAGTCTTGCACCGAACGCTTTGCCAGGCGAAAATTATCAAGGACAGACTTGGGTTCCGATCTCAGACACCGAGTGCTGGATCTTTACCTATGCTTGGAATCCGCTTCGTCCACTTACTCAATTGGAACGCAATAAGCTTGAGTCGACGGGTCATGGTGTGATAGGTGAGACTGGGCCAGATTACATACCGTTAAGTAACCGCAGTAATGACTATCGGATTAACCGAGAAGACCAAAGATACAGGACTTTTACTGGAGTTAGTGGCGTCTCTGAACAAGATGCGATGGTGCAGGATAGTCAAGGCCTTATTGCAGATAGAACTCTTGAGCACTTGACTCCCACAGATGCAGCTGTTGTGCGATTTCGACGTGTAGTACTCAAAGGCGCACGTGAACTTTCAGGTGGAGTCCTGCCTAAAGTAGCAACAAATGCTGAGGCTTATTGCTTGAGATCAGGTAGCACTATTGCTGCAGGAGATTTATCCTTCGCTGGCGTGATGCATCAGCGATTTGCTAATCCTATTGGGCAAGTACATTCAGCGAAATCAGAGGAGGTTACAAAATGATCATTCGAAAATCTTTACTACAACTCAATTGTCGTTGTCTTGTTGTATTACTTTCAATCTTTACGTTAGTTGCGGCTGCGATGCCATCTCAGGCGCAGACATGGCCTACACGTCCAGTTAAAATTGTTGTTCCTTACCCGCCTGGAGGTATCGGAGATACCGTTACGCGTGCTATTGCACAAGGATTGAGTGAGCAACTGGGACAACCTTTTGTGATAGACAACAAACCAGGAGCAAGTCAAAAGATTGGTGCTGAGATGGTTGCCAAGTCTCCTGCTGATGGATACACCTTGTTTTTGGGTAGCGTTACGAGCCTTGCTATCAACGTCAATTCACAAAAACAAATGTCATATGACCCTATCCGCGATTTCGCCCCTGTGTCGATGGCCTTTTTCTCTCCACTGTATCTGGTTGTGAATCCATCTGTACCTGCTAACTCAGTTAGTGAACTTATTGCGTTAGCTAAGGCCCAGCCTGGAAAGCTAAGTTTCGCTTCGATTGGTCAAGGTGGATCAATTCACTTGGCTGGTGAATTATTTCGTACGATGGCCGGTATCGATATGATTCACGTGCCATATAAGGGTAGCGCGCCGGCTTTAACTGATGTGATCGGAGGGCAAGTTAATTTGATGTTCGATGCGGGCGTTTCTGCATTGCCTCAGGTGCGTGCAGGTAAGTTGCGCGGATTAGCCGTGACCAGCTCAAAACGTAGCTCTTCTGCACCTGATTTACCTACTGTCGCTGAAGCGGGAAACCTTCCCCGTTATGAGGCAACCATCTGGTTTGGTTTTGTTGCGCCAGTTGGAACATCAAAAGAAATCGTGACCCGTCTATCTCAGGAAATAAGTAAGGTTACAAGACAACCAGGACTGCGAGAACGTTTTGCACCGCAAGGTGTGGAACTGGCTTCTAGCCGGCCCGATGAATTCGCAGAATTTATAAAAGCAGAAATTCCCAAGTGGGGTAAAGTATTGCGCGATGCCAACGTGGCGCCAGAATGATTTCGATGAAGCTTTCGGCGAATTAATCCTTTGGTCCCAGGTTCAAGTCCTGGTGGGCCCACCAATTTGAAAACCACTGATTTTTGAAGTCAGTGGCTTTTTTTACTTGATAAGCCAGTGGCAAACTTGATCTGATCAGACTCAAAACACCGGCAATGAACGAGGAATGATAAATTGTCCTTCGCCCCATTTTTCTGTTTTCGTATTGAGCCCATTTGCAGTGTCTAGTACAGTTTTGAGCACTTGATTTCCGCCCTCCTCAAGTGACATCTCTCCTGTAATTAGGCTGCTGAGGTTAACATCAATACCATCTGACCAGTTCTTTATGGTCTGAGGGTTTCCGCAGATTTTGAGCGTGGGCGCCAGTGGGTTACCGGAAGGATTGAAAACGCCCATCGAAAAAAGCGTGATCTGCGCGCCTGCAGCCACCATACCGGTGATGGAGCAAGGGCTGAAGAAGGGTGTATCCATAAAGTAAAGCCCAGACCCTGCAGGGGATTGCCCGAAAGATAGACAGCCTTCAAAATGCGAGTTACCTATCTTGCAAAGCGCCCCCATCGTTTTTTCTATCAAGGTAGTCAGACCGGCCTCAATGTTTTCGGCAGTAGGATTCACGCCGCGGTAATGGTCACCGTCTCCGGCCATGCGCGCCTCGGTGATGGTGATGCAGTTGATGATGGACTGAGCTATTTCCGGCGACATTGATTGGGCGCGTACCACCTCTTCGCCGCCAATGAATTCAGCGGTTTCCGAGACGATTACGCGGGCGCCGTGTGCAATCGCAACGTCCACAAATTGTCCTACTGCGGGGTTCGAACAAACTGCACTAGAGGCATCAGACCCGCCGCATTCTAGGGCGAAGGTAAGCGTTGAAAAAGGGCATGGGACTCTCACATGCCCGCGTATCTCTTGACTTAATCGCTCGAGTGCTTGGCTAGCAAGCTCAATAGTGCTTCCCACTCCCTGACCGTCCATCACCGCTAACACCTCAACTGGCTTATTTGTAAAAAGTTTTTGCCACGCCTGCGCAGATCGCCTATCGTGGCACAAGACTAGCGCTGCGCCTATGTTTGGATGTTCAATGAGTTGCCTTATAACTTGATTTTGTAATTGAGCGTCAGCAAGTTGCAGGCCTCTCTGAAATTCACCTTTGATTTGCAATACAGGCTCATCATTGCCAGCTTCATGGCGCTGGGCTGCAAGTTCGGCGATACGGTTACACAATGCAACGGTTGAAATGATCGCTAGATGGTTTCGCACGCCCACGAGGCCGCCTTGCCGAACAAAACCCATGAAGCTGAGACCTTCACTCATTGAGTAGGAAAGCGGCTTAGCAGCAATTGTGGACATGAACGTGCTCCCCGGCTTGGATCGTTTTTGTGGCTTTGCCGATTGACACGCCATACTTAATAACTGCCTGGCCTTCCGTAATTTCTTGGCGAGCTACTTTATGGCCAAAAGGAATCGACTCTCTTAACAAGAGCCCATCTTGCGTGGTCCGCTCTTCGGTCTTAAAGTCTAATAAGGTGCTGACGTTGTCACTGGGATGAACGGTAAGACTAATGCGGCTCATGCTGAATTCTTAGTGATAAAAGTCTTTAAGTAAGCTTAGAAAAAACTGTACAGGAAAACCCTTAGTTTTAAAGTTCCTACTATGGTACCATAGATGTTATCTAAGTAAATTGGAGCGTTTTTATCTTGCCTCGTTTACGCCATTTTGGCTTCGTACTGCTACCCTGGTTTTTGTTGATTGCTTTATGGCAAGGCGTTGCATCCTCGGGCCTTGTGAATCAAGGTCTCATGCCAACGCCGGGACAGGTCGCTACCAAACTGATTGAATTATTGTTTGGCGGTAGATTGAGCATTGACATTTTGAAGTCGACTCAGCGTGTAACACTGGGAGTAGCCTTAGGTATTGCGCTTGCTGTTCCAGTCGGATTTTTGATTGGGTGGTACAAAAATGCCCGAACGTTTTTAGATCCACTGATCAATTTTTTTCGTGCTCTACCACCCATCGCGCTGATTCCTTTGGTGGTTGTGTATTTCGGCATAGATGAACCCGCTAAAGTCGTGATTCTCTTTTACGCCAGTTTTTTTGCGGGCGTGATTGTGATGTATGAAGGTGTTTCTCAGATCAGTCCCATTTACATCAAGGTGGCCCGCACATTGGGCGCGACTGAATGGGAAATTTTCTCAAGGGTCATATTCCCTATGACCATGCCCCACATACTTACAGCCTTACGAGTTGCTTTGGGGGTGGCATGGGCGACGTTGGTGGCTTCTGAGTTGGTAGCTGCACAGCAGGGACTTGGTGCACTTATTCAGAGTGCCGGGTCATTCTTCCAGATTGACGTGATTTACGTAGGAATTGTCTGCATAGGTGCGGTCGCCATGACGATGGACATGGGGTTACGCTATGTCACTCGTCGCATGCTCAGCTGGCAAGAGCGGGTGGAGGCTCAATGACTTCACCGCGCATCCAATTTGACAAGATATCCTTTGATTTCCAAACAGAGAACGGACCATTGAGGGTAGTAGATGATGTGTCCTTGGACATCCGTGAAAACGAATTCATTTGCATCGTCGGCCCATCAGGCTGTGGCAAGACCACTCTTATGAACCTTCTTGCGGGTTTTGCGAAGCCTACCGAAGGACGTCTGACGCTTGATGGCAAGCTAATAGAAGGCCCAGGTCGCGATCGTGGTGTCATCTTCCAGGAATACGGCGTTTTTCCGTGGTTAACGGTAGAGCAAAATATTCTTTTTGGTTTGAAGCTTTCGGGTAGCAAGACCCTAGCTTCCGAGGCTGAATCTGTCTGTCGCAAGTACCTGGGATTAATGGGCCTGACGGATTTTGCGAAGGCTTTTCCTAAAACCCTGTCTGGTGGTATGCGTCAACGGTTGGCGATTGCACGAGCCTACGCAGCCCAACCGGAGTTCCTTTTGATGGACGAGCCTTTTGGTGCGCTTGACGCTCAGACGCGTTCAAAGATGCAGAACTTGCTGCTGGAAGTTCTCCAGCGTGAAGGAAAGACAGTCATGATGATTACACACTCTGTGGAAGAGGCGGTGTACCTCGCCTCCCGTATCGTTGTGGTCACCGCACGACCCGCACGTATTAAGGAAATCATAGAGATCCCGTTTGGCTACCCGCGTAACGAAAGCCTGCACGAGACGGCTGAGTTTATAGCTATCAAGGCACATGTCCGCGATCTTGTGATGGCGGAGTATGAAGTACAGCAGCGGCTGGGTGTATCTGCTGGTTAAAGAGTAAGTAATGTTATTTTCGTTTCACACACACGATCTAAAGGAAATTCTCATGAACAATAGTTTACAAATTCGTCGTCGGGATATCGTCTTGGGCTTGGGTGCTGCAGGCTTGTCCAGCATTGGCGCTCCGGCAATTGCTCAGCAGCGTACCAAAATTCGTGTGGGTTATGTAGATACTCTGGCAGTAACAGGTCAACTGTGGACTGGCGTGCATCGTGGGCATTGGGCAAAAGAGGGAATTGAATTTGATCCGGTTAAGTTCAATACGGGTCTTGAACTCTTCAACGCCATGATTGGCGGAAGCTTGGACATGTTGTCTACTGGCGCAGTGATTTCCAACTTTCCCGCGCGCGGGCAAGGCAAGGCTTTTTTAATCAATAACATTGAGTTTGCTACAGCGCAGCTATGGATCCGTGAAGACCAAGGGGTTAAGACATGGGCTGATTTAAAGGGGAAAAAAATTGCCACCACCTTGGGGACTACGGCTCACGTTTTCCTAGATGCGGCATTGCGCGCTAATGGACTGGACCCAGCAAAGGATGTTGAGCTCGTCAATCAAGGGATGGCGGTTGCGGTAACTTCATTCATTTCCGGCGCAGTCCCGGCTGTGGCCTTGTGGGTGCCTTTCAATATGCAAGTGCGCCAGCGCGTACCTAGCGCCAAAATGTTGGTGGATGCCTCAGCCTATTTTCCCAAGTCTGCGATCGTCGGAGGCTGGGCAACACGTGCTGATTATTTTGAAAAAAATCGTGCAGTGGTAGCACAAGTCGTGCGTGGTTGGGCTGCGGCGAACGACGATTTGATTAAAAATTCAGCGACTATCTTGCCTTTAATTCAGGCTAAAAACTATGAACAAGTTCCATTGCTTGAATTGCAGGAGCAGTTCAAGGCGTCCAAATATCACACTGTAGCCGAGTGGCAAAAGCTCTATCAAGACGGCACTGCAGTCGGATGGCTACAGCAAGTAACCGATTTTTATGCCCGCTTTGGTGGAATTCAAAACCCAGTGCCAGCCAAGACGTATTTCGACACTTCTTTGCTGTTGAACAACGTCAAGACCTGATTTTGTGCGCCGCCAGCCTCTGCTGACCAAATCCCGTGGTGAAGGCCACGGGAATTGAATGTTGCAGCCTTCAGAGTACAGGGCACGTTAATTTACTGGGCGTACGGCCAAACCCGCTAGATAAACTAAAGAGGCGGGTTAGTTCTGTTGGCACGCCATTGAGAGGGCATCGAGATCCGGCTCAACTCCAAGTCCTGGATCTTGACTTAATGTTATGAACCCATTGTCGATTTTTTGCAGTGGCGGCGCGAGCATGGTTCTTAGTGGATTTTCATTTGCATCTACTTCTAGCAAACCGTCACCGCCTGAAGCTGCAAGCAGATGCGCTGAGGCCATGAGTCCAATACCTGCCCCTAAATAATGTGGGCAATAGCGCAGACCTCGTGAAAGAGTGTTTTGAATGACTGCCCAGGTTGCAGAGATGCCTCCCCATTTGGCAATATCTGGTTGCAATACGGCGAATGCTTTGCTTTCTATTGCAGACATGAAATTAGCAAATCCCAGCATGTTTTCGCCGGCAGCTAATGGGATACGAGAATTCGCTTTTAGCTTTTGCCATTGAAGCATCTCACTGTCACATCGGAGTGGTTCCTCAAGCCAACTCAGCCCGTAGGGCTCTAATTTTGGTATGGTGCCTAGTGCTGTGGCCAAGTCCCATGCTTGATTGACATCGGCCATCAGTTCAAGTGAAGGGTCTAGCCATTCGCGCACAGATTTCACGTTAGCGATGTCTAGTTGCGTGTCAAATCCGATTTTCAATTTAAAAGCGCGAAAGCCTTCTTGGTGCTTTTTTTGGACTGTTTGCAAGGATGCATCTGGGTTAATGCCGCTGGCATAAACGCCAATTCGTGAATTAGAGCCACCAAGTAATTGATACAAGGGAAGTTTTGCCCGTTTTGCGCATAAATCCCAAAGCGCTATATCGACGCCAGCAATAACTTGTGCCATGGGTCCAAGTTCACCCGATTGCAATGCAAGAACGTGTGTTTTCGAACTGGCTTCTTCGAAGGCTAGTGAAGGGTGGCTGAAGTCTTTGTTCAATAATAAAGGTGCAATGACGGTATCAAGCAATTGCGCGCGATGTTCAGCTCCGCATGATGGGAAGTTGCACCAGATCTCTCCCCAGCCAATGTGTCCATCGGAACTTTCTGCTTTCACAAAGACTGCCGGTCGATCGCGCATGATACCAAACGAGGTTCTAACCGGGACTGGGCTAGGGCATCGAAACACAAAAGCGTCAAGGCTGATGAGGTGCAAATTCAGTGCGCTTGCAGCTATTGATGAATTAGGCAAAGATGAGAGTTTCATGTTGAGTAGTCTAATGGTATGGCATATAATACCTTTAATGAAAACTTCAACCACCAACACAGGTTTTGACTACATCATCGTGGGAGCCGGGTCAGCCGGTTGTGTCTTGGCCAATCGTCTAAGCGCCAATTCAAACTGTCGTGTTTTATTGCTTGAAGCTGGCGGCCCCTCTCAAGGCTTTTGGTTGCGTTTGCCAGTGGGCTACTTTCGAACCATCAATGACAAACGCTTCTCTTGGCAGTTTCCAGTGGTGTCACAGAAAGAGACAGCTTTTCGATCCATGACTTGGCCCCGCGGTAAAGTTTTGGGTGGCTCAAGTGCTATCAATGGACTTCTATATATCCGTGGCCAGCGAGCAGACTATGACGAATGGGCATCAATGGGTGCTAAGGGATGGTCATACAAGGAAGTTCTGCCATTTTTCAAAACCTCAGAGTGTTACGAAGGTGGTGCAAGTGAATTTCATGGATCACAAGGGGAGTTAGGTGTTTCAGATTTACGCAACAATCATCCTTACTGTGAGGCGTGGCTGAAGGCTGCACAACAGGCCGGTCATCCCGGCACAGATGATTTCAATGGCGAGCAATCTGATGGCATGGGCCGGTATCAACTGACACTAAAAGGACACTGGCGTTGTGATGCAGCTACTGCGTTCTTAAAGCCAATCAAAGCCAGAACCAATTTAACAGTTATAACCCACGCGCAGGTCACTAGAGTCCTTCTGGAAAAAGGTCGCGCAGTAGGTGTTGAATGGCTTCGCAATGGAAAATTGGAAAACGCTAAAGCTGACGCCGAGGTGGTGTTGTCAGCTGGTGCGCTTCAATCGCCGCAGTTGCTACAACTGTCTGGTGTAGGACCGGCTGATGTGCTGCAGCGTTTTGGCATTCCGGTTATGGTCAATGCTGAAGAGGTTGGCGAGAATTTGCAAGACCACTATCAGGCACGCGTGATTGTAAAGTTGCGAAATAAAATTTCACTCAATGACGATGTGCGCAACCCTCTTCGCCTGGCGCAAATGGGCGCGCAGTGGTTGTTTCAAAAGCGGGGCCCATTGACCGTCGGGGCCGGTCAGGTTGGTGGACTTGCTTGCACCGAATTTGCTGAAAATGGAAGAGCAGACGTTTTGTTCAACGTCATGCCTTTGTCTGTAGACAAACCTGGTGATCCGTTGCATCGATTTTCTGGTTTCTCTGCTTCAGCTACGCAGTGTCGCCCAATGTCGCGAGGCACAGTCCAGATCAATTCTGCCGACCCACTTGCTGCGCCCAGAATTGTGGCCAATTATTTGCAGCATCCGCAAGATGCCAAAGTTTTGGTGGCGGGTTTAAAGCAACTACGTGAAATCTTTGCGCAGCCTGCCTTCAAAGATTTGGTGACAGGCGAAGAGCACTTTCCAGGAAACAACGTTAGCTCAGATCATGCGCTTGAGCAGTTTGCCCGCGAAAAGGGCGGTACTGTTTATCACCCTGTCGGCACATGCCGAATGGGAGAAGACGCCAACGCTGTGGTCGATTCGCGTCTTCGTGTTCAAGGTGTTGATGGTCTACGTGTAATTGATGCTTCTGTTATGCCTCGCATGGTGTCTACCAACACCAATGCAGCAGCTATCATGATTGGTGAAAAGGGTGCGGCAATGCTCTTGGAAGACGCTGGTTAAACTCCTGTTTGACGCTCCACGTTGTGTGGCAAAGTCTATTTTTTATTTTTGAGGTGAATGAGTCATGTCTAACTATCCACACGTGCAGCTATACATCGATGGTCACTGGCGTGAGGGCGCTGAAGCGCGTAAATTGCCTGTGCTCAACCCCGCCACGAGCGAGGTGATGGGCGATCTTGCCTGTGCCGAAACAGCAGACCTAGAAGAAGTGGCTGAAGCTGCCAATCGCGGCTTTGAAGTTTGGCGAAAAATCAGTGCATTTGACCGCTACAAAATGATGCGCAAAGCGGCGCAGTTGCTTCGCGATCGCGTTGAAACTGTGGCCCAACTTATGACTTTGGAACAAGGTAAACCCTTGGCCGAGGCGCGTATGGAAGTGATGGCGGGTGCGGACACCATTGATTGGTTTGCCGAAGAAGGCCGCCGCGCATATGGTCGCGTGATTCCTGCACGCCAAATGGATGTGTATCAACTGGTGATTAAAGAACCTGTGGGACCCGTTGCTGCGTTCACACCTTGGAACTTTCCTATCAACCAAATTGTCCGCAAGCTAGCTGCTGCTTTGGCCGCTGGTTGCTCCATAATTGTTAAGGCGCCTGAAGAGACACCAGCGTCTCCTGCTGAATTGATCCGGGCTTTTATTGATGCAGGCGTGCCTGCAGGTGTTGTGAACTTGGTCTACGGTGACCCCGCCCACATTTCAACTTACCTCATTGCGCATCCTGCCATTCGCAAAATTTCTTTCACAGGCTCCACGCCAGTGGGCAAGCAATTGGCCGCCATGGCGGGTCAGCACATGAAGCGAATGACCATGGAGTTGGGTGGTCATGCACCTGTTATTGTTTTCAACGATGCCGACATTGCATTGGCAGCCAAGACCATGGCTGCTAGCAAGTTTCGTAATGCAGGCCAAGTCTGTGTTTCGCCAACACGTTTCTTGGTGCAAGAAGGCGCATTCAATGAGTTCGTCGACCAGTTTGTGATGCATGCAGAAAAGCTCAAGGTTGGCAATGGCATGGAGGCTGGCATCAACATGGGGCCCTTGGCCAATCCACGCCGCATGTCAGCCATGCAAAACTTGGCGGCCGATGCTGCACAGAAAAATGGCAAACTCAAAACGGGTGGCAAAGCGCTAGGTACAGCTGGCAATTTCTGGGCGCCTACTGTGCTGACAGAATTGCCATTGTCAGCGCGTGCCATGACAGAAGAACCGTTTGGTCCCATGGCCTTGATCAATCCATTCAAGACTTTTGACGATGCCGTGCAAGAAGCAAATCGCTTGCCATTCGGTTTGGCTGCATACGCATGGACACGTTCTGCCAGAACAGCTCAGCAAATTGCAGCATCAGTAGAGACAGGCATGATCACCATCAACCACTTAGGTTTGGGCATGCCTGAAACACCGTTTGGCGGTGTGAAAGATTCTGGCTATGGTTCTGAAGGAGGCACTGAGGCTTTAGAGGCATACCTCAATCCGAAGTTTGTGTCTCAGGCAGGTTTGTCTGACGGCTTGTCTGGTTGAACAGGCTCGACATAAGGAAACCTGGCGCGGGCCTTCACACTAGTAGGGCCTGCGGTGCCCGAACCCCGAATGAAACGCTGGGTTTCGTCTACAAACGGTTGGTATGCCCAATTGGGTGTTTTGCTTGAAGCGCTGGCCACTTCGGCCAAAAACAAGCGTTCTTTTTGACTGGCCAATATGCGCGCATGCATGGTGGCTGGATCCCAATCCTCTACCAAGCGTGCATGCAATCGCTGCTGAGTGCTAGCATATTCAGCGTTGCCTGCCAAGTTTTGCAACTCATCGGGATCTGTTTCTAAATTAAAAAGCATGGGCGCTAGGCCGTATGTGAAGATGTACTTCCAAGGTCCGTCGCGCAGCATGCGTGAAGCAGCGCTAACGCCTTCAGAACTGTACTCAGAAATGACACGCCGATCGTGGCCAGCATCTTCGCCATTGAGCAATGGCACAAGGCTGTTGCCATGCAGTGGGCCAACGGGTTCTGGCGCATGGTTGTTGTAGGCCAGGTCCATGAATGTGGGAAGTAAGTCAACCAAAGAAACGTGTGCCGATACACGTGCCGGTGCAAAGCGCTTGGGCATTGACACAATCATGGGTACGCGCACTGAGGATTCATAGAAGCTTTGTTTAAACCACATGCCTCGCTCTCCCAGCATTTCACCGTGATCACCACAAAACACGACAACGGTGTTGTCATCCAGTCCAGTTTCTTTCAAGACATCTAAAATTTTGCCAATCTTTTCGTCCACATAACTGACCATACCGTAGTAAGCGTGACGAGCATTCAGTACTTGTTCGTCCGAGACGCTGTATATGTCTTGTGCATGGGCTACATAAAGCCATTGACTGTGTTCATCGAGTTCTTCAAAAGGAATTGGAGGCACACGAGGTGCATCGATGTCTTCGCGTCGATAAAGATCCCAATATTTTTGAGGTGCTACAAATGGTGGATGTGGATGGGTATAAGAGACTGTGAGGAAGAAGGGCTTTTCTTGCGGTGCACGTGCCAAGTCATATAGGCACTGCGCACCCTTGTATTCCACCTCATCGTCGTAATCGATTTGCATGCTTCGCACACAGGGTCCAGCTTCCAATACGGGACGCATGCTGACACCTGTAGGGCGATAGGCGGGACCTTTAAGCCAGTCAGGTGTCCACGCGAAGTCGGCCGGATATATATCGGTTGTGAGCCGTTCGTCGTAGCCGTGCAACTGATCAGGGCCAATGAAGTGCATCTTGCCGCACAGAATGGTGCGGTAGCCTGCATGCCTTAGGTAATGGGCCATGGTGGGCATAGCGGCTGGAAATTCAGAGGCATTGTCGTAGGCTGCGATTGCGTGAGGTAAGCGGCCTGACAGCATTGAAAAACGCGACGGTGCACAAATGGGAAAGTTGCAATAGGCGCTGTCGAAAACCACGCCGTTTTCAGCCAATTGGCTTAAATGCGGTGTTTTGACCAAAGGGTGGCCATGAAAGGGCAAAGTCGGCACGGCCAATTGGTCGGCCATGATCAACAAGATGTTGGGTTGTGTGTTTTTCATGGATGTGGTGCGTATTAATCCGGCTTGATGTTGGCAGCTTTAACAACTTGAGACCATTGCAACAAATCTTGTTTGAAGTAAGCGTCAAAACTTTCAGCCTTACCCGGTTTTGCACTGCTCATGCCAGCGTTAGCAAGGCTTTGGTTAAAGTCATCTTGCGCCAGAACCTTGTTGGTTTCTGCAACCCATTTTTCAATGATTGAAGTTGGCGTACCTTTGGGTACAAATACGCCCAACCATTGATCGGCTTCAAATTTTTCGACACCTGCTTCTGCCATGGTAGGTACATTGGGAAGACCTGGCATGCGCTGCGCACTGGTGACGGCCAGCGCTCTAACTTTGCCCGCTTTAATCTGAGGCAAGGCGACAGCTGCGTTGGAAAAATGGTAGTCAATTCGTCCTGCGATCTGATCGGTCATCGCGGCTGGCGCACCTGTGTAGGGGATATGCAAGATGAACAAGTTTTGACGCGACTTAAACAGCTCGCCTGTTAAATGAGCAGGTGAGCCAACACCCGCAGAGGCATAGCTCAATTTGCCAGGATTGTCGCGTGCTACTTTAATAAGATCTTGAACGGAGGTGATGTTGCTGTTTTGACTGACAACCAATACAGACGGCGCATAGGCTACAACTGCCACGCGTTCGAGGTCTTTGATGGCATCAAAGGGCATTTTGTTGCGCAGTGCAGTGCTCATACTTAAGGCGCTAGAGGTGAACAGCAGCGTATAGCCATCTGCTGCCGCTTTGCTTGCTTGGTCGGCACCTACGTTTCCGCCCGCTCCTAATTTATTCTCAATCACAATCGGCTGTCCCATGGCAGTTTGAAGGCGATTGCTGAGATGTCTGGCAGCCACATCGACTAGACCACCAGCAGGCCAAGGTACGATGACACGAATAGGTTTGCTGGGGTACGTTTGCGCTTGAGCAGACAGGCTGCTGCACAAAAGTAAGCCCATCAAGAAAGGCCGCAATAGTGGCAAGCTCTTTGCAAAATTTAGGTGATTTTTTGTCATATGTACCATTTCAGTGGGGTCCATCAAATGACCCAGTAAGTTAAAGGGTGAGGGCCATTTCAAATTGGATGAAGTCACCGCGGTAGGTAATCTGTCCAAGATACAAAACGGTACCGTCGGGCGACAAGCAAACTCGACGTACTTCGGCCACCGGTGCGCCCACGGCTATATTAAGCAAACGCGCTACTTCAAGGTCTGCAGTTGAAATGCGAAGCGTTTGGCGGGCTGAATCAATTTTGACTTCTGGCAAGTCCATCAAGACCGGCACCACAGTTTCTTTTCGAAAGCGTTTGGGCGCCAATCGAAAAGCCCGTTGGTCAATGTAGATTGAGGCAATGCAATAGGGTTCATTATCTCGTGAGTGAACCCTTCGCATGAAGTGATAAGCGGGCGCAGCCTTGCCATCAAGAGGCACAAGGGGCGGTTGAACACCAGCTTCTTCAATCAGAGTGAGTTGCGGCTTGTCATTTCGGTAGGCTTCGGCCAAACCTTGCAGTGATGTTTCCAGGGTGAGAGATCGTTCTGGTTGGACTTGATCAGTTACGAAAGTACCACGCCCCCTTTGAGGCAATAAGAGGCCTTCCCGAGTCAAGATTTCAATGGCTTGTCTGACGGTAACGCGTGCCACTTGAAACTCTTCGACCAAAGCATCCAAGGAAGGTACTTTTTCACCGGGCGCCCACACCCCTCTAAGAATGCGTTGACGAAGGAGGTCGGCCAATTGCGCATAAAGAGGGATTGGGCTGTCAGCAAAGATGGGGTGAGCATTGGTTTGCATTTTGAAATCCGATAGTTCTATCTATGGTACCATTATTATGGATCGACATACCAACTAGGACACAACATGAAAAAAATCAAGCCATTCCGTATTGCCATCGCTTTGGCGGTTGCCATCTTGACCTTATCGGCACAAGCCCAGCAGCAACCTGGCTTAGAAGTGTATGGCTTAGTTGGTGCCAGTTACACCTCTAAGAACAACCAAGGTGCTACCAATGCTTCCTTGAAAGAGCTCAGTACCAATGCCATGAGCGTTTCCTTTTTGGGATTTCGCGGCCGTGAAGACCTGGGTGGCGGCATGAATGCCGTGTTCCGATTGGAGTCGAGCTTGTCGCCTGACAATGGCGGCATAGGTAAACCTATTGCATATTTTGATCGACAGGCTTTTGTAGGTATCACCAGCAATCAATGGGGTGCAATTACCCTTGGCCGCCAGTTTCACGCATTAACTGACCGCTCCATTCGCAGCTTGGATGTCTACAACTTGGCACCTGCCAATGC